>Ga0214545_1000054_pt1 | contig 112398 bp, 52 predicted proteins | sample CNSS4metaG_FD_160064 | JGI IMG/M metagenome (GOLD analysis project Ga0214545, IMG submission 160064) | Root nodule microbial communities from cowpea collected in UCLA plant growth center, Los Angeles, California, USA - CNSS4 | ecosystem: Host-associated > Plants > Roots > Nodule | place: USA... | reverse complement strand
ATATATATATATATATATATATATATATATATATATATATATATATATATTCATGATTTTTCTTTGTTTTACTATTCATTGATCAGGCAGCAACTATCCGTTTCAACACATTACGTTGCTATTTTTAAATAATAAAAACTAAAATAAATATTCTACAAAGAGAGGGAGGTTAATAAAAAAAATGTAATTTTATAAAAACTAAACAAAAAATGTCATTAAAGACTAAAAACGTAAAATATATTTTATAGAAACAAATATTTTTTGTAAAAACTAAAGTATAAAAGAGATGCATCGTACATTAAAATCACCATAAACATATTTAAACTCAAATTAATTACAATCACCAATAATACTTTACAGCCATCAACTTTTTCCATCTTGCTTTGTTTACCCGTCATTATTGAAGGGCAAATACTGAGGTTAAAAAAATAATCAAAGATTAGGTGAATAATTTGGCAAATAATATAAGGGTGATTAAATTTCAAAGTTGAGTTTTTTTTTTTCTTTTTTTGTGATTGACTTCACTTAAAAGTCATATGTGAGAATCACATCAAAAGAATTAGGACATGATAGAGTCTTTATCTTTAGAAAAAAAAAATTATGATTGAAAAAAGAGTTGAATTAGATGTGAAAGATGGATGTAGATTTATCCAAATTCAATGTTAATACCTTTCAACTCCATCTATTCTCTAGGTTTCATATTCTATTGCTATAGATATGCATCCACGTGGCTATCATAAATCAAATTGTCTCATGGTTTAGACATTATGATGGGACCTTTTTTTAGCTAAATTTATTTCACTTAGCTAAATAAAAAAAAAAAGTAAATTTAGTATTACATGGATTTTATTTCTCTAACATGACATATTACACAAATGATCCCTAATATAAAAATATGATTTTATTTAATATATTATTTTAATATTTTAAGTTGAAAGTGATTTTACCTTTATTTGGTTAAGGTGTTCTTAGATGAAGTTACTTAATAACACAATCCAATTCAATTAGATTGACTTAAATTTTATATACAATTAACTCAAACTCAACCTAATTCATTCCGATAAGGATATGGGTTGAATGATAAATTTAAGGGTTAAATATGTATTTAGTCCATGAACTTTGACTCAAAATTGGAATTCGTTCCTGTCCGAAACTTTAATATATTTTGGTCCCTAAACTTTAAAAATAAATGAATATAATCTTTTTAATTCAATTAAGTTAACTTTTTTTGAGGTGTTGAACATATTTCTCATTAGATAAATCAAGATTGTGTCAAACAGTGTAAAAAACTCCAATACTAATATGAGAAGCGTTCGACACGTCAAAAGAATTAACATAATTGAGTTAAAAGGACTATATTCATTCATTTTTAAAGTTTAGGGACCAAAATGTATCGAAGTTTCATACAGGACGAATTCCAATTTTGGATAAAGTTCCAGGACTAAAACATATTTAACCCTAAATTTAATATGGATGACCCATACTTAATATCAAATTCATTTTTATATTTGTGTTATAAATAAATCATATTATTCATTTTTCATGTCTTAAATTAATTTGATTATAATTTAACTTATTGACTTTATATGAAACATTAAAATTATTGTTTAAAATAAAATAAACAAGTTTTTTAAAATTTTAATTCAGTTAATACTACACTAATCTAATCTATTCAAAAGTAAATTAGGTTTGATGGAGTATAACGTTAAAAATACATAAATCCAACTCTATATTTTTTAGAAAGTTGGATAATGAATTTGCTCAAATTCTAACAAAGGAACATAAACATCCTTAGATTTAACTCATATAACTTTTTGATACTGAATTTCTTTATTCTCTTTAAACGACCTGCATTTCTTCTAAGAATCAATTCTAGTTGAATTAACTTTCTAATGTTAAAATAACAATTCAACATAAATTATTTACATTTTAACTGATTATAATTTAGAAAAGGATTAAGTATGTTTTTAGTCCTGGAACTTTGATCCAAAATTGGAATTCGTCCGTGTCTGAAACTTCGATACATTTTGATCCCTAAACTTTAAAAATGAATGAATATAGTCCTTTTAATCCAATTATATGTTAACTTTTTTTGACGTGTCGAAAGCTTCTCATATTAGTATTGAAGTTTTTTACACTGTTTGACACATTATTGATTCAATATCTAATGAGAAATATGTTCGACACCTCAAAAAAAGTTAACGTAATTGAATTAAAAGGATTATATTCATTCATTTTTAAAATTTAGGGACTAAAATATATTGAAGTTTCGGACAGAGACGAATTCCAATTTTGAGTCAAAATTCATAGACTAAAAACCTACTTAACCCTTTAAAAAATCAATTCTACGTCGGTCTAATGAGTTAAATTCAATGGAGTTGAAGAAGGATACTTACTCTAAAAAAATCTAACTATCTTAAAACACTTTTACCCTTTCCCTAATCTTTCTCGATCGAGAAAAGAATTCCCGATTGAATTTTAACTTTTGCCAACACCTTTATTATCCATCATGATTTGATTTGATGTTTGATATTTATGAAAATAGCAACATTCACAAAATCTAAGCATATGGTGTTTTGATGAGTTCGTGTTACTTTTCCAATAATATTATTCAAATGTGGATACAATACACCTAACTCCACCACCGCATGATCATCTACACGGATTCATCGAATTTCCGCAGCTCAACTTGCATACCCTCATGATTTGACGGTGGATTCTGCCATCATGATTTATTCATAATTTATGTGTCAACTCAATCAAATAGCTATATTTTTCTTTTTTTTTCATCTTTCATGATTATTACTAGACAAATCTTACATTTCACACTGACCACTGTGAGGTAGACACTGAAACTACCTCAATTATTCGTTTCTTACATATAAGTTTTCACAGTACAAACACAACATTAGTTAACACTAATAGAAAAAGACATCTTATGAACACACAACATTTTCTTCACGCTCCCTCACAGCTCTAGAACTAAGTCTGCAATGCACAGTAAGAAAAAATGAGTCAGGGAAGAAGAAGAAGCAACACACAGAACTGAAACTGAAAATGTTACAGTCACATGGTACTTTCATCAAGTGAATTATGAAATTCTATAATTAAAATGGAATGCATAGATATAAGGGTTATGAAAAGTTGTTGCATGCTTACAATCTGCATCTGTTTTGATCCAGTACTCCCTGTTGGCAGATGAATCTTCTTCCTCTGGATGCACCAGATCATTTTTGTTGTAGCCTCCATCATTGAGTATTTTCTTCTTCTTCATGTTCCTGTGGTGTTTAGCAGATTTTTGTGCAGCTGTAGAACTTTCGGGGTGAACTTTCTTTCGGAACATATGGAGAATCTAGAAATGACCATAAATAAATAAAATGTTACTCAAGGCAAAAAAGAAGAAGATGAAAAGAACATAAAAATGCAAAGCTATGAAACTCGATCTGAAGAATGCTGATTATGGTAATGCACAATATTCTACGTAGATAAACAAGAGAAAATGGCAAGTTATGGCTTGTTAGTTGCTTACCTTATTCAGCTTTGTTTCTGCAGAAGCAGAATCAATAGTCCCTCCATTTATGGAAGTAGAATTTTTAGAATAAGCATGGAGCATTCTTTTTTTCAGCTTTTCTTTCATCAGGTTCATGGCAGATTTGTCCAGTTCCTTCTCAGTTCTTTTTTCCTCCTTTTCACATTTTGCACTGAAATTCTCCTCAGCTGATTTGCTTCTCTGAAACAGCTCCCCAAGGGAAGTCCTGTGTTCTTTCTTTGCTGCAGCAGTTGTTTCAGACAGTTCAATAGCTGTTCCAAAGAGATATCCCTGGAGTGGACAAATTGCAGCACCATTTCCATTTGCTTCTGCACCTTCTATTGGCTTTCCACTGAGTGTTATTATGCTGACATGGCTGCTTCTCCCAGTGCTGACATGGCTACTTCTCCCAGTGCTGACATGGCTGGTCCTCCTTGAAGAATCAAGGCTCACATCATCCTTGGTTTCAGCCCCCAGCACTTTCTCTAACTCATCATTGATGAGCTTGAGATCATTCTCAGTCACTTCATCTTCTTTTTCTGTGATGCTCTCAACAGAAATGGGAAATGATGGTGTGGATGGGTCAGACACTTGTTCTGAACCAAGAGTTCCAATTGCCAGGAAGCCAGGGAAGAATTCCCCCTCATAGTCTTCATCCACTCTTGCAGCTTCTAAACCAGCAAAAGAGTTTCTAAGATTGTGACCTTTTTGAGCATGTTTGGCAAGTCTGATTCCGAGGTTTGGTTTCTGATAGGCTTGTTCATCATCAAATGGTGGTTGCCCTGAAAGACAATTGCAAGAATTCCCTGAAACAAGCAAATTTTATAGAATATGGTAATTGAAAGGCAACACATGAAGTAGAATCCCATCACAGCATTCAGTTACACACTCTGCCTAATTCTGATGTTGTGCTAGTATTTCACAAATGACAGAACATATCTTTATGACCTAAGTAATAGAAGAGATTTAGTTATTACCTTAAAGTTTTAACCAGTCTAACTTTTATGCTCTAACATCCATATCTAGCCAGTCATTATAACTTATTTTTACAATATTTCAATTTTATGCATAACCTTTAAATGGTTGGACCTAGGCATTTTACTGCTGTGTCTTCATGGCCCTACATATTTGTGGTCATGTGTGCATGCAAGTGACTGTTTGAATTCTCCCTAGCCACCTTCCATAATTCCAAGTTCATCAGAAATCAAGTTATCTATTATCTAGTATGGCATATTTTGCTTGATGATCATCACATAGTTAATGCATGTTTGAAGGAACACGAACAAGTGGCTTACCAATGACCAAGTCCTTGAATGGTTCACTGCTATTCTGGCGAAATTTCCTGTGCATCCAGCCTAGTAACTGCAGAAAAATATACGATGAAGCAACTTAGAAGAGTATGCACATTGAATACTTTGTGCTGCAAGGCATGATTGATGATGGATGGATCTTACCTTCATCTTTGGTATTCAAGAAAAAATCTTGATTGATTGTTGGTTGCCTAACTTGGGAAGATAAGGTAATTGAAGGAAGTGTGTATGGTACTTAAATGATATCTCAAAAAGAACATATAAAATATTGGTGAGAATCAGTGATGTCTTATAGAGAGGATACAGCAAGAAAAACACAGAGATACTTACAAACATTGTTTGCTGTTATATCTCAGCATTAAATCAAGTGGGTCCTAAACACGCTAATCTGATCATGTGCAAGGTCGACTAACAGTAAGGCTTGCATGATTTGGTGTAGAAAATTTTACTTATCAGTATGCTTTTGTCCATTGTTAAGAGTTAAGATGCCATGCATCAACTGCCACACCACACCCTTTCTGATTTGTACTTCAACATGCACACACACACACACATTAACCATATATCAAACAGTTTGCACGACTTGTTTGTGAAACATTTTGTGCCTCGTGCATCTCATTAGTTGAGTCTGAGTTTGAGTAGTGCAGTGATACACAAAATCATTGGTTGATGATGCCTGTGCAGCAGCACACAATTGACAAACAATTGACCAACAAGTGTATCTTTTCTTTTCTCCTTCAGACAGGAAGTTAGAATAGTCTAGACCATGGAAGAATCCAGGGCCCCATCAAATTGTCTAGACACGTTACACTTTAGACCCTTCTAAATGATATGTTATGTTTCCTATTTCCTATTCCCTTCTCAATTATTCTCTCCCTATGTGTTACAATTACAACTTTTATATCAGTTGTTATAGTTAGTATTGCCATGTGTGTGGAAGCTAATTGTCCATTGAGCAATGTTGTTATGAACTGAACAGTGTAGAGTGGTGGTGAGAATAATGGCACGTCTTATTCTTCTTGAAAAGAGAAGAAAAAATTCATATCAAACAGTTTTCTTTTTTCCATGTAGAAGAGGCTTAGTTGGGTTTGGTAGAACACCAAGTTGGCACACTTGGCGAGCATTTACATTACACCGTGTTATTTTTTGCAGCAGTGATGATAAAATTTCACGATTCATAAAATCTGCATCAAATGGTAGGCCAGGGGACCCCCTCCCTCCGTAGAAGGAATATGGTGTGTTTTATGTGTCGTTAGCAATGTTGCCATATGGTGCTGCAAATTCACTAGCTACTCCTCTTTCCAGAAGAAAGTTGCATGTACTTTCCCTTTGTTGCAATTTTTATCCACATCTTTGACTCTTTCTGCCAACATGCTTGCATAATGATTTGGTTACTGCTGTTGCATCACTCTGATGAACATAAAACTAAGAAGAAAATTGAAAAAAGGGTTCTATTGGTTTAGATCAGAGAAAGAGTAGTGGCAGTAAATGAATTCAATGTAAAGACATTTTTCTATGTGTGTGTGTGTGTGTGAATCTAGTTCTACTGAAATTCTACTGAAATAGATCACATATGATTCATTGAATCTCAACTTGTTCAAATTGCTCACTCTAACTATTTTTGGAATACTCAATTTGTTGCTTGCTTGTTCATAGATGTTGCACTCCTTACCTATTTTGGAATGAGTGGAAATTATTGAGAATCTTCCAGAGATGACCCTAAATTCTTCTGCTTTCTCATATCTGATTTTTTTCCCCTAACCCTAAATATCTTTTTCAGAGAGGACCCAGCTAAAGATGCAGAAGAGTTTTAGGCAAATTGATCTTAAGATTTATTTTATTAAGGCCATTTTTAACTCCTAAACTGTTGATAATAACTTTTCTTATCAGAAACAGTGGTAGCTATTGCTATTCAAAGTATTGCAAATAGATAAAGATTGAGTGATGGTACAGTAGAATAAGAGTAGCAGAAAAAGATCAAAATAGTGTTCTTTCTGCATGATTCTGTATGATCAAATAATAAAAAAGCAACCTTTTACATCTTTAGGATTCGAATGAAACGATTGATATGTTTGTGTGACATGTAATGTAATGTAACAACTGTGTATGGGTAATTCAATAGTCAAAATTTGCTTCACTTAGACTTTTTTATTCAAACCAAAGTTGTCAAAACCGTGTTATGAGATATATCAGAATACTGTCATTTGACAGTGAGAGACAATAATTCCTCAACCGTGTGTTTGGTTATAAACTACTTATATGGAATTTCTTATCAGAAAAAAAAAAAATGGGTTATATTAGAAGAGTGAGACACTTTTATTTAATTATTTAATCATAAATTATCATATGATAAATTAGTTGATTTTTATAATAATTAGTTAAACGTTGTACTAAAAGTAATGTTTAACAAATCTATTATTTAGGTTTCTTTTATACATCAATCATGGACATTGCAAATCTATTCAACTGAATTATTATTTCAAACATGTCTGGCAATGGTAAAAGTTGATAAGTAAAAGAACAAAGTAAAAATGACATATTTAACTTTATTTTTCTATCTCATTCTTCTTCAGTGAGTGGCTCCCCCTTGTATATTGACTTGTAAAAATTGATTGATTAACATATTTTTCAAAATAAAATTATTTCTATACATATACTTTTTTTTCTTTAGAAATCACAAAAATTATAATATATTTTAATGTCCTCAATTTAGATATGAAAATCCTACTTTCTTATAATAGTTGTATGATCATCTCTACAATTATATGGCATTTGGCGTCGTTTTCAAGTTTTGGTTGAAAAATGTCATCAATAAATAAAGAAAAAATTTATTTCATATCATTTTGATAATTTGTATATGGATAATATAATCTTAATAAAAATTAATTTTTATATTTAAAAAAATAAATAATTGAAAGAAATAGTGTTAAATAATAACAAAGAGAAAAGAATGGTGTCAAAATATTAATGTCCATGAATGAATTATTTGACAATTTTATTTTTATATTTAGTATATAACTGACATTTTTGTTTAAATAAACTATTCGTAAGGATGCGAATTAATTTAGGAAAGGTATAGAGATATAGATTAAGAAAAAAAAATTCTAAAATAAGAATGTGGAAAAAATACTTAAAACCAACCCGAATTCCTATTAATGACATTTTTATTATTATATTTTAGTTTATATGACTGACATAAATGGTTAAAATTTCAGAATAAAGTTCTATTATTTTTCGTGAGTGTGATTTGAATAACCCAATGTCACTTTTCTTATAAATTTTGTTTTAAAAGGAAAAGGCATTATTTTGTGTTATGTTGGGAGATTCATAGTTTCATTTCATGTCCATTATGCGATCATGCCAAAGCCACGTCACAGATACCGAGGCCAAGTTAAATAAATATTTATACTTTTACATGATTCAAATTATAATGGAAAAATAATACTTTCTCTTCTATCTCTAGTAAATAAACCAATTAAGAATCCCTTTAATATTAGAATTTTAAGATAACAAGTAAAATACATATGATTAATAAGTATTATTATTTTGAATAGTTAAGTAAGTATTTTTTATTTGGTGGGTGTTAAAATATCATAAAATAAATACTTTTATAAGACCTAATATTGAATTTATGTTAATTTTAGTTTTCTCTAATTGTTTTTAATCTGTAATTTTGACATCTTTATTTTAAAATGGAAACAATTTATTCTATATTTAAGAAAAGTCATAAATTTTCCTTCTAAAAAGGAGAAATCACAATTTATAGTCAATTTTTAATTTTATTTATATCTGTTTACTATATTTTAATTAATTAAATTGCTCTTTTGGCAATATATTAAAACAATTTATATAACTACTTAATGTTTTTTATTTTATTGATCATTTAGAGAAAAAATATTTTAAGGATAAAATGAATGATTAATTCATTTTATATTAAAATTATTTTATTTTTTGTGGCTAGGTCTAAGTAGAGTAAAACTGTTCGAATTGACAAATCAGCTCTAATTATTAGAAGGCTTGCTTGAAAAATATTGATAATGATACCTCACAATAAACGAAAACAATTTTTTTTTGTGTGTGTTAGTTATTGGTAACAAAATATAATCGTTGTTAATCCTAATTATGATTGAACTCATTGTCTTGTTATTAATAGTCAAATTATTTATATTATTCTTTATTCTTGTGCCTTGCTTGTTTTTCTAGTTTCATTCAATGGCAAATAAAAATGTGTCAATTTATATTATAAGCATGAGTTTGGTTTAGCTAAAAAATTGTGATATCGAGGAATGATAGTGCTTGAAGGACTTCAAAGGTAAATTCACAATTTTTAAATTATCAATGAGTCCATAAATTACTCAAGTGATAAGAGTATAATGTTGGTCGGTAAATAAAAAGTTAAAATAAAAATTAATTTTTAAATATGACCCAAATGGTAATTTGAACATTTCATAAGAAAAATACTTAATTACTTTTTTTACCTTCTATCAAATTAATTTTAAACTTACGCAATTTTCAGTTTATCTCTATCTTGTTTTGACTCATTTTTATTTGTGAAAACAATCTTAATTTCTACACTCTTCTTTTATTATTTTTTTTTTTCTTCATTCTTTCACTTTCAATTGTCACCATAAACACAAGTTTAGTTTATTTCAAGTTTAAGTAAAATAGGTTAAGTGACCAACACCTTCAACTCTTGCAAAAGTATTTCACATTCTCACCTCATATAGTTGATAAAGAGACAAGCATTTATGAGCTACCACTTATTGGAAGTTTAAAATGTGTGAAAATCTAACTATTTTAATTAATTTCCTTCCATTTCAAAATATTTAGTTTATAATTAAAAAAGCTAACTATATCACATTTTGTTAACACAAGATAAACACATTTTAACGATGATTACCAATCACACACGCGTACATTTTGTTTGTGTACAATCAATCACTCACTTGTGCATTATTTTTTGTTCTTCCACATGACTTGCTCAGATAACATTACTGTCTCCAATGTCAAAGTCAAAAGCAAGATTGCCAAAAAGTGCAATGAACTTCCCCCACGATAATATGCTCAAATGACACCGTGTTAAAAGGTATCAGTGTCACTATTAGAAAGTTACTATAAAAATATTTTCAAATATTTTATATATACAGTTTTCCAAAAACGAGTAAATTACATTCCCATAAGAACAAGAGATGTTTTCTAACCTCAATCATAGTTTTCATTCTTTTATGTTTTTTATTTAACTTTATTTAAAATGCATCTCCAGAAATGTGAAAAATTAAGCAATGGTATTTTCTGGTTTCAACATACCTGTGAATTACACTTTCAATAATATAAACACAGAACTTGAAACAAATGTTCCAAAATGTACAATGACAAACAAAAAAGCCTTATTTTATTTTGATTTAAATTCAGCGTTTAAATTTATGATAAATATGAAAAGAATACGCAATAAAAATGGATATTATCAAGGTCCACTACAGTAGATGTTGCCTGAAAAATCTGAAACAAATGTTGAATGGCATTAGCAGGTACCGTCCATATAATCTACCAGCAATTCCTGGACCATGCCTCGATCTGGCATCTTCCCTGCGGCGCCATATATAGGTGCCAGGCCTCCACTTATTGGACCTGGATTTGCTTTCACCTGAGATTGGAAAGGAAGAAAAGAGTAAAACAGAAAATACAAATCATACTGAATTGTGTTGTACTATCAGCCACTGAACTGTTAAATCAACTGTCATCCTGTTCTCTGCAAAAAAACCACCCTCTGCTGCTGGTGTCCCGTAGAGAATATCTTAAATTTCATATAAATGTAATAAATGATTCATTTATTACTGGGATTCCATTTAGGTAAGCAACTTACAGTTTTCACAGATTCCTTCAAATCATTCAGAAAGTCTTCAACAATTGGCACATGTTGTAGTGTAACACAGATATGGAGGCTGATTCAAACACACAAAAATATTTTCAGTTTCTTCAAAGAGACCACAATGTACTAGCAATTTAATGATGAAATAATAGATAGTGCTTCCAGTCTAGGTTAAGAATCCAAGTATAAATTAAAGTTGCACATAGAATAAAAATGAAATTGTTATACAAGACAAACAAAATTTACAAACTTTAAGCTAAGTTTTAAGTTTTATGTTAGAAGTGATGTCAAAAACTCGTACTCCTTGAGTGTTCCGAGTCCATCCCAGTAAAAAAAATTCAACACTCCACCTCAATTTTAAAGCCCTACCTGTTGGGTCTCTGTAATGCATTCAAATGCCATCCTTTGGATGACATAATATCATTGACTTCAAATATATCCAGAACATCTGAACCAAAAGCCACGATTGTCATGTCAGGTTTTCCAACAATAAACAACTCAGCAATCTCCTCTATGCTGCAGATATAACATAATAACATAATCATTACATTCAAAACATGTATACAAGGCACAACATGAGAGTACGTACAGAAAGAAAGAGAAGCAGTATCTCACCCTTTCTGTATTCTTCTTGACCCTTCCATAATTGCTTTTGTATTTCTCAAGTAACCTGAAGAACATGACACACCAGAATTTGGCCGTACATCATACATTTGTGTGGATCAGAGTTAGCAGAAAGGGAATCAAATTATTATGTCGAAGCAGAACAGAGAGGTTGTGGACAGTAACCTTCTTTCCCTAGAGAAATCATTGCTGCCCAGGCACCAGCAATCAGACTTCCAGGCCTGCTTCCAGCTATGGTTGGAGACACATACAACCCACCAGACCACTCGGTAACTGTGACGTTGACAATTTGACAATAATTACTAAGAAAACAGTAAGGGAGTTATTCCAAGAGACAAAAGGACTTCCCAGAAAGATAAATGACTATCCCACTATCTATGACAAAAAAGTTGAAGACTAGCTCTTCTCTAAAGTTTCTGTCACCGTCTATCATCTTTCCCTTTCCTTGTAGGTTGTACACATGCACAAGCAAATTATAAAAATAACCCCAATTGCCGAATACATAGCATTAATCAGAATCAAATAGTAAACTTACCGGCAACAAATTGATGCTGTAGAATCCAGAAGACAGAGAAAATACATTAGTAATCAGCTGCAAGTAAATCAACAACCAATTTTCCAATAATAGAAAGGCATGTTGTAGAGAAGGTAATCGATATAAGAGAAATGCAGATAAAAGAGAATTATGATATATTTATAAAAAAATTCTTTTTTAATAGAAAAATAAATGTTATTAGATAGAAAAGAGGAAAATACAACAAATGGGAGAGGAAGTTATCCATACAAAAACTAGGAACACAGGGAAAACAAAACCTATAGAACGTGCTGCGTTTACCTAGCAAATAGTCTCTTCAATTACTACAATAGAAACTCCCATGAAAACAGCCATGAGCAAAATCCACATGGTCAAATAGCTACTTTACGTTGCAAAAATAAGATGGTTTAACACTTTTTTTAAATATTTTTCTCATCACATAATCAGAGAAATGTCCCACACAAACAACACAATTACCTTTTGTTGATACGCTTTCCTTTAAATGAAATTTCATATGTTCACAAGGGCTGTAAACTTTCAATAGTTTTGATTCTATTAAAATTTAAAGAATTGGACATGAGATGCACTAAGACTATGAGAGGGGTGATTTTAAGGAATATCCATATAAAAAATGATGTACTTGAATTTCAGTTATTGATAACTGCTTTAATGTTTATGAGCCAAAGGACTTGCCCTGTTATATAATTCGTCTTCTATCTCCTGTCTCTATAATTGTATTTAGAAAAAGAAAGTTGTTTTTCTCCAATATCCTTAAGAAGAAAAGCAGAAATATTTCATCTACCAACTCTTCATGATTTCCTAATGAAGAGAAAGAGATGGGAACTCTTGAAATGAGATCATTTGCATGGCTTAGGATGTCCATCATGCTATGACCAAGAGCCAAGAGAAATGATAAGTCAGATTTTATGATGCAACATGTCGTCTGTAAAATGACCCTTTCACTAGAAAAAAAACTTGAGTTTGAGGTAGAAACACCGATAGTCAAATATGGTACGCTACTTTCTATTTTCATAGTATTGATGGATACCAACTCAAGGAAAGAGAAAAAAAGAGTTTGAAATAAAGTGCCCTTTCCGAGCATTAGGAGATGTCCTATTCTGTGAGATGTTTCCAAAAAGTTGCACAATTTAACAGTAAAAATATCAAATAACCAGTTTATATTCAGGTATAAACTAAAAAGACTACAAATAAATTATCCGTTACTACCCTAAGTAAATCATTGCCTTACCTTTCTGATTTCATGGTTTCTATAAAGAACTATACTTGTTCCTTTGGGAGCTAAACCATATTTATGTACATCCACTGATATTGAAGAAACGCCTTTAACAGAAAAATCAAAAGGTGGAATGGGGTACCTGGAAAAGAAAAGGTTGAACATGAGTCACTTACATTAGTACTGAAAAGAAGTTGCAACATGTGCTACATATAATTTCCAATAACAAAGCCACTTTTCCCATTTTGTGTGGGTGGGGTGATTAGATGAGTTATACATTAATATAATCATCAAAACATTAACCCAGGCCCAAGAGAAGTTGAAGAGAATACTACACTAACAACATAAGCCCAAAATAATGAGACTTGCAGCTTCAAAATAAAAATAAATTGGAAAGAGTCATGTATTTGTTTTGGGGGAAGGGGGGTGGAATGGATTGATGGATTCAGTGCCAAAGATCAGTTTCAAGAAGGAAAGTATAACACCTAAACAATGACAAGGTAAAAATAAAAGCAAAGGTAAGAGACAACAAAATTAAATGATGGTTCAGTAATATAAAATAAGTCATGCCAACTATACCCAAGCTCACGAGCAAATGGTAATACAAAGCCACCAAGGCAAAGATCCACATGGAAACAAATACCAAAGCTTGATGCCAGACGACCAAGTTCCTACGGAAGAAATAGGCAAATTATATACATTTTGTAATTAAGCATGAAAGTTGAACTTATATTCTTATATTCTTTTTCAGCATTAGATGAAAAAACTTACTTCGATGGGGTCAATTATTCCATGAGGAAACCCAGGAGCAGATCCAACAATCTGGTTTATAATGACAGTCAGTTCATTTGGCAATAAGAATTTAATGTATTAGCAGTTTGTGTACCTTATAAAATCCAGTAGCAAGAATTCTGAATCTTTAGAATAAGAAGAAAAAAAGTACTTCATACCAGGATGGTATTTTTGTTAATATGGCGTCGAATGGCTTTCACATCCGCTTGAAAATTCTTGTCAACTGGTACACGCCATAGTTTGATATTAAAATACTGTGCAGCCTTGTCATATGCTGAGTGTCCAGACAAGGGAATAATCCTATAATTTGGTAGTTTAAAAATATATTAAAAATTATAATTTACCAAGTATATAGTAATGCATTATTGGTGACATACATTTCAGGTCTTGTAATTCCTTTCTTAGATTTCATATAGTCACGAGATGTTTTGACAGCTAATAATATACTTTCCGTCCCGCCCGATGTCATGTTGCCACATATTTGTCCTCCAGAACTATTTTCCTTGCTTCCAAGAAGTGCCGCTGTCATTGCAACCACTTCTGCTTCAAAACGTGCAACACTCTTGAATACATCCAAATGCAGGGGATTGGTATGTGCAAACCTGAAACGTCATCAATGTGAATTATTCAATGCATGAATATAGCTATATCAGCAACCAAGCTAATGGACATGACTATAACCTTAACGAATGTCACAAATTTCAAATTATTGTGAAATTTGTCTATGAGACTCAGAAATATATTGAACTAGTCCAGATTATGGTGTAATAATGATATGAGTAGCAAAGAGGAATCACGTTCAGTTCTGATTGGCAAAACTGGAAGTCTTAACCAAAAGCATGCTTTACATATTTTTAAGTTCAAACAATAAGGAAAACTTCCTACAATGCCCAGATCTAAGTCAGAAGCCATATTGACGTTAAGGAAAAAAAAAATACATAAACTGATAATGGAACTCAACAGAGGGATGCTCCCAGCTCCTAAAGCAAATAAACTAAGGTACTCTGGAGTAGGCAAACAGAAATTTTAATCGGTCACAAAACCACTGATCTATGTAAAAGTCCATCTAGAAGAATATACAAATTAAATGATAATTGTCAAACAGTGTATTAAACATTCATATTAACGCAAACATCAAATACAGCTGCAAACTCTGTAGTGTCACTAACATTGAACATGCCTCGTTTATCACAGAAAAATGTCCATCAGATTCACTTCCTCCAATGTAACTGCAAGAAATAAACAATAAATACATTAAAAAAATACAGAACTTGCCAGACTAAGTATTACTAAAATACACTGTACCGGAGCATCCCAAGAACAAACTGCTCAGAATTTAACATTTTACCAAAATTACTAACATACACTGTACCGGAGCATTTGCCTTGCCAGACCGGATCATTATTTTTTTCCTCTCTCATTTTCTCAAGGACAGACGTCCCTAATCCTGTGCTTGGTAACTCTGTATTCCAACCTTCTCTTTTAGATTTGCTATCAGATTGCAACTTATCCACAACCTGAGTTCAATGACCAGATTAATAAGTAAATCAGTTACCGATGATGATGATGATGATGATGATCCATCGTTTAAATAAAAAAAGCAGAAATTTGTTAAAACCAAAGTATACATGTACCACTTGAGGTGGCACGAATTGAAATCTCTGTTTGGATTTGACATATAATGACACTGGACAAGAGGTTTTCTTTATCTCACGCACACTAAACCCCCTGATTAGTTCTCAATACAATTTTGCTAATGAAGCATATTCATGAACTTATTTACCTCCATTTTTACCCCCATGCCAAACTGACCCTAAGAATGAAGGTAAAGCAATAAAGTTCTTATGAAAAAACATTTCTTAAGACGATACCAAACTAAAAGTACAGAAAATGTGTCATACCTAATTCTGCAGTGATATTTCATCGCAGGGAGATAAGGAGTGAAAAGTATTGAATCCTTTTAAAAACTCAATTTCGGTTCCCTTATCTTGTCTAAGGATACCATTTTTCTGTACCATTTCGTCATTGTGATATGATAATACAATTCTAGATAAAACATCCACCTAACTGGGCCTCGTAGTCAAACTGGCATGGACTGATAAAAAATTCTCCAATCTCAAAATGTTTGCAATCTCTAAACCACAAAAAACTGAACTAACCACTAATCTAATAAAGGATTATGCAGAGTGAAAAAAAAAAATCCGATGAAACTAAACTCATTGCCACTAAAATCACAACAAACAAAACCAGAGCTCCAAACAGCGCGCATGCATGCTAAGTTGACTCCTTACACAAGACAAAAACAAAACCAAAGCCCAATCGAATCTAATTCAATAGAATCACACAGAACCAAACCTTCTGTTTTTCGGCATCTATGTATCCCTTCACGCCAGGAACCAATCTGTGAATTGAAACAGGGATCCCAAATTAGATTAATTAAAAGCACATAGAAAAGAGTAATTGACATGTATAATATGCGTGAATATTAATATTAATGTTAATTCGTGAGATATAGCATTGCATGGAGTGGTGTTGTACTTGACGGCGTTCATGATAAACCCTAGGAGCGTGGCTTTGAGCCCGTTCTCGGAGAGGAGGCGTAAGAAGGAGCGAAGCGAGTGAGCGAGAAAGAGAGAAAGCAGAGGAACGAGAAGCAGAGCAAGTGGTTCGTATTGAGAGAGGAAGGAATTCGCAGAGACTCTGAAGTGAGAGATCGAAGTAGAAGAAAAATCCATTGGGGTTGGTGAGAACGAAGAAAGGTAGCAATGGAGAAGAGAAAAAAACGGTAGTAGAAGACAGACAGAGAGAGAAGAGTAGTATATTATATACTGTTCAGTGTTTGTTTGGTGAAAGAAAGAGATAACAATGGTGTCATGTTGCGTGGACAAATGGGCTATGAGTTGCGTGGCGTGGCATAACACAACATTTTAAGGTTAAAATGTCTGATTCTTACTGATTTCAATAAAACATGTTTTCACGATCAACATAATATCATCGTCTTGTTTGGTTTTGGTTTGACTCACGGTTGAATTTTATCACCTTGGTGAAACAGTTTAAGATGGGTGATTTTTTTTTTTTTACAAAATTACCAAAATAGATAGTTGAAAAAAATATGAAAATTGATAAGGTGTTAATTTTGTACAATTTTATTGTAAATAAATCATATAAAAATATAAAAATATTTTTAAGTTGAAATTGAGTTAAGATGATACAACTTTAACTCAATATACTTTAAATTAAAATCATGTTAAAATTACATTATTTTAACTCAATTTTAATAAAAATGATGTTAAGATGACACGATTTTAGTTAAAGTATTTTAAATTGATGTTATATAATTTTATATGACTTCAACTTTAAATGTCAACTTAATATTATTTTTTATTATAGAATTGTACCACCTTAATTAACTTGTTATTTTGGTTTTTTTTTAATTACTCATTTTAGTAATTTAAAAAAAAAGACAATTGTGCTAGAATACTTGTGAATTTATATTGGTTCTATGTTAATGTTTATAGTAAAATTTATGAGTTTTTTTTTTTCTTTCTTTTCAATTTCTTAGACATTTCAAAATATTTTACTTAATTAAATATGTTAGTTAAATACCATTTATTTATGTAACGTTTTGTTTATCTTAACTCCCTTTATTATATCATTGAAACTGAAAACTACAATGAATAAAAATTGAATTGGTTTTGAATAGTTAATTTTCGGTTAAATGTGATTTTAATCTTTAAATATTCGTTCCTATAAAAACTGTTTACATATTAGTCTTCGAATTTTAAAAATAAACTTATATGATTTTTTTAACTTAATTATGTCAAATTTTTGTAATGTGTAAATAATCAAATTCTTTCGATTTATAAACAATTTTAATACAATTAAAACAATTTTAATATAATTAAGTTAAAAAGGTTGTATTAATTCATTTCTAAAATTTTTAAATCGAAATGTATCAAATTTTGTTAAATATAAACAAAATTATAATTTTACGTTAAATTTTAGAAATTAAAAATATATTTAATTTTTTAAATATTTAATGAATTATAATTTTATAGTATCTTTTTATTAATTAAAATATCCTTTCACAATATGTGTAAAGAGTAATTTAATTTGTTTAAAATATTAATTAACTTCCTTATACATGTAAAGGCATAATCTAATAAAATTTATATTTATCGGATAAATCTTTTGACGTTTTTAATCATTATAAATTTACTTTTATTACCATTACTTAATTAAGATTCTATATTCTTTAAAATTTATTATTTTTCTTGTGCATGTAAAAAGAACTTAGTGGGACACAACCTTACAAATTCCCATTGTTAAGTTCAATCTTTTAAAACGCTTACAGTATTGGAAAAATTAAAAGTCCTTTTATTAATATTAATTATTTAATAAATTTGTTTTTTTAATATTAATTACTTTCGTAAATAATCGCGTATTCATAAAAAGTAATATTGCAAAGTTTACCTTTTTAAAATATCTAATGGATTAAGAATTGTATAACGTGTTAATATCAATTAATTTAGAACTTCACATTTACGTGTAAATAGTATCAGATTCTTTCCTAACTAGAAGTATAATTACGTGAGGATTATTAATTATATTTTAAATATTGAGTATTAAAGGACAACTTTTTAATATTGTTTTAAAAGTTGAGTTTTAAAAACTATTTGAATAAAATGAAAAATGAAAAGCTTTAATTTTTAGAAATAACTATTTCACAAAATTTAAATTTTTTAAATTGTTACCGTGTGAAAATTATTATTTTTTCACTAATCTTTTAACATGGGTGAATCCTTTGAAGATTAAATAACTTTTTGAGAATACACTTTTAATAGTGTCTGCCGTAATTAAAGTCATTAAAGTGAGTTTTTATTTTATAATTCCACGACACATAGCTATTTTATCTATGCATATATCTTCTTTTTATGTAAATAAAATTGTTTGAACTCCAAATAAATAATTGAAATAATGTATTAAAAAAGAGTATGGGCAAAGAATTTCGTAGTTTAAAAAAAGAAAAATATATTATATTTTTAATTATATTAATAATGTATAAATCATATCTTTTGTTTAGACATAACAATTCGAATGTATTCCATTTTATTTTTTCTTATTATACATTTGTTCTTCCCTAGTTGATAATTGGCATCTCAATTGATTAATTTGTTGAGAATTAGTTAGTTGATAATTTTCTTCTCATTTGATTAATTTATTGATAATTGGTTAGTTGACCAAACCTTTTTTTGTTTCTTATAAGGAATTGTAAAAATCAAACATTGGAAGGACAAAAGTACCAAATGTTATAGATGTGTTCATTATTTCTTCTTCTAGTACATGTTAACAAACATTGTTTTGTAAGTTTCTACGTTGTTCTTTCGACCTTTAGTTGTTAAGAAACATTATTTTCTAAGTTTCTCCTCTTCAAAAGGCCAAGGAGAGGATTATATGCTACCTAATCAAAATTATTTTCAAAAGATAATTACTATTTTTTAAATATATTAGATAAATGATCTTATAAATAATAACATATTATTAAAAAATTAATGCGTCCTTCTACATATATCATTCACAAATAGACCAATATTATTTTGTGTGATTCAAAAAAAAAAATCATCCATATTTTGACTTAAACAAAATATTCTGGACTAAACCATTATTACATAATTATTTAACTTATAAATTGATGGAAATAAAGTATTAAAGGGACTGTATTAATATTATGATTAAATATGTTTTTGTCCCTTAATTTTTAGTGAATTTTGGAATTAGTCCATTTCGAAACTTTGGACCAATTTAGTTATTTACAGTTCGAAATACGTAGATTTAGTCATTTTAATCAAATTTTGTTATGTTAATTTTATTTGACATTTCAAGTGCATCATAATAGTATTTGACTTAACATTCAAGCAAAAATATGTCAAACAATATCAACAACTCAAATATAATATTGAAATGCATACGAAACATAAAATAAACTCAACAAAATTTGATTAAAATAACTAAATTCACGTATTTTGAAAGATGGATGACTAAATTGATATAAAATTTCAAAATAACTAATTACAAAGTTCACTAAAAGTTAAGGGACAAAAAACATATCTAACCCTTAATATTAAACTAATGGGATATTTGTGCTAATAAAATTACTTTGTGTTGTATGCACATAGAGAACTGAAAACTATATGTTCAAAACATACACCAAATAAGATTTGTTAAACATTTAATTAGTGACAATGATGGATAAAAATAGAAATTTTTGGTGACCTATGAGTTTTCAATCTTGACCAAATTTCATTTTCGAAACGTCAAAGGAGATTGAAGAGTGTCTTTCAAAATTTTGTTGTGTCCCTCTCTTTCTATTTTCATAAATAAACATGAAATAAAAGTCAAGTCCAATTTTTTTATATCATACCATTAATTTTAATATTTAATTTAAGTTGTAAGTTAGTAAATAAAATGTAATTTCATCATTCAATGGGATTGTAACTTTTTCTTGGCTAGAATGAACTTTTTTAGTATTTAAAAATATAAATAAAAATATAATTTCAATACACTTGGACTAACTTAATATGAAAATAATGCTAAAAAATGTATTCTACATTTAAAAAGCAAATAAAATTTCCAACTATTAAATCCATCCATGTAACTACTAATCAACATATAAACGCAACCAACTAATATTATATTTAATTGCATGTTTTTTAATTTATCAGTTTTTAAATTTACATTATCATAAGATCTACTAGTTTTTTTATTGGTGGGAGTCATTTTCATATCATACTTCCCTCATTTATTACTTCTCGAAATAATATATATATATATATATATATATATATATATATATATATATATATAAATAAAAGTTCCTAATATATATTGATATTGATATTTTAAAATACTATTAACAAAAATACGAAAACAATTTGTAGAGAAATCTTCGATTTATATTATTACATAGTCCAATATAATTTATTTTAAGATACCTAAACAAAAATTAATTTAATTATATATATATATATATATATATATACACGAAAACAATTATAATTTTGGTCTAATAATAATTTTATTGTGCACTATTTGAACAACAAGCAATATTCTATCGTCTATATGTTCGTTCGACGTTAAGTTTCTTTCTCTTACATATTCAAATTCCATAGCAATGTCTAGTTATTTCTATTTAAAAACATGGCTATAAGTATGATTACGCTTCCAATAATAGCTACGAATAATTATCTATTTCTTTCAAGTTATTATTATATAATTATATTTCGAGTGTAGGAATCAAACATCTATTAAGAACCACTTCAATTTTACTTCTCTTTTCTCTATGTCTTCTCTTTTCGTAATCCGCTGTAACTTCCTTGTCAAGAAATCTTCCTCCTGCTCGATTGGTTGAATAGACGATCGGAGTACCTGTCTAAAAGGCTCTGATGCTTAAGTTAGTTGAGGGACCGATCAGTGTATAAGTATAGCCGCTGTAATAAATGCGAATTAAAGATTCTCATCAACCTAACTTTGGACCCTATTTATAGTTTCCGGTGTGGGCCTGTAATTAGAGTTCCTTAATCACGACCCAATGATCCTTTAATCAAGATTACTTACTTGTTTAATGTTAATTAATCCAGCTGACTGGTCTCGTTTGGCCGATCGATCGATGGCCGCTTGACTAGGTGGGTTATCTTTTAAGTTTAACAACCTTAAGTGAATATTTAATCTATATGGCCGATCGACTGATGATCATATGTAAAACAATACGCGAATCACCTATGGGGCCGATCGACTGATGGACCTTTATAGGGTAACGCGTGGTCTATCTGGGGACCGATCGACCGATGGTCCTTTATGAAGTGACGCGATTCATCTGTGGGACCGATCAACCGATGGCCCCCTGTGAGGATGCGATTCATCCGTGGGACCAATCAACCGATGGCCCCCTGTGAGGATGCGTTTCATCAGTGGGACCGATCGACCGATGACCCCTTGTGACGCTCATATGTAGTTTATTTAAGTGACCGATTAATTCGACGGTCGATGGGTTCGCATGGTTTCTGTGGGCCGATCGACCGATGGTTCTGTTTCATAGATAAGCCCTCCCAGCCTTGTTCGATGGACCGGAGGATCGGGTGTTGCCGATGGTCTGATGGGACATACAATACAAATTATATTAATATTATATAAAGAACACTAATATGTTTTTGATCTCTCAAGTTTCAGTCAAATTTAGAATTAGTTTATCTTTAAAATTTTTGACCAATTTAGGCATTTATCTTCAAATATGTATGTATTTAGTCATTTTAACTAGATTTTTAGTTTATCTGACATTTTAAGCGCATTTCATGATAGTATTTGAATTGTTTAATCAATTTTCGCTTAAATGCTAACTCAAATATTATCAAAAATTCATGATAGTATTTGAATTGTTTAATCAATTTTCGCTTAAATGCTAACTCAAATATTATCAAAAAACACGTTTAAAATTTCAAATAAACTTAACAAAATTTGATTAAACTAATTAAATTCACGCATTTCTATATATGAAAGACTAGTTAAAAGTTTCGATGATGGACTAATTCTAAATTTCAATTAAACTTGAGGGACCAAAAACATATTTAACCCTATAAAGAATATTAAAATTTGTAAAGCCTTAAAAATAAAAATCTTACACATATCTAACTTCCATATCCCTCTTTCTATATGGATTTAGACTAAAGTTATGGCTTAGCCTATGAATTGATGTATATGGCAATATGACAAATATTAGAAATGAAAGAGATAAATATATCATAAGTGCCAAAGTATGTGTGATGACTTTCAACCACCTCTTATTGCAAGGTCATAGAATTTGTATGTCAAGTTTCATCCTAAAAAAATAGTCATCAATTTTATTTATCTTTCTATTGAGAAGATTTCAGGTGTGAAATAATTTCACATTATATCTCTAAGAAAATCCTAAATAATAAGTCATAAATTTTATTTATATTTCTGTTAAGAGATTCTCACTGTGAAATAAATTTGCAATATATATAGTGTACTTGATGTTCTTTAAACCTTAGGAATTATTATTTTCCCTTAAATAATATATTTACTTGTTTAATTCTATGTTTTCGATTAAATATAAGTTTATTAAAATACACACTACTCTCCTTCAGATTTGATAAAGCTTTTAAGACACCTTACTTTACATATAACTCACATCATTTTTCACGTTCTACTTCTTCCCTTACTATAGACAACTTAATCCAATCATCTAAATAAACTTGTATTATACTTCTACAATAGATAAACCAAAAATTCATATTTACAAAAGATCCATCTAATTAATCATTAATCATCAATACAATTTAATTAATGTGAATACGAAAAAACCTTACAATGTTTTTCTTAAAACTCATCAAATTGCAAGATCTACTACTAGATAAGAAGTTGGCAACCTTTAATTTTTTTTTATATATCTATAAAATTTCAATCATGTAATTAAAATATATTTGCTAAATTGAAGATATTAACATAACATATATAAGATATGTGATGTATTATAAAAATTAACAACAAATATTAAAAAATTGAGGACGAATATAATTTTTGTCAAATAAATAGTTTTATCATAAAAAACAGTATTTGTGTATATTATTATTATTTTAAATACAAGATAAAATAACTCATTAATATTTTTAACATTTTCAGTGTGATTTATTATTTAATTTGCATAAATATGATGCTAACATATCAAATTCTAATTGATATTTTTATATTATTTTATATTTATTATATCTATATATTTTTTTAAAAAAAATATTATATATATATATATATATATATATATATATATATATCAAAATCAAAATTATCATGTGGTTTTTATTATATTATTTTTAAAATTGGGCTACGAGTAATTCTAGTGTGTACTATTTGAACCAATTGCAGACAAAACCCCTCTCTCTTGCTCGCGTTAGGGTTTCTTCCTCTTTCAAACTCTATCGCAGGTTGTTCGTTCTATTCAAGCCATGGCGACAAGTATGATTCACTCCTAACAATCTCTTTAGATTTTTGTTTCGCTCACTTAATGCCATTGAATGATTTATTGTTTTACGCATGCAGCTACGACTAGATCTTTTCTCCAAGTCGCAGCGACGGAGGAGGCGCCGCCGCCTCTTAGAGTCGTCCAGATTGAAGGACTGGTATGGATTCTATGCTTTACAAACTTCAATGGCTCCACTGTTGTTCAATTTTTGCTTTGTATATATGGGGTTAATTTGGAAGGGTATTTTGTTTAGCTTCAATTTGTTTATTGCTTGTGTTAATCTGTACTTGTTTTCTCCAATTATATGGATTTTCAAATGACAACATTTATTATGTTGATGGGGATCTGGTAGTAGGATTCATGTTATATGCTTTTGTGGCAGGTCCTTGTATTGTTAGTGAATATTCATTAATTCTTTGCTCTGTGAAGAAATACTGACGCCAATCTGGTGCTATTGTGTCTTGGTTGAACAGGTCATTCTTAAGATAATTAAGCATTGTAAGGACCATTCGCCTTCTTTAGTCACTGGACAACTTCTTGGGTTGGATGTTGGCAGTGTTCTTGAAGTTACCAACTGTTTCCCCTTTCCAGTATGATATTTCCTTACTTTTTCCTTTTTGTTTCTCCATTTTTTGAATCCTTCAGCACTGCCCTCCTAAATTCATCGTTGTTTCGGTTGCTAAAAATTGCAGATGAGGGAGGAGGACGAGGAAATTGAAGCTGATGGTGCTAATTACCAGTTGGAGATGATGAGATGCTTGAGGGAGGTTAATGTTGACAACAATACTGTTGGATGGTATGTATGATTAGTGGTTTGTTTGATGTGATGAAATTTTGGTTCAAGACGTTCTTTCTTTGTAATAATTTCTCCTACTCATGGGATAATTCTCCGAATCCAGGTACCAATCTACATTGCTCGGCTCCTTTCAGACTGTGGAACTTATTGAAACCTTTATGAATTACCAGGTAGCGAATGCTTGTCAATTTATTTAGTTTTGCATAAATTTGCTTCAGCTGGGATTTCATGCTAAATGACGTTATTCACAAATGCTCCGGTAGTTTGATATTTACCATAACATGCCTCTCATGACTATTTTACTTAGGTCAAATGAAGCCATTATTAGGAGGTGATTACTATATCATAATAACCTGTGAAACTATAAATTGGTAATGCCCAACTGGCCAACACAGGATACGGTCTGCACCGCCTAGGATTTGACCTTCTGTGAATTCATGATAATGTGGCACGATGCCATTCTTGACCAATTGTGTCAGATATGAAAGTTACCCGTTACTATTCACTTGGAATTTTATGCATGCTTAACTGTATTATATTTACAAACATGCTTATTATATTGCTTCGAATTAGAATTACTCTTTTCTGAAATTAGGGAAGTTGAGTGGAGTATGTACAATGACAAACATAACACAATGTTTGTATATAACCAGATGATGTGATGGCATGTATTTTCCGTTGTTCAGGTTTACTTTTACTTCAATTTATTGTAAAAGTGGCTGCTGGTGATTTCCGATATTTAAAATAGAAAAGTTTGTTTTTTGATGCAGTCTGTTGTGCACTTTTTCTTTTCTTTTTGCTGAAGACAATATTTTCAACAGTATCCAGTCCGGTGAAATGACCTTTTGTTTCAAACTTAACAATGTTTTTCAGGAGAATATTAGACGTTGTGTTTGCATAATATATGATCCATCAAGGTCTGACCAAGGTGTTCTAGCTCTGAAGGCCTTGAAGCTTTCTGATTCATTCATGGAACTCTATCGCAGCAATAATTTTACTGGAGAGAAGTATGAATTTTCTTCTGTGTCTTCTTGTCTAAAAGTTGAACCTCATCTGATTTCTTATTTTTCTGTCTTGTGAAATAGATTGAGGGAGAAGAACTTATCATGGGTGGATATATTTGAGGAAATACCGGTAAGATTTTCCAGGAATTTGCCTTTCCTTTTTGGGTGGTTTGACCAATAGAATGGTAACAATCTTCGTCATATCTGTTAATGCAACAGTTAGGAATTAGCTAGAAATGCTACTGGCATTAAGATATATAATATTGTTGCATATTTTATAGATGGAAGTGTATTAATTGGTTTTGAATTTTTTTTGGTAGGTTTTTTATTAATGGTGACCATTCTTCATATTTTTTTTTTAATATATCAGATCAAAGTTTCAAATTCTGCCCTTATCAGTGCTTTCATGACCGAGCTGGAACCTGATACTCCAGTCACCCAGGTGAACAATGATTTTTAGTAGGGATTCTTTTGGCCATTTCAAATTTATTTTATGTTTACATCTGCTTTTGTGCCATTGCAGTGTGATTATGATCGTCTGCAATTGTCAACCAATTCATTAATGGAGAGGAATATGGAGTTTTTGATAGAATGCATGGATGACTTGTCACTAGAACAACAAAAGGTTATTTTAGCTCTTTTTGTGTGTGGGTGTTTCGTTGTTTCACAATGTAACTGACTGAAATTTGTTCTATCTTAGTTCCAATTCTACTATAGGAGCTTGTCTCGTCAACAAGCTCAGCAGCAAGCATGGCTTCAAAAGAGAAGGTACGTTTAAGATTTTGTCTTTTAACTAGAATCTTCATTATATTTTCTTTGTAAGACTAGGTTTCATAGATCACCAGTTAGTTTTTTATGTTGTTTGAAAATATGGTCAACGTTTGAATGGAGGCTTTTTTGCCACTAATGTTTATGTTTTAGTTTAGATTCCATGTCTTTGAATATGGGTTTTCTAATTGTTTTAGATTCTGTCTGTTCTCATGATTTATTGAATACTTTGTGAAATCTACATACATAGCCATTTAATATTAGATTTCCATTTTAGGAAGCTACAATATGCTACCTAGCGGGTGGCCAATCTGCATAACCCACCAATGATTTAAACACCGTTGTTAACATATATTTTATTTCGTTTATTTAAATAACTTTTTAAGTTTTTATCTATTTTTTTTATATGTTAGAATTTCCCCACCTTTTTTGATTTTTTTTTATGAAAAAATCCTCTACCTACAAAATGGAAATGAAGGAGTTTTAGTGCCTTAGTTTTACAAAATAACTTGTGATTATACTTATGATTAAACTGATTTAACAATGGTTTTTGCAAACAATAAAAAGCTAGCACATGAATATAGGTTGTTAGCTTTACAGAATTTTTCAAATTAGACGTCCATTCAAATTACAGCATGTCATTAGACAACATCATAGTTGCATGAATCTCGATTTTATTTACTGTTAATTTAGCACCGGCATCATAGTTGCATGAATCTCGATTTTATTTACTGTTAATTTAGCACCGGAGGTAGGAAGCACAAATGTTTATTGGGAAGAATTGTGACCTGTGATTCCTTTGAACTGCTACTGAATCAGCAGAATAGCAGTTTTTCTGCGTCATGCACTTTTGCTCTATTTCTTTAGAGTTTTTGCTAAGTTTTAAATGAACTGGGGTTGAAGGGATAAACTTTTACACCTAATCATACAGAGTCAAAATATAAGGACAAGAAACTCAATTATTATATTTTTGAAATGGTCCCCTCCCTCTACATCTTTCTCATTGCGTGTGCTAAGGGTATGATATGATGCTCAGTGTATTATATGTTAGGAAATAGTGATTTACTGTTTTTTCTTTTGGAGGGGCTGGACCATTGCAATCGTTATACTTTGCTTTATCATTTTTTATTTTCTCATATCCCATATCCAATAAATGATAAATGTATGTATGGTAATTGTAGCACAATTTTTAACTTTTTATTTTCAACTGAACATTATGGTTATCCAGCAGTCTTTTGAATATTCACAGACCTGATCAACAATTTTAATATTGGCTGTTTTTTTTTTAAGCACACATGAAAGTTAATGATTGCAATAGATAGCTTATCCTTGTATTCAATTATTGATTCAGCATATTATATATTTTTGTTTTTGTAACAATAGGGCGGAGAACATGGCTCGTAAAGCTGCTGGAGAAGAGCCCTTGCCGGAAGAAGATCCTTCAAATCCCGTTTTCAAGCCCCTCCCGGAGCCATCACGGTTGGAGAGCTTCCTCATAACAAATCAAATCTCCAACTACTGTAATCAAATCAATGGGTACGTGACTAGATTTTGATGATGACCATGCTCCTCTTTTTTCATGTTTGAGGAGCAAATATACGAAGTTACCGATTTGAAGTTTCTGACTTTATTTTGTTACTTGTCATTGCCTTTAGCCGATTGAGTTTAATCGTCCGCACATTTTCTGTTGCATATTCTGCAGGGTGTCAGGGCAGAGCTTTAACAGGCTGTATTTGATGAAGGCTTTGCATGAGGATTGAGAAGGGAATTTTTGTCTGCCATTCTTATGGTTTAGTCCAATTTCTTTTCCATATAGGACGAGACTTTTCTGGTGAATTTGGCAGTATATTAGAGGATTATGATTTTAAGGCGACGCAATTTTTGTTTATTTTATGAACCCACCCATTATATGTATAATCTGTTCTTTAGAGATACATGCTGTGCCACTTTTTGCTTGTTATTTGAGTTGTGCCGCAAAATTGAGCATTCAGTTGTATTTTTTCCAGCTAATTATTTTGTGGAAAATATAAGCACCATTAAGGAAAATAAGGAGGTTTCTTTTATTTGAAGTTAGAAGACCAATGATCGCACTTTCTAATGCATTTACTGGCAGAGAATACTTTTTTGAAAATCCAAGTGGGCCTTGTAATGCGCAGGATACGTATTTAAGGAATAAACATTTCAGAATAAGCAAATCTGAAACCACTTGATTTCACATTCTCTGAATGCGATAAGTATTTGAAGCATTTTACCCTTTTGTGGAAGCTTTTACGATTGGATGGAAAATTCTGTTTTTATTGGGTATTAATTTTCATTTATCGGCTATCTCTTTCTATATACAGGGAGACTTATCAAAATTGATACATTCCAATAAACCTTAACCATTCATAAAAACAAATAAAAAAGAAAGTATAAGTAAAATTCCTCTTCTGCGTATCTTGCCGGATAAAAATTACGTCTATAACAATGCATAAGTTTTGGTTCTTTAATTCCATATTATTACGTGGTAAACTTTTCTTTCCTAGAACTCACCCTGTCCTCTCCGATGAACAACGTTTGTGATATGATTAAAAATTTGGTAAATGAAATTCGTAAAGCTTGTGTCAGTATAAGAGAAATCAAGAGTTGAGAATAACGGATTTATATAACGATTTCCATTTATGCGAGGAAAATCTGCTTGTACTTAAAAGAACAATCCACATAAACCAAATGGCTAAGGAAATTGAAAAGGATACACAACATAAAAAGAAAAAAAAAATCTTAGTAGTTAACAGATATTTTTCTATATGACAAGCTAGTTTATCAGAACACTTCCATCCTTTGAGGAACTGGGGTTTTAATGACCTGCAGTATTTGCACCACTTCAGCCATAGTTGGTCTGCTAGAAGGAATTTGAGAGGTGCATACCATTGCTAGCTTCAGAACAGGCAATACCTCATCTTCTGGGTACTCATTCATACTTTGATCAACACACTCCAAGACATTACCTTGCTCAAGCAGCACCCTCACATGGTCATTCAGTATAAGCACATTGTCTTCACCATACTCCACTGGCCTCCTACCTGTCACCAGCTCAAGGATCATCACCCCAAAACCATACACATCACATTTCTCATTCACCCTTAGGCTCTGGCATGCCAATTCTGGTGCCACATACCCTAATGCACTCTGAAACCTATTACTCATCACATGCCTGTCCAGCTTTGTCAGAAGCCGAGCTAACCCGAAATCTGAGATCTTGGGGTTGCAATTTTCATCTAGCAGAATATTACTTGGCTTTATGTTGTAGTGTATAATTGGTGGACGGAAAGAATGGTGCAAATGAGCAAGCCCTTTTGCTGTTCCAAGCAAAATTTTGAACCTTAAAGGCCAAGAAAGAGGAGGACTAGAAGGAAGCCTCTCATGTAGCTTGGCTTGCAAGCTACCATTTGGTGCAAACTCAGTTACTAAAAGCTGTAATTGAGGAGTCCAATAGTATCCTTTCAATGCTATTAGATTTGGGTGCCTTGCTTTCCCTAGGATTCGAACCTCCCTATCAAAGTCTTCTGGATATTGGATTATGTTTGTGGATATAAGCTTCTTGATTGCTACCATTCTACCTTGTGATCCCAATGGAACCTTGTAGAGGGTTCCAAACACTCCTTCTCCAATCTCTGATGCCTTGTTGAGCAAGGACTCAGGATTGCTGATCCAATCTGGTGAGGACTGGGAATCAAATAGGATCAACTTTCCTGTGGCTGGACTCCCTGATCTTGAAGAGCTTGAGCACATGCTTTCCAAAGCATTATCCACAAATGATAGCCTTCTCCTCACAGAAACATTAAGCAGGCTAACAGCAATCACTCCTAATACAATCACAAAAGATGCAGATATTGCTACAATGGCAGATACGCTGAGGAACCTGTGGCGGTGGACCGATCCGGACTCAGATGATTCGTTTCTTTGCCTTTGAGGGCTTATTTGGTTGTTATATGCATTTGGGTCAAGCACTAGTGGCTTTGGGACATTCATCTTGCAGGGTCCCTGCAACAAGGGTGAGCATAGACCCAGGTTTCCTTCCAAGGAACTTTTGTCCAAGTTCTGAAATATGCTACCTGTGGGAAGCCTTCCTGTGAGCCTGTTGTATGATATGTTCACAGCAAGTAGACTCTGAAGCATTCCAAGCTCCATTGGTATCTCTCCACTTAGTTCATTGAATTCCAGTTTGAGGATTTTTAGCTTGTTTAGCTTTGACATGGACTTTGGAATTGAACCAGTCAAGTTATTGTGAGACAAACTCCTGCATAAAAGTAGAACAAATTAGTATCTTCCAAAAGAGTCTTGCACAAAAAGTAAAACTTTGGCTTGAGAAATAGGATGCATACAGCAAGTAAAGAGAGCTACAATTCCCAATCTCTTCTGGAATATTCCCTTGCAATGAATTTCCATCTAGTTGGAGAACAGCCAAATTGCCTGAGTCGCATATATCTGCTGGAACTGAACCACGCAAGGCACTGTTTCGAATGTCCAAAACTGCTAGATTCTGAAGGAGGCCAAATTCTGGAGGCATCTGTGATTGAAGATCATTCCAAGACAGATTCAAATAACTCAGTTTTGAAAGAAGGCCGGTTTCTGCAGGGATATTTCCTTGGAGATGGTTATCAGAAAGATCCAAGCTTGATAGAGTTTCCAAGAGCCTGCTTGATCCTTCTGGAATTGAGCCACTCAGTTCATTTCTGGACAAGTCCATTTCCTCCAATCCTAGGCCAAACAAACCCTCTGGAATGGAGCCATTGAAACCATTGCCTCTGAGATGGATCACAGATAACTTTGTGCAGGAACTTAATGATGATGGAATAGTTCCAACAAGCTTGTTACTTGAAAGTCTCAGATGAGACAGTGATCCCAGTTCCCCTATTGACTGTGGAATGCTTCCAGTGAACTGATTGTGATCCAGCTCTAGGTACTCCAGACTGGTAAGGTTACCAATCCATGGAGGGAATTCGCTGGTGAAAAAATTATTTGATGCCTTGAAATAGCTCAAAGAGCTAAGCCTCCCAAGTGACTCAGGTAGTGCTCCACTGAACTGATTATCACTAAAATCCAACCTACTCAGATGCAGGCAGAATCCAATATCAGTGGATAAAGGACCTGAAAACTGGTTACCTTGTAGTAAGATCTCCTTCAAGTTATGTATGGATGAAACTCCATTAGGTAAAGACCCAGATAAGGCATTGTTTGATAGATCCAAAGTTCTAAGCCTGGTCAGTGACCAAATCCCATTAAAGTCCACATTACCAGAGAAACGATTATTGGAAAGATTAAGGCTATTCAATGAGGAACATCTAGACAGTGAGCCAGGAACCGGCCCATCAAACATGTTCCTAGCTAGAGAAATCTGATGAAGGGAAGAACAAGTATCAAAAAAATTCTCAGGGATTGGTCCCGAGAATGAATTCTGAGAAAGATCAAGAAACTTGATTGAATTCATATTCACAAAAGAAGTAGGGATTGAACCAGAAAGAGCATTGTGACTAAGGTTGAGTCTCTCAAGAGTATTGGAAAGAGTAAGAGATGGACTAATACTCCCACTCAAGTTGTTATGAGAAAGGGACAATACCGTAAGATGCTGCAACTTCTCAAGCCCTCTTCCAATTTTCCCAGATAATCCCAAGCCATCCAATGAGACCTCAGAAACTCTTCCGCTCTGAGGATTGCACTGCACGAACTGCCATGAACAAGGATTCGCATCGTCTTCATTCCATGAAGCAAGATGAGAAGAAGGGTCTTGAAGGTCTGATTTGAACACAATCAAGCCAAGAACATCATCATTCAACTGAACAGGCACGTCATTGTTTCCCAAACATGTCAGAAAACAGGAAACTGAAATCAGCAAACTCAAAACTGTCGATTGAAACCGAGAAAGACTCATTCTTTTTCTTCTTCCTCTTGATGGGGCTGTGGTGGAGTTATGTTTCTATGTTTAGCAGTTAGCTATGGTTATGAATTATTTCTCTTTGGGATAGCATAGTATGTGAAAACTGTAATGACCGGTAGATGTTACACTACATTTGCGAAAACGATTTTACATGTGTGTTCACGAGAAGGAGAGAAGAATATTTTACAAAAATGGACATTGAAGAAAGCAAATAATGGGTGAATATGGTATTGTTAGTGAAGTCCGTGATCAAACAGTTTTGGTCCAACAAACGTGGCTAAGCTACTGACAAATTGCCACCCCATTACACCTTACAAAAACAAGCCTTTGTCGTGTCCTACAACCTCAACCTCCTTGTTCCTTCCCTTTCTCTTGTTTTCGAATATTCAGTGAGTTAAATATGCATTTTTTTTAGTGTAAATTCCAGAATAGTTTTGTGACGTGTTAACTCTTTCCTTGTGAGGTTTTGTAGTTTTACTATCATTCAAATGGTGTTGTTGAATGATATGATTCATTGATCTTGATGCCTCTGTGAGGAGGAGGAACCATTTTTAGTTGAAACTGCTGATACTATGACACTTCCTTCTCTTGTCTCTGCAAAATGTTCTGTGTGTGTGGTTTGTTTTTCTCTGCTGATTTCAAGATTTGAGAAAAGAAAAATAGGTACTCTTCTTCAATCTAGAGAAAAGAATCTGGTAGAGTCAATTCTGATTTTGTTAGAGAGGGATGAAAAATAATATTCTATTTGGTATACATAGAATAAAAAATAATATAGCAGCAACTAGATGGGTAGAAAATGTTAACATAGCTTGAGCAAGAGTGTATAAAGAATAAGGTAAGTGAATGATAAATTTATGCAGAAGAAAATTAAATAATTGAACTACGTCATCAGAATTTTTTGGTTGGTTGGAAATATTGTTTAACCCGAGTCACAGTCACTCCATTATTATAGTAATGCTATGCTGTAGATGAAGAGATATATAGCAGTAGGTGACAAAAACCATGTTGCTATCTTGTGAAATGCAAATCAGAAACTCATTTAAATTTTTCAGTGTATCACCTTCCTAAGTGAAGAAACACATGACAGTTACAACTTTTTCTTTTTTTCATGGTTTAACTCTTGCAGAGTATAGAGAAATATTACTGGGGAGATTTTTATGAGAATATCTTCTTCACTTTAGCTACAATTTTCATCTGCCAGATAAGTGTAATCCATGAAATAAAGATCTGAGTTGTAATTTCTTTTTATTTCTAGTAAATTTTAGTTAAAAATAAAAATATATTGTAAATATTCTCTTATTTGTTACTATAATAATTGTTTTAAGGTTATTATAATATATATGCATTTGATATTCTCACTTCTTTTAGATGGACTTTTATTTAACTTCCAAAACTCTTCTTTAACAAAATGAAATCATTAAATAGCAATTAATTGTAGGGACTAACATAAGAAGTTACTACATTAAATAATATATTATAAATTAAAATTTATTGATACGTAGAATATTTTATTATAAATAAAAAGTAATAATTGATCTGTGAAATATATTCTAAAATGATTTTTAACTTTAACTATCAAAGTTTTTAGTTATTTAATATTATTAATTTTAAATTAGAATATAGTTTAGATATTAATTTCTTTCATACTTTTATGACTAAAATTGCACTAATTAATTTCAGAAACTAATTATAATTTTTTATTTATAATAAAAAGTATTTTAAATACTAAAAATTTTATATTTAAAAAATAATATCAAATTAATTTAATATAGTAAATAGTTATTTTTTAATCTCTGGAAGTAATTACTCTTTCATATGCGAGATATTCGAAGAGTTAAATATACAATTATGTACAATTTTCACCATCAACTTCAGAAATATATAATTAATGTACAAATTTACTTATAGAAAGTTGAAATCTTATGATTCGTTATTAGTTGTTTGTGGGTCTTTTAAGAAAGATTATGTTCACAAAGATTTGATACTGATGAATGAGATACATTCTCTTAAAATGAACCATTTGTCGTATAATAATTTTTTAGAATTTGTTTACCTATTTTATATATGTATTCATCCAAACTCTTATAAAAGAAACTTAATTTTGATACCATTGATATTTTTTACAAAGAGAGACATCAAAAAAATTTGTATGTGAACAAATATATATTAAAAATTAGGACAACCTTCAAATCAGAAACTCATATTTATATGTATTTCTATTTATAAATAATTTATATTACTCATTTTTATACTATATAAAACTTTCAAGTTATCTTAACCTTATTCTAACTCGAAATCTTGAAAACAATATATTCATAAACTTTTTTTGACTATATATTATTGAATTTATTTCCTTGTACTTAAAGTAAATAAACTTATTATTTTGCAATTCCTTATTTATTGAATTGAAAGTTTGAAAAATCCGTGCAATAAGTGAATATTTGTACATCTTCTTTTGATTGTGAACGTAAAGCAAAGTGGACCATGAAAGTACTGTGTCAGGATGAAGCAAAAGTCCTCTATTAATTCTACTTTTCTTTTTTCAGTTCAATCTTTCATGACTTTTATGTTTCCCAAATCTAAATGTTTTTATGCTCTTGATTTATAGAAAACTATGTCAGGTATAAAATTAAAATATATAACATGCTTTTTATACTACTACCAGAATCTATTATTTATTAGTATTTCTTATATTGAATGAAATTATATTTTATGTTTTTTGTTCAAATCAACACTTATTTAAAAATAAAAATCAATATGCTTATTTCTATTCCTATGAAAAAGAGTGAGTATTTTATGAATATTCTTTTTAGAGGACAACAAAGGTACCGTGTTATTGTGAAAAAAATTACCAAAACAAAGTTATGAATATGACATGTCGAAATATATATATATATATATATATATATATATATATATATATATATATATATATATATATATATATATATAGATTATCAAATTTAATTCAAAGTTTTAAGATAATAACTAGGATAAAAATTATTTCATAATCAAATGAAGGAATAAAAAACTTTTACAATATTAGTAGATATATTGTTTATATATACAACTTTATTTTCATCCCATCACAGGGTTGTTGGCAAGATTTATGTTTTCTATTTTTTTTCTTCTTCTGATAATTTTTTTGGGTTTGCCCCCACAAATTGAAGTTTTAAAAATAAAATGAAATGATTAATATTTTTAAAACAAAAAAAAGCCCGCTTGTTTGCTTTAGTTTATTATTCAAAAAAAATAATAATAAAAATGAACCAATCTAATCCAAACGTATTTTATTTAATATAGACTTTTCTTAATCATTTAGCAGGTTAAGAAAATATTAAGAGATTTTTGTTTTAATTTATTTTTTAATTGAATTTTTGTACAATAAACACTGTTCACGAGTACATGAAATGATGCACCAACATGTATCTTATGATGTTTAACTAACATGATTAACTGCAGAAACATAAATTACCTTTTAAAGTTACTTTTTACTATTGATTAATGATACATAATTATCTTTTATTTTCAAACACCAAAACAACATCTAAACTTTCCTATACTTAAAAGATAAAGGAAAGTTTCATTATTCGAACAAATAATAAAGAAAAAAATAATGATCGATTTGTTTTGATGACATAAATATATCCTATGATTAATTTCTATACTCTTTCAATACTTTCCAAAACTATCAGGACCCATAAAGAGTAATAGCAATGGTAATTGAATTTGATTTAATGAAATATTACCTAGAAAAAGTTTTTCTCCACACATTTTACAATATATTTTTAAACATCTATAGGTTTTACCTTTTCATTAAATTTTGTAATTAAATCCAAAGATTGGAGTCTCAAGACACTTTTGTAAAACCCTAGAATTCATAGGTTACCATATTTAAATCTCATTGAGTTTGGTATTGACATAATTATATAACATCATAATTAACATCAGAATTAAGTTAGAATCTATTATGAATAACTATTGTCTTGTTTAGTTAGTTTAATGGTTGGATAAATTAGCATTAGGTTAAAAAATTAGAATGCAACTTTGATATTATACTCTTTCAATTATAATTATTTAGGATACATATATCTGTAACAAAATATAATAAGATTTAATTATTTAGCGTATCAATTTTTTTTCAAAACTATCTTTAATTCTAACTATTTATTCTATGTAAAAGACGTACAACACAGCTATTTATTTATTTTTTATTGTTTACAATAAATACAAGAAAAAATAAAAAGCATATTTGTTTTGTTGGTGTGTGTGTGGGTCCAAGGCAACATGGGTTGCGCGTGAATGTGGTCACAAATCACAACATAAGATCCAAATTTCATTCACGGGATTCTTCTGTCACTCTCTCTCTCTCTCTTGTCTTTGTCCCCATTTTTTCAATTGCCTCTTTCAAATTTCAATTTCAACCAACCATCCCTTCAAAACCCTATTTTAATTTCATTCTTCTAAATCATGTGCATTTCCAAAGCTTCAATCTTTATCCTAAAATCTCTTGCTTTCTAACAGGTAAAAGTCCAAGTCAAATAGAACAGACACTTTTTCTCTTGCCTCAAATATTTCCTATGAAAATGTGCTGATTCAATACTGCATAAACAAATCTCAATTACATCCTAAATTAAAAAATATAAGATATTTTTAGTTTCTAAATTTTGATTTAAAATTATAATTTGTTTATATTTAAAATTTTGATATATTTTGGTTTCTAAATTTTAAAAGTAATGAATACAATCATTTTAATTTTAATTATGTTAATTTTTTTGAACGTGTCCAATACGTTTTATGTTAATATTGAAATTATTTATATTATTTGACACATTTTTAATTTTATATTTACTGAAAAATGTGTTTGACATTTAAAAAAAATTAACATATTTAAATTAAAATAATTATATTCATTATTTTTTAAATTTAAATATTATAATAGATCAAAATTTTAAATATGAACTAATTCTAAATTTGATTCAAAGCTCATAGATTAAAAAGATATTTGAGGTTAAAGAAAAATCTAATAAATGAGTTAAAATAAGAATGTTTTCTATTAGAAGAATAATTGATCTCAGAAATACCGTAAAATTCTACTTTTGTGACAAGACACATACTACAGATGAAGATTTAACTCTGCTCAGTAGTGAAGGATCACCAACTTCAGCTTTATTCATTCTTTCTGTTTTTCTTTTTTCTTTCAAATTTTGAACTCTGAATGAATGATTAGTTTGGTACTTTGTTGCTCAGAAATGGTGTATACTTTTAGTGACCTTCCTGCTACAAAACAAGCATTATTGAGCATAGTCATCATAAGGAAAGTGCTTTGTGACACATTGTGTTGTAATGCATAATTATTTTATATGATTTCAAAGTTAATGTAATGGAATGGATAAGCAAACATCTAAAGTTGGTTAGTGTCCTTTATTAAGTTGGAAGTATACACACAATGATACCTAATTAGGGTGCTTCAGAAGAGCCATAAACATTTCTCTGATTTATTCTCATTCTTTGGAATGTTGAAAAAGGACACTACACTTCTTTCAAAAGAAAATTAGTCTCAATCTACAGCAAAGAGGGTTTGTCAGCAATTCAGTGACAAAAGATGTGATAAATCCAACAGTTTGAGTTTTTTTTTTTTTTTTTAAATACAAAAATCTGTAATTTTTATTTTAAAATCGTGTTAATTTGATACAATTTTAATTGGTTGTAACTTTTGTATTTTTATTTAAAGTAATGTGATATAAATTAAAATGGTATCGAGTACAATTTTAATTTATCTAATATAAAGTGAAGTTGTATCAGTTTGGTATATAATGCTGTAATTTTTCTTTTTTAATTTAAATTAAAATCAGACTAATTTAGTGTAATTTTTCTCTCACTCTTTATTAGTTAAAATTTTAAATAGAGAAGAAAAAAAATAGAGGCATTTGATGGAAATAATGGAGAACCATTTATTCTAATTTTTTGTGCATTTTTATGTGATGTGATATGTCACTAAATTGTTCTCAAAGAAAATGTCTCTTATTGACCAGCTTCTTAACAACATTAGCTCCTACAAAATCATTCACATTTCAATGTGTTTTTTTTTTCTCTCTGCATGATTTGTTTTCTCAGCTTTACCTGAATTTCATGCACCTTATCTCCTTATTATCTGCATGCCAACACATTAAAACCAGGAACCTTCCCACTTTCCATTTTTGTCTGTTGTTCACAGATTCTTTCCATTAAATCATACTCTACCATGTGTTTGGAAGAACAAAAATATACCCTCAGAAAGACTTCACATAACTTGTTTTAGTTTATTAAGTGTTCTTAAGTTTGAGAGAAAATTTTGTATAATAATCTTATTTCATACAAAAATAAATAAATAAATGTTCTCTTATCAGTTCAAGGTGGTGATTATGTTTCCGTTAGGTATGGGCCAGCTGAACACTTTAGTGTTATACCATTCAATTTCAAACCATTCCTCTCGCACATAATATTTCTTTTTTGAAAACTTAGTGTGTTTAAATTTAACTCATTCTTATAAAATTAGTTTGAATGATAAGACTTGTTTCTTCTTATATACTAGTTATTGTTAACTTCTTTACAAATGCACTAGTAGTAGGAATAGTATAAAGGATAAATCAAGTTGCCTCTACCATGATTAATGCTAGTTAGACAATTTTTTTACTAACTAATCTTTTAAGAACTTTAAATAAATAGTGTTTTTTATCAGCACTTTAAATAAATAGTTAAGTTGAGAGAATAACTTCTTTCCTTAAATTTGAACAATAAATTAAACAAGATGTGCATAAATTTTCTAAAAGTGTTGTAAAAGGGGAAAATGCTGATGAAGAAGACAAAAAAGGTTATCTATCTAGGAAAAGAGAAAATTATAAACGAAATCTTTGCCATTGATTTAAAAATAAAGTAATCTCACAGTCCTCAATTTGTTTCTCCGTTTTTCAACACTACCAATCACCATTTTTCCATCCATTTTTGTTTACTTTCCACATATAGAATGAATTTTTTCACTTTCTTCTTTCTATTATTCTCTTTACCTTGTGCACTCTCCCTTCTTATAGATTTCAATTCATATTAAGAAAAAACATCATGGCCTAAGCAATCAATGACGTTTCCTTAATAAACAACATATAAACTATTTAGAGAAGGAGAGAAATGTTTTCAACATACCATTTTAATATAAACTACACTAATTAACTTGCACTTCTTTTTTACTTAGTTTAAGTCTACATAAAACTTGTATACTAGTGAAGAATTTGTTCCAAGCATTTATCCAGAAAAAGGACATTCAACATGCCAAGGCACGGCCACACCTTAGAAGTTTGCTTAGCCGAACACCATTTGCTTTCCAAATAATATAAACCAAACTATAACCACTGTTGGATGCAGATGAAGACAATGTATATAACATTAAAACCATGCAATTCTGTGATTTCTGCAGGTGGCATTCACATGAAAAACTCAGAAATAAAGGGAAGGTGAGGCATGATTTCATTGTACAACTATCTTATGATGCTGTGGTCTTGATTAATCAGACTGACCTACATCAAGTACTGAGAAAGGAGAAGGACCTAGAATATCAAACTGCTCTATAAATCAACATCAATGATTTTTCCTAAATCAACAGGCAGGAATAAAGATCAATAGTAAGCATCAAGATATTGATATTGGTGCTTCCTATTATACTGTAGCAAGCTTGCATATGTCCTGTCCCAGATTCCAATATACATACACTCATCATCAGGACTCAGACAAACCCCAGAAATTTCCCCAAAGAAATCAATCTCTTGCCTTTTTTTGTAGTCTGCCTTTGTGCTGTAAACGTGCACAAAATCTGCAGGCTCAGCAACCACCATATATTGACCATCTGAAGAAAACCGAATAGACCGGGTTGCCCCTAGGTTACCCCTGAGAATGGCAACAGGAGACGATAAGTTTCTAACATCCCATACTCTGCAAGTCTTGTCCTGATTCCCCGTTGCAAAGGTACATCCATTGGGATGCCATGCAGAAGCAAAGGAGTAATCTCGATGACCCACCAAAGTAGCAACAGTCTAAGAAATCAAACAAGTCACAAAGATGTTAGAGGAAGTTTCTTCAGCATGGTATGCTGTTTTTGGAATGTACAAATCTACAAGGTAACTACATAATGCTTAATTATTTCATTATATTCGTATCTTCATCTCCCTTTCCCAACACTTTTCATATCTAGCATGCATTCACTATCCCTTGGAGATGTTTAACAATGAATACCCGTATGACCATATCATAGCATATATGTTCAATGAAAGTTTTACTTGTTTCACATTCACTACTCATACTGATCCATTAGCAAATGCATGAACTAAATCAAAGACAGCATTCACCGGGAAAAAGACAAAAAGAACATACTTGAACAAAAATTTCCAATAAATGTATGATCAAGAGAAACCAAGTACCTTCCCATTCTGAGGATCCACCAGCAGCCCATCTAGGTTATCTCCAACAACAGTCATAAGCTTACGGTCTGGACTGATTGATGTGTGCTGCATAAGGAATCAAGGCAGATCAAAAATTGAATTTTCTTGAAGTAGAAATGAAGTAGAAAAAATAGTTGAAGTTCATACAAATTGTGAATGCAACTGCCATGCTCAAATCAAGAAAACCAGTTTAAGATAATCAAACAGTAGAAGAAAAAATTTAACATGGAAACTAGTTAACTTCAATCCATATTGGCTTTAATTGGTTATGCTCTCTTTCCTTTTAATCAAGACATGCAATTTGGAATCTGAATTCCTGTGGTATTTTTCAAAATTTCAAACAAATATTATTTCAATTTCTCACTTATCCTCCTATAACGGAAAGATTATCCCCATATAAGTCCATTTGGAAATCAAAAGATTCTTAAAAGGTCAACTTTTTGAGCAAGAAATGAGTTTGTCCAAGTGGGATGAATCAGTTTCTTCATGTTCCCTTTTAAGGGTTTGGAAATACAAAAAAAATGAAAATCAAAACAATATGGCTGGATAGTTTGTAGGGTGTATGAAAGGAATGCTTGTATTTATGATTACAAGGGTACATCATATCCTTTAAATTTGTCATGGGTAGAGTATTGTTTATGCGGTTTCTCTTCAGTGTTCTGCACAGTTATTATTTCATGGAATCAACATATAAGATATGCAAAGAGATTGGACAACACTCCTACACTAACTAGGTTTTACAGTTATAGGACTTCAGTATTTTGGTGTCTTTGTTTTTGTTTTCTTTATAAGTCCTAACAGTTCTTATCCTGAAACATTTGGTACTGTTTTCTTTTTCTCTTTCTAATATATTTTCTTCTAACCAACTGAAAAAAGAAAGAAGGAACTATATATAAGAAAGGAAAATTTGAAATGAACCTGAGTGAGAGAATAATTAGCTAACAAGCAGCAATTAAAAAAGAAAATAAAATAAAAAATATACTACATAAGCCAGATTTCTCTTAGAGGTGCTTACATTCACTGGCCAAGAGAACTGGAAGTTATTCAAAAGCTGAAACCTTTCTGTGTCATATTCTCTCACACCACAATCATTATTGGAAGCAATAATATGTGTCGCGCCACTGCAAAAGTTTTAATGTCAATCCATGTTCATGTTCCAAACAGACAAATAAACTTGGTATGAAAAATACCTCAAGCTGTCATATATTTCAATTGCATTTGTTATAGCATTATCGTCATGTGTGGTCCGTGTACAAAAGCTTACTCCTTTCTGATCCAAACGCTGCATTCAGAATAGACACTATAAGTTGCATCACACAATCCTAATCTTAGTATGATAATTGAGAATTGGGGAGAAATAGTAGTCTTGCGTAGTAGCAATAATTCCTATCACATACCCAATAAAAGGAAACAATTAATCTATATACTATATATATATTGCCAACCCAAATAGAAGGAAGCCCCAAGAAGAGAACAAAGGAGAAAAGGAAAAACACGACAATCATAGAATGAGCTTGATTGAGAAGTTACTGTGAATTATGATAGAAACAAGAGTATTGGAAATAAGGGAGAGCAAGCTCCTCACAAGTAGAGGTAGTAATTTTAAAGTGAAAACAAGATGGTATTCCTGTAATTATCAGTAAAATAAAAATGAATATCAAGAAACACTTTTTTGAGCCTAACCGATCCAAACAGATCTTTTGTTCACAAGATTCACTAATAAATCTAGATATTAGTCCTCAAAGTCAAAGTTCAACAATATTTAACAGGGAATCTAACAGAAAATGAAATCTGACAAAAATGTTTCCCTCTTTAGAACATATAAGAATTTTCGCACAATAAGAGTGAGTTTAAACAAAAACTTTTAGTAACTTAATGCAAAGGACCACCTATCAACAAAACCCTACATAACACTGATTCCATATTGATAACCTGCTATTCTTTTAATGAACACGTAGCCCTTTATGACCACCTGCCTTATATTTTACATGGGAGAATTTATTCACAGCAACCCGCACATTCAACAAAATTTAATGTCTCCCATTGGATAGATGTTCAAGCAATACATAAATATATCATCAATAATACAAAGTCATTCATCTTTTAATAGAGTATCGGAAGCATAAATCATGTGAACTCACCTTACAAGTAAGCTCTCCTTGGAAGCCACCAGCAACAAGAAGTTTATCCTTGACAGCCAATGTGCTAATTTGGGTCTGAGAAAATCCTTCCAACAAATTTCCTGCATGTCTCTACAAGACCAAAGAATGCACAGTTAAGTAAAGCAAAGAAATAAGATACGTATACTTAAATAAAGCAATGCTGAAGCCATTTTGATTGTTCTAGTATAAAATTCGTTATAATTTGCACTCTTAACTAAATTATTTTTTAAAATGAACCATGTTAACTTCTCTGATTCATTAACCACACATGTATACTCATCAACTGTAGGTTTTTTAAGTTTAAAGAAAATATAGGTTCCGCATAAGTCTTGCATTCATAAAGCACGGAAAAGACACAAATAACACTTCAATTCCTCTTATAGATGAACAAGATTGTGTAAGAGACTGCATTACCTCTGTTGGGGCCACATGCCCAGCAAAATTGATTATCTCAGACAAGACACCACTTATAGATGACCAGTGATTAACTGAGTAGTTGGAGACAAGGTAGACATCATGCTTTGAAGTTGCCCATACTAAGTTTCTCAGCTGCATGCCACAAACAAATGTCACTAGGGTAGATTTTTTCCTTCTTCAGTAAAAGCCATTACATTAAGCTTGAAAATTATTTAGAAAAGGAACTCAAACCTACTTTTGTAAGACCACAAACTATACAGAGAAACAGAACCGCTGTGTCAAATGAAAATGGACACATGCTTGTTTTATTTTTATTTGATATAATATAAAACAAACCCAATCCATCTTCTACAGGACTGCTGTTTCTCAATATCCACGAATAAAATCAATGTACAAGAGGTACAGCCACACACAAGCCATAACATTTTGGTTAATTATATAACACAGAAAACCACCCAAACAACATATATCCTTGCACACGCTCAAGTTTAAATTTTCAAATCATGTTAAAGCAAAGTTTATCAGCCATTCAAATCGCAGGAAAATAACTAGGTACATCACCACATGAAAAAGTCAACAAACCTGAAAATGAAGGATGGTAGGCTTAACCATTCTTGTGTTATAGAAGAATTCATAGTAATTGCCACCCTTCTCCATTTGCTTGCACTCCTGGACCCCAAATAAGAGAAAAATAAATAAATAAACTTTGAACATCAAAACATTTAGTCAAACGAATTCACTGCTATTTCCCTGCTCCCAACAACCCTAAAAAAAGGACAATAAAAAAGGGCAAAGAAGAAAAAAAAAAAGGAAAAGACCTTGTCCACAGCATCCCCAGATGTAAGAATGTTCTCAAAATTCCTGTATTGCTCAAGCCTTGTCAACCTGTACCTTTCCCTTGATATGTTCAACCTCTCCCATGGAATTCCCTGAATGTCCTTTCCCTTTCTTGCTTGAGCAGCTGATGTATCAGTCACCTTTGTAAGCTGTTCCAATCACCAAACACATACACAAAAAAAAAAAATAATAAACCAAATTCCCTCTCAGTTCAATGAATAGATACATAAAACAACTCAAAAAACTAAAAATTAAAAATAAAAATGCAAACCTAAAAAAAGAATAGGAAATACCATTTCATATTCATCAAGAGCAGCATCCCCACCATGGTTTTGGTAATCAATTTCGTCAAAGAAATCGTCTTCGTCCATTTGATCAAAAGGGTTCATGTCATCATGGTTGGACATGGTGCTTTTGTGCGTCCAAGTTCAACCCTTTTTCTATAGATTGCAGTGTGTCCGTGCATTCGTTATAGGCATAGAAAGGAGAATGAAGAAACGAAAAAAACACGGTTACCTCTTCTCCTGAATCTTAATATATCAATATAAAATTTCTGAGCGAAGGAATAAAGCAATAAATGGGATAAAAGGGTTTCTTCTGTACCGTGTGCTTCCAAAGAAAAAAACTAAAATATCCACATAAATAATTAATATCTCATTATGAAGGCAGTTATTTTTCTTATTTTAATACGTAAGTCCAAAAGAAACGTTATAAATCCTGTGAAAAAATACAACAAAAAATTAATATAATGTTTAATTTTAATAAATTAAATATATTGATAACGTATAAATTTTGCAGTCAATAAATTTATATTACCGTTTAAAAATATTAACAATGTTAAATTTAATTGAAATTTATTCATATCTTTTGATATATTTTTTATTTTTAAATTTAAAAATAAATTTTAACTTAAATATTTTAAGACAGACATTTGAACTTGAACATGTTATACAAGTTAAAAAACTTTAGTATATTTGGATTTAAGAACTGTATTTCTTCATTTTTAAGATTTAGAGAATAAAATATATAAAAATTTGAGAAAAACTAAATTCTAATTTTACTTCAAGGATAGAAATTAAATATCTATTTAAACTCAAACATATTTAACAAATAAAAAAAAACTTTAATTAAAATAATCGTATTTAGTTATTTTTAAAATTTGGAGATTAAAATATATGAAAATTTGAGAGTGAAACTGAATTTGAATCTCATATTCAAGGATAGAAATTACATACCTATTTAATTTTAAATTTATTTATTATAGGTGAAATTTATTTAAAAAAATGATGGAGGTGATTAATTAAGTTGATGTTGAATGGGTTGATATAGAAGTAAAAAGGTGTGAAGATGATAAGAATATTAGTGGTGATAATTACCAAGGCAGGGAAAGGCATTGGGTAGTATCGATTGCATTGCGAATTGCGATGGTAATGGGAATGTGGATATGAATTGAGTAAAGAGACATTTATTGATTATGTTTTGTGTTTTGTTGTGTTGTGTGTGTGGACAAAAAAGAAAGAGATGATGACAACCTCGTGCTCTCTCTTCTCTTCATCTTCTTTCTTTTTCTTCTATTTATTTATTCATTATCTTCCACCGCACTACCTAATACCTTATCCCTACCACCAATCTTTAGCAATAGTAATAATAATCTACTACTCTACTTTCTACGTAATTATTTGAAACATTTCTTCACTACTAGTAAATTATTGCAACATCCGCAATCAATTTTTTTTTTTCAAATTTTCAGGTTCTGTGGTTCTTAGATTGTGTAGTCAGTATATAAAAAATTTGGACGAAAAAAGACATGCCCATTCAAAAAGTGAAAACATGCCACAAACCGCAATCAAAAGCTTCCTATTTTATTCATCAAACCTACTTACTATACCTCATCGACAAAATCAAACAGAAACAACAAGCTTTCTGTTCACTTCTTTAATCTTAGTTACAACCTACTTAACACTCCCTCCAGTGCCTTATAAAGAAACAAGTGGGTTTATTATTTTATTCTACTTATATTATTTAATCGAATATTTAAAAATAAAATTTAAATTAATGATATTACTAATTAACTTATTTATTTCTTATAGAAAAGAGGAATGAATGTAGCTTGTAGGGATAGGTTCTATGAAATGAACAAAGAACCTTAACAGAGACGAAATGGCTTACGTAAAGGATGTTTACTGAATCAATTGACAGGAATATGCTATGCTGTGCTGTGCTACAGAGTTTTGACAAAGACAAAAGAGTTGAAAGTGTCACTTCTTATGTGTTGGTGGGGTTATCCCAGTTACATTACTCGTGCGATTGATCTTGACATTACTATTCATTTTCATTTATAGACAATGATACTTTAATTTACACAAGTAATCTCCCTAACATCCATAGTAAATACTTGATAAGGCACGGAACCGAATAATTAAATGACGATCAGCAAGAGCAAAAATAATTGCATAATTAAATGAAGAATCAGCATGAGAAAAAATAATTGCATAATTAGATGAAGAATCAGCAACAAGAATTTACTGCATGAACGAATTTCAATCTCTCCAATGCGTCAATGGTTCATGGACTCTATTGGCATTTGCTTCTCTACAACACCATTACAGGTGTGGGAAAATGTCCAAATTGTTTATGGATTGGATTCCAGGTTATAAAATTCAAAAAGCTATTTCAGATTTTTCAATCAGAAAATCTTTCCCTAGATTGGACAATCTAAAATTTAAAAATATACTTCAGATTGGACAATCTAAAATAAATATAAGAGGAAGCAACCGTGAGAATGGAAGAAGAAATACCCTCCTCTTCTGGCTGGGCACCTATTACTACTTTCGGTCTAGAGTAGAGTAGTTCATATGTCGTATAGAGCCGTTCCTCTTCTTTCCAAGAGTATTGCTTGTAAATGAATAATGAACTTCATCAAATGTACCAGAGAAATAAACTTCAACGTGTGGTAATAATAAGCAACTTACAAAGGTTTCACTTTACAAACCTCAACCGAAAATCCACAATCCATGAGCAGCAATAGCCATGCTCTCTGCTGCTCCGAGAGTCGGTCACTGTGGCCTTTAACTTCAACAAGCTTGGCTTCACCACTGTATTCTCCATGGAAACGCCATAGCAGCAAATCAGGCATCCCACTAGACCAGCTCCGATAATCTTGAGCCAGAAGTTGGCAGAGAGATGCCAAACAAGTGCCCCCAACACAAGTAACAACAGCCCGAAGCACATCCAAAGAATGGGAGTCCCAATTAACTCCTCTACATGCTGTTCCAATATGTGTTTCCCATGACTTAATAAGAAACTCCTCAGCCATGCCATCACGAATCTGCTGCAGATGGGATTCTATGACACTCTTTCTTGAAGTATAAAAACCATCAGTACCAAAATCTAAAGGAGCATTCTGTAAATTCAAGACCAATAAGTAAAATTACAATGAATGAATGTCTGTTCATAGCAAACACTAAATACGAGTTTTCTAACAATATTTTTTTAACCCTAATTGAGTAAAAGGCAAAAGTACATATAATCAACATAAAGTGCTGATGATAAAAAATGATGGCATCAGGTAAAGGAAGGCGCAACGACGTCAAAAGTGGTAATTCTAGCATAACACAGTTAAACAAATGTCTTTGGTTAAACTACAACAGAATAACCAAGAAAATAATCAGATTCATGACGGATGATGAAAAATATCCATGTAAAGAAAAATATCCTCTATCCCTTAATTTGTCATGCATTAATTTTAAAGGTAGGAAGAGCCAACGAGGCTTCCCTAAACCAGCTTCTGAGAAGTGACTTGAAAGACTTCTTCAGATAGTGAACTCGAGCACGGGTCAAAAAGGCTCAGCAAACTGGTAACGTAGAGGAACAATGGAAAGGGGACTAGAGACAGGTAAAAAGGGAAAAGTAAAACTTGAAAATGACCTTTGTCAACAATCTATATATAGTTGAAACTGCTATGGAAATTTTATTCTACAAAATCTCCAAGACATCGTACACGAAATATAGTAATGCAGCACAAAGTTGAAAGCTGAGAAAGATGGGAAGGTTAATTACTGAATAAAATGTACCTGAAATCTAGTATAAAAGACATTTGGTACATCAGCATATACGACATCCCACATAAGTAGCCCAAAAATGGTTAACCATATCCCACTCTCTGCGTGAACACCTTGCCATCCACCTCCGTCCGCAGCATAGTAATTCAAAGCAAGCTCTTCCACTCCACATTGTTTCCCCTCTTCATTGTAGTACCTACTCTTTCCTCCCAAATCAGAATTCAATGGTCTCCCTTGAACAAAAACCTGAACCATTACAACAGCCACAATGAGAAGGCCTTGTTAAAGAAAATCAGAAATGTTAGGACACGAGCAAATTATAGGTAAGAATCAATGAATCATAAAACAATAAAGCAATTTACCTGAGGGATCTTCTGCAGTGCAGACCTAGAAAAACTAGGAACTTTCCAGCGCCTTGGTGGTTTACCTAGACGAAGAACCCGCCTTTGCAGTGCCATTCTTGAACCAGCACGTATCCATGGATCCAGCAACCCGTTTTCAGCTACTTGGAGACTCTCATCAATGAAGCCCAGGTGCTCCAAATCAATTGATAACCTCAGTGTCCAATATCCTCTTCTTAAATCAGAAGGGAAACCATTTAGCAGCCATCTGAGCAAATTAATTGCGTCAGTGTACCTGAGAAGCAAATGTCAGTTCTTCTATGTACCCATGTAAGCAAATGCATATGCTCCACCTATTTCTACATAAATGAAAACCATGCTTACTTAACATCGTTAGAGTTAAGGCTGTATGGAAACGTAACATTATTGGAGTTCATTCCATTAGGAGCACGATCTAGAGTTCATCTTTTATATGTGACGCTATTTCACTCAGTAAATATGGACAAAATCTATTGTTGAGGTTGAGGATGAAATGGTGCAGGAAGATGAGTTGTGCAGACCTAGAGTTGATAAATCAATGACAGTAAGTGGACAGGGCATGTAAAGCAATGAGGTGTGCCCAAAGAGACCTGAAACTTTGCATTCATAGTACTCATAAGTTGACATAGCAATCGTTTGATCATCACACTTGACCAGATTTTATGGTGTAAGTGGTTATAGAAGATAGACCAGGCAGCTTAGAACAAGTTTGTTTGAATACTTCGTATGACCAGTTTCAACATAAACTATAACAAAAGAGAGCATCAGCGAATTAGCAATCATCACATTTCAAATTGGTTCTTAAAGACAGTAATCACTAGAATCAAAGGCTTTGTCATAATCATTACATAAAGAAGCATAAGATATTGGTGCCATTAGGGCAGAACCAAGACCGGTAAGAAACATTCAATTACAGTTCTAGCTTCTACTTCTCCACATCATTAGTAACAAGAAACAGGGATCTGACATGACTCATACAGCTTCAAGGAAATAGATACAGAAAAAATCCATCACATAGTACACATTCAAATTGTTTCCACTGTAACAATGTGAGCTGGACTGTCGACTCTATTTCACACATTCACAGCTATTTCGACACTTCTCACATAGCAGTCTTAGATCCACAAAAAGGAGATAGGCCACAAATAGTGCTTCGAGTACTTCTGGGTCTTAATGTCAAAGATTGTACTACTGTTCATGGCATGGGCAACTGGCAGCAACATGGGTTTCTTCTTCTACAGATTGGGGTTTGCAGTACTTCTAGTATTGAAAAGTACCATATCACTACAATAGTACTCACAGGTTGCAGCAAATGAATTCTGTTTTGGCCACTAGCTCACGCAACAAGATTCATTAGGGCTTGTACAATTGGGTTTGTATCAGTTCTGTTCTGTGTGTAATTGAAGAAAATCTTCTTCCTCTGATTTTGTATTTCACTGCAACTATAGTAATAAGAGAAACTCGACCAGATTTTATGTTTACATTATCCACTTTATAACAACTATGGTGCAAGGAATTGATCTTACTATTTTTTATTTTACAGAAACTGTTTGTAGAATAAATATAAAGGAAAATGGTTGAAGTAAATGGGGAAAGAAGTCGCTGTTGTTGTGTAAATTCTAGAACATACAATACATTTAAATGTATGTAAGCCATATCATATGTTGGTTTTTTAAGACTTCCCATATCCTCGTATCATTAGGATTTAACTATCTGGGGTTCATAGTTAAACTATGATAGTTCACACCTAAAGAGCATTATAGTGCTAGATACAGTCATCCATGGAAGGATCTAATAAATTCTATAACAGAAACCGTTAAAAGTTAAAATACCATCATCCGCTTTTGTCTTAGGTAGTAGACTAGACATGAGAGTGAGTCCTTGTCGAGTGGAAGGAACAGTAGATAAATAATAAGTGAGTTCTTGTCAAGTGGATGGAACAATAGATAAATAATTGAGGATAATTTGCATTGATTTAGTGCAACTCTACTGCCCCACTGATTTATGATTGCCGTTCCTAAAACTGATTCTAATAATACCATACTACACAAGCTCCAAAACATTTTTACCATGATTTTTAAAGACTTCACTCTCATACATGTTTACTACATGCCGTATAGGTTTTGATGTCGTTATGTATCCATTTGAACAAGATTTAAGAGTTTGCTGATAAACCTCAAAACTCCATACCTGCGCTCCTGCTCAAGGAAGGAAATCCCCACGGTGACCACTTTGGAGTATACCCATGATGCTGTAAATAAGTGCCGAATTGAAGATACTGATTCAGAAGTTGAGTACCGATCTGGAAAATCAGTAGATACACGGGATTCAGCTATCTTTATGCACCTTAATACCACTTCAATTTTGTTTGTATCAAGAGCTTCATCCATAATTTGTGCCACTTCAATAGCCTGAAAACCTAATGTCATACATGGAAGAAGGAACGGAAGACCACTAACATCTCTGCACTTGAACATGTACCTCTTCATAAGAAAGCAGATTCCTGCGATTTGAGAAAATTGGTTCTGATATTATGCAGTTGTAAGCTGGATACTTAATTTTTCCCATATCCACAAGTAAAAAGGATGACAGATCTTGTTCTCCATTTAAGAAGAAAAGTCTCTGCAAAAGGAATATCACTTGCATAAGACCTAAATATTATCCAATTTGAATAAATCCTTCAATAAAAATTACTAGAGATCAAAGAGGCACCTCAATACGCCACATAAGAGATTCTGCTTTTGATGAAATCCTAATACAAGAACCAGATCTTTCCAAAATCATAGTTGATAATTGTGACCTGCACTCAACGGGAAGCAAATATTAAATAAAACATATTTGACTCCACAAATTATAAAAGCACAACTAGAAGTTTAATACCAAGGCACACCAGCGTCTCTAGAAATAATGGATGAAATCAAATGCTGCTTCTTCAATCCATGACCACCACCCTAGAACATTTATAGAATATACTATATTCAATAGCTAGTTCATAAGAAAACTGACAAGGAGACAGAGCAAATAACACACATCAGATGCATTACCTAATTAATTTTTTAACATCTAGGTTTGTATAGAGAAACAAAAAATATTCAATTGTTTGGCCCGTATCTGTCCACACAGCTCTCTTACTATGTAGTCATCAGAAGCCAATTTTCTATTTAGGAACTTCTACAGTGGATACAACCAAATTTAGAAGGATCCATCCAAAAAGCTCCACTCACTTGTGACAGGAGACACATTATGATCAGGATGCACTCCTATCTAAGGATAACAAACTAAGAAAAAAAAAAAGGTTGGCAATGTGTCAAGAAAATGTAAGAACTGAAATATTGACACTTAACTTGGCTCCATAAGTACAAACCATCCATTTGACAACATTTTGCAATCGAAGATAGGCTATGTAGCTGATCAAATCAAATCAATGCAAATCATACAGAACCAATTTTCCTAAAACTTAAAGGCAAACGATCTTATGCACTCATTTAATTTAGAAAATAACAGAAAAACGCAATAACCTAATAGGTAGGCACTGAACATCAACTCATGTCATTGCCCTTAACTTCTTTGGAAGCAAAGTAACAAACGGTAAACTCAGAACCTTCAAAAACAATAAATTTGACCACGACAGATTTCACAACAGGCAAATTCATATCACTTAATGTGTATCAGAGGATACAACTACTATTTAATAGCAAAAAGAAATTGACACACAGGTAACTTGCACACAACGACCAACTGCCTACTATAAAAATTAATAAGAAAAACATCATTTGCACAACTAGCTCAATCCATTCATAATGAAGTTTCATACCGGGAATACATATACACACACATATGTGTGTGTGTGCATACATATATGTATATATACATATATATAGTCCTAAAAGAAGCAATTAAGTCTTACCTTCTTTAGTGAAATGCTCCAAATTTCACGCAATTCAGAAACATTGAGGACGTGCAAGATATCTTTCACATCACTCATACATAGTTGATTCGCACCTTCAATAAAATGTATGTATTCTTTCTCTGAAATATGTATACCATACAGGTTACAAAGGTTGAATAAGATTTAATAGCGAAAGATCGAATCATATTTGTATGGAAAGAAGAAATGAGCCTTACGAATTATATTGAATTACCAGCAAGTTCCTTGACTGCCTTTTGAGTATCCACTATTTCAGAATATGATATGCTAGACATGCGAAACCAAGGTCCTTCATGAGAACCCAATATGAAAAATATATCAATTCCAAATCAACAAAAACTTCAAAAATGATTAATAGGCAGCTCAGAAAATCTCTTTAAACAATAGACATATTCTCTTTTAACACGTTGCACAAAAAGATATCTATTTAGATACAAACAGAAGCATTTCTTTTAGAGACGAGTGGGACTGTCACGACATGAATAATCAGGGTATCAACATTTGTGATGTGATATATGTTTTAGTGCCCCATGGAAGACAACAGGAATTTGAAATAAGTATGAAACAAGTTCAATTTCAAAATTCAAATAACCTTTTCTAGTGTGTAGCCGGATAAAAAGCCTCTGACTGTCATTTGAGAGTAAAGTGAATGAATCTGTCCAATCATCCATAGATGAGACACTGTTTAAAATATTTGACTAAGAATTTAAAATAAAATAAAAGTCACAAGTATTAATACCCATATAGGTTTTTTCATCTTCAGTTAAAAGGTGAATATTATTTCTTAACACTTCTTGTAGCATAAGACAAAAATTCAGCTGATACTTTACAGATGAAGGAGGATTCCTGCTTTCAAATTTAACAACATGTTGAACATTTTTCCATAAGCATATAAAGGTCTCATCAGCGTGCTTGCTTTCACCATCTGCTGTTTTGTGGCACGTAACCTGAATTGGGACGATTTCAAGAGAATGTTTTGGAACAGAAGTAACATGCCCCTGGGACAAGTTCCAAAGAGAAAAATGATGAGGCTGAGTATTAAGTTGCTTAATCCACAATCTTTTGAGTAATTAGAAGAATTGTCAAGTGATCTTTAGTATAAATGAGTAGACCAAACAAGTGGGCCAGTAATTTCAAAAGAATGCCAGCCATTACGTAATTAGAGCACTTATCCAATAATTCTAGAAGAATGCCAGTCATCACTAATAGGTGGTTATTGAGTTATACTACAACGTCTTTAGTTTTCCTTTATATGCTGTGAAACCCAAAACGCTAAACTTACCCTGTTGAGAACAACAATAATCAAAAATTTAACGTTGAAACCACCTGAAAAATCCCTTTAAGTATACATCCAATGAAACTACAGCCACCCATTATCATTTATTCGTATATTCTAGAAAACTTTACAAATTATATTGAACTCCCCCCCACCCCCCAAGCTATCTTCCAACAATCAATTTCAGTAACATACATGTGACAACGTATAAACTACAGATATTTACAACTATGTCAAAGAATTTGACTGCAATAATCAACAAAAACTGCTCAGACAATCTGGCTCCAAGCATTAATGACATTTAACAGACCACTCACATACTTCAAAAAGAGTATCAGAACTAGAACAATCACATAATCCAAAACTCTACTCTTCAAGCACCTTCTATTGCAATAATCCAATTGACACAGCTGAAAGAAAAAAGAGAAGTGACAAAGGCACATTAATACATAAAAAGCTCATTAACATTCCAAAATGTTGAATACCTGAAATCCAAGGCCATAGTTGTCAATAAGAGGAGATAGGTACTGGGCTAGATGGCGGGGAAGAAAACCTAACGACTTACAGCACGCAGAATCCCCAGAAACAACCTGAACCAAGAGCAACAATGAGGTCCTTCAAACTACATACAGAAGATACCACAATTACATAGGGGAAAAAAGGAACAAACCTTAACGGCATTGGGATCCTTAACATTTTCAGGGTCCCGCAAAAGAGATATAGCGGTTCCAGCACATATTTCATCTGGGTTATCAGCGTGCCTCCGGCCAACGATGAAAGTTTCAAGCGTGGCGCCAAGCACGTCAACTGGTTTAGAATCATCAGGCACAAGCACGTCAACTGGTTTAGAATCATCAGGCACAAACACGTCAACTGGTTTAGAATCATCAGGCACCCCACTGTTCACGGGCGAGGAAGATGAGGAAGTGGCAACAATTGTAGTATTAACTACAGTCTCGTGTTTTTGAGGCAGTTCTTGTTCATCGCATTTTTCTTCTTCTTCACAACCGTTGTTTGGAAGAGGAAGGAAGGAGGCACTGTCAGATTCGTGAGTGAGACTCTGGAGTTTAGGTTTGGATTTGGATGGGGAAAAGTTTAACTCAAGGAGGGTGCGTTGGGAAAGCTTTCGTTTTGTTGCTGGTTTTGGTTGTGAATGAGAAAGACACGCATCTGAGAGTGAAAATCGAGATGTGAGAGTTTAAAGAAACATTGATGTAAACGAGAACATAAACGAGAATAGCGTGCACACATACCAAGATGAGAGTTTATGCGGTTGTGATCATCACCGGGAAGGTTGCAGCCGCAAACAGGGCATTGCACGTCGCCGTTTTGATCTGGTTGCTGTGATGGTTCTTCCGCAACCTGAAAATGAAAACGATGAGACGAGGATGTGTCACTCAAAAGATCAGCAAAAAGAAAGAGATCCGATGCAATACCGGGTTCGGGCTGGGATTGGGGCTAAGGTTAGGGTTAGGATTAGGGTTAGGGATGGGATAGGAGAGGATAGAGCGGCGATTGGGGAGGAAGCGCCTCCGTCTGCCGATTAATCGAATCAAGCTTTCTCTGCCTGTGAGCACCATTCCTAATGTCACTACTGCACATACGCTTCACACAGGGAAAGAGAGGGAAAAATAACCAGACCCTTAAATCTCCCGCCATTTTCACCATTTTTATTATGATTCGTGAAAAATAAATTAAATGAAATTGATTCAAGTCTCCCACTGTCTTCTGTTTTAATATTTTATAATAATGATAATAACCAAAGGACAGCAAAGTCCCAGCACTATATTATTTTACTACATATATTATATACATTTGTTTATATACTATAATAATACGTTTATATTATTTTACATATTTTATTTAAACGACAATATATGTATAAGAGGGAAAACAATATATGTATAAGAGGGAAAACACGATTACATATGTTTAATTTTTTATTACACAATTAAAATTATATTTACTTCCAGAAAACCGTTCGTATTTCAATTATCATCATATATCTAAGCAAGTGTGATGATAATTACTAGGTACACAAGTTCGATTATTGTGTACACATATTTATGATAATATATTAAGAGGTTATAATAGTATAATATTATTAAATTAATATATAAAATAAAATAAAATAAATAGATAAATTAATTATTAATAAATAAAAAATTATAAATAATTTTATAAAAAATAAGTAAAAGTAAATATTAATTTTAAAAAAATAATAAATAATTATATTATAAAAAATAGAATTGATATTATGAAATAAAAACAAAATAGAAAATTCTTGTCGTATATTTTTTGTAAATATTTGTTGAAAAAGTTAGGTACGCAAAAAAGAAACGTTCATAAAAAAGTTAATACTGTCGTCAAATGTAAGTATAGATAATTAAGTTATTATGTATGTACTCATTGAAGCATAAATGTATTATTAAAAATGTAGTAAATATATCATCATTTATACTATTTGCAGTATTATTCTCTCTCTCCCTCTATATATTCAATATTCATTTTTATATATTCACATTTTAAATATATAAATGTATTATTATAAAGGTACATAATACTTAAACTACTCCCTATAATAAATACTTTTCTCGTTCAATATAATAAATATATTTATCTCTTTTAATATATTTACAAAGTTCATTATATAATTAATTGGTGACTGGCTAAGGACAAGACTATAAATTCGAGAATAATTGAGAGAGCTCATTACCACAGTTTAATGTAATTAAGGGTTTTTTTTTTTTTTCTCTCATGGGTATGAAAACTGAATCGATCCATCAATTTTATTAAGAATGTCTAGTTATGGATTAGCTGGTTAGCTAACATTAAAGTAAGACCAGTTCATAATTGGTAAAGAATTCTCGTTAAACTAATCTAAAATTACTTAAATTTAATGCAAAATATCGTTTTGAACAAAAGGATTAAGAAAGAAATAAACATTTAAAAACTCACATAAATATGAATTATCTTCTCAATTAATATTGATTTTAATTGATAAAACTAACAGATTAGCCATCATATAACTCTACAATTAAAAATATTTCATTTTTCATTATTTAAATTAATGTACTATTTAAAATATTTCATAATAGTAAAAATATAATTCAAACATTGAATGAATCTCTTACCAATCCAAGGACCAGTCTTCTATAAAGATTACTAACAGTAGTATTTTAATTTTGAACACTGGTATTTTTCTTAATTTTTGTTTAAAATTATTTTATCCTTACAAAAGATGTCAAATAATCATCAAATGGTGTCAAATAACATTTTTTCCTATATTGAACAATTCATACAAAAAATCAAGCACTCATGATATGCCTTAAACCGTAAAATCATTCATCAAGTAGTAATTTCTCACCGAGAATTATTTGTGTAGAAAATATTTATTAATTATTGATTTTTATATTTAAGTATGTCAGATTTGGTAAAGCACCAATATTATTTCCAACAGCTCTGTTTTGCTCTTTCCACCTTCCAAAAGAATCATTATCAAAGTGCAGCAGACCTGCTAATATATCCATATAACAGAATGATCCAAACAACAAAAATGCACTTACAACGGTTTCTAAGCCGTTTTGTATAATTAGGGCTATGCGAAAATTTGTTAACAAGATTTGTATAAAATTCACATATAATAGGCTGAACAAAAGAGTTCGCGACAACTCAATGGTCACTCTTTCCTTGACCAGCTTTCCCAGTTCAATATTGGACAGATTCTTATTTAGTTTAATCCTAATGAAACTCGAGAGAAACATCTCTGCAAAATTCAATGCCCAGTCGTTTATAATCTGGCCTGGGCATACTATAATTGATGGTGCATACTTCTTTTGAACAGTCACCAACTGGTGAGGATTTTCACCCCCACCATAGGTCCAATAATCTATGGTTGTTTACTGCAGAATAAAAAAAGGAAAAAGGGACATGCTATTACTGTTAACTAGTCGAACGAGTTTGTTGGACTACTGAATCTGTGGCACTGCGGGTTCTGCTCAGAAATGGAGCATAGACGCCAGATAACCTACTCAGCCCAAACAAGCCAGAACTAGATCCATTGGTTCTACTCTCCTGAAAAGGCATGCCCAGACTAACAAGGTCAACACTCAAAAACATGTATTTAAGAAAAATGTGGGTAACAGACAATAAAATCAGACAAATACCAATGTAAATTACAACTACAGACAACTGTAATCAAATGGAAGATATATTTTTTTTATTGTGAAAGTCACATCCATAAAAATATAACTGGGTTTTCCAAGGAAAATGCATAATTTCACAAATACGAAAACAAACTTGTCAACATTTAGCCACACATCCCACAAATATGTAAAATGAAAAACCACGGTAGCAAAAAACATAGCCAAGCATCCCTAAACGAGGTAATGTGAAACAACGTTCCCACTTCACACCTCTCTAGTAAATTAATCCGAGTTAGCAAAACAGAATATTGCAAACCTGGACAGATCCACCGGAATTTGATGGAGATGGTTGATCAGTCGATACTGTTGATGGTGATCCAGCCTGTTAAGAAAACAAAAAAAATGGTAGGAAAAACTAACAATTAGCACAAGTAGTGAAGCTGTAGTAAAAGCATTCAATTAAAAGTAAAACACAGTTACAAAGACTGCACAACTTATTTGAGGGATTTGGATGAGTTGAGAGAAGAGAAAAGTGACAAAACCCCTGATGTAGAAGACTTTTATGAGAGGAAGGGATGGGGAAGTCATGACAAGGAGCACAAATAAACAAATACACCAAAAGCCACGCCCTTAATTTGGACTTGTTTATGTGATTCTTTACAAATACCAATTGCATTACTAGATTCAGAGTTTGATTGGTTGAGCAAGAGACAATAAGTTGGAATGAAGAAAAAAATATTTAAGTCATGGTCCAAACTGAAAATAAGTACATTTTTTTCCAGCTTCCCCTGTAGGCAAGTGTAACCTTCATCTCAACTCCCCTAAGGTCCACCTTCGAACCATGCAGATACTAAGACTATACATACTCGGGAAGTATAATTTCTATATCGAAGTTACCTTTGCTGATGGCGTAACAGATGGTAGCTCAAGAGACAGCCTAGACGAACCCGACTGTGAACCCTGTATAATACAGACTAGGAGTAAGCATAGGAACAATTTTCAAAGGAAGTGAACAAGCTAAAGTCTTCGGGTGGGGGTGAGGGGGCTACAATACAAAACCAAACTTGATGACTGCATTCATTCTTTAGCTTACAGCTTTATTTTCTAGGTCAATGAATAAAATATACTGTTAAACTAACAGCAAGACATCCTATAAATTTACAACATAATATACCAGCGTGTCTAATTGATAAGAACAGTTCACCCGCAGTCAAATTGCACTCATAAAATGAAAGTGGGGAAAAATGCTTACCCTGGAAGAGGGTGAAACGGGTGGCAGTTCAATGGCTGGCCTGGAAGAACTGGATGATGATGGCTATATAATAAAAACAGAAGTGTTAGCAAATTATATGGTCAAAAACCAGTAACATAATAGACCCCAAATCTGAAGTTAAGACCGCAAAGCCAAGACAAACAAATAAAAATGACATTGCAACAAACGTTTGGTTCATGCCTGGATATACTCTGTGGGTCTGCTATTTTCCAAAGTCTTGGTAAATTGACACAACATGGTCACTCCTTCGGTTGTGGCCACCTACACGGATTAAAGTTAGTAAATAATAAATCACAGATATAATATAACCAATACTCATAGCATAAAAAATTAAATTATGCAGTGACCGAAGTCAAATTGGCTATACCTGCTTCTCTTCTATTTCTTTAATTCTAGATTCCTGAGAAGAAAAGTAATCAAGCTAAGTTAAACAAGTAACAAAAAAATTAAAAGAAATAACAATATTCTAGCAATTGATTTACCAGAACACGGACTGCAACATGAACAGACTTGAAATTTCCACTTATCGTGTCTGCCTTCTGTTGAGTTACGGATATCTGTAACAGAAGATGTTCTAATGTTAAACAATGAAGAAGGAAAAACTAGAAATCATAAAATCTTTACTTACCTCCTCCCTGGTACTTTCAGTAAGGGCAGCACATTCGTCTAAATTTTCATCCAAACGGTTCATTCTTGAAGATAATTTCTTCTTTACGTCCTGAAATCATAGCAGATGACTAAATATTATTCATTCTCACTATTAGTAAAAGAACTGTTAGTATTATTCTGAATGGCCGGAGAAAGTCGGAAAAGTAATCCGACCAGAAAACAAGATTTAGAAGCATTATCTTTTATAGAGCACACAAAGTTCCATTAAAAAAAATTGTTTGAAATATAGGAAATAATATATTTTGACAATGGAAACATACTAATTTTAATGATGATAAATATTGCACTTAAAGCTGTCAGAAAATGTTTACATGAATAATATTAAACTCAAAGGCTTGAAAGAGAAATCAAGCTCAAAAATTATTTGAAAGCAGTCATAAAAGAGAGAACAAAATTAGAGTTCAGCAGGTTTACTACCAAATCTACTCACAAAAATTATATTGTCATTGATAAAAGTCCCATAATACATATCATAATATGCACTTTCAGTGTTCTAGAGGATTCGCACATGGGCTCAATATCAAAAAAATGAACAAACTAAGATCCTCATCAAGTTCATGTTTTGTATATTTTCTAGTCCACAAACATCTGAACAAATACTACATAGTTGTATTATTAAAAATATTTACTCGTTTGCTACTTGACATTTTGCTTTATACTATATAGCTATTCTACCCAAGAGACAGTTGTCATTCATTGTCATCTCTAAAAGAAAATGCCTGGTTTTGACACAATCAAAGAAGAAGAAACTATACAATAGAAAAGAAAAATTACATCAATTGTTCCATACAGCTTCCCCATCTGATTACCAATAGATGTGCAAGCGTCAGACAGACTACGTTTAGTTGCAAACATCAAATCAGGAAGCTTCCATCCCTGCAAGCACAACAAGAGTCATAAAACGGAATCACAAGAGTGGGAAATTGAAGATTTGGAGAAAGTAAGGTAATAAGATTACAGTAAGATTAATTATTAAAAAGGATAGAGAAAAAGTGAACAAGCATCCAACTTCTGGCATAAAATTCAGTTTAGACAATTTTACGCACAATGACAGACCTTTGCATAAGAGGGGACAAAACCTTTGAGAAGTTGGAGCAATAATACATGTAGATTGTTGCACTATTACTACCCAACAATTTCAATGATTTGCTCTCATAGTTTTAAGAGTTTTCACTTTTGGTATACAAACTTCGTTCCTGAACTTTTCACTCCAACTAACAATCATCTAACAGCAAGCAATGACACGATGAATTGAGCTAAAACTAAACCAGTGAAGACATTTCTAAGAAAAGAATGATAAATGTAATTTGGCTAACTTAAAAAGATTATTTGCAACAACTCAAACAAACATGAATGATTGCTATGCGAACAGGTCATAATATAAATTTTAGAAAATACCCTCTCAAAAAAGGTTTATATATTTTACAACATTGGAAAACTTTCAATCATATGCTTGACATCCATCAATGGCAGAAGCCAAAACTTCATTTTATAATCCCAATATTGCAGCATATGACACAGTCGTAGTGGGGGGACCTTCACAACTTTCCTATGGCATGAGGGTATAAACAAGAATTCAGATTCTCCAAGGCCTCTCCAGCTAGGCTTCTCTCCATCCCAAATATCAACTATCCATCACGTTCTCTAGTTACTATGTTCAATTTCAAAAGTTGAGATCATGGCTGGATCCATGTTCATATAGCAGATAGCACTTATTGAAAGCACCAATAAAAAAATTCAATTTTTATCCCTAAAAGCTCCCAACCTGAATGTATCACTACAGCATCCAGTTACTTAAATCAATGATTGAGAGAATAAAAGATATTACCTTCCACCATACGTATCCATATCCAACCACAACAATAACAACCACTGTTACATATTTTTTTCCACCTGTGCATTTCTCAAACATGTCAGAAAAGAACACTGGCGTAAAGAAAACAAGGAAACACAGGTTAACTTGTGCAAAGTATGGAGACACCCACAGGATTTGCAAACTAACACGTCAGCTTTTATTAAATTGCTGAAGAAATAAAAGGCACCCCACAAAGTGTAAAAGAAAGTAGTTAACCAGCACCTGTCCCACTTGCATTTACAATGGTGATTGATCTATCTCTAGCAAGAAGCTGTAGTTCCTGACGAAGACTGTTTACCTGTAGATGAACAGTTAGCAATTTCAATTACCCCGTATTTCTGTTTATTTACAAATACAGCATTTGTTTTTGTAGCCAACTCAAAAGGGAAATAAAAAGCCCACTTCAACTACTAAAAGTTATATCTCTTATAATATAAACTGAGAAATGTGGTCATGCTTTCATTATTCAATTCAAAGACAGGAACAATGTTTAAGGTTAGCACTTACATTATACATTTACTTACACAGAACATATTTTCATAATACAACTTAATTGCTATAAATGAGACAATTAAAAGTAAAAGATTATTGCATATTGCTCAGAACTATGTATTATAAGATTCACTAAATGATGTTCTGCATGATGCATGCAATTTAACTGAATAAAGAACTATTCCTCATTAAATTTAAATATAATGAATAACTAAAAGGCAGCAGAAACAACATGCAAACCTGGGCCATCAAAGCATCATTATGTGGCAGCTTTTTAACAGCTGGAGCAGGATCACTGCTTTTGAATTGATTCAAAACAACCTGGTCAAAAAGTCTACAATCAGCAAAAAACCCGCACATTTCACTGACAATAAATGCTAGTTGAAATATACTGATTATATTGATGGATATTGAAACCAATCACTAATATAAAATAATAGCATCCAGAATATTACCGAACTTGGGATTTTAGAATATAACAAAGGTTGAAAGAATATGACTGAACTTCTCAAGTATATATGACAACCAACTGTATCCCAGCAGGTGGAATAAGCCAAGTTGACGAAGCAGGTTTCTAATGAAAAACCAAAGTTTTGGTAAAACTAATTAGAATGCTTTATTATTTAATAGTGTCTCATAACATTTTCATGTTCTTCATCTGCCTTTGTTGGTCTTCTCACATGACTAAACAACGTTGGGAAAGTTCCCACCATCACCTACTCCTCAATAGATGCAACTCCAACTGTCTTCAACAAACTAGACCTTCATCATCACTTACACATCCACCTCAGTGCTCTAAACTCAGCTCCTTTCTCTTTTTCTTCTTGATAAGTTTCCAATGATCTATTTATTCTCAATAATAGGCGTGAGCCTCTGCTGGTCTTCTCTCACTAGACAAAACAACTTGGGAAAGTTTCCATCGTCCTTTCCTAAATAGATGCTACTCCAACTGTCTCCCACAAACTTTAATTTGCAATATTACCTTACTCATCCACCTCAGGGCTCCACACCCAGATACTCTTTTTTTCTCCCTGATGACCATAAAAATTAGCAGCAAAAATTCACAACCATTCATCCAGCAAAACTTTCCTTTAGAGTTTGATAGACACCTTACAATCACATATCAAAACTTATACATGTAGTCCCCCAAAAAATGAACCCCATATGTATTACATTCTCATCAATCCCTATATCACTTTGAAGTGTACATTGTAGAATAGTGGATCTAATTCCAGAAACCTAAATCATATGACTTGGGCTCTGTCTAATCCACAATTTTCGCCATCAAAACACTTTTATCTCACATCTTCCTACATTTACATGTCATATACTTTTTCTTACTCCTACTAAGTCAAATATCCTCTGATTCCAGATGAAGTTTAGCTCAAATAAATAAAAAGCACTGTAACAATTCAAGTCAAGACAAGAACAATGGACCATGTATTCAAATAATATGATCTTAAAGCTTAGCTTGGCCAGCTTTGAAAAAATAAAACTTCAGCTAGACTTGTTTAACTTGTTCATGGATTCATTCTTGTTTAAATGAGTTAGAGTGTTATGATATCATTTTAACACATTATTTTTAATGTTTTGTTAGAATTTTGAAATACAATCCCACACCGTAACCAATTCTACCCTCCCTACCCAAATCCCCAGTTCCCGTAGCTACAGCACATACTAGGTCTCCTTGAACTTCTGCTAATTTGCACAATATCCCATACATACCAAAAGAGGAGAACCGCATTGTATATGTGAAAGAAAAACACTATAAAATTAAAAAAACAATCATAACACATTAAACACACAATTCACTAAAAGCTTACATAAGAAATAACAAAAACAACGCCAACCAGAGAAACAAACTCTCGGGAACTAACCTTGAAAACACTATAAAATTAAAAAAAATCATAACACATTAAAAATACAATTCACTAAAAGCTTACATAAGAAATAACAAAAACAACGCCAACCAGAGAAACAAACTCTCGGGAACTAACCTTGAAAGCACCGGAGACGAGACCAGAAAAGTCAGGCAGACTGCCTTCCTTAGCAATTACTGAACCAACAACACCTAAAACACAAAAGAATTTTGAATTTCAGCCAAAGGTTCTGTCTAATCCTAGCCTAAGAAACACCATGAACACACCTACGAGAACGTCACCACGTTCACTAATCCTAGCTTACAAAACACCATGCACACACCTACGAGAACGTCACCACGTTCACTAATCTCTGACATTCCAACACTCAATATACAAATGCAACACAATAACCCTACCAATAGACAAATTGTTGTTCCATAAAAAACAAAGGAACCTAAATTGCGATGGAACAAAATTTGGAATAAAGCAATTGAAATAAAAGAAAAAGAGGGAGATGATTAATTGGAGCAAGTGATGCGAGAGTGAACCTGCACCGATGAGAATGGTGAGCTTGCCGAGTGGGAGAGCCATCGCACCGCAGTGAGTCTCAGCAAGTAGCTAGCACTCTGTTGCAAAGCATTTAGAGCGAAACGCTGCGCTTAGGGCTGACGATGTGATGTGAAATTGTGCGTTTAGGGTTCTTCGCTGTTTGTGTTTCCCGGTGGTGTGAATTGATCAGCGAGCCAGAAGAGACCACGAAACCCTTGGCAACCCTTGGCTATGGAAGGCACACACTGCTCCTATTTTTCCTCACTGGACCCTAGTTTTGAAGTTGTGGAAAAAATTAAATAATGGTATATTAATAGTATATTCTCTTTACTTGGGTAACAAACAATACATAAAATATAATTTAGGGTTAATAATTATAATTGTATACATTTTGTTACTCAATTATAATTATTTTGTAAGTTATTTGTGTTAGGCGTTTCCATGTTCTTTAACTTTTCACCTCCGTAAATACATACGCGGTGCATGTGTTTATGATTTTTTTAATATTATATCAGTAGGTGATGATATTGTAGTATTATTAAGTTAATATATAAATTAGATATATAAACTAAAATTATATTTATTAAGAACAAAGTAAAATATATCAGAATAGATGAAAAAATAACCATTGATAAATAAAGAAATAAAAAAATAGAGATCCGATTTTATAAAAAAATTTGTAAAATATAACAGTCAACTTTTAAAAAATTAATAAATTATTAAATTTAAAGAATAAATTTGATATTTTAAAATGTAAATACGAAAGGGGGAATTCCTCTATATTTTGTGATAAATTATAAAAAGGTTAGAAATATGGAATCTCTTGATTATAATATTTGTTAAAATAGACGACATTGTTTTGATGTTTTGTCATCATTTTTCAGTGCATACATATAATATTTAATCGGCAGCTAAACTAAACAAAGAGATGTGAAAATGAAATAAAAGTGAATAGAAACTTAACATTGGCAAAAAAGCCTAACTTAATATTTATTTATTTTTAATTTTATTTATTTATTTATCTTATAATTTATATCTATGTATAAAGGATTTTTTTCATATTTACTTTTCAAATTTATCTATAAATAAAACAAATTTAAATGAAAATTATTATTTTATTATTTTTACTATTTTTAAAATTTAATCGTTTTTTTCAATTTAATAAATTTTATCATTTTTTCATTTTTTCATTATAAAATTATTTATAAATAAAATTAATTTACAATAAAATTATAAAAATTATTTACTTTTAGTTTTATAATCATAATAATAATTCATTTTTTTATAAAAAAATAACTATACATATGTGTGTAATATGTTTTTATTAATTTATATATTATATTATATAAAAGACATTCATTTTTCTAATGTATATTTTTTTTTCAAATTTATCCTTTAGTAAGTTAATGTTTATAATTATAATAAAATATAAAATGTTATCTGCAAAAACTATATATAATATAAAAAATAGTTTTTCTGATTATGTATTATTTTTCCAAGCTTACCTTTTACTATGTTGGTATTTATATTTATAATAAAATATAAAACTATCTACAAAATAAATAAAAATTATCTAAATAACATAATAAAAAATATTTATATTTAGTTTTATAATTTTAATTTTATTATTTTTTATTATCATTTAAAAAATAACATACATGAAAAATATGATTTTACTAATATTCTTTTAATAGTAACTAACGAAAACACATACATTATTATTGCGTCTGTCTTTGTAATTTTCGTATAAGGTTGAGTTAAGATTAATAATATTTATTTCTGGAATATATAATTAAATTTTAAAATAATTGTTAAAAGACAAAATAATTTGTTAATAACGGTTAAAGGTGAAATATTTATAAAAAAAATAATTTTTAAATTAATAATTAAGGGTAAAATTAGAATAATGAAATGTGAAAATAAAATAGGGAATCCTCTTTATATATTATTGTTGTAGATAAATATAAAAAATTAACTCTTTTGTATTTGTTGAAATAAAAAATAATTATTAGATTTAAAAAAATATGTTCAGAAGAAATAGTTTTGAAATAAATAACTTCCGTAATTTTGTTATAGATAGTGGATTGAGTCTTACAAAAATTAACTAAAAACGCAAAGGATAATTTATTTAATAAACTGTGTATATTAAAAACTATGGTTATAAACTGTTATAAAAAAATAGTCTTTATTAATATGTACAGATAAAAAATGAATTGTTTTTTTTATTAAATATTAAACCAAAACTTAAACCTATCATTAAGATAGAGAAATAAGATGATTAAGCTTTAGAACTTTGTTTCTCTTTTGTTGAAGATCGTGGTGTTTAGGTTTGAATAATAGTAAAAAAGCATCGCGTTATCTCAATTGATAATAAATATTTAATTAAAATATATAAAAATTATGAATATTCAATAAAACAAAATTTAAGAAAATTTAACCAAAAGCATTTAAATTTATGAATAAGTTAATTTTAGAATTAAATATATTTTTAATTTATATATTTATATACCGAATTAGAATTTGTGTTTTTTGAAAATTTTATATAGAATTTATTTGTATACTTTCATAATACTTTAAATACATCTTTTAAAAGCATTAATTTTTAGGTGACATAGCTAATAGTCATGCTGATTGCATTAAAATGTATAATTTGTGACTGATACATGTCAGCTACATGTAATTTAAACAAAATGAGTTTTCTATTATTTATTTTTTTTTACATTATTTTTTCTTTTGGTTTTGTATGACATATTTCATGTATTACTAAAATTTACACATAATTTTTATATGAACGTTTAAATGAAGATGAATTTCAGTTTTGCATGGAAGTTAAAAAGCTAAAAACATCCATAGAAAAAATATGTTTTTATTAATCATAAAATATCAATATTTAACTCACAATGTAACATTAGCAAAAATATGTCCACAAATTCAATGTAATATCAGAAAAAAATTTACTTGGTCATTATAATGGAGGTTGAATTCTTTTGTAAAAATTCAACATTTATTTAGTATGCATGTTAAAGGACTAAAAAGTGCATGTTTCTTAAAACATAATGTATCATCTATATGAATAACATAATAGCAAATGCTACAAAAATGATTGCATATAATAAAGTTAATCAATTATGGGTGTCATGCAACAAAATCTTTGTTTCGATGTCCTTTTCACGCAGTAAATAAAGATTAAGGATAACAACATTAAACCCAGTTATATAACTTGTCAAAATGTGTTTCCATTGAAAAATCTTCTTTTGACAATCTTATGGATTATGTTTTGACAATTAAATTTTATAATAAAAAATTGAATTAAATATGTTTTTAATTCATCGGCTTACATGAAAAAATGAATTTCATTTATATATTTTAACGATGAAGTACGTTATCCAGAATTAACAGAAAAAAAAATTAAAATAAAATAAAAAGAAAACAAAATAAATAAATAAATAAAATTACACGTAACCTTTTAATTCAATTAACATGTTCATTAAACACATCACTTAATATTAACGTTATTGATTTTGAAATACTTCATGCATCACTTAAATATAAAAATGTTTTATATAAATTTTAAAATATTGACGAATCCTAATTTCACGTATATTTAGTACAAAAATAAAAGAAAAAACTTGATTAACCCTAAATTTAAATTAGACCATATTTTTATTTTTTATATATAAACGTATATATAAACGCGTAACTAACGACAAAATACAATAACAATATCACCTTAATTGATGACAAAATAAACAACAAAAATTCAATTAAGAAATATACAAAATTTAGATACTCAATAAAATAGATAATTATAACATTGAAACTTTAAATTGTGATTCTCAATAAAAATACTAAAGTTTATCATTAACTTCAAATTTAATTAACAGCGTAATGTTATTATTGTGTAATTATGGAATTATTTATGAATAAATAGGTTAACTAAGTAAAACCTCTAAAAGAAATTGAAATTATAAAATTCTATTATATAATCAATAAATTATTTAAAAACAAATCATTTTTAATTTCACCTAGAAAAAAAGTAAAAATTGCATTTTTTATTTTTTTTCTGTTTTTTCTCTTTACGTTCTCTTACCTTCTTAACTTTAGGTATTGTTCCTCTATTAATTCAAAATACATTCATTTTGATATATTAAAAAATTAATATTTTTTGAAATATCAAAATCAATGTATATCCGAAGATACGATACAACAACAAATAAAAAATTTAAATTTACTTTAGTTTGAGCATAATCGACTTGACTAAGACAAAGAAATTGTTGGAATAATTATTATTTGACAAAAGTATTTTCTATTAATGTTAATATAAGTTATTTTTTTATTTGAATTATTATAATTATATTTTGTTTATACCATTCATGTATCTAGTTCAATACTAGTATATTTCATGGTTAATGCTAAAGATGTTTTTTTAGACATAAACTAACTTTTTTCAATAGATGTCTATTGTATTTTGTTTTTCAATTATACTAAGAGCATAAAAAATAGTTAAAAGTGAAAGTGAAATCTGAAGTGAAGTTTGAACATTTTATTATTCAAATATCGAGCTTATAAGTAGAAAAAACAAATGATTATAGTTTTATTTTGTAATAATAGTTATTTTTATAAATTGTTATATTTTTTTCCTTCTTTAACTTTCTATGAGATTTTTATCAACCTATTAATCTTTTTAAATATCAATGACCATCACAGAGATTTAAGTTACAGTTGAACAATCATAGTCAATCAAAATTTTCTTTTGAATAAGTTTATCTTTACTGTTTTTCTTGAGTCAGTTTTTTAACTTTTGCATGGATGGGTGGATAGTTGTTGTATGTGACTCAAAATAATTTAAGATGAATATTTCTTTATCTAAGATTATTAGAATGTGTTCATATATATATATATTGTTGATTAAATGAGATGTTGATTTAGATATTAGGTTTGAAAAAGTAATGTTTGTCTCGTTAATTGCTAAATTAAATGAAAAGTTGTTAAGGATTACTTTATACATGTTATGTTTTATAGGTTGTGATAGAATTAATGAATTATTCTTGTAATGATGAATTAAATCGACTTTTGGAAATGAAAATTGTCTTCAAGAAAGGGTTCTTCGGTGTCGCTCAAAGAGAGGTTTACCACATGGAGAAGAACGAAAAGGTTAGCAAACTCTGTGTATACAAACTATTCCAAATGAATCTTTTAATAAGAAATATAAGAACAAAGAAAATGAAGGCAAAAAGTGAATATAAAAGATGCAAAGAAGTTGAATATAATAGAAAGGCAGTTGGCTAGTGTACTACGTACTGGCCACCAAACCTAGACGTACTCGATACATAATATATATTGACGACTACATGACAGATGAACTAAAACTATGTTGGCTAGGTCAACCCACATGACAAATATTAACGAAGTTAAAATTATGGTTAAAATATGATTGATTGAGTGATGATCCAAGATTAATCAGAGTAAAAAACTACATTGATCATGCTTATTCATTCAGGTGTATTTAGGTATGTAAAAACAACTTTCAATAAAAAAGGACATGATTTTATTATTAAAAATGTGAAATGTTATAATTATATAAAAAATGGGTCCTATTGCCAAGTATTATAGGCAACCAAATTCAATAAAAGATGAAGTCCAAATGGCTTGAGAAGAGGAGGATGTCTTAAAATAAGTTATATTAATTTATGGTGACCACCACCAAGCAAAGTCAAAGAAAAAAAATTGTTGGTATATATGACTACAAGATGTTCGCTATATATGTGACAAGGAAATATTGTTTTGAAAACCTTGATGCACCTATTAAGAGTAAATAGAGAAGGTGATACTATTAGGATTTGAAGAGGCCATTTCAAAAACTTGTAATTGATATTAAAGAGGTATTTGCACAAATCGCTTGAATTCAAACAATATTTAATCCACCCAAAAAGCATAATATAAAAATAAAGATGTTTATTAACAAACATGTAATAAACTTATCAAAGAACTTTATAATCGTGATAGGAATAAACATATTGAAAATAAAGTCCACCATATAATAAATAAAGTAAATGAGAAGTTGTAAATGTTTTTATTAAGTCGGCAAAAGGAGAGAATTTCAAAATTTTGAGAGATAAGTTAAATTTTTCATATTAAAAACTGATTCGAGAGGAAATATTGAAATGTAATTCAATTCCAAACTTATCTTATCTATGTGAAGAGTGCATGAAACACAATTTCTGTGTAACATCAAGGACATTGTGCTTTTCACAAAAGTTACTTTATTTGTTCTTTTTATTATTCCATTCCATTAGCATCACAACATATAGATAACATCAATGCCTAATAATAACATTTTGTCGGGACTCTACTTTCAACAAATTTCAAAATGAGAAAACTGTTTGAGTTGTAAAACCTTTTGAGGTGTTCATTATTTCAAAGGGTCACGTGTTTTTTGTGCATATGTGTTTTACTAAAACAACTTCGATACGTTTTCTCTCATCTCAAATAATACAAAAATTTAAGGGTTAAATATATTTTTGTCCCTTAAAATTTGGAATTAGTTTGTTTTTGAAATTTTAGACTAATTTAGTCATTTATTTTTAAAAATGTGTAAATTTAATATTTTTAACCAAATTTTGTTAAGTTTATCTGACATTTCAAACACAATTTATGGTAATATTTGAGCTAATATTAAAGAGAAAATATGTCAAAAGGTGTAAACATTTTAAATATTAACATGAAATGCGCTTGAAACGTCACATAAACTAAAATTTGGTTAAAAAAACTAAATTCACGTATGTCTAAAGATGAAAGATTAAATTGATTTAAAATTTCGAAAATGAACTAATTCAAAATTTCACTGAAACTTGAAGGAGCAATCACATATTTTTATGGACAATGATACTTTAACCTACTTTTTTTGACCCACTTTTAACCCACTATTTCAATCACCATTAGATCATCACATCACATCACTAAAAAGAATAAAAAAAGATGATCTAATGGTGATTAAAGCAATGGGTTAAAAGTGGGTAAAAAAAATGGATTAAAATATTATTTTTCTATTTTTATTAAGACAAATATCCAAAATACTTTTCCAACTAACTTTAAAATATTTAAACAATACTTTTTTTAAAAGGACTTAATGTAAAAGAAATATATTTTTTTCTTCAATAGAAACTAAATTAAGCGAAGAGAAAAAAAAAAATTAAAAACAAACAAATTATAGACTTTAATGTAAAACCCAAATTAATAATGAAGCTTCAAAGTACATGTTTGAAATAATGTAATGTCCTGGACCACACATTTACTTAGTCCTACGAGAAGGACAGTGGATGCGACAAGTGCATGAAGCACAACCTTTTGTAGGGTCCGTAGAATAATTTAATCTTTCTGGAATGGTCATATAAGGGACTCCGCCATAGTTAAAACCAATTCAAGTTCTTCAAAGCAAGCAGAAACAGTGGAGTTATAGTGTTGCGGTAGAGGAAGAAGAATCGGTGAGAGCATCATCATCAGAGTGATGGCGAGAGTGGGTAGAATGAAGCTGGGTTCTCAAGGGTTGGAGGTGTCTGTGCAGGGACTGGGGTGCATGGGAATGTCTTCGAACTATGGTCCTGCTAAGCCAGAACCTGATATGATTGCTCTTATTCACCATGCTGTTCAAAGTGGTGTAACTTTTCTTGACAGTGCTGACATCTACGGCCCTTACACCAACGAAGTCCTGTTAGGAAAGGTTCATTCTTTAAGCTGTTTGATAAGCAATGTTACCGTTTTTCTCTCTTATTGTTGTTGCTATGAAATGATATGATAAAATGATGTGTGCATATTATGTGTTTGATTATTGCAGGCTCTGAAGGAAGGGTGGAGAGATAAGGTTGAATTGGCTACCAAGTTTGCAATCAGAGTCACACCAGAAGGGAAAAAGGAGATACGTGGTGATCCAGAATATGTGAGGTCTGCTTGTGAGGACAGCTTGAAGAGACTTGAGGTCGATTGCATTGATCTCTATTACCAACATCGAGTTGATACTCGTGTTCCTATTGAAGTCACGGTTTCACCCTCTCTCTGTGCTTCGTTCTATTTATCTTTTCTTTGGGTGTGACATATTAATAACATGCTTGTAGGAAATTTTAAACTCTCCTATGTATTTTGACATCATGAAACTGGTGTTTGACATGAGATATAATATAACCATTTGTTCACATATGTATAAGGACAACCTATGATGACTTCAAGTTTTTGCATTGTAAGGTTGGGGAGCTTAAGAAACTTGTTGAGGAGGGAAAGGTAAAATATATTGGTCTGTCTGAGGCTTCAGCTTCAACCATCAGAAGAGCACATGCAGTTCATCCGATAACAGCAGTGCAGTTGGAGTGGTCGCTATGGTCAAGAGATGTTGAAGAAGAAATAGTTCCAACTTGCAGGTATGAATTAATAATATACATTATATCAAACAGTTCTCTTTCTGACTCAACTTTTACTTCTCAGGGAACTTGGCATCGGAATTGTTGCATATAGTCCTCTTGGGCGAGGATTCTTTTCATCAGGAACAAAGTTGCTTGAGAATTTGGCACCGGATGATTCCCGGAAGGTTTGTGAATTACTTGTAGATGGGTTTATATATTTCATACAGAGGTCGTAGTTATCGAAAGATCGCGGTTTTAGATATCACTTATAAAATATTTGACACCATTTTTAATCCAAAACTTTAAGACAATGATGTTATGAGTCTTTAATTTTTTATATAGTGATTAACTTTTTCTGTTTTATTTTACGTGAGATTTTTTGACTATTCCCAACATAATCTTCTATTGCAGTTTTTGCCCAGATTCAAACCTGGAAATGTAGAGCATAATAACATCATATTTGAGAAGGTTAAGGAACTGGCTACAAAAAAGGGATGTACTACATCTCAACTTGCGCTGGCCTGGGTTCATCACCAAGGAAACGACGTGTGTCCAATACCTGGAACAACAAAAATTGAGAACTTTAATGATAACCTTGGGGCTCTGTCTGTGAAACTAACACCAGAAGAAATAGCAGAACTTGAGTCCTTTGCTGCTGAAGATATCAAGGGTGGTAGATACATGGAAGGGGCAAATACATGGAAGACTGGTCATACTCCACCACTTTCTTCTTGGAAAACTGCATAATCACTGCATTACTTAATGCTTGTACTATTGAGTACCTTGTGCATTTGCTGCTTAAATAATTTTATCTCTTTCGAACTCTTCTAGTTTCTAGCAGCAGCTGGTGTATTTTCAAGTGGTTTGAATGAACTCTGTCGTATGATTCCATATTGCTTCACTTGTGTACAAGTTCAGCGGAAATGAGTTTATATAAATAAATGTTCTGAAATTCTTAACAACAGTAAAATCTATACAGATAACTAACAAGGTTTTTTTGTCAACCGTAAAATCTATACACACACATACTCACAACAGTATAGTACCCAGAACATGACCGTATTATTAGAGTTAAGATCAAACCTTCGCGTTAAAAATGAATGAATAGCTGTGAAATATTGTACAAAGAGGATATATCTATTCTCAAAATCAAAGTGAAAAAAAATAAAAAATGAGGCTAAATAGCAACATCTTCTGCCTGCAACACCTTCTTCCCAAGTTCTGATTCAAAATAGTGCTTCAAAATCCATGTGGAAGAATGCCACACACTAGGAACTGGAATCATTGACTTTTGTAGTGTCCCTTTTTATGGCTTCTATTCTCCCAAGAATTCCCTTAACTGCTATATCAAATGCATCTTCAACAGTCTCTAATCTAGAACTTGGATAACGATATATTATTCTTGGAATAAGCCTTATGATCTCCTTTTTCATAGCCAACACTTGACGTCTTGGAACTCTAGACAATCTCTCATTGATGATTACCCTCTTCTGTGTGACATCTGTTACTGGTATATATACAGAGTAGCTAGAAGCATTTTTGGGTAAATGCCAGAAATATTGGTTATATGCTGAGTTTGGATCAAAGAAAACAGGAATGCAACCAGCTAGAATAGAGTCAAAAGTTGATCTTCTGGTGAATGAATCCCCCGGAGGCTGGATACAGAAAACTGAGCTTTGAAACACCTTTGTGACTTGCACAGGATCATTGCAGTTGTTATGATGATGACTATCATGACAATTCAGAAATCTGCAACTCCTAGAGGATTGACATTGTTTGATTATCTCATTTCTGATGGAGGATGACAATGAATTAGAATCAGGCCTTGGAGCACCTACAAAAGAAAACAAGTAAGGCCTTTTCACATTTCTCATTTTCTTCTGCCACTGAAAAATCTCCCTCTCCTTGGTGGGGTGAAAGTAAGTTGGATATGGGATAGGAAACTCATTTTCCTTTGAACCAGCAGATTCTATTAGCAGAATTGACATGTTTTTTGCTTCTGGCAAAAGCATTAGTTTGTTGCCCCAATCATCATTGCTATCTGTTACTCTCCTGAAGTCCCAGCTAATTCTCCCTCCAACTATGAAATGATCCCTACCCCACATTCTCTTCCATTCTGGTTGTTGTGCCAGCCACTTCACAAGTTCTTTTGGTGAAGCATCTCTTGTTGAAACATTGAATCCACCCCAAAGGTACTGACCAACATCAAGCCCAGCATAATATGGCACATATATAGCAGAAGCCAGAGAAGAATCCTTGGTTAAGCACTTGTAGTGCTTCATTGTGTTATGAAAAATAACTTCAAGTGAGAATTGGTTAGTTGCATACCAGTTTTCCTTCAGCAGAACCTTCTCCTTTGATTTCTCAGTAACCTTAGGTCCAAGGCCTAAGTTGTTCATGTAAGGGCACATATCAAACCACCTCATCAGAGAGTGACAACCCTTCACTAAATCCTCATTGAACCTGCTACCAAGATCATGAACATAGATATATTTGCCTGAACAAGAATCCAAATTTCTTGATACAGGATTTGCAACAACTCCAACATTGCTTCTCTTATGAACTTCACCTTGTGCTGCAGGAATTGCAGATACATCGTTTTGATTTGCATGGATTCTTTTCTCAGTACAATCGCCAGTTTCGTTAAAAGTGGAAGAAGAATTTGAAGGTTCAGCCATCATGGTGTGCCTCTGAGCATGGTGTGTACCATTCATGTGGAAAATTAAAAACTCCATGCCACGATCACAGACAGACACATAATAATCCAACAGAAGCAATGAGAAACAGAACATAAAGGATATTAGAAACACAAACCGTAGGTTATCAAAGAACTTAGGCTTGTCCATGTTCTGTGTTTGGCCTTTTTGACATTCAGTGAAAGAACATTTTTTTTTTCTGAGGGATTATGAAATGCAAAGTTTATGTAGGAATGAATGCTAATATGGAAAGAAAAAAATGAAAAAAAAAAAAAAAAAAAAGGAAAGAAAGGAAAGAACGTAACTTTTGGCTTCAAAAAATCATTAATGAATATTAATTTTCCTTTTCTGCATTAAAGGGAAGGACTGAATAACAATGGAAAGTAATTAAAGTCTTAAGATTTAATTCAAGAAGCCATTAAAGGAATGAAATCATTGAACAGATCAAAAACCTTAAACTTGCCATTTCATATGTATTGATGAGAAAAGATGATGTGCTGCACAACGTGTGCATTTGATGCATTATGATTTAGATTGTATTAATGGTGTGAGACTGAAACTGAAACTGAAACTGATACTGATACTAATATTGACTCATATATATGTTAATTTTTCTGATTTCCCTTTGAATATTACTTATGGAGAAGTTTTAATCAAATACACTTCCGACAACTGTAGAAAATCTTAGTTGTGTATGTGAATGAATATAACTTCCTGGTTTACTATTTTCTTATTCAAATATATAATATATGTTTTATTATCAAATTAATATTTTCTATCCTTTTAGGTAATTATTTAATGTTTTTGGCATATTCCTTATTCATTTTGATATCAAATCAATAATTGTTCACTTAATTAACCATTTAATGTTAAATTAATAGGTAACGTAATATGATTAAGCGAATTAATATTTAGTTTTGGCATTATATCAAAAGATAATCTGAATATTTTTATTAAAAGGTTGATTCCAGATTATAAAAATAGTTTGCTTTAGTTATACAGAATAAGATATATCTCATTTAAAAAAAATTATGTTATCAGAATTAATACATTTTAAGATATGGTCTCTGGAATGCTTTTGTTTTATTTGTCATTATGTACACATTCTATTTTTCTTTTCTAATTCCTTGCCTTATATATTATCTTTCTTGGATACTAGCCTACCACAGGATAGCGTCGCATCTGTATTTTTTAAATATACGTAATATTATATTAGTAGGTGATAATATAATAATGTTATTAAGTTAATATATATATATATATTAAAAATAAAATAAAATATATCAGAACAGATAAAAGAATAACTATTAATAAATAAAGAAGAAAAGAAAAAACAGAGACATCTGATTTTATAAAAAAATTGTGAAAATAACAGTCAATTTTTAAAAATTTAATAAATTATTATATTTAAAGGATAAAATCGATATTTTAAAAAGTTAACACAAAAAAGAGAATCTCCTCATATATTGTTATAGATTCTAAACATATAAAACTTTTCAGATAGATATAAATAAATCTTAGGATTCCAAACATAAATTTAGAATAATGATCGAGCTTAAAAAAGAATAAAAGGAAGATTTTTGTTATTTGTTTGAATAAAATAATTTGAAATTTCGTATATAATAACGTCTTTCTTGGTAATTAGCGGAACACATAGGCGTTCTATTTTTTTATTTTCATAAAAATTTGAATTAAAATTAATTAAAAATATATTATTAATTTTAATTAAATTTTAAAATAATTTTAAAATATAAAATTATAAAAATAAAATATATATACAAAAATAAATTTTAAAGAAACTGTTAAGACTTTTTTTTAATAATAGTTAAAAGTAAATTATTAATAAAATAATAATTTAAATTTAAATTTAAATAATGAAATACAAACACACAAAAAATATCTCTTTATATTTATATTTTATTATAGATTATTTTAATTTCTTATAATTTTTTTATATATTAACTTGTCGATAAAATCTTCGTAATCTCACCTTTGACTTCACTCCAAGTTTGGTTTAGGTCCATATTATTATTTTTCTGTCGTAAATATTGTTAAGATTCATTACTTTTTTTAGTTAATTTTTTATTGACAGTATTTTATTTTATTTTTCTGGGTATCAAACAAAAAAAATCCTCATTTATTTTTTTAATATTAAAATGATTCCGTCAATATTAATAGAATGATATTTTATTACTTAAACCGGTCTTTTAAGAACTATATATGTTTATATTTTATTCTTTTATTAGTAAAATATTTTTTTTAAAAGTATATCTTCTAGTGTACTTAATTATAATTTAATTGAGGGTTCGAATTCTCATATTTGAAACATTGGAACAAGGGGTAAAGATTTTCATTGATGACTGAAATTTATTAAAATATATTACTAGTTCTTTATACGGAATTGGCGGGTTAAAATAGTAGAGTATTTTCACAAAATTAAATGAAGAACATAAAGTTAAAAGGTAAAAATATTTAAATAATTTCTACAAAGCTTTGAATTTAAATATTATAATAATATTTTTTTAAAATATTATTATGACATTATAATTTTTTATTAGACAGGGCATAATTCGTAATTAACTTTATTTTAATCATTTGACTGGTTACATGCAACTTAATTATTGAAGAAATGATCACTTGAAAATGAAGAAAATAAATTTGGTATGAATCGAATTGTTCTTTATGTCATCTTAAAAAGCATTTAAAAAAAAAAAGATAAATCGATTGAACAAACAGATAAAAACATGGATAATATTAAGGGCTGTATCTTAAATTTTAAATTTAACACATAAGTTTTGTACTAATACATTGATACATGAGACAACAAAGGTACTAAAATTAAATAATTTATTTTTGCGAGAGCATTTAAATGGATGTGCTTTATTCATTATATTAAACTTAAGTGAGTATTAACTTTAAGTCTTCAGTATTATATAACATTTTTACTCTTAATAATTAAAAAAAGTAATTATAATAATTAAATTAATTTTTAAAGTTATAAAAAAATGAATTGCAAATGAAAAATTATAAAAGTATGTTATTTATAAATCTCATAATTGTAACAAAGCTTACAAGGTTATCTTGAAATGGTATGACACATGAAATTCAATTAAGGTAAAACAAAATCCCATGCTTTTAAAACCATTGAAATAGAGATATTCTTAGACCCTAACTCTTAAAAATAAAAAATAATTATTCAAGATCAACAATATGTGTTTAGAACATCAAAAATTTAAGTTAGTATTTAGTTATAATAATTATATTACTTTTTAAGTCGTAAACAATTACAATAAAAAAAATATAAAACTATAAACAACGCTTTATTATTTGTAAAACATTCTTAAAAATAATAACATTACATTACACTATAAGATATCATTATCATTTGTTACCAGCAAAGTTCTAATACTCAAACTTTGACGATAAACAAAGGAAAAAAAAATGTGTGAAACATTTTTTTGTCTAAATAAACAAACATCAAAACATGAAAAAAAATATATACAAATGTGTGTGTTTTCATGTGAATTATTAAATAAACAAAAAACACATTCACCTTATTGAGAAAAACGATAGACACATCACAATGTAACTAAATAAAAGACAAAACCAACCAAATGTAGCACATTCAATATAAGAAACACACACTCATGAAAACTAAAAACATAAGCAATTTGACAACACTTCTTAGTTACTTATAATATGAACCTTGCTTTAAGTTCGTACTAAATCTTAGGTGACATTGTGTTGGATAAGTATACAAATACAAAAGTTAATTTTTTTTAATGACTAAAATATTTTAAAAAATGTTTGTCAACCAATTCAAGTAGTATAAAACAAAAAAACATTTTCATATAATTATGTGATCATATAATTTATTCATAATATTTCAATAAAACAACTAATTAGACATAAGACCAACTTGTTGGCTTGACATACCATAAAACCAAGGAATTTAAATTTTCTACTAGATTTTGTTATGTTATTTCTCTACTGTGTCTTCATAATACACTGATTAAACTCAAAACCAGTAAAGAATCTGGACTCAAAACCAAGTCATGTGGCAGTGACTTAATCCAAGTCAAAATTAAACATATATTTAAACTTATATTCTATTAATCCAACTAACTCTATTTCATCAACTTATTATTCCTCCACTGATTGGACTCAATTTTTTTTTTTACAATAGTTGTTAATGCCATTGGAATAATTAGGTTTACTTGGAGACTTGGCTCTTGCTTCACACCATGCATTTGAAAACACTTCCAGTACTTTGTGCCTTGTGATGATGGTAACTTTTTTCCAAGTAATTTATCTTACCTTTCAATGCACACATCAGTGAAAATTTTGTTTTCTGATTAAGATTCCCTAAAAACGCTTCACTTCACAAAAACACATCAACATTCTGAAGTTCTCTTATCATATTTTCACACACACAAAAAAACACATGTAACAACATCATTGAAACTTTCAACCCCCACAGAAAAAAAAAAAACAGTACTCCAAACTCATTACTGGAAATCGTCTTTGACCACACCACCCAACGAAGCAAAAAAAGGTTAATTGTGTTTAATTTAAGAAAGAAAAAAGAATGGAGGGCACGTGCATGAACATTACTTGCAGAGCTCCCTTGTGATTCACTCTATGATGTTGATATACACAAGTTAAGTAAGGTGAATGATAGAGTCTGATTAAGTTAGCATATGATTTCAAAATGAGACACTTATAAAGGAAATAAAGTGAAGGGAACAAAGGGTTGATGATGATGATGACGATGATGATGATGCAAAGATGTGAAAAATCTGCAAAAGAATGCCTTAGTACACAAGTGATGCTAGTTAGGAGGAGCCCACTTTGGAATATGGTGATTATGATGATTATTTGGGAGCTTGTAGAAGAACAAAAGTTAGTTTTAGAACTAATTATTATTAATTTTGGTGCAAATTCCTAAAGCAGGTTGAGTTGCACAGTTTAACCAACTACCCACTCTATTACTCTAACACACACACACCCACTCCATTATCATTTATATATCACATACCAAACTTGGATTCAAAATAATTTCTTTCCCCACGTAAATCATTCTTACTTGCTCATAAAGACAAACAGGAACCTAAATATAGCCACATTCTAGGCATTCATAGCTATCTAGGTTAAGGTTTGGAGCATAATAAGAAGTTGTTGGTACACACTTTTGGTTTTGGGAGAGATGAGAAAACGCATGGAGAGAATTGTTGTTCCTTGCTCTTTCAGCTGTGCTTCCCATTCGAGTGTGGAATTGGGTGCACCCAATGGACCAAAAGAAGATTCAAAAGCCACTGTTGGTTCAAGTAGTTTCTTCTCTCTGCATCTCACTATCTCTCTCTGTTAATTTTTTTTTTCTTTTTGTTGCTGTTGTTCTTGAGTGATTATTCGTTGTGCAAGAAGGACATGATAGATCAATAGTGAGAGCCAATATGAAGAGAGGGAAGCTTTCTGGGTTTCTGGCTCTACCAAAACCTAATGTAGCTGCTGGCATACACAGAATAATCAAGGGCTTCAAGAATTTGTCTCAATTATTTTGTGAGTTCATCAACTCTTGATCAATAACTACATCAAATTTCGATCTCAATTTATACGTCTTTGTTTCGTACATGATTATGTTTTGAATATGTGTTTCCAATTGTACAATTGGAAATGATTTTGATGTCGGACTTTCAACACGTCCCCTTATGTCGAAGTATATACGTCTCGTGTGTGAGACTAGAAATCAATGGATGATGTCAAAGAAATCTTGTTAGGATAGGTTTTTTTTTTTTTTTAAATAACTCTGATACTATGTTAGAAGTGCACTTTAAATCTAACTCAATCCTACAAAACCGGCTTGTCAGATAAGGTTTGCACCTCATTCATATACTATAAAATTATCTTATCTCTAATAGTCGATGTGAGACTTCCAACAAAATATATACATCATAATAGTATTTAACAGCATCTTTGTGTTGTTGAATATTTTCTTCACTTAATGTAGTTTACAGAGAGAATGTGGAGGAAATGGAAGCTGAGATGGAGATTGGGTTTCCAACAGATGTGAAGCATGTGACACATATTGGAATTGATGGGTCAACCATTACAAATAATGTAAAGGGTTGGGACAATCTTAAAGCACCTGAATTGTTGTCTCTGTCTCCAATTTCATTCAAGCAATTTGAATTGGCCATGGCTACCCAAGCTCAGTGTTCACTCATTGATGATGATGCTACTAATTCCTCAAAATGTGGTTAAAACAGTTGTGGGAATGTTTCTAATTGTAGATTAATGGTGATGATTGATGACTATGTACCTAGGAGTTTATACATGCACAGATTGAAAATTCATGAATGCTTGTGTCTTTCACTGTTTGTTTTGTTCAGTTCTTGAGATTGCCCAAGCTTCATTACATTTTTTTTTTAATATTGAAGTATTCAATTTTAAAGTTGAGTTCTTTTCTTTCTTTCTGTAATTTCTTTATTAATTAAAAGAAACAAACAGAAAGCTCAATGAGATTGACTTTGTAGAAAAAAATTTGGATCCTTCAGCCATTGGTTTTCTAGTAACTTAACTGTTCTTATGTTGGTTTATATATTTATTTATGTCTCATGTTCACCGTATAAGTTATACTTTTAAAGTTTTTAATTTAAGAAATCACATTGAAACATGAAAGAGTCTTAAATTTAAGATAATGAGTCTTAAATATATAAATTCTTAAGTTATAAGAATAAAAAGTTGATATTGTATGATTAGAATAATTTATATTAAAAACATTTAATAGAATATAAATTATACGCAAAATTTTGTAATCATAAGAGGTTGAAAAGACATAGATAGTAGTATTATTATATGACGACAATAATTAAAATATAGTATTCTTAAAATAATTATGAGTGATACAATCATCCTTAGCACAAGTGTATATTTAATATTTGAGAAATTAAAATCATGTATTCAACTACAATAATTATATCACTTGATAATACATGATTTGATGTTAAACAAAAGTAGGATCAATGAATTAATTATGTTATATAATAATGTAGGCTTAAATACCTTTTTCATTCTCATTTTCGTAGCGTTTGTTGCGGATGGTCCTCATTTTGACAGAATATTTAAAATGATCATCATTCTTACCGACAGTTTAAAATGGTCCTCATTCTCGCAATTCGTGTTTTATTTGGTCATTTTCTGTGACACCGTTTAATTCAGTAACGGAGCATTGTACATGTGACATTGTTTGTATTACGTTGCATTGGAGTGTGTTACGTGTAACACACCTCAATGCAGCGTGATACAAACATGCCACCTGTAAAGTGCTTCGTTACTGAGTCAAAAAAAATGACTAAATAAAACACGAATTGCGAGAATGAAGACCATTTTAAACAGTTTGTAACAATGAGGACCATTTTAAACATTCTGTCAAAATGAAGATCATCCGCAACAAACACTACGAAAATGAGAACAAAAAAGGTATTTAAGTGAATAATGTAAACCAATAGTTAGATGTTGAGATAATTATATACTGATATAACAAAAATATAACTTTTAGATTAATTGCAACATAACGTTCAAATTCAACCCATTGCCACACCTGTTTTTTTTTTCCAAAATTATAATTTTACATTATTCTCACTTAAACATTAAACATGTAGCAATTTAATTTCGTGTTTAAGAGTACCATATACTTTACATGTAAATAAAAAAAAAATCAATAGTTTAGTAAAAGATCTAAAAACATGTTACTGTTAATAATGAAGGAAAAATGTAAATGATTAAACATGCAAAATCCAAACCCAAATAATTTTCTTTTGAAATAATTTATCAAAAATGTAAAACAATGTTAAGCTCTTCTCATCTTAGTTAAGTTTATATTCTATATAAGAGTTTTTATAATTTAGAGTGTACTATTAAGCATAATTATCAGAAGAAGATAATTTGTTATTAAGGTTGTGTCGGTTGTCGTTAGTTATGTTATGTCCTTCTCTTTGTTCATTTACCATCACCGACACCTCTCTTCTCTCTATATTTCCACACTTAAAACCTTCTATTTTCAAATTAGTGAGTTTCAATTTTAAAATAAATTTAATTTTTAAATGGAAAATTTATCACAAAAAAGTGTTAATAAAATAAATTAATGGCAAATACTTGGCTGTGAATTTGTAATAAATTTTTTTAATTATTATAATTTATGCTTAGAAAAGACCCGCGAGAACGAGGCTAAAAAAATAGACTTACCAACTAACCAAGTAATGGTGCAACGAAGGGCAAGAAGGACATTTCACGTGCGCTGCTTGGGTGTCGGTGGAGAAATGAGGTTCTTTGCCTCAAAGCCAGTCTGTTATCACTTAAACATCGAACACTTCGTGTCCCACCAACGCATTATCCACCGTCGATTCCTCTAAAGTGTTCGATCTATAATCTCACACAGAGTAAGCACGCATAACGCCATAGGAGAAGGACCTTTTACCAGAAAAACTCGTAGTGTTATTATTATTTGGTCGATTCTCCTTCTTCTCTGTACGTGAAGAGAGAGAGAGAGAGAGAGAAATGGAGAGGGCGAAGCGAAACGCTGTTGTGGCAATCGCGTTGGTGGTACTCGCGGTGGCGGCGGCGCGTGTGGAGGCGCAGGAGAACTCAGACGTGAAGACGCTGGTGAAATACAAGCGCGGGAAGAAGTACTGCGACAAAGGGTGGGAATGCAAGGGGTGGTCAATTTACTGTTGTAACCTCACTATAACCGACTATTTCCAGACCTACCAGTTCGAGAATCTGTTCTCCAAGCGGAACACTCCGGTGGCGCACGCTGTCGGATTCTGGGACTACCACTCATTCATCGCCGCTGCCGCGCTCTTCGAGCCTCAAGGTTTCGGCACCACCGGCAACAAGACCATGCAGATGATGGAGATTGCCGCTTTCCTCGGACATGTCGGCAGCAAGACCTCTTGTGAGTTTTCTACCATCCACATTTTTGTGAATTTTGTTTGTGGATTGTGTGTGTCTGGTTTGGAGTGTGAAAATTTTTGTTTAGGCTGGGCTTGCGGTTTTGAGATTGTGAGATCTGTGTGTGCTGTTGTGCTTGAGTTGAGACTTTGGATGGTTTTGATTTGTTTCTGTGTGGTCTGGTTTTATTGCTGTGCTGTAAAGCCTGATTTGTCTGGAACTGAGTCAGTGCAGTCAAATTTTCACGCATTCTCGCCGTTTTCGCATTTGTAAGTGTTGAATGACGATTGGGCTTCTCTGATTTTGAATGTGGTTTTTAAGTTTGATTTGTCGAAATGAACATGAGTGATCTGATCTTGTCTCTGTCTGATTTTTCTTTGACGGTTGAGTTGTTGAAGGTGCGAGTGTGGGATAGAAATAATTAGGTCGAGCTAGCAATTTTGAGATTGTGCGATGTTTGTGGGTGGTGTTTGAAACTTTGAATGATTTGGATTTCTTATTGTGTGTGATTTTATCACTATGCGGTAACCTTGGTTTCTTTGGAACTGGAGTCGGGGGTGTCAATTTTTTCATGCATTCACTCAGTTATAACATTTGTAATTCCCGGATGAACAATGGGCCAATCAGATTTTGAATGTGTGCTTTGAGTCTGGTTTATTGAATTAAAACATATGTTGTCTCTGTCCAACGGTTGAGTTGTTGAATGTGTGAATCTGTGGAAAATTGAATGCGGGGAAGGGAATTGGATCTTTAGTTGGTTTGGCACGTATTGTCTGTAGATGATTTGATTTGTGATTGACATATGGTGTCTGATGTGTTGAACCACGTTTTGAGGTAGAGAGATGTCTGGTGAGAGATGATAAGTCGGAGACATCTGATTTGGATTCATTGTTTGCGTTTTGAGAGTTGCACGTAGTAAGGTGATTGATTTAGATTTGTTTTAATTGGACAACTGTGTGGTGTTGATTGCTCTTATAATACTGGTACCAGGTGGTTATGGAGTGGCTACTGGAGGACCTCTTGCTTGGGGTCTTTGTTACAATCATGAAATGAGTCCTATGCAGTCATACTGCGATGAGTATTTCAAACTCACATATCCCTGTACTCCCGGTGCTGAGTACTACGGACGTGGAGCTATTCCCATTTTCTGGTATGTGTATGTTTGTTTAGCTGTACGGATAATCGAAGCATGTTTTCCTGGTTTTGGAATTCCCGTTTTATTTTTCATTGTTGACTAAATTACTTTTAATCCATAAGAGATAACAAAAGGTACCTAAGCTAGGCTTAGTTTCTTTCTCATTCCTGAAAATTGTGATTTGTCTCAAATGTAACCAGTGTTGTTAAAAGGTTTCTGCAATATCCCTGAGCAATCTTTATCAAATCAATCACACTTGTTGAAGGGTTAACACACACCGCAAATTTATTTGTTAATTCATAGTTTCCTCTCTTGTCTGAAAAAAATGTAGTTCATGGATAGCAGTTAGGTTCTGGTGCTATCACCAACTAAGTTAGGCTCTGGTGCTATCACCAATTAATTCATCCAAAGTACATCAATGATCATGATCATCAAACTCACTTTAGCAAAGAAACTAATTGTTTTAGCAATCTAAATGACACATTTCATGAACAGATAACTACTATAGGGTTAAGGCAATTGTAGTTCCTTCAAATCATAACAAAGTAAAGATAGAAGTTAAATGGGCATTCTCATGAATTTATAAAGGACCTGGGCATTACATTACAAAGTTTGAAGATTATAGTAATAAGAAAGATCCTGATGCAACAAGGGATGAAGTAGGATAAGAGTGAATAAAAAGAAAAAACGGTAATTATCAGTAATTGGGAGATACAGAGAGATGTATTTCTGGGTTTGTGCAGATGAATTTTGAAATTATCAGTGATATCAATGAAAATTATGAACAGTTATATTGCATGTGCAGATTTTTCTGTGACACCAATACAATCTTAAGCCTGATTCCTTACCTTTATTGTTCTTATATACGAGTTCTGTTTGGTCTGAATAGGTAGATATTTGGCCATCTCATCAAATTAAGCAGCATCTAAGGCTACTTGTATTTTATGAAGGCAGTTCTGGTTATATTTTATTGGAGCATTTTTTTATTTGAAAGTTGAAACATATAAATAGTCAATAAGAAAAAGATTCATTAGGTTTTATCACCATCGCTGTGCTTGTTGAATGTGGAGGTTATACTTAATGACATGGTGAATTCAGGAACTACAACTATGGTGCTGTTGGAGAAGCTTTGAAGGTGGATCTTCTAAGCCATCCAGAATACATAGAGCAGAATGCAACCCTTGCTTTCCAGGCTGCAATATGGAGATGGATGACACCAATAAAGAAGTATCAACCCTCTGCTCATGATGCCTTCGTTGGCAACTGGAAGCCTACCAAGAATGACACTATGGAGAATCGCGTTCCTGGTTTTGGCACTACAATGAACATTCTCTATGGGGATGGTGTTTGTGGTCAAGGTGATGTGGACACCATGAACAATATCGTTTCCCATTACATGTACTATCTTGATCTTCTTGGAGTTGGTAGAGAAGAGGCCGGACCCCATGAATTACTTACATGCGCTGAGCAGGTTCCTTTCAATCCATCTTCCAAAGCTGCCTCATCAACTTAGATTACATTTATTAGCATGCGATGATACTGTTGTGCCAATCCCTTTTAAAGTGTAAGTTAATAAGGGTTCTTTAAATTATTGGTATGCAATAATTTTGAACTGTGTATGGCAGTGTGCGGATTCATTTAGCTTTTCTTCGTTGCTGTGTAGTAGTTAAGTCATATTGTAATACCATACGGCGTGAAAAATTTGTATCTGGTATATATGTACGTTGTGGGGGCATTTTGTCGTTATCGTTATTACATATACATTCCTTGGTTGCAATGTAAATTTGAATATCTTCATTTCTTTGAAGTCATATTGGTCTTCATTAGTGGCTAACCATATAAGTTGTTTATGCCACTTGTTTAAAATTACAAGTAAATAGAACTATTACGCATTCGTTAATCTCTTTGTGTGTAATTTAATTTAATTACACGCTTAGTTATTCTTTAAGTTTCATTATTCATTTGTTTTATTTTATATGGTTCTTAAATTTTTAAAAGTGTAAGAAAATTATGATTTTTCATCCAATTAGCAGGAAAACTATTAACTAATAAACATTAACATTTTTAACTTGTGTTTAACGTAATTTATCATCAAACTATACGACAATTTACAAAAGACTTGATTGAACTTTTGTTAATGAAAATCTCGTGAAAAATAAATCTAAAGAATACTTGAAAGTTAAAAAATATAATATCACATTCATTTAATTTGTGGGATTTACTTTTCCCGTGAACTTTGTTATAATCATAGTCTTTTTAAACATCAATCGAGTTTCATAGCTTTTATAAAAGTGAATTCAAGGAATAAGGTTCACATTTTGAACCAATTAAAAAGATACACAAAAAAACGTTCTCAACTATCTCTATTTCAAAAGAACTAAATTGATATTATTTATAAAATAAAAAGGCTAAAATGAATTTGAAAATAAAAGGCAAAAGAATAATTTAAATTCTTTCTTTCTAAACAACTATATTTTAATTTAAATAAGTAATGATGAACATACACCTTCATTTTATCTATACCAATTATACACTTTTTTTTTTTCTATTTCTCTTTTTATCACATCATATAACTATAAATTTACCATTTTTATCATCTCTTATGTATATATTAAATGTTGATATTTATTTTTGTGTGTGTCCATGAATCATTTTTCAATCTAAATATTCAAACATTCTTTTTCAGACAGTTGTCTTGTGTTCATCAAATATAATATAGCAAGCACGAGATAGTATTACATTCCTCTGTGGCCCAATTTTGGAAAATGGATAGAAGTGCCCAGAAATTGAAGGGGTGCAAAAAGAAAAAAAATCCAAATATAAGGACTTGGTCATTCTCACCCATTGTTATATCTAAACTCCTAAAGTTGGTATTTTATAAATTCATGAGATTGTCCTTTACAACTTTTCGTTATATTGTTGGGTATTTTAAAGAAAATATTTATGTATAACAAAAGCAGATTATATTTATGCAGAGGGGGTGTGAATACTTAAGATTTCTTTTTAAATTCTGGTAAATATTTTTAAAAAAATAACTTAAAAAATATAGATGAATGCGATAATGTAAAATAAATCATACCAAATTAAAAAAAAGATTAGGATAAAAACATGAATGAGATGTTCAATAACAAATATAAAAAGAAAAAAAAGTGAATTAAAAAAATTATATAATTGAAAACAAAACATAAATCAACAACAATTGTTGTTCTCTTTTATGTCTAGGTTGTCGATTTGTTCTCTTGTTAATATTCTTAAGGCTTATAATAGAGTGAATATGGATTTTTTAGAGACTAATATATTTATAAATTATAACATAAATATTTAAAATAAATCCAGAAACTTCTGAGGTAAATAAGATTATTTAAAATTTAAAAACAATTTAAATTTTTATATTATTTTTTATCTCATATAAATGACTTTCATCTTCATACATTTTCTTATTTAAGTTAATGTTGTTATCTAAATTCTAGTTAGACATATTTTTTAAGATTTTAATTGGAATTTATTAATGCAAAATCAGTACCAAAATATAAAGATGCCACATTTTAAAAAACCGTCGTTAAAAGTAGGTTCCAAGAAAAACAATATTAGTTAAAGAAGAAAAGAAGGAGAACGTCATTGAAAGTGAGAAATGACTGGTTTGTTAGAAGAACTTTTGTCAATTTCCCTATTATTTTGTAAAAGAATTTTTGCCGCCCATATTAGTTGAAAATCGACTAAATAATAATAATTTATTTAATATCCAATCTTTATAAATAACTAAAATATTTAAATTTAATCATTTTTAATATTTTCTTAAAATTTATTGAACGTTTTATATACGTTTCATCTTTCATATTTAAGTGAAGTTGTGTTAAATTGATAAATAAATTTAACTACGATTATAAAATACATATGAAACATTAAATTAATTTCACATAATTTAATTATAAAAACTCACTTCACACATTTTTTAAGTTAATTGATTAAATTTGATTAAAATTTTAAAAAATAACTAATTTTAATTTTTATTAAAAATTAAGAGATAAAAATATATATGACCCTCATCTTATTATGATTTAATTTTCTTAAAGTTATATTTTTTTTGTCAAAACACGAACTTAGTTTTTGTGACACTTTCCTAGTATAGACTATAACAAGATATAGCACAGAAAACACTAAATCCATTGATTTTCATTTTTCAAATTCGTTAACAAACATTACATCAGATAAAAAGGAAAATGAAAGGAGACTTTTTTTTTTCGTGAAAACTTCCTTAAAAAATAAAACTTTCCATAACTTAAGATTTGATTAAGCACGATTACGATCTGTATTAGGTACTGATAAAGACACAGCAGAGAGAAATTCATACATGGCTGTTTCGTCTTTTTTATGATTTTTTTATTTGGTTATAATGTGGCAGTTCAATTATTATGATCGAAGAAGTTGACGAAGAGAGGTGAATTATAAGAAACATGGAAAATGAGTGTTTTATCTTTCTCCCATGATATGATTTAAGAGTTTTCGAAAGTCCCACGTGAATCCTCCTTAAAAAATGTTGTCGGGACAAACTTGTTTGCCAGATTTACAGTCAAATAATTCTGAGTTTGGACAGACATCGTTCAACACCTCATGTCATGCATAAACTCTTTCTTTCTTTTTCCAATTTTAATGCAATGAATGATCTTTCGTGTTGGATCCAATGTTACTTTGCTAATTAATAATACGAGTAAATCGCTAAATCCAAACACTAGTTTGTAAACGCTGAAGAAACGTGTGAGTGAATGAAAATTTTTAAATTAAATAATTGTATACAAATTTAGGTAGATGTGTGCTTATTGTTATTAAAACAACACTTTTAAGTGAATCACAAGTATACTAATGTAGAATAATAATTCTTCATAGTCGAGTCCAACAATAGTTTAAGTTTATTTTTGTTTTTCTAATGATTTAGATTGTACACTTATAAAATTATAGTTGATAATTAGATCGTAAAATTTTAATAATCTTGATCGTAACTCGAGTAATTTCTTTGGATTTATAGATAATATATGCCACATATAACAATTTTTTTTCAACAATTATCTTAGTAATAATAACACTTTTGATTTTGATTTTGATTTTATTTATCTAATCTACACAAGTGTCAATTATGCAAATCACAACAATACTTCAAATACAATAATTGATTTTATTATTTAAAGATATTTACAATAACAATGCAAATTCTAAAGTAGCTATTAAAAGAATAGTTAAATATGTTTTCAGTTCCTGAACTTTGATCCAAAATTGGAATTCGTTCTGAAATTTCGATACATTTTTTTCCTATACTTTAGAAATGGATGAATATAATTTTTTTAACCTAATTAAGTTAATTATTTTTTAGGTGTCAAACACATTTCCCATGTGATATTGAACCAAAAATATGTCAAACCGTATAAATAACTCCAATACTAACATGAAGCACATTCAAAATATCAACAAAATTTAACGTAATTGGGTTAAAATAACTATATTCATTTATTTCTAAAGTTTATAAACCAAAATTTATCAAAGTTTTGGACAATAATGAATTTCAGTTTTAGATTAAAGTTCATTGACTAAAACATATTTAACTCTTAAAAGAACATGCAATGAAAAAATATATTTCATTTACAATTCTTCTTATGTGAAATGTAATTAAGATTGATTTTTAAACAATAAATTAAAAAGAATCGTGATAGATAGAGAATATTAGTTTATAAATATAAATTTGTGTTATTTGACCTAAAACATAAAGATTTTCTTTTATGAAAATATAACGTATTATCGATTCTTTTAACTCTTTTATAAATACTAGTGTAAACAAATCGCGTCTGTGTGTACGCATTTTTTGAATTATATTAATAATTAATGATATTGTAATATTAAGTTAATAAATAAAACAAAAGTATATTTATAAAAAATAAAGTGAAATGTATGGAGAAAATATGAGAAAAATAACTATTTATGAATAGTAGAAGAAAAAAGAAGAAAGAGATAAGTAAATAGTTTTATAAAAACTTGTAAAAGTAACTGTTAATTTTAAAAAATTTAATAAATAATTAAATTGTAAAGAATAAAGTTGGAATTATGAAATACCAAAAGAGGAAATCCCCTTTATATATAGTCATAGATTTATTTAATAATTAAAAAAACATTTATTATTATAAAAATTATTGTATTCAAATAATGGAAGTTGGGGGATTGAAATCGTGGACTTTGTTGACCGAGTCACCAACATGCTCACGTTCTTAAGTTTTTTAATAAATTTGTGAAAGTGAAGTTGATAGAAACAAATAACCAGCACCATTTATGATTAAAAAATTATCAAACTTCATTGTGGTAAATTTAAGCACATAGTAAAAATAAACGATAAAAATAAATAATAGAAATACAGTGAGAATATATTGTTTGATGAAGAGGAAATAAAAGTAAAAATTAAATTTTAAAATTGTTTAAATTGTTTTAACGTTAATCTTATATAATCAATTATATAACATGTTTGTTTGTAAAAAATAAAGTAAGAAGTGATAATAATAATAATAATAATAATAATAATAATAATAATAATAATAATAATAATAAACATTATTAATACAAATAATGTTAATAAATAGTAATAACAATGATTTTTTTAATCATCATTCTACCTTTTTTTCATATTTTACTATCCAACAACTTTTATTTCTGATTTATTTTTCATTTTACCCAATAAAAATTCCGTCTCACTCGTGTATTAATTTAGCATTAATTTATGGTAGAACGAAAAAGACCACTCTTTCATATTAATAAATAAAACTTGGAGATGGTATTGCATAATTTTTTAAGTAAAGTCTCTGTCCTTTTTACATAGTCAATAATTGAGCCTCAATTAAGGTATTTAAAAACCACGTTTTTAAGTACATAGATCACAATTAATATAAATTTTCTTAACATTATTTTATACACAATAATTAATATATTTAAGGGATTATTGTGTAACAACAAGTTTAGTATATCCAAACTTAAAACCAAATTAAAAATAAATTAAAATTGAATTACATACCACTTTATAGAATTTTGATTATTTTACTAGATTTTGTTGTGTTTTTTTTCTAATGTATTTTCATAATATACTAATTATCACTTATTTTAACGTTTTAATATATATCAAAAAAGTATTTAAAATACCAAGAGGATAGCATAAAAAGAATTAATAGAAAACCTGGACTCCACTTTATAATATTTTTTGAAATGATGAAACTTCTTCCTTAAAATTAAAAGAAAAAGCTTAAGTGAGTTATTTAAGGATAAAATCAAAGTACTTTTTTTGGACATGAAATCAATGTACTCTATAAACATTATTTTTGGTCTTTAACAGATTTGATTTTTTTTGGATTGTAGCACAGAAGAAAAAGGTCTAAGTAATGATTAACAACATTGAACTTGGTCAATTGAAGAGTTGTTACGTACTTTAGCTATTTACGAAATTCAACACTCTCTTTGAACCGATACCTAGACAACTACACCATCTTCATCCTTAATATTAACTACATATTTCTATATAAAATTAATTTTGTGATACAATAATTGATGAAATTGTTCCAAATATTTAAAAGAACTGAAACTTTTGATTAGAAAATCTGCATTATTATTTTTTCAACTGGGTTTTTGAACTTGTACGTTTCGTTTTAGAAAAATAATTTCAAGGCATGGATATATGAAGATAAAATTTTATTAAATATTTGGAAAAAAAAATTAAATCATATTTACAAGTGGACTCTTTAGATGTTCCCATTTTAATTTTAAATTCAAAATCCAATCAACGAGTCAAACCATTCCAAAATTTTTCTTTAATTTAAACATATTAAATCATTGGATCAATTCTAGACCTCAAAACCCTATTAAAGTGTGGAGAAAAAAAAAGTTGAATCTATTTTTATTATTACATTTTCGGTTAAAAAGTGTGGGTTAGTTATATAATATAATATTAATATAATATAATATAAGATAATGATTATATGTTTTTATGATTGTATAATCCTATCCATCCACTTCCGAGAAACGGAATAATCGGCACCGTCCAAGCCACGTGTCAGTGTTATTTATCACAACCTTGTTTTGTTTTTGCCTTTTTTTTAATCTGAGACTCTGCTATTACACGTTGTCGTTCTGATCCACTCTCTTATTTTGCCTCAACCAATATATTCCTTATTTTTCGTGGCGGAGAAACAAAACTTGTCTTCTTGTCTCACCCATTGGTCCAAAGCCATCACCACCTGCCGGTGACGCACCCGCTCGTGACGGTAGCGCTACCCTCTTCGTTTTCCACAAACAGCACCAACACCAGCACCAACGCCACTTTCATTTCATCTTCATTCCAGGTTTCTGTTGCATTCCTCGATTCGGTTATCGGTTTTCGCGAGTGATTCTCAGGGCATCAAAGGAGAAAGGGAGAGAGCGCTGGATCGAGACTCTCGATTCACTTTTTTCTGATTTCACGGTTTCATTTTACTGTATTTGAATTACGCGTTTTCAGTTCTGATTCACGCGCTTTTCGACAAGGATACTGCTGCATAGGTGGATACGCTATTGACTCTCTTTTGATTCGATCGAATCGGATTTCATTGCAATCATGACTCAGGTTCCGTTTCTAATTGTTTCTTTTTTCGCGCTCGATAGTGTTATTTTTTTTTTCTGAATCTGAACGTGTGGTGCCGTGATTTGTGATTTTCTGAAATGGTTATGATGATGATGATGGCAGGCGGTGGAGGTTCTGAATAGGTATGGGACGGATATGGTGGGGGAGCCCAGAGGTTCTGATTCGGAGTGTTTGGCGGGTTTCGAGTGTTTTCTGAACATTGTGAGGGCACTGGGCATGGGATCGTGCATCTCGGAGGTTGGGGCTGGTGGTAGCTCCCCTCCTCTTCTTTCTGATTCCAATACGGATGGGAAGAGGAGGAGGTTGAGGGGTTCCTCGTCCTTTGATTTCAGAGTGCCTGGGAGGATGTTCTCCAATGGGTCAAGCGAGGTTGCATCCATGTTTTGTAAGCAAGGAAGAAAAGGGATCAACCAAGATGCTATGCTTGTGTGGGAGGTTAGTCCCTCCCCTCCCCTTCTATGAATGTTGATTTGGGATGTTACTCCTTTAACATTGGATTTGTATACTTGTATACTTTCGGTTTGCGCCTATAGAAATGAAGGCTTTTTTATTTTTCTCCATTTTGGAAGTTAAAAAGTTATATATTTGAAAGGGAGCCAAACTTGAGGAGGTGTTCTGCTTTATTTGGAAGGTTTTTTCTTTTTTAAAAAATTAATGAACGGGTTAGTAATGCCTTCATTTTTTTTTTTATTATTTAGCATATCTTTCAGCTTGATCAATTGTGCATGATTTAGTGTTTTAAATATGAGCTGATATGTGGAGCCATGTAGACCTTTGTCTGACCTTTACCTATGTTCATTTCTTTTCCAAACACTCATCAATCTTCTTAGGTAGTTAGTAGTGTCAAGTCATGTCCTCAATTCCTCCGTCTGTTTCTCTCTAATAGATATTGGCGTTCTCCACCTCATCCCACTTCAACCCATTTTGAATGGGATACATCAATTTTACAGAAACTAGTTTTAATTATTTTGTAAGAATGTTCTTCATCAGCTAAAAACATGGCCGGAATACTCATAAAACTAGAAATGTCCCCTCTCCTCGAGTTAACTTTTGTGTTTGAGTTAGACCTAACACATCTTTCATGGTTTCTTTTGAGTTTTCAGATACTCACAGTTTGTTGTTACAGTCTGCTATAAGACTAATGATATATATGTTGATAGTGTGCACAAAACTTTGTCTATTTTCCTTGTGCAGAACTTTTGCTCCAAGGAAGACACCATTTTTTGTGGTGTTTTTGATGGTCACGGACCTTATGGCCACAAAGTTGCGAGGAAAGTTAGGGATTCTTTTCCTTTAAAGCTTAATGCCCAATGGGATTTGCATCATAAGAATAGAGATGGAGTCAGTGATCATAGCAGTGCCAACGGAAGTTATAAATCTGAAGGGAATGGATTTAGACTGGTGGATGAGAAAACTTGCCCCACTTATCATGAATTTGATGAAACAGATATTACATTGACATTGAAAGAGTCTTATCTGAAAGCTTGTAAGCTCATGGACAAAGAACTGAAAATGCATCCTGATATTGACTGCTTTTGTAGTGGGACTACAGCAGTTACCTTGGTCAAGCAAGTAAGAAATATAAATTACAATGTACTGTTTTCTTGATCATTTCCTTGTTTGTTATTTACACTTGGTTTACTTCTTATGGTCTTTCAGGGGCTGGACCTTATTATTGGAAATATTGGGGACTCGAGAGCTATTTTGGCTACCAGAGATCAAGATGATTCTCTTATTGCTGTTCAGTTGACCGTTGACCTTAAGCCAAATCTTCCAAGTACATTTCTTTCTCTCTCCTCCGTCCTTCGCTGTGTGTGTTTGTTAAATTCTTTACAATGTTTTTCTTTTTTCAAAACTATTTAATAAAACAATTTTCAAAATCTAATTTTAGAAAGCAGAAGTTGGGAGAAGACATGAGAAGAAATGTTCTTCCTTTTTAACTTTAGAAGTCCGAAAAGACAACAGTTTTCAAAGCTGTTTAAAAAAAATTACTCTTATCGAACAAGTATTTTAACTTAATAAAAAAATAGAAATTAGTTATCAAAAAAGAAAACAATCAGACCCTTTGTTTTAGCATATGTCGTGTTAAAAGGAAACTAAACAAATTGATTATTATTATTCTTTTCTTTATGAATTGGCATTTGTTTTGATTTCTGCTACATCAGTCAGTGAGGTATATCTCTGTATGGATGATACGAGCTTGTTTTTACGTAGGGGAAGAAGAGAGAATTAGGCTTCGTAGAGGAAGGGTTTTTTCCCTTCAGAATGAACCTGAGGTGTCTCGAGTTTGGCTGCCTAACTCTGATTTCCCTGGTCTTGCTATGGCTCGTGCATTTGGAGACTTTTGCCTGAAAGACTTTGGATTGATTTCTGTTCCAGATATCTCATATCACCACCTTACCGAGAAGGATGAATTTGTTGTGCTAGCGACAGATGGGGTAAGGCCTTAAGGGACTCTTATTTTTTTTTATTTTTTTTATTCTGTCTTCTATGATCTACATTTGTTGAAACCGATTCATTTCAAAATCGTATTTGTACTCAGCCAATTCTAGACTGAAAATATGAATAGGACTCTAAATAGCAATTGAACTGCAATTTGCAACGTTAAGTTAGTTGAAAAACTAAATTTGCAAGTTTACCGCCTTTAAATTGACATCGTACTGTTTAAGCTAACCACTTATCATGTAAAACTTATTACTCCTCCGTCCCTATTTATAAGATCTTTTAAACTAACTCACTTTTAACAAATTTTTAGTTGAAAATAACAAATTGGTTAGTATTTTTTCTATTGCTTTTCCAAAATTTGTTTTATTTATCATATTTATAGCTAAATTAGACTATTAGAACTTTGATATTCATGAGTACTTGTATTTTCAAATCAGATTAGGATAATAAAACTTTATCCCATTCCTTTCAGATATTTATAGCGGTATTTTAGGAAAAAAATAATAATTAATGCATCATTCACCTTTGTAAAATGGGACAACAAATTTTCTGAACAGGGTCATTAGGGTCGGAGGGAGGGAGTAATTATTACTAATGTAAATAGTTAACCCCAAACTTTCTAAATATCAAAAGCTTTATGAATAATGCATATTTTTTATTCAGCTGTATCTCAAAAACCCATGTTTATATACAGACATGCACGTTATTTGTACCCTCTTTCGAACTGGAATTTTTAAACAGTTGAGCTTTTTGGAGACCTCGTTGCTTACATCAATATATATTTTTTCTCTCATCGTCCTTATTATGCTGTAGCTTGAAATTTTATATTTTCCATATTGTTGTGCAATTAAATATGTTTCAGACTGTTGTCTAGCAGTTGATATCCTGGCATCTTTTGTGCACCTAACTGGGTTATGAGATATAATTTTCTGTTGTGATATACTTGAATAGATGGATGGAAATTACTGTAGCATTTTGTAAAAGCAAAAGAAATTCATATTAGAAGGAAAAAAAATGCAAAATTGTTGAGTAAAACAATCTTGACTTAATGATATTATAAAGATGAGCTTCCCCTGAAACTTCCGAGAACTTCTTCCTTAACCATATATAGCATATGTTGCATCCTGCCATTGAGCTTCTGATTTTTGAGAGAGTAAGAGTTCCCTGTTGGAGTTGTCTCGTAGTTGGAGATATTATAACTGTTTTAAACTGTTTGATTGCTTTGAGCAGATTTGGGATGTTTTATCAAATGAAGAAGTGGTGGACATTGTAGCATCTGCTCCACGGTCTACTGCTGCTAGAGCACTGGTTGAGTCAGCTGTTCAGTCATGGAGGACAAAATATCCTTTTTGCAAGGTTGATGATTGTGCCGCGGTTTGCCTCTTCTTTGATCCAGATACAGATTTCGAGTCAAATGATACCAAAGGCAAGTTGGTACCGGAGGCATCTGTTGACCAATCTAAGGATTTATCTTGATGAAAAGGGGAATTGGAAGGAAAGCTGAAAAACAGCTGCAATAGCACAAGTTTTGTACCGTGTCTCTCCCAAGCCTTGCTGGTTTTATTGAGAAGGTTTGGAAAATTGTGCTGCAAAAGTCAAAAGAGAAGGGATCATTATTTTGATGATTTTTCGGTAGTTTTCTGCCAGTATTCTTTTCATTATTTATCTTTTATTTCCTTCGACAGCATTTGAGGGGCGAAAGAGGGGGGCTTATATATATAAATATATTTCATATCTGGAGGAAAAGGGGTACCGGGCTTTTTTTATGCTGGAGGTCATTTTCCTTCTCTGTATATTTGGTAGATTTGGAGTTTTTGTAAATCCAAGTCACTAGATTCATATTATATAGTCTGTTCAATCTGTCGTTTTTCATTTTGCATCATTCTTAGGATGTTGTTCATATTTCCAATTTGGTCAGTGAAAACATGAGAACTGAATAGAATTGGATTATTTCTTATGGACCTTTTTGAGTCAGGTTTTTGTACCTCCATGTTGGGTTGCTGTCAGAGATTAATGATATTTTCCAGTGTGATTCTATTGTGTGGAAAAAATTATGTTCTGAAGGAAATTTGTCTTTAATGTATACAAAATCAAAACTGTACTTACCTTATGATTTGATTTATCTTTTTACACGATTTTAACTTAGTTTAAGATGGAAGGAATGTTTTTTTTATGCAAGTAAAGCCATGCACTGTCTTCGGGGGATTGTACTATAGTTTAAGATCTTTTAATTAGGATATGTCCAAAAGCATAAAATTTATGATATGAATTTTGAATCATATTTGAGTTATAAAAGTACGCATTTTTTTTTATTTTGAAAATATTAATAACCTGTTTTATTCAAAGTAAGTGTTACATAAGATTCGATGAAAATGAAGAGATAGGAATTAAAGTGAAGATGTTTTACAGGTTGGAGGCTTAGGGCATTTTTGATAATAGTTTTAAATATTTTATTTACTATTTATTAGTTCAAATTCATAAGAAATGATAATTTATGGGTAGTTTTCCTTTCATTAATGCAAAGCAGATTAAGTGTTTTCGAAAAGTAATTTGCTTATGTAATCTCATGGTTACACCCACTTTTTGTAGAAAGAAAAAAAGTACCATTTTAATAGAACTTTCTGAACTATACAAAAAGTTGGGTTGAACAATCGTTGACTAAATTATCTTATCCGTACTTTTATAGTTATGTTTCATTTATTTCCATAGGCATATGTGAACACCTCACAACTAACTTATAAATTTAATTTATTTTCAATCAGAATCATCCGACATTTATATAATGAAAATGAAATGAGTGAGTTGACTGACCCGAAGAAGACTGAAGAAGAAATATATTGATGAGTTAGAAAAGAAAAAGGAAACAAATAATATATGTGAATTAAATACTAATATTATTTAAATTAAATATATATGAATTTAATCACATTTAAATCCAAAATTGAACTAAATTATTTTTTTAAAAAACATGATCCTATTAAATAAAGGGTTATTTGCAAAAGATGTAGAAAAGGAATTGTCATTGCCTAACTTTGAAGTTATGTTTCCTTACCATTACCACAATATCTAAGCATTATACCTTTGTTAAAGTTGTGCCCTTCTCTTCCACAAGTAAGAATCGATTCCTTGGTACATTTTGAGTTTTGGTAAATCCGAGCCTCTATATCTACATTATATGTTTGTTCCTCAGTTAACTCTTCTGCATTAATTTGATTTATACATTCGTTAAAAACACGAGCACTGGAAATGATATTTACTTGTCATATGGTTTCAAATCAGGTTTATGTTTACTCAACTTGTATTGTGCTCTTGTCAAATTTTTAGATTTAGTGAGTTTGAAGCATGATTATTATATTATGTATATATTTCGTAGGCACATCCATAACATTCAAATCTTTGGTAGAAGAAGACGAATTTTAGGTAGCTATGGCATATTTATGATCATAACTAAGAGGTAAGTTGAGTGTTATTTCATTTGTTTTAGCTTCTTTTCTTTCATATTCTATATGCTATTCTTGCACAACTAAAATAGTATTTTTCAGAAATGTGAAAACATTAACTGCAAAGTTATAGTAGTGGAGGAACAATTTTTAGATTACGTGCCAAATCACTCAAAGTTACATGAATTGTATTGTAGAGATTTAGATATATGTGAGTGAACCTAAAAGTAGCCATAGTAGAAAAAATTATCACTTGCAATTAAGATTCTTATATGATATGCACTAGAACATTGTGGAAAACAGTTTTAAACAGATTGTGATGTGATAAGGGAGCTTTAGAATTTTGTTTGTTACTAAGTGCATGTTTAGTTAGAGTTGCGTTGAAAATTGATTGTATTGAATCTATTTCATGTTGTAGCTTCTTTTAAAAGTGAATTTTTTAGTTTTAAATTGATTTTAAGACCAACCATATTAGATTTTGTGTTAGAAGTTTATAATCACGTTAGTATACGTAAACCAAACACACTCTAAGAAAAGTAAAACAAGAGATAAATTATACCTTTTGGACTAAGAGAATATGATGATGATTCAAGTAGTTTTTTAGTTGAAAATAACTTGCAAAGTGCTCCAATTGTTCTGCAATAGAAGGAAAGTGAATATGACAATTTAAGTAGTTTTTTCTTTTTTATTTTGGTTCTGCTTCTTATTTAGGTTCCTAATTTTTACTATGGCTAAGATGTTTAATTGATTGTAACAAAAAAATATAGGTAATTTTTTGTGTATAAAATCCTATTTTTGAAAAAGTTATATAATTAGAATATTGATATAAATATAATAGATAAACTAATTCAAATGAATATAAATATTAAAATTTTGTAAGTAGTAGTACTATTATATATATATATATATATATATATATATATATATATATATATTATAATTTACTGCTATTGTATAAAACCAACAGGGACAACATAATGATTAAACTTATTGAAAAAGATATACCGATACCCTTTCTAAAAATAATGTTTACTGTAAAATGGATTTTAAATAAACTAGCATGATAATTAATTATATCACAATTCAAAAAAAAGAAGCCTACATCATATAAAAAAGAAGATTATACTTTAATAGTATGGCGTTTCTTTAAGTTTTTTTCCCATGTCTAAAGTAACAATTAATTTAAATAGTTTGTAATTTTTTAATCAGATGTTAACTTTCTATTCATTAATTAACCTTTCTATTCAAGTTTTGTAAATTCAGTATAATATAGTTCTCTAAACAAAACAAAAAGAAAAAAAATCAAGTTTTCAAATAACTCTAGACACAGTAATATAAAGAATTTTAGTGACATCATATTTTTCGTCCTCTCTTCTCTATAAGTTAAATTTCGCATGTACCATAATTGAGAATAAGAATGATTTTATAAATGTTAACAACCACTATAAATTGATCCATGCTCATATACTTGGTTACAGATATAATAAAAATGGCAGAAAGTGTTGTTAGCTTCCTGGTGCAGAACTTGTCAAACCTACTTGACAGTGAAATAAAGCTTCTTTCTGGTGTGGAAGGAAAAGTTAAGTCCTTGTGTAATGAATTGAAATTCATGGACATCTTTCTCAAGAGCTCAGAGGGGAAATACAAAGACGCAATGGTGAAAGAAGTGGTGACCCAAATAAGAGATGTCGCCTACAAAGCAGAAGATGTGGTGGACACATACATTCTCAACATCGCCAAACACAAACGTAGAAACAAACTCTGTCGATTATTCCACCTCAAAGAAAAATTCACTATTCCCCATGAAATCGATGCTGAGATAGAGGAGATCAAGAGTCGTATCGATGAGATCTATAAAAACAAGGAGAGGTATGGCATCAAAGAAGGTGAGTTCCAAAGCGAAGAAACAGAATGGCACCGCAAAAGGAGGATGTATGTGGAAGAAGAAGATGTAGTGGGCTTAGTAAATGACTCCAACATTGTGATTGAACAACTCCAGAAAGATGATGTGCGTCTTAATGTTGCTTCTATATTAGGAATGGGAGGACTGGGTAAAACCACTCTTGCTCGTAAGATCTTTAACAAAGACAATGTAAAGGAGCTATTTCATTGTCGTGCATGGGGTAATGTGTCTAACGATTACAGACCCAAGGAGCTTTTTCTAAGTCTTCTCAGGAGTTTAAATCTTTCTGAATTTGAAAAAAACGAGGAGGATCTGAACAAAAAAAGCGAGGAGGATCTGAAGAAGGAGGTAGCCAAATGGCTAAAGGGGAAGAAATATCTGGTAGTGCTCGATGATATCTGGGAAACCCGGGTATGGGATGACATAAAAGGAGCCTTTCAAGATGAGAAAAGAGGTAGCAGAATATTGATCACAAGTCGTAACAAGGATGTTGCACGCTATTCAGGAACCACTTCTCCATACGAACTTCCGTTCCTGACCGAAGATCAAAGTTGGGAACTATTTTGTAAAAAGGTGTTTAGAGATGAAGAATGCCCCTCTGATTTAGAGCATTTGGGTAGATCCATTGCGAAAAGTTGTGGGGGTTTACCACTTGCGATTGTGGTGTTAGGTGGGGTGTATGCGACGAAGGAGAAGTCAGAAAGAGAGTGGTTGAGAATGAAGGAAATGAGAGGGCATCCAACTGAGGACAAGAGTGAGGTGATGGATATACTGAGGTTGAGTTACGACAGCTTGCCTCCAAAGCTAAAGCCTTGTTTTTTATATTTTGGAATGTATCCTGAAGATTATGAGATGAATGCAAGAGAAATGATCCGACTGTGGGTAGCAGAAGGGTTGGTGAAACCGCATGAAGACGCAGAGCCTGAAGTTGTAGCTGACTTTTACTTGGATGAACTTGTGGATCGAAGCTTAGTGCAAGTGACTCGTAGGAGGACTGATGGGGGTGTGAAGATATGTCAACTTCATGATCTTCTCCGTGATCTCTGCATATCAGAGAGCAAATCCAACAAGTTTCTACAGGTTTTGAAAACGTCCAATATTGACACCTTGAGCGATACCAATCCACGTAGGTTGTCCCTGCAGTGCCAACCGCAGTCTAATATCTCTGCTGTGTCATTTCACAAATCAATGTCAAGCACTCGCTCTGTGATCATTTTTACTAAACAAGGTAAGTTGATGAATGATTTTTTGAAAAGGTTATTGTTAGCCCGAGTTATTCATGGTTTTTTTCCACCATTCTACTACATTTCCTTTTCCCACCATTACAAGAGGATGATCCATATAAGATACTTGAAAATATGTGTCATCAGTGTTCCAGCTTGCGTATGCAACCTCTGGAATTTAGAAACACTATTTGTACGGTACACAAAGACAGTGTCCAGTGAAATTTGGAAGCTGAAACGACTGAGACATCTTCACTTAGAAGGGAGAGGTATGTTACCTAAGTTGCCTAACGGAACTATATTAGAGAATCTCCGAACCCTTGTGTTGTCCCGTTATTGTGGTTCAAAAATGATTTCCTTGTTGAAGAGTGGCATATTTCCTAGGTTGGTAAAATTAGATTTAATAAATAGGGAAGTACCTGATTTGTTACGTGAAGTAATTTCATTATCTAATCTAGTAAACCTAAGCCATTTTAGTCTAAGAGGATTTGACATTCAACGTCTTCCATCAGACTCCAATGCGTTTCCATCAAAACTTACCAAGATAACCTTTGAATGGATAGAGGGGGATGCAAGCCCTTTGATGAAGACACTAAGTCAACTTCCCAACCTTCAAATTTTGAAACTGTTAGAAGACTATTTTCGTGTGCTGCTTAATATTGATGTTGGCAAGGGAGAATTTCCTAAACTTCAAGTGTTTCATATGAGAAAGTTGTATAGCATAAAGTCATGGAAATTAGAAGAAGGTGCAATGCCTTGTCTTCGACATTTGCACATTACAGATTGTTCTAGTTTGTTTGAGCTTCCCCAACAGCTTTGGTCGTTGAGAACCTTGCAACTTGTGCGTATTGTGAGACCCTCCCCACAATTGGCTTCCACCCTCCAAAATGTGGAGTTCAACAACAATTGTAAACTCATATTGGAACAAATCTCACTCCCTTAACCTCTTCTTTTGTGTTTTTAATATAACTGGTGCAATTTTATTTGTATTAATTCCATACGCAATTTCTCTTCTACTTTCCTTTTATTAAAGTTGTGCTTACTCTTTTAATATCTAATAAGTGATTACAAGTATTTAGTTTTTTTTTTTCAGATTTAACTATTAGGTAATTTCTTTTACAAATATTATAGATATAACTTGTAGGTAACTCAGATATGTAAATCATAGGCACGTGTCAACTTAAACCTCTCAATTAAGTGAATTACAAGTTTAATTTATTTTCATTTTGTCTAGAGACCTATTTCTGATTAGGTGATTTTTTTTTCTCTTCATGTTCAAAACCTTTGATTTATACTACTCGATGACAACGTAAAAAAAAAAAAAAAAATTTTAAAAAAAAAAAATATATACAAAAAAGAAAAAAAAAAAAAAAAAAAAAAAAAATTGTGAAAAAGAGTAATATATACCAAGGGGAAAAAAAGAAAAAAAAAATCAATTAATCTCATCCAACATTTTTATTATGTAAAAATTTGTATCAACTAAATTATTTCAAATAAAACATGATTTAAACCTTTCAAACTATCTTACCAATTTGAACATTTTTTTTTTAATTTTTGTGGTGAAGTGAATGACGTGGTCATTATTTTGTATTTTTATGTTTAACTCACTGATCAACTTTTTTTCTTTCATATCATACAACTTTTATAACTTTCCTGAAAATGAAACGAGTGAGTTGACCGTTTGAGAAGATTGTCAGCATCAGCAAATACAAAGGGAGATTGGAATCCTACATCAATAATCTAAGATTGAAGAACTGTGACAAGACTTTTGAAACTCACGTAGATATTTAATGCAGATCAAACTCACGTATAACTTGACGTACATACCTACTTTTACGTTAAACTTAGAATCAGGTCAATGTAAATGTCTAATTAGGTTCCAAATAGTTCAACATAAATAAATTTAACATATTTACTAAATTATTACCGCCTTTTATTTTTCATAATTTTTCTTGAATGTGGTGTGAAAGATTAATTTTACACTAATTAATGTGAACTCCCTAATTGTGATCATCTAATAATTAGAATTTGCATATAATAGGAGACAATTATCAAACCAACATATACATCTTCCCATAAGTTTATTCTTTTTCCTATCTCTCCTCTAAGATATATCCTTTCCCACCATGTTCTCTTTTTTCCCTGTGTAAATAAATACTCTATATCCTTAACTTCCATTACAAGTCTAAATATCACTTTATTCCCTTTTGCCCTCAATTTGCTTTTCTCTTGTAATAATCGTTATATAATGAAAATGAAATGAGTGAGTTGAATAAGTTGAATAAGATTGAAGAAATAAATATCATTGATGAGTTAGAAAGGAAAAGATAAAAAATAATACTTACTTCATTTCCTTGATAGCTAAATTAAATGACAATATATATTTAATTAAGAATAAGAATAATATTATATAAATTAACTATATATGAATTTAATCACATTTAAATCCAAAATTAAACTAAATTCATTTTTTTAAATATCCAATTAAATAAAGTCTAATGATTCCCTAAAGTTATTTGCGAGATGTAAAAAGGAATAACCTAATTATTAAGTCATTTCCTTAACGTAATATATAAGCATTTAAATTTAAAGTTGTGGACTTTCTCCTCTACAAGTAAGAATCAATTCCTTCTCTATATATATTCGGTAGATTTGAGTTTTGGAAAATCCAAGTCTCTACATCCACATTATATATGTTTGTTCCTCAGTTATCTAAACTCTTCTGCATTAATTTTGTCCACATTTTCCGTTTTAACACGTAAAAACACGAGAAGTGGAAATCAGGTTTGAAATGAGGTTTACGTTTGCTCAACTTGTATGTGTTCTTGTCAAACTTTTAAACGCATTGTGAGTTTGAAGCATGATTATTATTATATCGTATATTTTTTAGGTACATCCATAACATTCGAATCTTTGGAGGGATATGGAGTTTGAAAGCTTGGTAGAAGAAAACGAATTTTAGGGTTGGTAGGTATGACATATTTATGTTCATAGTGATTTTGAATCTTGTAACCCTAATATCTTACTTGAATTGTGAAAGGAGGTAAAGTGTTGATATATTGTGGAGGCAGAGAAAGCAGATTATGCAGAAGATGTGAAGAGGAAGGTAGAAGTGGAGGACTATAACTGATTAAGAGGTAAGTTGAGTGTTATTTCATTTGTTTTAGCTTCTTTTCTTTCATATTCTATATGATATTCTGTGCACAACTAAAATAGTATTTTTCAGAAATGTGAAAACATCAACTGCTAAGTAATGAATTGCATTGTAGAGAGTTATAGATTTAGATATATGTGAGTGAAACTAAAAGTAGGCATAGTAGAAAAAATTATCACCTGCAATTAAGATTCTTATATGATATGCACTAGAACATTGTGGAAAACAGTTTTAAACAAATTGTGATGTGGTAAGGGAGCTTTAGAATTTTGTTCGGTACTAAGAAGAGTAAAACAAGAGATAAATTATACCTTTTGGACTACTGAATATGACAATTTAAGTAGCTTTTTCTTTTTGATTTTGGTTCTGCTGCTTATTTAGGTTGCTAATTTTAACTATTGCTAAGATGTTTGATTGATTGTAATAATAGCATATAGGTAAATTTTTGTGTATAAAATCCTATTTTGAAAAAGTTATGTAATAGTCATTAGAATATCGTTATAAATATAACAGATAAACTAATTCAAATGAATATAAATATTAAAATTTTGTAAGTAGTAGTACTATAATATATATATATATATATATATATATTATAATTTTCTGCTATTGTATAAAACCAACATACACAACATAATGATTAAACTTATTGAAATATATAATAATATGGCGTTTGTTCAAGTTTTTTTCTCATGTTTCAAGTAACAATTAATTTAAATAGTTTATAATTTGTTAATTAGATGTTAACTTTTTATTCCGTTATTAATTAACCTTTCTATTTAAGTTTTGTAAATTCAGTATAATATAGTTCTCTAAACAAAAAAAAAAGAAGGAAAAATCAAGTTTTCAAATAAGTCTTGACACATAGTAATATCAAGAATTTTGCTGACATCACATTTTTCGTCTTCTTTTCTCTATATGTTAAATTTTGCATGTACAATAATTGACAATAAGAATGATTTTATAAATGTTAACAACTACTATGCTCATATAATTGGATACAGATATAATAAAAATGGCAGAAAGTGTTGTTAGCTTCCTGGTGCAGAACTTGTCACAACTACTTGTCAGTGAAATAAAGCTTCTTTCTGGTGTGGAAGGAAAAGTTAAGTCCTTGCATAATGACTTGAAGTTGATGGATATCTTCTTGAGGAGCTCAGAGGGGAAGTACAAAGACGCAATGGTGAAAGAAGTGGTGACCCAAATAAGAGATGTCGCCTACAGAGCAGAAGATGTGGTGGACACATACATTCTCAACATCGCCAAACACAAACGTAGAAACAAACTGTGTCGATTATTCCACCTCAAAGAAAAACTCATTATGCCCCATGAAATCGATGCTGAGATAGAGGAGATCAAGAGTCGTATCGATGAGATCTATAAAAACAAGGAGAGGTATGGCGTCAAAGAAGGTGAGTTCCAAAGCGAAGAAGCAGTTACAACAGAATGGCGCCGCAAGAGGAGGATTAATGTGGAGGAAGAAGATGTAGTGGGCTTAGTGAATGACTCCAACATTGTGATTGAACAACTCAAGAAAGATGATGTGCGTCTTAATGTTGCTTCTATATTAGGAATGGGAGGACTGGGTAAAACCACTCTTGCTCGTAAGATCTTTAACAAGGACAATGTAAAGAAGTTATTTCCTTGTCGTGCATGGGGTAATGTGTCTAACGATTACAGACCCAAGGAGCTTTTTCTAAGTCTTCTCAGGAGTTTGAATCTTTCTGCATCGGAAAATTTAAGCGAGGAGGATCTGAAGAAGGAGGTAGCCAAAGGGTTGAAGGGGAAGAAATATCTGGTAGTGCTCGATGATATCTGGGAAACCCGGGTATGGGATGACATAAAAGGAGCCTTTCCAGATGAGAAAAGAGGTAGCAGAATATTGATCACAAGTCGTAACAAGGATGTTGCACGCTATTCAGGAACCACTTCTCCATACGATCTTCCGTTCCTGGCCGAAGATCAAAGTTGGGAACTATTTTGTAAAAAGGTGTTTAGAGGTGAAGAGTGCCCCTCTGATTTAGAGCTTTTGGGTAGATCCATTGCGAAAAGTTGTGGGGGTTTACCACTTGCGATTGTGGTGTTAGGTGGGGTGTATGCGATGAAGGAGAAGTCAGAAAGAGAGTGGTCGAGAATGAAGGAAATGAGATGGCATCCTACTGAGGATAAGAGTGAGGTGATGGATATATTGAGGTTGAGTTACGACAACTTGCCTCTAAGACTAAAGCCTTGTTTTTTATATTTTGGAATGTATCCTGAAGATTATGAGATCAATGCAAGAAAAATGATCCGACTGTGGGTAGCAGAAGGGTTCGTGAAACCGCATGAAGACGCAGAGCCTGAAGTTGTAGCTGACTTTTACTTGGATGAACTTGTGGATCGAAGCTTAGTGCAAGTGACTCGTAGGAGGACTGATGGGGGTGTCAAGATATGTCAGCTTCATGATCTTCTCCGTGATCTCTGCATATCAGAGAGCGAATCCAGCAAGTTTCTACAGGTTTGGAAAACGTCCAATATCGACACATTGAGCGATACCAATCCTCGTAGGTTGTCCCTGCAGTGCCAACCGCAGTCTAATATCTCTGCTGTGTCATTTCAAAAATCAATGTCAAGCACTCGCTCTGTGATCATTTTTACTGACCTAGGTAAGTCTGTGAATGATTTTGTGAAAAGGTTAATGTTAGCCCGAGTTATTGGTAGTTTTCATCCAGCATACTATGTTTCCTTTTCCCACCATTACAAGAGGATGATCCATATAAGATACTTGAAAATATGTGTCATCAGTGTTCCTGCATGCATATGCAACCTTTCGAATTTAGAAACACTATTTGTAATCTATGCAAAGACAGTGTCCAGTGAAATTTGGAAGCTGAAACGACTGAGACATCTTCACTTAGAACGGGGAGATGTTTTACCTATGTTGCCTAACGGAACTATAGTTGAGAATCTCCGAACCCTTCAGTTGTTCCATGGGGTTTCAGAAATTATTTCCTTGTTCAAGAGTGGCATATTTCCTAGGTTGGTAAAATTAGGTTTAAGACCTAGGGGGCCAGTATTTCATAGTTTTGGTGAGGTAATTTCACTTTCTAGTGTAGTCAACATAAGCCATTTTACTCTAAAAGCATTTAACGCAGGACGTCTTCCATCAGACACCAATGCGTTTCCATCAAAACTTACCAAGATAACCTTTGAATCGATAGAGGGGGATGCAAGCCCTTTGATGAAGACACTAAGTCAACTTCCCAACCTTCAAATTTTGAAACTGTTAGAACACTTTGGTGTACTGCGTAATATTGATGTTGGCAAGGGAGAATTTCCTAAACTTCAAGTCTTTCATATGAGAGGATTGGATCAAATAAAGTCATGGAAATTAGAAGAAGGTGCAATGCCTTGTCTTCAACATTTGCACATTAAAGATTGTCCTAATTTGTTTGAGCTTCCCCAACAACTTTGGTCGTTGAGGACCTTGCAACTTGTGCATATTGTGGGACCCTCCCAACAATTGGCTACCACCCTCCAAAATGTGAAGTTCAACAACAATTGTAAACTCATATTGGAACAAAATTGACTCCCTCCTCGTCCTATCTTTTAACCTATTTTGTGTTTTTAATATAACTGGTGCAATTTTATTTGTAATAATTCTATACACAATTTCTCTTATACTTTCCTTTTATTAAAATTGAGTTTATTCCTGCTGATTATTCTTTTAATATCTAATAATAACGATTTTATATATATGACATTAGTCTTACACATACAAGACATTTGACACCACTTCTAACCAAAAACTTTAAGACAATATTGTGGCCCAAACCTAGCCTCGAGGGTTTCAAACCCACGACCTCCTGATACAGAGCGAGTTGGCATGGCGACGATGCTTCAGAGAAACAACATGGAGAAAGAAGAGAAAGCGCGAGAAGAAGAAGAAATCAAGAAGAGAAGAGAGCTTGAAGGTAAGTAACCAAGACTGATCTTTTATTATTCTGTGTGTTTCTTCATTATCTGTACAAAGGAGGAGATCTATTTAAATAGTCTCCGTAAGAAGGAAAAAAGGGTAAACAGAAACCCTAACTAATCATCTAACAGTAAACAGAAAACCTAACTAACATCAAACATAAAACCCTAACAGAAAACCCTTGGTCGAGGGTTTTCAATACCCTCCCCTCAAGCTGGATGATGTATGTCCATCAGTCCAAGCTTGGGAAGAATGGTTTTAAAAGAGGTTCGATGGAAAGCTTTTGTGAAAATATCAGCGAGTTGATCATCGGAGCGAATCGGCAGCAAGTGGAAGAGTTTCTTCTGGAGTTTTTCGCGGACGACATGGCAATCAAGATCAATATGTTTTGTGTGCTCATGGAAAGTAGGATTGTGAGCTATTTGTCTGGCAGACTGGCTGTCGCAATAGAGTACAGCTTGGTCAGTGTGTTGAACATGGAAGTCGTGGAGAAGGTAGCTGAGCCACTGTATTTCACAAGTGGTAGTGGCCAAGGCTCGGTATTCGACCTCTGAAGAGGATCTGGATACAGTGCTTTGCTTTTTTGATTTCCAAGAAATCAAGGAGTTCCCCAGGAACACGCAGTAACCAGTAACACTGCGTCTTGTGTCTGGACAGGTGGACAGGTGGCCCAGTCAGAGTCGCTGAAAGCCTTGATTTGCATGTCATTAGTGGCAACAAAGAAAAGGCCATTGGCAGAACTGGTTTTTAGATATCTAAGGATGTGTTGGGCTGCTTGTTGGTGATGGATGGTAGGTGCCTACACAAATTGGCTAAGTAAGTGTACTGAATAACAAATATCAGGTCTTGAGTTAGTAAGATAAAGCAACTTCCCTATCAGACATCTATAGAATTCAGGGTCATTGACAGGATCAGCAGCTTTGTCAAAAAGATCTTTAGTGTTGTTCATGAGAGGAGTCTGGCATGGTTTGCAATCCAGCATTCCAGTCTCAGATAGGATGTCCAGAGCATATTTTCTTTGGCATAAGTGTATTCCTTTGGTAGATCTAGCCACTTCAAAGCCTAGGAAGTATTTCAGGCTTCCCAAATCCTTAATTCTGAAGGCTTCATGTAGGGAGGCCTTTATTTTATCAATTTCATTCAAGGAGTTACCTGCCAAGATTACATCGTCTACATACACAAGGAGAACAGTGAAAGTGTCTGATTTTGCTTTAGTAAAAAGAGAATGGTCAGATTGGGATTGAAAAAAACCAGCAGAAATAAGAAAGGAGGATAGTCTAGCAAACCATTGACGGTTGGCTTGTTTCAGGCCATATAGGGATTTAGTTAACCTGCAAACCTGTCCTGGTTTAGGAACTTGAAGCTCAGGGGGTGGATTCATGTAAACCTCCTCATCAAGGTTGCCATGTAAGAAGGCATTATCCACATCAAGTTGGTGCAAATACCAGTTTTTGGCGGCTGCAATGGCTAATAACAGACGCATAGTGGTAAGTTTAGCAACAGGGGAAAAGGTATCAATGAAGTCAATCCCCTCTAATTGAGTATACCCTAAAGCTACAAGCCTAGCCTTGTGCCTTTCAATAGTCCCATCAGATTTATATTTGATTTTAAAAATCCATTTACATCCTATAGGTTTCTTTCCTTTAGGTAGATCAGTAAAATACCAGGTTTTATTGTCC
>Ga0214545_1000053_pt1 | contig 113018 bp, 64 predicted proteins | sample CNSS4metaG_FD_160064 | JGI IMG/M metagenome (GOLD analysis project Ga0214545, IMG submission 160064) | Root nodule microbial communities from cowpea collected in UCLA plant growth center, Los Angeles, California, USA - CNSS4 | ecosystem: Host-associated > Plants > Roots > Nodule | place: USA... | reverse complement strand
AGGGTTAGGGTTAGGACTGGGCCTTGACTCTTTGTATTCTGCTTACTATCTTCTTATATAAACAGTAGTAAAACAGTAACAGTGATAAGTTTTTTCACTGTTTCATTTATCTGAAATCTCTTCAAGAAAACCCATGCAAACTATCATTACCTTTTGTTCACGGAATATTTTAAGAAGGTAATTACATATAATATAACTTTTATTTCATAGTTATACATCTGCCATTGTATACCTAAGGAAAGATTATTGTCAAAAAAATATTCAATATAGTATGTTAAATTGAGTAATGATATAAAAATAAGAGTATTGATTAACTTTTAATTCTTAATAATCAGTAATTCCAAAAATATGAAACATATTTAATATCTTTCCTATTTCTGTCTATTTCTGTCTATGGAGACAAAATACTATCTGTGATATATTAAATAATAAATCATATTACAGTCATTGAAAAATACAAAAATATAATAACTAATTAATAATTTTTTTGTTAAACATAGCAATATTAAAAGCAAATTATTGAAAGACAAAAAATAATGATATATATATTTAGCTTATTTATATCAAATACTAAATATATTGATATTTAGCTTATTTATATCAAATACTAAATATATTGCTTAATTCAATTACACACCTATAAATAAATAATTTAATCATCTTAATCTGAAAAGCCAACCTAACTATAGTTAATGATGAAAGATCAAAAGATGTGAAAGATTCAAACCCGACAAAATTTAGCAAGGACATCAAACAGTCATATTTGCAGAAACTAAAGTATAGTTAAACCTCAAAAAATATCTAGCAAGCAGTAAACGAAGAATTGTAATATAAAAAAAACTTTCACACAAAAAAAAAAAAATCAGAGAAAGTAAAATAAGTAGTTTAATCCTAGCAGAATAAATATGTTGGTTAAGGGTGCAATGAAAAGAAGAAAGGCATTTTGCGTGTGACACAACAGTTACTTGTTTGCGGAAACCACACAAAAAAGTTTTATTTCATTGTTCAAAATGTTGGCTTTAGTTGAATCCTGAAGTATAACATAAGGTGACCCCATGCAGGAAGCTCCCACCTATTTAGGTACGGGCACGGCAAATGTATGCTTCCGTAGTCAAGCCACTAGGCAATAACCTTACTGCTGTGCCAAGGCTTGCACTCATGAAGTATAACATGACAGAATTTAAAATCTTCCTAATTGTTTTAAGAATATTTGTGACTTGGATAACAAAATTGAGTAGACAATTATTAAGTCAACATTTAATCAAAAATCATCCAAAAAATAACCTATGGTCCACTCACAATTTCATCAACTTATAGGCTCTGTTGTTGGTTATAATTATTGTAATTAATATTCATTTTTATCATTAGGTAGCAAGTACAAATTCTTAGACTCTTGAGATTTGTATGGTCTCAATTGAAATCCCCGTATTAAATGTAATGAACCTTATATTTAGGACCAGCAATCTTCATTTTGTATTTATCAAATTTAGAAATAAAAATTCAGTCTCTTCAAAATCGTTTTAGCGTGTATACATTCTTAGTATGTAACGGAGTCTATATTTAGGAGCAGCTACCTTCCTTATGTGCTTATCAAATTCAGAAATAAAAATCCAGTCACTTAAAAATCTATAGTTTTCAAGTGGCTCTATAAGTGATGGTGCATTGAAAACTAATCAAACAAACAATCATTATATCTAACAAAAGGGGACACCATAACTAAGATTGTAAAGGTAACTACCAAAACTTTAGCCAGTAAAATACCTGCTGGTGGACGGACTTAAATCATCCAAATCAAGCAATATATCCCATAAAAGCATCACAATTGAATGCAATGTTTGACCCTGCAAGGAAACAATTGCAGATGCAGCAGGTATTAAAGCATCAGCAGCAACTGCCCGGACATCATCATCTGGGTCCTCCAATCCAGATTTACAAGCAGGAAGAACTCGTCCCAGCAAATCAGACAACATCTCCTAGCATCAGTAAAAGACGCATCAAGCAAAACAAAAGCCAGAAGGAACAATGCAAAACCTGTCTCAAATTTTAAGCAATAAAAAGCAAAGCAGCACATCAATCAAGAAAAGACTACTAGGTTTTCATAAATCGAACAACACCCTACACCAGTTATGTTCAGTTACAGCTTTGTAATGCCTACAACTGTCATCAACCGTTGAATTAAGAGAAACACCAAAATAAGAATCAGATGGGCTCTGGTCTGAAGTTTTTCTAGCAGTGTAGTGTGCAGTTTATTTAATATGTCCTTGACGGGGAAAGAACATATCACTATCAAATTGAAAATGAACACAGCAAAATCTTATCAGCCTGCTATCAGTCCTACACTTGATATAGATATTTTTTCTTTAGAGTCAAATGGTGTAGGCTCTCCACTCCGGTACTAACTACTACTGAGTGGATGAGGGTCTTTTACCTACTGTTTATTTTCTATGGATATCACATTTACATCCTTCATAGACATCATTTCAATTTGAACATATAAACAGTTGACCTCACCACTCAAGTGAACCATTAAATTCAATCTTCACAAACTTGGGAATACATTAAACAGCTATACCATTGTTGGCAAAACAATAAAACCTAGTCAAAGTCATAGAACCAAATGTGACTCAAGAATCCCCAATAAAACTAAACAACCTAATCATTTTCAGAATTCCAATATAACACCAACCCTATCCTACCAGGCAAACACCATATCATTTGGACAAAGAGAATTCTATTTTAAAAGCAAAGAGGATTTAGTCAAACAATCATTTGCATGCAACACAACCACATCAAAAAAACAGCTATTAATCCTATAAAAACTAATATATCCAGCTATATCCAAGTAGAACAGAAATACATAGAGTTTCTGTACAGTAAAAGATTAGGGATCTAGATACTACTAACCATAAGCTCATGACCATCTAGATTGAGAAAAGAAAAGTAGGATTATTGTTCTTTTTGTATTCGAGTAATCATCCCAAACATATCCCAAGTCTTCCAAATATTTATATTTTCTTAGTTATGAGAAATTGGTAATAAACACAAAAAAAAGTTGTACTGAGCTAGAATAGTTTGAAAGTCATTAGTTTTCATTTTGCTGATTTATAGTTTTCAAAATATATTTACACACACGTATAAGAAGCAAATTAGGCTTCAATGGATCAAGGATGGGAATAAGACAGTGGAAAGAAGAACCCAGGGCCTTCACAAGAAAAGAAAAAAAACTTATACTCAAGGAAGAGTGCGGTAAAAAAAATTTAAACACAGTTAGATACAGAATATTTTATAAATCATTATTGTATATAAATATCTAACAAACTGCACATGATAAAATATGACAGAACAGTGCCTGTACAGAGACAGTGGCAGGAAGAACCCAGATGGTCTTCACAAGAAACAAACTTTTATATGCAGAAAAAGGGAAATGAAAAAATTTAAACAGCATAGATAGATGCACTATTTTATAAATAATTACTGCACATAATATCTAATAGACTGCACATGATAAAATATGACACAACAGTGCCAATATAGAGAGACAGAAGTATCAAAGATAAATGGCAGAAAACAGATATGCACCTGCCGTACAGCAACCAAATATTTTATACCAAGAAGACTGCCATGACGAATCTCCCATTCTGGCCTACACTGAACAAAAGGCAACAACAGAAGCATAAAGATTAAAAACAAATCTAAGAGAACACAAACCAAAACCCATCAAAAGAAGAAATTGCTTCAAGGGGAGGAAAAGCACAGAGATAGTATGAAAAGGCAAAATGCATCTTTAAGCATTGTAAATTACATTATTAACTGGAAGAAATTTGCAGCATTAAACAATGTTTACCTGCATTCTCAACAATATGTTCAATGTTTCATTTACTAGTGCCGGATGCATATACTTAAATGCAGCACCTAAAGCCTGTGCACAGGTTTCACGCACTGGAGCAACAACCTGATCAGATACATAATCTCCAAAGCTGAAATAAAATAACAAAATATGAATAAAGAAACTTGCAGATAGGAGACAGCTTTTAGGTATCTATTTAATAAAAGAGTCATCAATAGCACATGGAACTACAGTACTTTGGAATCAGTTACATAAACAGAAGTTCAGCAGGATCTAGCTCATGCCTTAAAAGAAATAAACGAACAAAAATATCATACCGATCAAGTGACAACACGCACAAAAAGCGTATCACACAATCTTGAAGAAATTCACAGTTTTGAAGCCAGGATCTTCTAGCCACTTTAACAGAGTTCATCAGCTCACAGTTCTGAGGAAGATTTCTCAGCGCAATAAGATTTCCAGAGGGCATCTGATTGTCATCAAGATGACCCTTCTGTTCTGCTATAATGGCAGACTCTTTGCATGCATCACGTGAGCCATCAGAGTGAGACTCCAGATCCATGTCATTGGAATTACCATTAAATTGCCCGTTCCCGTAATCCAAAGTTAAATTGCATCCATGGGTTTCAGAAGTAATATTGTTGCAAGTCATCACACTATCCATAAAGTTTGGTGATGACACATCTTCAAGTTTTGGCCTCTTCAAGTTTGAATCAAACTCATCAGCTGAAACTTGCATATTTAAATCAATTTCCCTCTCTCTCTTCAATGTGGTTGGTATACTTTTGTTTTCCAATTCAATAAACAGGGTCCCACCCATGTGTGAGTCAGGTTTAAATACGCCAGCAGAAGCACCTTGATGTGCTAAAATCTCTCTCAGTGCCATCACGCTACCATGTCGTACCTCCCAAACTGCCAACAGCATTTGAAAAATAAGCATTCAAAGAAAATAAATAGATGTGAAAATATAGCAGTAGATGAATATCAACATTCTTTTATCAAATGGTACAAAAAGTGACAAAGGGCGAAATGTTTACCAGGATCAAACATATCTATAATAAGTTGCTCAACAAAAGTGTGGAAAGGCCATTGCCCATCCCCATCATGCTCAAAGCCATCGTCGTCATGATTAACATCCATGAATACCTGAACAAAATGATGCATTAAAATAATTTCAAATCACGCCTTGTCATACGAGATGAAAAAAGAAAAAGAATCTACTCGTTTATTAACTATTTAGAGCTTAAGATCGCATTTTCCAAGACACCAACACACCAAAGCTTGTTATCCTGCTTAGGCGTAAAAGGTTGTATCATACAACAATAACAATAGGATGGCAGCACGAATAGCAATAACAACAACCAATAAAAGTTGAATAATTATAATAATTATTAAAAATTATTTGCTGCCACCAATGACAATAGGAGTGCCATGAAATCAGAGGGACGCGCCCTAGAGGCCAGAAATTATCGTTTAACTGATGAGAAAAACAGAATACTACCTTACTGTAATTCAGTGAATCAGGACATGTGCCTTTTGGAGTCAAACTTTGAGCACCTGATGCCTCTGTACCTCCATCTTCACACCAGCTTTTTGTCTGGTCCTTTGAGTTTATTTTTGCTTTACGCTTTAAAAGATTCAATTCTCTTGCGCTTGGCCACTTTGATTTGACACTAGGAACCATGTTTGCAACCATTTTCTGGATGTTATGTGCAGAACAAGAAGTAAAAACTCTACGATCAATCCCATTCAGATGTGGGTCTGATTTGGACACCATAAGATCTTCGTCTCTTATTACATCACTGATATCCATAAATTGTTCACAGACATCCAAACCTACATTAATTGAGAGGAGCTTCTAGAATCAGGAGCACATAAACTTAGGGTGCATTAGTATAAGTTTGGCATGGGGAAGGTCAGAGTTCAATGATATAGTTTTCTTTGAGTGTGACTTGAATAAGCTAATCGTTTTAGCTTCAATTGCTTTTTTATATGCTTAAGCTTTATATGAACATAATCAACAAATAATTATGCATGTTTAAAATTAAAAAAAAGCACTTGAACAAATAGACTTCTAAGCTAATAGAAAGTAAATTAATGCCTTGTTTCAACTCCTTTAGATGGGGAAAGTAAAAGGAGTATCAAAGCATTGAAAATATATGGCAAGTACTCCTTTTATTAAACCCCATAATACAATTGTCACCAAATCAACTTCTCAACAGTTGTCCATTTACATCAACTAGAGCAGATATTGAGTTAGCATATGCCACACAAGTTTAGCAATCAACTTATTTCTTAGTCATCATTTCAATAGCACTGCCTGGCCAATGACACACTACACCATTAGGCATTCTTACTAACCTAAACGACGTCGAAGATTTTGCTTCTGTCGAACCAATCGCTCCTTTGGGTTCTTTATACTATCATTTCCAATATCATATTCCTGAAATGGAGCAAGAAAAATATTTATGCAATAGCTGCACATGCAATTGAGACAACAGAAAACCTCAAAAGGAATTGAAATTAAAACATACAAGTACATTTATAGGCTGGGCTCCATGAGAACGTGATGGAAATTAAAAACTTCTATAATTTCATAACCAATGTAGTATCTTGAAACATCTAATTCCAGTATAATGTAATCAGATTAAAATAATCACTAAAAAAAATTATGAAAACCATTGGAAGGAAGGATGCAATTCTTTGGTAGTTTGAAAAATAAGCTGTACTTTGGTGCTTGATCTTTTTTGCTGAAAATCTAGATCATAATCAAGTCTAGTAGCAATTATTAGAGGGAAGAAACAGATTTAGATTTATAAAAGTTTTACAAAGTAGAGAAGTACTTTTTCACACTCCTTCTCTCCTTACTCCTAGACCATTTACATTTCTTCTGTCTGTATTATATTCTTTTGGATGAAGGAAAGCAATTAATATGTATGGTATTTTTTAATCCTAACATACCGACAACAAGTGATAAAATATTTGTGTGTGAGAGAGAGATTATTGATCTACCTGCCCCCCTGAAGCTAGTAAGGCACCAAATTCAAGCACCTTGTTCATATCAAAGCTGCCATCAAGGAACAAAGTTAATATCTTCCAAATAAAATGCATTCGTCATAACAGAAGCAGGGCTAAACTATTTTTCAAACCATATCAAGTCATAACTTTTCAGTTCATGGTACTCTCTAGATGTATTTTAATTTGGAACAGATTTTTGTAGTTCAGTACATAGGTTTGGGTAAAAACTTTGGGCTAAAACTTAGGCATTGTAAAGTTTAAGTGCAATTCTTTGGTCCAACATACTGGAGTACAAAGCCACAAGTTCTAAAGATGTCTTTTAGCCCTTGAACCTTTTTCATATAATTTTGCTTATTTTTCCCTTCAGTATTCAGCCCACAGCTTTTTCAAGATATTTCTAGTTTTTATAAGCAAGGAATTGGGCAGCCTGGTGAGCACCGCCAGTTTTTTGTTTTTTATTATTTTTGTCTTCGATGTTGAAGGATTACTCCCCTTACCTGTACCTTCCTTCTTTTTCTCAAATAGAAATATTTTTTATGCCACAAAAAAAAGAATTATCAAAGAATCATTCTTTTTACAACCTTCTGAATGAGCTTCCTGTAATTTTTGATTGTAAATATGGCCATGCACACAGATCCTCAATGCTACAAGATATCCCATTCTCACTCATTTTTGATACAACAGAAGCAAAAAGTTCAGTCAAATGTATGTGCTTAACATTCTCAGCAATTGATCCAATTGCATGAGCAGCTGCAACTCGTGTATCCCAATTTTTACTGCGGAGATATTGAGAAACCTAAGCATCAAATGAAAACAGGGTGTTAATGCCCATTATTGTTATCAGCATTAAATAAAAGAAACAACCATAAGTATTTAATGATTATCTTGTATAGCTTTCAAAACATGCTGAAACTAAATTAAATCAAGTTATTAGATGCTGTTTCAACATTAACCTGCTCTTTTTACAGAAGCAGGCAATCATAACCTTTTGCTGAAATTTTATTTTAAATAAAATTATTAAATAAAAGAAGCAGCAAGCAAACATTAAGAACTTAAATCTTGTTTACTTCACAAAAGAGGCTAAAAAACATGTCAAAAAACTATTCCAAAAGCTTGAACCATCACAAGCAGGTCCAGAAATGGTTTCATATCTCAATATTTAAACATAGAGTCCATCTACCAACAAAATGTTTTTGATAGCAGAGAGACAGAGATAAAAAGGTACAAGTACATTACAATGAAGACAGTACATAAAGGAACATATTACAGATATAGAGTATTAATAGAACTTTAGCAAAACTGATACCTTCTTGAGAAGACTGGTCAAGTCTTGAGGATGTGATTTTGCAATGTCCCCTATCTGACGAGCAGCGGTCAACCTTGTAGCTTGGGTTGACCCGGCTATAAAAGTTTGGTTAAAGAAAATTCAGGAAAAAACTAAATAAAGGATTAAGTAAATGTAGAAATAAGGAAATTGTGAAGGATACTGTCCAGGAGAGTAAGCAAACGCTGGAGCCTAGATGACTGCTGGGCCATAGCAAATCATTCCAAATGCTTATTTGCTCCCTTTGCCTATAATCTACAGTACAAACCAAAAAATATGCTATTGAATAAAAGCATTGATAACGTTTTTGCAACAATGCATCAAAGTACTTTCTACCTTTCAGCAATCCACATCCACATATAAGTTACCATTAAATATGAAGATTATCAAAGGCATAAATAACTTTGGTAACATCAAGTCATGCACTCTGTAGTCATTCCTAGGACTAGACACACTTAACATCATGGAAAAGCAAATATTTTTTTTGCAATTTTCCAAATAACTGTAGACTCTACCTGATAGTAATATTTGATAGGAATAATACAAATAACTTGTTGGAAATATGGATAATTCATAAACAATATAGTAGAGAGGATCTTGGTTAACATTGAGTGACTCTGTTATAGACAGGCATGTCAAACAATAGACTACGGATATATAAAAGTGATAAAAATACTGGCTTCGTTCAACCCATGGTTATCAAACTCGCGGGTTGACTCGTACACCCGTCGAGTCATGACAGTGTTCACGGGTTAACTCGTATATAAACTCGTTTTTTTTCAAACTCGTAGTGAACTCGGAGTAAACTCGTCGACTCGTACCACTCGCGAATTCGAGAGGAGTCACCGAATTCGAAGAACGAGACGAAATGCCACAAAAACATGTTGTTGGCTTTCGGATTTTAAGCCCAAACCAAAACCCCAATGCTCCAAATCGAAAATCCATGCGAAAACAGAGATTGAAGCTCAACTCGAAAACCCTAATCGAAGAAGAAGAGAAGATAGAACTTTAAAACATTGACCTATTTCGAAATCTCAGCTCCGGTCATTCACGTCGCAGCTCCGATCGTCTCGCACGGCAACTCTGATCGCCTCGCGTGGCAGCTCCGTCGGGACGCTAGTTCAGCGGCGTCGTTGATCCCTCTTTCTCTTTTTCCTCTTTTGAAGTAATGACATACGTATATAATATATATTTCTTTGTTTTTTTATTTCATTTTTTTTACTTTTACTGATCATTATATATATATATATATATATATAATATATTATATATCTTTCTTTGTTTTTTTTTCATTTTTTTTCTCTGGCTTTCGTTGTTGTTCTGTTACATATATATAATATATATGTAATTTTGTTTTTTATTTAATTTATTTAATTTGTTTTTGATTTTCTAAAAATTAAATTATTTGATTTTTAATTGATTGAGACTGGTTTATAATATTTGGAAGTGAGACTGGCACTATAACAAGTATTTTAATAAGATGTAAAATAATATTTTTATATAATTCATTTTATATTAAAAACCTCTAAATTCATTTAGGTTAATAATATTATAAGATTATACTTTAGAAATTAATGGTTATATATATAGTTGTGGGCTTGAAACATACAATACTAGAAGAAAAAAAAAGTTTATGTTGCAACTATTACAAACAAAATACTTAGTATTTTTTTTTTTAAAAAGTAGCTAATTCAACACAAACCAATGAAATATTATGTATTTTTCAATCTCTAAGGTTTTTGAATTTGCTTAAAATTAAGGTTAAATCATTCTAGAGGTATCTATTTTTGTACCAAAATCTCAAGTAGGTCCTCTATTTTTGAAAATTCATTGCGATCGCTTTCTTTCCGTTAGTTGTCCAGTAACGATGCTAATCATGTGACATGTGTCAGCACGTGGTTTTTTTTACTTTTTTAATTTTTTTAATTTTTTAATTTTTTTAATTTTTTTATAATTTAAAAAAAAAAACAAAATTGTCACGTGTCAATCTGGCATTGTGCCACGTGGCAGAGATAGTGTGATGTGGCAGTACCACGTGTCACTATTGGATGTGAAAAGTCTCAATGTAATCCCTATATTTGTTATTTTGTTTCAATTTGGTCTCAATTTCGTTAAAACTGAATCAATTTCATCCCTATATCAAATTTAATTTTTATATAAATTTACAATGATATTTTTATTATAATTGATATTTTTAACAAAATTAAGTTTATTTAAATGTATATTTTGTATTGAACTTTATTTAAATATTGTTTCAAATATTTATATATCAATAATTTTTATACTTCTAATATTGACAAAGGTTATAATTGTTATAATTTTTTTTAAAAATTTTATATTTGAATTTATAAAATTTTTATTTTTAAAACAACTCTAACATTTATCTATAAATTATGGATATATAAATATTTAAATTTAAATTTAAATAAATATCAGTGCAAAATATACATTTAAATAAATTTAATTTTGTTAAAAATATCAACTATAATAAAAATACCATTGTAAAATTTATATAAAATTTAAATTTGATACACGATGAAATTGATTTAGTTTTAACAAAATTTGGACCAAATTAAGACAAAATAACAAATATAGGGATTACATTGAGACTTTTCACATCAATAGTGACACGTGGCATTGCCACATCACAGTTTCTACCATATGGCACAATGTCAGATTGACACATGGCAATTTTATTATTTTTCTTAAAAAATTTTAAAAAAAATTAAAAAAAACACGTGGGCACATAATTAGCACAGTGGACAACTAACGTAAAGAAAGCAACAAAATTTTAAAAATAAAATAAAGACTCAATTGAGTCAAATAAAAATAAAGAAACTTACTTAAGATTTCACTACAAAAGTGGGTACCTATGAGATATACCTTAAAACTAAAATTAATATAATGGGATTTTAGAGAAATTTTATAATAATCAATGTCTTGTTTATGTTTTATATTTAACAACAGTGGGACCCATTTAATGATGACACATAAACATACATCTAGCTATCTATCATCATCTATATGATGAGATCATGATTCAACAGTCAACCATGAAAAAAGCCACTTTTTCTTCTCAACTCAACAGAAAACACAAGCAAACCACATCACTATCATAAATAAATAAATAAATTGGTAAAATAAATTATGGGATTTTGTAATATTATTGTTGCACTCAAGATGTATAGTTTTGATGTTGGGATAAATTAAAATTACCAATTTACTGATTTTATAAAAAATATAATTTTTCTTAAAATAGTGTTACAACCGTTATTTTTAGTTTAATAAATAAAACTATCTGTATTTATCAAGTTAAATGCTGATTTAAATAAAAAAATCACATTAATAATAACTAATATTATTTTATAGGATTTTCTTATTTTAATATTAGATTTCCATTCTACTCTTTTAAATAATGTATAATATTAATCTTAATATGAACAAGTATATATTGACAATATACTATTTTTAAAGACTATTATTAAATGAAAAGTACGTTTGTATAAATAAACTATATAGTTCTCTTACAAATATTTGGTAAGGTCATCAGTATCTTTACCTACGGATACAATTTTTTAAAACTGCTATAATATTATTTTTCAATAAGACTATTTTATGTTATATTTACACTATTATATAAACGAATAGTCTTTAAAATGACTGTATTTTATTTTTTAGTAAGACTATTTTATATTTTATTAAATTAAAATAATTCTTTTTCCGTGACAGAAAATAATGATGTAATTCCTCTCCCGCAAATAATAACTAATTAAATTTTCTTTTAAATATAATTATTCTTCACATTTTATAAGATTATACTATTTTAAAATATGTGCATTCAAGTACAATTTTTTTTTCTTATCATTCATGTTTATTGAACTCTTTAAATACAAATATGTAATTAAAATTAAGACAAATATGCTAAAAATAATACATTTTATTCATATTAATAGATAAAAATTAATTTTATTATAATAAATAAATTTAATTTAAAAATCATACATTTTTTATAGTACGGGTTTTAATATTTAGTTCTATTTAATGAATATTATTGTCAAATGTATTTAGCCAATGTATTCTATTTAACAAGGCCATTTAATAAAATATTTTTTATACAAGGTTAATAAAACTAAAAAACACAAGCCAGATTTTTTTAATCCATGTTTAAATTTCTTATCCTATTTAGTTTCTGAATAAGAAGAAAAGGAAAAGGAAATATCTTTAACTGGTTACGGTTATTAATGCATGATTAAACAAATGTACATAAAAATATCTTTAACGTGCATTGTAACTAAAAGCATAAAATTTAACGTTGGTCAACATAAAAATATACAAATCCTAAATTAGGTAAGTTACTTCTCTTCTCATTAAGCTTCAACCTTCTGCAATAAATGAATTTCCGAACCCCAAAAACAACACTCTTGAATGCATCATTCTCATCTTTTTTCACAGCACAACAACACAACCATGGTTAAAAAGCAACCTAAGCTTTGAAATTCATCATAGGACAATGTTGCTTAGTAGTACCCAGTACAAGCCATGTCATATGATGATTGAACCAATTTGGTTCTCTGACACATCTCATCATTAACTCTATTGTGCCTATTTACTCTTTCTCAGCTTTCTCTTTCACACCCTCTTCAGTAGTATTTATCTCTCCCTATATATCTATATATCTATAGATATATACACACACACTTCTGTGTTCTGTTCTTTTCCTGTTCTTCAAAAAGCTTACCCTCACTGTCACTAAAGTCTACCCCATTTGCTGAATCTCTTCTACACAGTCCAAAATCAAAGAAAAGTCTTCACTTTGACACAACAATGGCTGAAAAAGATGATGGGTTGGGCTTGGGGTTGAGTTTGAGATGGGGAGAGAATGACGATAATAACATGAATGAACAACAACAACACCCTTTCAACATGCACAAACCTCCTCAACCTGTTCCAAACCAAAGGGCTTCTTCTTTCAATAATTTGTTCCATCTCCATGGTAAAGTTTCATTTTTTTCAATTCATTTCTTCATGCTTTTAACTTGTTCCCTTTTCCATGGCTTCTAGTTTCCTCCAAATGTTTATTTGTGAAAAAAAAACTTTCTTTTTCTTCTTTCGTACACATTTTTTCGCTGAAATAAGAAACCCATTTCTCATATTTTTCATGCTGTCAAGAACACTCACCCTTTGTTTTTTTTTTTTCATTTTTATAACCTTTGAAATTTCTGTGTTAAACTACGCCTTTTGCCATTGCTGTTTTGCCATTGCTCAGGTGCGTCTCATGTTACCAATCGGAGCTCCGAACCTCCACCGTTCTTCTTTGGAATAGATGTGAACTTGCCGCCGCCACCACCACCATCGGCACCATGCTACGAGGAAAACGGTGTGTCTTCACCGAACAGCGCAGTTTCAAGCATCAGCGGGAAGAGGAGCGAAAGAGAGGAGAATGAGAGAGGGTCATGTTCTCGAGGTGGAAGTGAAGATGATGATGGCGGAGGGTGTGGTGGTGATGGCGACGGGGACGGCGACACGTCGAGGAAGAAACTGAGGTTGTCAAAAGAACAGGCCTTGGTGCTTGAAGAAACTTTCAAGGAACACAACACTCTGAATCCGGTGAGTCAAACATAATAAAATTTTTGTAATTTCTATTGCAATGATAATACCTATTTTGGAATGATCAAACTTGTAGTCGCAAAAACACTGTTTCTTCAAGTGATTTTGGTGATGTTTGATTTAGAATTGAAGTTTATGCAATGCGCTACAGAAGAGGTTTTTGTCCAAATACATTTCTGATTGAATAATGCTGTTAGTCATTTTGGCTGAAATTGTGGTCAAAGTGACATAAAACTGAACACCTTGAAGCTGAAAATATGGTGGTGGTGACATAAGACCGCAGGCGTTACATTTAAGCCAACACGGTGGTTTAAGTGATGTAAGATGGAACATCTTTCTGCTGAAATTAGGATACAATGACATGAAACCAAACACCTTCCAGCTGAAACTGTCGTCATGGTGACACAAAACCGAAAACCTTTTGGCAGAAATTGTGGTTATGGTGACATAAAATCGAAAACCTTTTGGCAGAAACTGTGGATATGTTGCGACCATTGTGGCTGAAATCGTGGTTGGAGTCATCTTAAAGTCTCGCATGAATTCTTCAAATAAACGAAGAAAAGCCCTTCTTTTAGCATAACTTACTGCTTAATCTCATGTAAATTGATCTAATGTCTAACTTTTGTGATGAATCATTCTGACTTTCTTCTTTTCACAAAGTGACAGTAAAATCATTGAGAAAAATGATTGAAATTGTAAAAATCAGCTGCTAAATCAAACTTTGTTTATAATTTCAGGATAGGATGAGGTTTATTATGAATTATTCATTTGTGTTGGAAGTATGATTCAATGGTGGCATTTATTCTCAAACTTATTATTGTTATTTGTAGAAACAAAAGCAAGCTTTGGCAAAGCAGTTGAATCTGAGTCCTAGGCAGGTTGAAGTGTGGTTTCAGAACAGAAGAGCAAGGTGAGGATTTTCATCCAAGGGATATTCTTGACACTTTTGTATATAATCACTGAATAATGAATATTGTGTTCTGACATTGTTCATTGTCTTTCTTCAAACAAGATTCTTTAACATGTATGCCCCACTGTGTTGTTATCTATTTAGAAGGATTTGTTGTTCCCCACCAATGTCATTCTTCTTTAACAGTAACTTCAAGATAACTCCAACATTCATAATGAGATCTCACCAATTTGAGTGTTATGAAAAACACAACTTTTGTGAGACATTAAAGTATATAAAGTTGTAGCTGGTTTTTGATTTTAATTTTTTGAAATAAAACACAGGCATGTGCATGCTCGGGCCCACAGCACAGACAAACATGTAGTAATTTGGTGATGATGGATTTTGAAGTCAAATTTTGGAATCGTTGGTGTTTACTTCATTTTTTCATTAGTTAATGGAAGTACACAAATTTCCAACTTTACAATGATAATCTAATAAAGTGATATAAACTAGTAAAGTAAAGTGTGATTGACAATGAAAATTGATGTGGCTTTGTTGTTGTGTGTGTAATGTCACGTGTTACTTTGTCTTGCATTGTGTGATGAAAAAAGGAGAATGATGTCAATGCTTTTGGTTCAATAGGACCAAGCTGAAGCAGACTGAAGTGGATTGTGAATACTTAAAGAGGTGCTATGAGAATCTAACTGAGGACAATAGGAGGCTGCAGAAGGAAGTGCAAGAGCTAAGAGCATTGAAGTTTTCCCCACAGCTCTACATGCACATGAACCCTCCAACCACTCTTACAATGTGCCCTTCATGTGAGCGTGTTGCTGTCTCATCTGCATCATCTTCATCGGCCTCCTTGCCTTCTGTGCCGCCGCCTCCGGCCAATCACAACCCATTAGGCCCTACCATCCGGCGGCCGGTGCCTGTCAACCCTTGGGCAGCAATGTCAATTCAGCGCCGTCCCCCGCCGTAGTTGATCACTACTCCTGGCTGTGGTGGTAGGGCAAAGATCAGGATGGAAGCTAAGACATTTTTAGGTGGTAGACAGAAATGAATCAACAAAATAGTTATGTTAGGTTTTGGTTACTTGCTAGGTATTGAGGTTGGGAAATTCTATTTGCTCCCTTAATTTTTTGTTGCACTTTCCTTTCTTATTTATATTCCAAAAATTAATTTCTAGAATGGACAATACTGTTCTAGAAATTGGTTTTTGGATTGTATAAATGCAGTTTTGAAAATACATTCCAAAAACTAATTTCCAGAATGTAAAAAAAGGTGGGGATTTTAAAGAGGAAAAAGGGAGGCAAATGGAATCATCATGGTTTTGGCTATGAAATGAACTCTTTTTGTCTAGGCTTATTTTATTTTGAGCCTGGATAGAACATGCTTTAGTGAACTTTAGGATGTGTAAAGTTTGGATATGTTAAAGCAGTTAGTGTTTTCATATGCTGAATAGTTTCTGTTAACCTTGGAAAGATGGAAAAGGGTGTTAGAATAATGTGTTTTTTATCTTATTTTATTTGTTCCTTTTCATAGGATTTGTGATGCCACATGGTGAGATGAGAGGTGGGATTTTGTGCAATGTAGGGGAGGGTGACAGAATCAAAGGGATTCCCATGAGTGTGGTCTCATTTAGAAATGTTTTTCTGCATCTTTTGCTCTGATTTCCCATCTTTTTTGGTCTAATATGAGTCAGATTGTGGGACTCAACTTTGGCTCTTTCTGCACACTTCATTCTCCTTAAGATGTGGATTTCCAATACCCTTTTTCAAGAACTGAACAAAGGTAAAAAAAAATAAAAATGTGTGGTTACGCACTAGTGAGTGGTGACAGAGCTTGTATCATCATCATGTGTGTGTCAAAGTAAAGTTTTTTCAAAGAGAAGTAACTAACAAGCATGATTAAAGGTAGCATCATGGGCCATGTCAGAGCCATGGCTACAACTTTCATGTTGCAACTTTTGCCAATGCTGTTTTTGAGTGTTTCCCTTTTGGATTTGACTTTGGTTTTTAGTTTTATTATCAGATTTGTTTACAAAGAATTTGTCTCTGTGGCTGGTGCTGTGTGAAATTTGATCCACTAACAAACCTTCAACTATTTTATTTGTTCCACTATAAGCTCTTGTTTCCTGCTAAAGATAATATTACCTCACATATAGTAATATAAAGCCTATTTAGCAGTTACCACGTGTTGATGTTCAGTGTAATGTGAATTCCTTTTCTTCTTTACTTTTTCTGCTGAGGTTACAAAATTCTTTAAGCATTAAAAGCGCTAACAATTCTCTTTAGTGTGTTCTAGACATGTTAGATTATTTTGACAATACATTATAATTAGAATAAATCATAATCAGTTTTTATCTGTGTATTGATAACCAAGTATACGCTAATAAGTTTCAGTATTTTTTAAGAAATTGATTATACTTTGTAAATCAGCAAAATAGGGTATGTGGTTGATTATGGCTGTAATATATTAATTAAATGCATGGATAATTTGGGGATTACACCTCTTAAGAGCAAAATAAAAATTGTCCCTTGGATTCTGTAATTGCAACAAAAAAATAATTTAGAGGAACAAAAACTATTTTTGAATTTAAAGTGATTGATAAAAAAATGTTATCTTTTAAATAAAGCTGAAATATCTAGAAAATAAGCTAGAAAACAGCTGAGAAGGAGAAAATCAATCTTTTTCCTAAAAGGGGTTGTAGCTGTAATTAATAGTCCTTTTTATACTCTTTATTTCTTCTGAATTAATTTCGTTCATGTTATTATTTTAAGTGATGCAATGTTATTAGTGTTACGTAGAAGTCAGGTAGATATTATTCAAAATAAGCAACAAAATCAAAGAATGAATTTGCCAACTTACAAAATCCACTTAAAATAAAATCCAACTTAATTAAAATAAAAACATTATCATCAAAAATAAAAACAAAATCAGTAATTCCGGCGAAAGTCCAAATCAAACAATATAAAAGAAAAAACTTCAGCATTGGTAATAAGTCTTATTCCACCCTATCTATCTATATTGAAAAATTTAGTAATACACACTTTTTTCACCTATACTTTTGTATTGGGTAAAATTCATGGATCTCACTAAATATCTAAGTTATATTTTTCATTTTGCGGATTTCATTCTCAAATTAATGAGATTCACATAGACTTTAGCCAATAAAAAATGTGTTAAAAGGGTCCTAGCATGAAGTTAATGAGATCCACAAACATTTTTCTGGAACTAGATACATATTTAGAAAATACAGGTTTTGAAGGAAAAAGTTGGCCAATGGCTTCAAAATTCATTTCAGAGTTCAACTCATGGTATGAGTTTCATTTCTGCACCATATCTGATTCTATATCACAGAATGTTTTGCAATCAAAAATGTATTGAAGTTCTCCAAAAGTAATTTGAAACTCTATAGGTCAGGGAAAAATCTGTTTTGTGAGAATGCTGGAGGTAAGTTATGAAGTCAGAAGCTCCTCTAAAAGTGCTTTTGATGTCTCAGATTTTTCAATGAGTATTGAAAAGGTAAGGTTCATATTACTTTGAATCCAACAATCCAACATTAATAATATATTTCCCTGATACTTCACTACATTGATTGTTGTAGTCTTGCATAGACAAAAGAAAAATCAAAAACACCAAAGGAGAAGAACAAAAATTCAAATATAAAGGTAGTTCAGAAATCAAACTGTATTTACAGTATCAGTCAGAAAACGTAGGATGCAACCAAGTCCTGCTTTCTCTGTCAATTTTTCATGAATCCGAAGACATTGATCGCACGTGGGACGATCTCCGGTAGCTAAGCCTCTATACAAGTACCTAAGGAAGATAACTTCTTAGGACAGAAAATGGTGGAAGAATATCATTTGCTATCTACTAGTTACTATCATATTGTTAAATACCAGTAGTTATCTAAAGTTATCTAACACAGTTAAGATTAATATTGTTGAATGAAAGACTCATTTAATGCCTTAGCTTTCTTAAAAATGTGAAAGAACAGAAGAAAGTGTTGTTTCAATGAATTTCTGTTGTGGGAATATCTTAGGTGGAGTTCTTTTTGCTAAACAAGTTGTTAGGCATGGGATTTGAGTCACAAATCGAGGTATGGAACTCCAAGGGGTTTATAAGACTCAAATGGTTAGCTTTTGTAGTGTGGTTCTACAAAGACTATCATCATAGATTCATCAACATGTTTTATCAAGTTCATCTATTTTTTTTTTTTTTCAGTTTCTTCTCATCATAGATTTATCAACATGAACTTTGCTTTGTCTAAATAATACATACATAATTCAGAAGGCTTCTAAAATATTAGGACAGAAACAGCCTACAGGAATTCCAGAATGAAATAAGGTTGAATGAAGAATTGTATAGCAGAGAAGATCAAGAGATTAAGTAATTTCGTTCCTACATCACAGGTTTACTTTACCAAAAGATTATCATTCCATTTCTGAAAAAAATACATGTACAAAGTGCCCTTATGTTTATTACAGTCCATATTTCTATATCTAGCTGTAATTGTTCTAGTGTAGCACAAATCATGCAAGGTGGAACACAGGCCAAACTACAATCATCATTAACTATAAACCTCAGAATTTTAACATCATCTAAGCAATTTTGTACTAAAAGAATGACAAGAAAGCCAAATTAGAAATGAAAAGAAAAATGAATTCAAGAAAAATATACTTCACCACTCACTTCATTAGGATATCATAGTACTCAGGATCCAATGAAGAAAGCATCCCATCCACATCTTTTATAGCCATTATAGCTCTATGTACCACAATCCAATGTGCTGACTGAAAAAAGAAAAGATAAAGGTAAATTAAAATATGCCACAATTTCAAGTTTCAACATATTACAGAAAGTTCCATCACAATTGTAAATGTAATCAAAGGAATAGTCTTTACAGGTTGAACTTGGATTTAAAGGGGGTGGGGGGAACATTGTTTTTGTTTCTCAGCAATCAAAATCAAAGGTATGCACAAATATTTAAGCATCAAACTCTAAAATTTAAAAAGAAAACATAAAAAGAAATCCAAAATACATGAAAAGTAAGGTATGATTTCAAGAAATTAGAAAACATCAATTGAATTGCACAAGATCTCCAAAGCAACAATAGGGGAAAGAAACTACACATTCTTGCTAGCTGAAAATAGCTTATTAGGGATGATAATAACAAGAACAAATACACCGACACTTCCCATGACTTCTTTGAAATTCACATGATCATTCTTTTGCCTTTCTATACTATCTCTCCTTAATTGTTTGAAATAAATTACAATGACACTTCTATTATACATGAGAAGCATCACACTATGTGTTCCTCAAAGGGGGCATATCAAAAAGCCAGGAATTTTATGTGAATTTCGAAGAAATCACGAGTATCAGGGTAGTTTTCCCAACTAATCAAACACAGCTTCAGTTCCACAATGATCAAAATAAAATGCAAACACAAACACTATCACAAAAATAACAGTTAAGTATCAAATTTTCTTTCCAAAAAGATGAAAAAAAAATGTCAGAAAAAATATACAAAAAACAGAAGGAGGGGTGAGGGAGAAACCTTGCAACGCTCATCCCCAATGATGGCATAGGTGCCTTCAAGAGCGGTTTTAAGAGCTTCCACGGGTTTATACCTGAAATTGCATTACACACCACAGATGATGATGATGATGATAATAAAAAAACAAATAGCGGGAATTAATTGATGGATGCAGTGATGAGAGAAGAAAAGGAGTAGAGGGGTTGGTACTGTTTGAGTAAAGTTTCGATCTTGCGGGATTTGTGTTCAATTCTGGTGATAAGGGCCTCTGCATTATCTGCTTCCACGAACCTTTCTGCACCAGCCATTTTCAATTTTCTTCTTTTCCTTTTCCTTTCACCAAACCAAACCAGAAAAAACTGAGGTTGGAAGAACTACCTTACCTCGTCAGGGTGTGGGTCCTATGTTCTTCCATAAAAATAATGTTTGCTTGTTAAAAAAAAAAAAACTAAATTTGAAGAGACAAAGAAATTTTAATGGAAACAACAAAAAATTGTATGAATTAATTATGGGAAAGTGATAGTTTAACAAAGATTTTCTTAACTTGACAAATTACCGATTTAAGTAAAGAAGTATTATTTTATTACTTTATTTTGGTTTTAAAAAAAATAATCCATTTTAATTCTATTTATAACAATTTTGTTAAATTTGTTTTTGTCAAAACATAATTTTTCTTAATTATGAGAATAAAATATATATACCATGTGTAAAATGATTTTGAACTTTGATCCGATCATAAATAATTATTAGAAATCAAATTACAACAGGTTAAATTAAGTTAAATATTACATGATATGGAGCAAATTTACACTGTTTAACATTTTGTTAATTAAAATATGATATTTTAAACTTAAATGAATTGAAAATTTCTATCACATAAATTATACATAAAACTTGTATATCAATATAAAATTATTTAATACATTTATAAACATTAAAATTGATATAATATATGAATTTAAATTGCACTAAAAGTATAATTGTTATTCAATTTCAACAAAAATAATTATAATTATATAAAATTATAGTTTAATAATATTAGAAAAAATTTATTTTTTATATAAAATTATTGATGGTATAATATTTGATATATCTTTATATTATATTATATATATATATATAATAGTACTTATTTTAAAAGTCAAATTAATAATAATTTATAATGAGATTACATGTGGTATTTTCAATGAAAAATACTTTTTTTTATCTAACTGTTAAGTTATTATTATGTTATTATCCTAATTATTCGTGTTTAATTTAAAATTAAACAAAAGAGAAAATATTGTTTTAATCTATTAATTTTCTACCATAATTTCTGGTAATAATCCTTGTGTTCAAAATCGAATCTACCAATGATGGTTTGAAACAATCTTTTATTCATAGAATTAAAGAATTGATAGTAAAATAATTATGTTGAATAAACTCTTAAAAAAGTAAAAAAAGAAATGATCCAAATTTTGTTCATATGCTTAACGGGCAAACAGAGTAGATAAGGTAGAAGCCACACGAAACAGGTGTGGTGCTGTGCTGTGTGCTTCTGCTCTCAGAGGCTATGTTGTCGTCTTTTCGGTGTAAGTCTTTCTCAGACACCCTTTTGCATCAGATTCCTAATTCCACCTTAAATATCTTTCTATGTTTATGTTCAGTGTTATGTGAATTGTATTGGTTTTATGCTTTGTTTTTTATGTTAAATTTAGTATGTTGTGCCTGTCCAAATCTTTAACATTTGGGTGTAATGTGATTCTGGGGTTTGATCCTTTCCTCTACCCAGTTTTACTCCACTCATAATATGTTGGTAGAATCTTCTAATTCTGATTGGATTTTTTACATTCCCAGGTATGTGTTGGAGTGAGAGACAGTGAAATTTAATGTAAATAGTATGTCTTTGAACAATTTGGAGCTGACAATGTTGCTTTAGGGTTTACATGATTAGTGAACAAATTAGGGAATGGAAGTTTTTTGCAGGTACTAAAAAGGGTTTTACTGTTTTGGGCAGTGAACTTCCCTTGTGCTGTACAAGGAACTATATTTTCTCAGAGGAAGCAATTAACTCATGGATGCACAAACCAAAATTCAAAGGATTATTACCTGTAAGAGAGGCATATGGATTGATTTTCTTTTGGGAAATTTGGGTAATGGATTGTGATTTGGTTTGTTATGTTTTGTCTGTGAGGATAGAGTGCAGGATAGTTGCATGTTGCGTTCTGAAAAATCATTGAGGAGAACACTCTTCTTCTCTGTCTTGGTCTCAACTGGTTTTTTTCCAACTTTGTCTTCTTATGCGAAGACAAAGAGTACGAATCCTTATGACGAAAAACGGTTGCTACAACAAAATCGGCGGATACAGAAGGAAAACAATGCGCCGGAGGACTTCCCAAATTTTATCAGAGAAGGTGACAATGATTTTTTTTCATTCATGAATTTAATGATCTAGTTCTGATTTACCTATATGCTTTCCAGTTTCCGTTCCATAATGTCTGAGCTTACATGTGTTTCTTGCACATGATTATATTACTTTCTTTGGTAGCACGGATACTAACACGGAGACCAGACACGAACACGACACAGACACTTCGACACATGTAGTTTACAAAATGTAGAACACAAGGACACAAATCTATATATTAGATCATGATGTATTTATATACTCAAAATCATCTATAAATAAGACTAGTCAAATATAATAATTTAAATACATTGTCAATTAATACAAAAATGAATTTAATCTATTTATCTAATACCCAAAACACGAAAAGTAGTGATCATATAATATTTGTTCCTTACTTCTATGATTATTATAGAAACTTATGTAATAAGTTACAAGTTTATGGGTTTTTTAGAAAATCATTGTATTTTGTGATTATTAACATTGTGTTGGAACTATGTTAAAATCATGTTTGAGACAAAAATGTCTTTCAAATTGGATACTTCATCGAAATGTGTCGTTCTGAGCTTACATTTGTTTTCGACACGTGATTATCTTACTTTCTATGGTATATTCTTTAAATCGGACCATGGTTTCTGAGCTTACATTTGTTTTTTTGCACATGATTGTCTTACTTTCTATGGTATATTCTATAAATTGGACCATGGTTTCTGAGTTTATCTTTGTTTTTATCAAATGGTTGTGTTACTTTCCATGGTATATTCTTTAACTGAGTCCAATGACGTCTATGGTCCACGTAGCTCACTTCATCATACGGGTATTGTTGTTGCTATTATGCTACTTTCTAAGTTTAGTTAAACAAGTTCTAGTACTTTTTATGCTGTGGTGACTCTGGTCAGTTTCTCAATTGTGTTTGTCTATTGAACTTCAGGTGTTAAATTTAGGAGCCTTCTGTGAAATTCATTTGTTGTGATCTTCTTGGATGGTTCTTTTGGATATGATTGTCTGGTTTATTGTTGTAATACATTTCAGGTTTTCAAGTTAAAATAGTATCTTCAGAAAACTATTTAAAGAGTGAGTCAGGGCTCATATACCGGGATTTTGTAGTTGGTGAAGGTGATTGCCCAAAGGATGGTCAGCAGGTTTTTCTTTTATTTTCTTTCCAATCTACTGTTTTTTTTTAAATGAATATTTGTCAGTAAGTTAGAAAGGTTGAAATTCTGGTGTTAAACTCAGATTATGATAGGAAATAAAATCCTTATATGATTTCTGTGTTACTTATGCTTTCTTAACTATTAGTGTATAACAAAATAAACTCGCAGTCAGTGTAAAATTTTACCCTTTTTTAACATTGTTTTATCATCTGTCAAGGATTTAGACTATAAATAGACACTAGGTGAGGTGGTGATTGGTTGAAAGTGGGAAGCAATCTTAAAAAATGTCATTTTCAGCTGCAAGACTGGAACTTTTAGGCACTGCAATTTAAAAGAATGATTTGTATGCACAAATTATATTCACTAATTTGCTTGTAAATCATGCCTTGCAGGTAACTTTTCACTATGTTGGTTATAATGAATCTGGTCGTCGAATCGACAGCACTTACTTGCAGGGTACTCCTGCCAAAATCCGCATGGGTACCAAGGCATTAGTTCCAGGTTAAAATTTTTAGATTTAGAAATGTAAATTTCCTTGCAATTTTATGAAGAAAGTATGCATCCTTTTCTTGATTTTTGCCTCTCCCTTAAAGAAAAAGTGCAGAAAGAAGTGTGAAAAGTACATTTTCTGATGTAGGATTTGAGGAGGGAATTAGAGAAATGAAACCAGGTGGGAAGAGAAGAATCATCATCCCCCCTGAACTTGGACCACCAGTGAGTTCCAACATCTCTTATTTTTCTTTTATCATTTTCTCTAATCCATTTTGGGGTTTTCCCATATTATATGATATTATTGACTGCTTAGAACTTAATCCATTCTAAGGTCGAAGAAATTTTCATTGTGTTTTACTCAAAACTATTAGCTTGTTATGATTGACCATGATCCTTTCTTTTAAGTGGGTAGAATTTGATTTTATACACCAGCATATGCAGAAGAAATTTTGGCAGAATAGTGAAAAGTCTATTACTTGGGTCCATCTTAATCTTTTTGTAATAACTAATCTAAACTGTTACCATGATATTCAATAAGAAATTTCATTTCAATATGTGCAAATTGGAGTGAAGTATAGGTTTCAATCCTGATTCTTGAGCACTTTTTTAACAATAGCTCATCAACTTTACATTTCTTGCAACTGCACTGAAATTCTCAGAAACACAATTTCAAAATAAGTAGCAATCTCTCTAGAGTAGAATGGCTGATGTTTTTTCTTCTGCAGGTAGGGCCTTCAACCTTTTTCAGCTCAAAACAGTTTGAAGTTTTTGATGTGGAGCTATTAAGCGTACAAAACTGTGAAAGGAGAACAGTAGCCTTTTACTCAGATGTCATTTGCAATTAAGACAAAACTGCCATCTGAGTTGTCTAAATCATGACCACTGAAGGCACAAAGCACAGATTATTCTAGTTAGGAACTCAATTATGGTTGTACTATATAGAAATAGCAACACACAACCTTTAGCTTCTTGCTTTGAGGCAATCATAATCTGACATTGTTAAGATTTTTCTCCATTTTCTCTGGTTCACTTTGGCCAGTGTTTTCTTTTGCTCCGGTTTGTAAGTTGTTAACCTTGGTTTTCACAGTTTTAGGATCCTGTTATCTTTGTTTCATTGGATAGAAAATCAATAACAATTGTAGCAGGGACAAGAAACAATACCATCCTTATACTATAAAATCAAAGGTCCATTGAATTACTCATTAATGGATAAGGCTACTAAAGTTTCCAACAATTGTGCGTATAATATTGATACTGAATGATAAACTTCACGAGTTATTTCTTAATTCTACACACCCTTTGATATCTTCAATTAAAAGTATCATGATTTTCTTTCAACGAATGAATTATTTGCAGTTTTCATAGTTCAACCGCTTTCAGAGTTTAACAAGGTATAACAATCATGGTGAATCTCAGGTATCATTAACATGAAGATAAGATTAATAAGGAATAAATGAACCTCAGACACAATTATGCTGCTAGAATATGACTAAATGATGTACATAACTTTCCTTATGTCTCGAGTAACTTCAAAGATACAACAAAACATGAATAGATATATAATAATAAAACATGGCAATTGACATATATAATAAAACAACAATTGACATAGGTGGATGTTGCTCCAACAGCTTCCATGTATTTCTGCCTTCAAAATCTGGCAAAGTTATGCTAAGCATGCTTAAACAACTTCATGCTGAGCCAATGAAAGTACACAGCAACAACAATTATAGGGAGAGTCAATGGCAACAAGAAGCAATAGTACCTGTTATATTTGTCAAAAACAAAATCAGAAAATATGATGAGTTTTTCTCTCTTATTATTCAGGAAGAGGCAACAGTAATTACAAAAATAACAGTGTTATACAAAACTATATTACGAAATTATGTTATCTCTGATCGATGTAGAGTTTCTTACTTATCATTAATGACATGTTCATGAAACAAAGCATAACACACTCACCATCATCGGCATATCAAACAAAACAACAATTAAAGAAAAAAATAAAACAAATCAATAACAAAACATATTTTGCAATTTCAAACCCCTATTATGTTCTGAACTCTTTTATCATTCCCTCTCCAGAATCAACCAACAATGCTGAAAAATCATTGACATGAAAAAACCAACTCACAGAATCATACGTCAATATTACCAGTCATTTTGCAATGCAGAGATGAGAGGAACATGAGAAGGTGGCAGAAGCTTGGAAATCACAGCAACAAAGAAATACCCAACAAAGAAAACAGAGCCAATTGGCAGAAACAAGCATCCCCACAATTTTCTCTCATCAAATGAAGCCAACCAACGCATAGAATCACCCAACCTTCACAGCAATCAAACACCTCTGAAAAGATTTATGAAAACAAAAACAAGAGAATAAAAGATTTGAGCTTTGTATCATAATTATAAATTATACATGGAATCTATTTAGACAAAATTCAAATGACCCCAGAAAACAGACACAGTGACAGATAATTAGAAGCACAAAGAAAAGCACGCACCTTTGAAACTTCAAGGTTTTGTAACTATGTCGCTAACAATTTAGGAACTTGAGGTGCCTCTAAAAATAAATTTGGATTTGTAGTAAAAAATAAAAAATGATGATTTTATTTTCAAATTTACAATAAATTCAGTTTTCACAAAAAAAAATTGTAATCCCATGGAAAAATAAATACCAGACACTAAATGATTGTATCATGTGTTTTTTAGTTGTTTAAATTTAGTATTTATGATTAAATTGTATTTTTTTAAAATATTTGAGAGATTATCATTTTTTTAATTTGAGAATTTTCGTACTAATTATGGACGAGTCAATAACTAGTCTAAACGATTTAGATTAATTCGTTTTGTAATTTATAATTTAGTGTCTATATTTTCGAATTTATATTATTAAAAATCATAAGAAAGTTAATAATGAAGATAGTATTATCAACTATGCACTTAATTATTTGGTATTTACCTCCGATTAGAGCATAATTGAAATGGTCAATTTTTAATTAGATAAGTAGTTTACAAATGAATGGGTTACGAAAATGAACAGTAAAGATAATACCTTCATTATTTATTTTTTAAATTAAAGGTTACCATTACTTATTAAAAAAAGTATTTTAATGAGTTTAATTAGTTGGATGGTATCCACTTTTATTTATATATGTCAGTTTGGTACCCGTTTTTAAAAATGTGTCAATCGAGTCCAAACTTTGGAAGAAGTATCTCAATTAGGTTCCTTTTAGAAAAAAATTATTAACGCCGTTAACTTTATTCATGACTTTTACCACTAAATTTTAATATAAATATCAATACTTAATTTTGTAAGTCATTTTAAATATCAATACCGTTAACGATGTTTATTATTATTTTGTTCCGAAAATAATCTAATTAAGACATTTTTTTAAAAGTTGAAACTCAGGTGATATTGTCGGGTGCAAGCTATGTACCATTGGACATAAGCTATGTACCTAAATTAAATTTTATTTTTATCTTTTATCTTTTTTACAACTATAATGTCCTTCGTTAAAATATTTTATTAACTTTCTTTATGTATATAAATAAAAAGTGAAAGATGAATTAATTATAAAAGATTTATTTCTTATAACAATTCATTGTTTTATAATCTATGATTAATTACCCCATGATAGTAATGAGAAATAATTTTTGAGAATTAATCGATCTCTCCTTATATGAATTACAATTTATTTATATTATATTGGTAGACCAAATCTCAAACATTTGATAAAAATAAGGATTGCAATTTGGTGAAATGTTAATAAAAGTAGTAAATAATTATTTATTATCAAATTGTTTAATATGTAATCCATAAATTGCAAAATGTCATCTTATTTCTACACACTACATTTTTTTCTTTCTCTTATGCGTAATTAAATGTCATTTATGCGCTAGAGGATCTACCAACTACTTTGTGCATTAGTGTAAGGCCCCCATTTTATTTCTGCCCTAAAGTTAGTGGGTTGTCCTTGTAAGTGAGTCTAAGGCCGGCCCAACGTATAAAGTCCTTAGGTCTGCCCTAATTCCACACTCACTCTCACTTTGCTGAAACAGATCTCCCAAACCCTTTGAGTAGCCGCAATCACCTCCGCTAGGGTTCAATCTTTGGTCTCCGCCGCGCTTGTTCAAGCCAGTTCCGTCCCGCGTAAGTTGTTTCCGCCCCATACCTCTTTGTTAGCACTGTTATTTCGGATTTCTTATTGGGACCGCACTAGGTAGCTTCGTTTCATAATATTCTTTTGTTTCCAGGTCGTTAAACTACTCTAGGAGCTGCTGTGGTCTTTGTTCGTGCCCAAAAACCCAACTGTTAGCCTTTTTCCAGGTACGGGAAGTTAGGGTTTGAGCTAGGTTGTTTGTTTCCTGTCGTTCCTTGAGTTTGCAAACTGTTTGCATGGATTAAATCGTTGTTCTGGATGTGTGGGCTGTTTTGTGTGTTTGGTTAAGCGAGATGATGAATCTGTTGCAAGTGAAACCAGGGCGAGAACTGATAATCTCGCCCAGGTGAGTCGGATTCGCCTAGGCGAGTCTGACGAAGGCTCGCCCAAACCCCATTGCGCGAAAGGTCGCCCAGGCGACCTGCTCGAACTTTTGAGCGAGTGAACACCTCGCCCAGGCGAGAGGGGTCTCGCCTAAGCGAGATCCCGTGATGTTCACTGAGTGCTCCATCGAACCCTCGCCTAGGCGAAGGGGGGGCTCGCCTGAGCGAGCACGTCTCGCCTGAGCGAAACCCTTCAGCCTGAGCGAGGGGTTGGGCGAGGCAGTACACTGTTTGGGTGCTTGTTTATTCTTGATGATTGATATTGGCTTCAGTGTGAATTGTATGATGAGAAACATGTATATAATGGAATATTATGTGTACTTGGCATGAATTATGAATTGTGTATGACGGGTTGGATATGAAATTAGCATGTGAAATGAATGAGTGGTGTGGAACTAAAGGAACATGGTATTAATATGAGATGAGGCCCTAGACTCATGGGGTGGTGATGATCAGAGGTATGGATTCAAAATATGATGCGTGTGAGGAATTAACCTCAAGGGTTGGTATGGGAATGGAAATATGAATTAATGTTCTCTTATTGTTGAGTTATGGATGTTGGTCCGTGTCAGTGTGTAAATCCCTTGGGGTCTCTAGGTGAGACCTCCGAGGTCGCGCTTCAGTGGTCGGGACGTAATTCCATGGCCCTGTTAGTGGGTGTCCATGGTGGTGCCCCATTTGTATAACTAGGTAAGGACTGCATCCTGACACTCTAAGGGGCCAGTTAGTCTCACTTAGAGCGGATTGACTCTTGTGGTCAGAGTAGCAGGAGGCCTGAAACTCATTAAGGGCTAACCTTGTGGTGAGGGAGATTTGATTCATCGTAACACTTGTAACACATAGCTCGGTGATGAGCAGCTCAGGGTCGAGCAGGGGTATCCACCACAAGTGCAAGCATCCACTGAATCCGACTAAGTTATACGTATCCGGATGAGTCGAGTCGAGTCGAGTTGTAGTGTATTGAATGAAAAGTCATAACATGCTTGGTTGTTATATGGACATTGAATGATGAAATATGAGTGACTATATGGTGATTATGTTATTGGCTCTAGCTTATCCTGTGTATTATATGGTTGTCTTGTATGTGACTCTTCTTTCTTGCGATGATCATCAATTTAATTGATGGGAGCAGATGGGCGAGGTTCCAGGAGTCAGCAAGGGAGTGGAGATTCTGTTGCATAGTCCGTGTGTGGACTGGTTGTTTTCCTGTATGAGTTCATTTAGGGTTGCGACCCATGTATCTGTTCGTCCTTAGTTTTATGCACTACGGTTAACTTTCCCTCTAGTTCTTTTAGGCATCATGATATGCCATGGGTTGTATGGGGTTGATCCCAGACCGCGTTTTTATGTTATCTTTATTGTGACATTCCTTTAATTTCTCGTACTTAATTAAATGGGGTGTTACATTTATGGTATCAGAGCGGTCATTCCTTAAGTCTGTGGACTTGGATGTCCTTGTAGCTTTCTCTGTGTCTTCTAAGTGTTCTTAGTTAAAATTCTTGCCTTTATCAAGTTTAACCAAGTGATTTTCTGTGTGCTAGTGGACTATGGCACCTCCTCGTCGAGCTTCTCAATCATCCCAGGGGGACGCACCAGATATCGCCAGAGCCATAGAGGCGATGGTAGCAGCTATGGCGCAGCAGAGTGCTGCGATGATGCAGCAGCATGAGGCATCCATGCAGCGACAGGCGGCATCGCTGGAGCAGCAACAGTTGGTGATGCAGCAGATGAAAGCTGCAAGGGTGGCTGTCGAGGATGCTCATCGGCAGCATATGGAGGCCCTCCGCCAGCTGGAGGAGAACAGGGCGACTGCCCCTGTGTTTGGTCCCGAGCCACGACTTGCAGTCAGAGAGGGGAGTCTAGAAGACTTCCTGAAACACCATCCTGTGAAGTTCAACGGGAAGACCAGCCCAGATGCAGCCGATCAGTGGCTGAAGGACCTGGAGAGGATCTTCGATGCGAAGATGTGCCCGGTAGAGAACCGGTTGGTGTTTGCAGTTTATATGCTAACCGGAGAGGCTGAACATTGGTGGATTAACATGAAGTCCATCATGGAGAAGCGAGGCGAGCCAATGACTTGGGAGGCCTTCAGGGGGAGATTTCTCTCCGAGTACTTTCCAGATAGTGTCAGATATGCTAAGGAGGTGAAGTTCCTCCAGCTCATACAGGAAGGGAAGTCAGTAGCTGACTATGCTGAGAAGTTCAAGCATCTCAGTCGTTTCTACACCTTGCCACTCGATGAGGAGTGGAGACGTCGCAAGTTCGAGAATGGACTCCGCAGCGACATTCGCTTGATGGTGGCACCCTTGTCCATCAAGGATTTTGCCGCTCTGGTGGAGAAGGCCAGGGTAATGGAGAAGATGAAGAATGAGGTAGATGGTCAGCGACCTCAGCAGCCTCAGAGGATTGGTGGACTATCTGGGTCCAAGCCCAGACATGACGAGCGGAGGAGACCGTATGACAGACCTCTTCATCAACCCCAAGGGTCTAGGGGTCTTCCTCCCCAGCAGGGTCGAGTGTAGTGCTACATATGTGGGGGCCCTCATCTGAGGAGTGCCTGCCCGTGTATGGAGGGTTACCGTCGGTGCAACAACTGTGGCAAGGAAGGCCACTTTGGGAAGGATTGTCCCACCCTTGCTAGGGCAGCAACACACCTTCCAGTTCAGACTCCTCACCAGCACCAGCGGAGAGATAGAGGCAACCGGCCTCAGGCGACAGGCAGGGTATATGCCATGACTGGAGCAGAGGCTGCAGGCTCAGGTAATCTTGTTATAGGTCGATGCATGATAGCAGGTGAATCTTTGTGTGTGCTGTATGATTCTGGAGCGACACACTCCTTTGTGTCAATTGCTTGTGTGGAGCGTCTGGGTCTGCCGGTATGCGAGCTGCATTGTGAACTTGCAGTATCTACCCCTGCATCGGGTTTGATCAGGACGTCGTCCTTGTGTGCTAGGCTTTCAGTGGAGGTAGAGGGGCGTAGGTACAGGGTGAACTTAATCTGCCTACCTCTACAGGAGTTGGAGGTGATCTTAAGAATGGATTGACTCTCTGCCAATTGCATTCTGATAGATTGCCGGGAGAAGAAGTTGTTGTTTCCCGACTCAAAGGAGCCTGAGTTGGTGTCTTCCCAGGGTGTTATGAGGGAACTACAGGACGGTGCGTAGTGCTACATGATCTTCACACATATGAAGGTGGAGAGAGGAGAGACGACGTCTGTGATACCCGCCGTCCAGGATTTTGGGGATGTGTTTCCGGAGGAGGTACCAGGATTGCCTCCCAGTAGAGATGTGGAGTTCTCTATTGATCTAGTCCCAGGAACAGGCCCGATCTCGATGGCCCCATATCGCATGGCTTCAGCAGAGTTGATAGAGCTCAAGAAACATATAGAAGATCTAATGGAGAAACAGTTCATCCGACCCAGCACTTCGCCTTGGGGAGCACCAGTGTTGTTGGTGAAGAAGGACGGGAGTTCACGTCTGTGTGTGGACTACAGGCAACTGAACAAGATGACGATCAAGAACAAGTATCTGCTCCCGAGAATCGATGACTTGATGGATCAGTTGCATGGGTCATCGGTGTTCTCGAAGATAGATCTGCGATCGGGTTATCATCAGATTTTAGTGAAGGCTGATGATGTACAGAAGACGACCTTCAGATCCAGATACGGTCACTATGAGTATATGGTTATGCCGTTTGGTGTGACCAACGCCCCGGTAGTGTTCATGGACTATATGAACAGGATCTTCCGGCCCTTCCTAGATAAGTTTGTCGTGGTCTTCATAGACGACATCCTTATCTACTTCAGGACTCATGAGGAACATGCAGAACACCTGAGATTGGTGCTTGGTCTTTTGAGAGAGAAGCAGTTGTATGCCAAGTTATCCAAGTGTGGATTCTAGATGAATGAAATTCAGTTTTTGGGGCACGTGATATCAGCCCAGAGATTGCTGTGGACCCAACAAAGGTCGAGGCAGTGGTAAAGTGGGAAAGTCCTAAGTCAGCCACAGAGATCAGGAGTTTTATGGGCCTAGCAGGCTATTATAGGAGGTTCATAGAGGGATTCTCCAAGATAGTGGCACCTCTGACCTTGCTTACTCGGAAGGATCAACCTTTCACTTGGACAGATAAGTGTGAGGAAAGTTTCCAGGAGTTGAAGAGGAGATTGACTAGTGCTCCGATACTAGTAATTTCGGACGTGGGGAAACCGTTTGAAGTCTACTGTGACACGTCTCATCTCAGACTTGGCTGTGTCTTAATGCAAGAAAAGAAGGCAGTGGCGTATGCTTCACGACAGCTTAAGGTGCATGAGCGTAATTACCCCACTCATGACCTTGAGTTGGCAGCGATAGTTTTTGCTTTGAAAATCTGGAGGCACTATCTTTACGGTGCTCAGTTCTGAGTGTTCAGCGATCATAAAAGCCTCAAGTATTTGTTTGATCAGAAGGAGCTGAACATGAGGCAAAGGAGGTGGATGGAGTTCCTAAAGGACTATGACTTCGAGCTCCTATATCACCCAGGGAAGGCAAATGTGGTGGCAGATGCTCTGAGTAGGAAGACGGTACATACGACACATCTCATGATAAAAGAGGTAGAGCTACTGGAGAAATTCTGAGACATGAGGATATAGGTGGAGTTGGGGTCTGAGTCCATTAGGTGTAGTACCCTTACTATATCTAATGACTTCTTGGACTCGATCAGAGAGAGGCAGTTGTTGGATGCTGGTCTGAACAGAGTTAGAGAACAGCTTGGGTCAGATGAGGCTAGAGATTTTGCTTTGGGTGATGATGGTATACTGCGGTTTCAGGGTAGGGTATGCGTACCTGATGATGCTGAGGTGAGAAAGTTGATCCTTGAGGAAGGACACAAGAGTCGTCTTAGCTTGCATCCTGGCATGACTAAGATGTACCAGGACCTCAAGGAAACCTTTTGGTGGCAGGGGATGAAGAAGGATGTGGCACAGTTCGTATCCGCCTGTCTAACTTGTCAGAAGGCGAAGGTGGAGCACCAGAAACCCAGGGGAAATCTACAGCCTTTGGAGATACCAGTGTGGAAATGAGATAGCATCTCCATGGACTTCGTGACTCATCTTCCGCGAACTTTCAGAAGACATGACACCATCTGGGTGATAATGGATCGGTTGACCAAGAGTGCACACTTTTTGGCGATGAACTTGAGGATGTCCATGGCCAAGTTGGCCCAGCTGTACTTCAAAGAGATTGTGAGGTTGCATGGGGTACCTTCGAGTATAGTCTCCGACAGAGACCCACGGTTTACATCCTGGTTTTGACAAACCTTACAGGAGGCATTGGGAACAAAGTTGACTATGAGCTCAGCTTATCACCCTCAGACCGATGGCCAGTCTGAGAGGACGATCTAGTCGTTAGAAGACTTGTTGAGAACTTGCATATTGGATCATCTAGGTGCTTGGGATGAGGTATTGCCTTTGATAGAGTTCACCTACAACAATAGCTTTCATGCGAGCATCGGCATGGCGCCATACGAGGCTCTTTATGGCAGGAGGTGTAGGACTCCTCTCTGTTGGTATCAGGATGGAGAGACAGTGTTGGTTGGACCCGAGTTGTTAGAGCAGACCACCGAGAAGGTGAGGATGGTGAGAGACAAGATGCAGGCTTCTCAGAGCAGGCAGAAGGCCTATGCTGATCGTAGGAGGAGACCTTTGGAGTTTGCAACGGGAGATCATGTATTCTTGAGGGTGACCCGAACCACGGGCGTGGGAAGGGCTCTCCGCTCAAGGAAGCTTTCACCCAAATTCCTTGGCCCATATCAGATCACGAGGAGGATTGGGCCAATGGCCTATATGATAGCTTTGCCCCCGCAGTTGGCGAACCTTCACCCGGTGTTTCACGTCTCACAGCTGAGAAACTACGTGTTTGAACCAGCTCATGTGTTAGAAGCCGAAGATATACAGATCAGGGAGGATCTCACAGTGGAAGTACCACCCATCGCTCTTGAGGATAGCAAGGTTGAGGAGCGTCGTGGAAAGACCGTTAGTCTTGTTAAAGTCATCTGGGACCGGAGGACGGGTGACTCGACTTGGGAATTGGAGGAGGACATGAGAAAATCACACCCACATTTGTTTATCTGGTGAGTCTTTATTTTCGAGGTCGAAAATTTTGTTGTTGGGGAGAATGTAAGGCCCCCATTTTATTTCTGCCCTAAAGTTAGTGGGTTGCCCTTGTAAGTGGGCCTAAGGCCGGCCCAACGTATAAAGTCCTTATGTCTGCCCTAATTCCACACTCACTCTCACTTTGCTGAAACAGATCTCCCAAACCCTTTGAGCAGCCGCAATCACCTCCGCTAGGGTTCAATCTTTGGTCTTCGCTGCGCTTGTTCAAGCCAGTTCCGCCCCGCGTAAGTTGTTTCCGCCCCATACCTCTTTGTTAGCACTGTTATTTCGGATTTCCTATTGGGACCGCACTAGGTAGCTTCGTTTCATAATATTCTTTTATTTCCAGCTCGTTAAACTACTCTAGGAGCTGCTGTGGTCTTTGTTCGTGCCCAAAAACCCAACTGTTAGCCTTTTTCCAGGTACGGGAAGTTAGGGTTTGAGCTAGGTTGTTTGTTTCCTGTCGTTCCTTGAGTTTGCGAACTGTTTGCATGGATTAAATCGTTGTTCTGGATGTGTGGGCTGTTTTGTGTGTTTGGTTGGGCGAGATGATGAATCTATTGCAAGTGAAACCAGGGCGAGAACTGATAATCTCGCCCAGGTGAGTCGGATTCGCCTAGGCGAGTCTGACGAAGGCTCGTCCAAACCCCATTGCGCGAAAGGTCGTCCAAGCGACCTGCTCGAACTTTTGAAAGATGAAAGGGATAAATTGAACTCTTTTTTTCTTTTGTTGTAGGATATTGGTGAAGATAAAAAGAATGAAGAACGATAAAAAATATAATGTTATATGAACATGAAGAGGAATGAAAGTTAAAAAATCTAAATGTTATATAAAGATGGAGAGAAATGAAAGTATAATCATGATAAATTGTACCTTTTCTTTTTTATTTTGGAGAACATAATACTTTTTAATTAGTTATAAACATTTTTATTTATGGAATTGTAGACAATATTATTACAATATAATTTTCTAATATACGAAAAGTTTCAATTTCATATTATAAGTGTCTTATTTAATCTATTTTATTTTATTTCTACTATTTTAGTAGAATAAATCTATTTTAATTATAACTTTTCAAATAAAATTATTAATATCTCATTTAAAATAGCATTGTCTAAAAGTATAAATAAAATTAAAATTATATTTTAAAATTATTTTTCATCATTCTACTTTTATAAGCCTAATTTAAATAAATGTATTTTGTGCCACACTTTCATAAAGGTGGCATATGAAAAAGCAACACGAAAAAAATCGTTGCATTATATTAGCATGTGAAACTGTTGCATATTGAAACATCTTAGGCAACGTTTTTTATTCGTTGCATAGTAGGCATCAATTTTTGAATTTTCTGACCTAACGGGAAAAAAAAAACTCTAGTATAGATCATGATCACCTATGCAACAACTACAAATTCATTGTCTAATGTTTAGGCCACGATTTTTTTTATTTTAGGTCATGATTTTTTGTGCATTGTCTAAAATCAATTTTGTTGTAGTATGTGATAATTTTTAATATTAGGATATAAATATACCAAAGAAAGTGGACATATATATAGGCAATGAAAATTAAAACTCCTAAATAAACTCTTACACCAATCATTCATTATAACAACAATGCATAGGCTAAACTGATTTTTAGGGTTCGAAATTGATGGTAGAACACACAAGAAGAAGTTGTTTCAACAAGTTTTCAAACCCTTTAACATCCCAATCCAAGACCCTGTGTTTTCCAACCTTCATGACCATCATCTGATGTAATTTTCTAACCCTAAGTTCCTCACCATTCAACCTATACCCTTCAAAGGTAGGGTTGCTTGGGAGTAACAAAACAACACCATGAGCCTCAATTGCCTTTCTTGCGGCCCCATTCTCCAAAGGGTGAATTCAAATAACAATGATGCATGTCTCCCAGCAAAAGAAGAATCAATCAGATCCTACGACAATAACAACAATAACAATAACAACAACAATAACAACAACATCGACAACAACAATAACAATAACAATAACAACAACAATAGTAAGAAAAAAGCGAGACATAACAGAAGCTTGTCTTATGGGAACATGACACCACCCCAATATGCAAATAGTGGACCTTTGGCCAAGGTTAAGGCACAACATCATAGACGTAGCAACAGTGAAAGTGGTGTTGAACCAAGATTGGTAAGGAGCAGTGGAATGAGAAGAGATTGGAGTTTTGAGGATTTGTCTACCCAACAAAAAGACAAGGGAGTTCGATGCCATTGAGGTTTCTGTGTCTGTCATTCATTCATATGTCTCAATTGTTGGTTGGTTTCCCTATTTCCATATATAAATACACCGTGTATTCATAATAATTTGCTGGGTTTGGAAGAAATTATTACATGCATGAATGATCCATTCATTCATGCATCATCATCGCCATGTGGTTTTAAAGGTTTGATCAGTCTCAGCCTTAGTGTGACATGTAATCAAGTTTTTCAAATTTTACCGAAGGGAAAAACGATGAAACTGGTTCATGTTTCACTTAGAAATTGATCAAAATCGTGTAAAAAAAATTATTGTTCTTTTGAATATAAGGAGGGAGAAGAAGTGAGAGATGTGTAATTAAAGAAGGGATTAGTGAAACGTTCTAGTATTTATGTGTTTTCAAACACTTGGCGAATTTTATGGGATGTTTTTTTTTTTTCACCATGGTAAATTTTAATTTTAATTTTTTTTATTTGTTGTTGTCATTCATTTTCAGTTTCTTGTTTCTCATCTAATTTTCACGTTGGAAAAGTATTCAAATGTAAATGTTAATGGTTCATAATAACAAATAATTGTAACAAGAGATTGTGTAATATGATTCTATATAAATGATCCAAATCTTCATATTCATATGCTCATTTAGGTAGATTTAAAGATTCTTACATATGTTTAACCAATGACAATTGTTAAGAGAGAACATTATTTGTTAAGCATGTAGGTAATAATTCGATTTAAAGTTCATTCCAAATAAGATTTTTGTTGAAAGAAATCAATTTTTTAATATTATATTTTGTATTAGGAGGGAGAATTTTTAAAAGATAATTTGTTTTTAAAGAAAATTTGAAATGTGTTACGATAAAAATGTGATTTAAGTAAATTTTTAAAATAATTAAAATTTGAAGAATTTATAATAACAATAATGTTTTGTCGTTTCAAATTTTATCTAAAAATTAAAAATTTGAAATTCTTTTCTACCTTCTCATCTCATGTGTGTGTATGTTCACTCTTTTTTCATAATTTTTCTCTCATCTTAGTTACAAGTTTAACCTTAAAAAAATGTTGTCTACTCAATTGCGAGGAAGAGAACGTGATCACTTAAGTAGAAAATTGTTAGTGAGGTAAAAGTATATTAGATTCAACATATTTTTTAATTGATTTTACCTATTTAAGATATGAATTAATATTATATCTAGTTTATTGGTTTTAAATTTTGTTTATACAACTTATAAGTTGAAACTAACAATTTAAATATATTTTCATTTTCCAACTTTTTGAAATGCATTTTAAAAATAAAACCCTAAAAACCTTCTATATATCAATGTGAGAAATATTTGCATTGGAAACCACATGAAACATGAATGATATATATGCATATACATATGAAAAGGAAAAGCTAAAGGGTATTCTCTTTTGGATCTATGGAAGGGATATTCTTGAAAGCCATTCTTTTGGTGAGTTTAATGGCAATGAGAGCCAAAATGGTAGCTCCAGGAACAAATGCAACATCAGGGATGGCTTTAATCACACTCAATTGAGGCACAGTTTGTCCAGTTTTCTTGACTACCATGGCAACTGGTGGAGCCACTATCCCTGTGATCATCATAGATTCATCTGCTTTGCTCAGATTCACATTCTCATTGATGAATGTGGTGAAAGCTTCCTTCCTTTTATCTTCATCAGATTCATCGCTCCATCCATCATAACATTTCTGGTTCTTACAAACATACGTTAGTTTACATGCATGCATGGTCGATTATTACTATTAGGGTTAAATATGTTTTTAGTTCTCAAATTTGAACGAGAAATTGATATTTGTCCCTGTTCCAAACTTTGATACAATTTTATTCACAAATTTTAGCAATAGTTGATATAGTTCTTTTAACTCAAAGATGATTTTTTGGCTGACATTTGAGTTGAAACGTTTCAAACTGTGTAAACAACTCAAACATCAACTTGAAACGTTATTGACATGTAAAAATTTATGTCAATTGAGTTAGGAAGACTATATCTATGAATTTTTAAAGCTTGTATAACCAAAAGTTGAAACGTAAAATAATTATAATTTTATGTGTGAAAAGTTAAAGATTAAAAACATATTTAATATTTATTATTATTATTATTATTACTAGCGTACACACAGGCGCGACAATGCCTGTGTGTACACATTTTTTAAATATACGTGATATTATATTAGTAGGTGATAATAATGTAATGTTATTAAGTTAATATATAAAATAAAATTATATTTGTTAAAAATAAAGTGAAATATATCAGAAAAGATGAGAGAATAACTGTTGATAAATAGAGAAAAAGAGAATAACATAGATAAATGATTTTATAAAAAAAATTGTAAAAGTAACGGTCAAATTTCAAAAATTTAATAAATAATTATATTTTAAAGGGTAACATTGGTATTTTAAAATGTGGACAAAAAAGAGAAAATCTCTTTATATATTACTAGCGTATACACATCGCGCCTGTGTGTAGACATTTTTTGAATATACATTATATTATATTAGTAGTTGATGATTTTGTAATGTTATTAAATTAATAAAAAAATAAATTTATATTTATCAAGAATAAAGTTAAATGTATGGAGAAAATATGAAAAAATAATTGTTAATGAATAGGAGAAAAAAGAAAAAGGACATAAGTAAATAGTTTTATAAAAACTTGTAAAAATAATCATTAATTTTAAAAAATTTAACAAATAATTACATTGTAAAAAATAAAGTTGAAATTATAAAATATGAATAAAAAAAAGAAATCTTCTTTATATATAATTATAGATTTGAGACAAAATAGTTAACTAACCTTTATATCATCATGTGGCGGTGCATCATAATGCTTACCGGGCAAAGCCATGTTGATTGCACTGTGAAAAATTAGTTAACAAAACTATCATTAAAACTAATATATGCAATGTTTCCAAAAAGTTAATGTTAAAAAGTTCTATATTTCGGAGTTTGTCGTTGTGGATTTTAAACTTTTGTTTATGCGTGTCATCGACAATTATGGGTTAATCCAAATACGGTTTTTACTTCCTGCACCCCCTACAACTTTTTCATCCTTCCTCACAAATTTTTAAAATCACAATTTTATCCTTTAAAGAAATGACTTTTGAAATAAATATATTCTAGATAAGGTTTTTCAGAATTTTTGAAATATGATTTTCGGAATGAAAAAAAAAAATCTAGAATTAGATTTTCGAAATATATGAAATGCATTTTGGAAAGTATTTTTCAAAATAAACTTTACAGAATATATATAATGTTTTCCAAAACAAGTTTTATGAATACTCTTATATGAAATGTATTTTGAAAAAAAAAAACTTTCCGTAATACATATATGTTTCTATTTTAAATAATTATTATAGAAATCAATAAAACTTGATCTAAAATTTAAATTTTTTTCTACTTTCTTCTATTCCTTTTCTTTAACCAATATATGAAATGAAATGACAAATATACTTACTTGAAGATGTCAAGAATAGCAGTGTGAAAGTCATCAAAATTTTCAATTTTTCTCTTTTCAATAACCCTATCATATAGTGTTCCTGTTATCATAGTCATTCCCTTGTTTGCAACCTCAACCCCTGATAATCAAATCCATTAACTTAAGATCAGATAATTTTTTTTATACTCATAAACATGATTACCAGACAATGATATAAATATATTTTCACCATTTGAGAAAGAATTTTTCATATCGACTACTAGAAAATTTCGTATTACATAAGATTTTTCTTGCAAATTTGTTAAAAAAGTTTACAAAAAAAAAAACGTTTTTCTGCCATTTTTTTCTAAGAATTTTAACCGGCAGTTAATTCCTTCGTGGGTAACCATTTCCTATAAAATTATAAAATTTGTAAGTATTTCCTATAAAATTTATTGCGAAAAGTATTTTATACAAAATATTTTACAAGAAAACTGGTAGCAATTTCTTGCATTTTTTTTCATAACAAAACTTGTAAGTATTTCCGACAAAAAAAAATTCAAAAAAAAATTGGCAAGAAATACAAGTTTTTTTAATATTGAAGGTTTTCTATACCGATTCTAGAACTGGTATAAAAATAGGTTGATATAATTTTCTATATTGATTCTATAACCAGTATAAAAACAGGTCTACAGAGAAAGTATTAACTATATAAAAAAATATGAATTGAAATTTTGATGCAATAAAAAGCAAGAAAAAAGAAATACCTGTGCCTCCCATGTAACTCATAACCAGTCCCATGATGTTTTTGTGTTTGTGTTTTGAGAATGATTATGAGTTTATGAGCACAAAAAGCTTAACATAAGAGCAATATATATGAAAAGATATATACAACGTGGGTAAAGAAAATGAGTATATATGTGAGTCCCAAGTAAGGTATTCTTTCTATTATTTTTCTTTTCCTATTTCTTTGTTAGATTCTTGTCTTCAATTGCCAACTTTCAATTGTTTTACCTTTTGATTTGGAATAATGTAAAGTGAGTGTGTCACAATTCATCACCAAAGTCAAAATCTATTCAAATAGTAACACCTAGTTAAATCAAAGTATTTAATTAAATTGTTGAAAATATATAGTTAGACATTTATACTTGAATAAAGCGAGATGATTTAGGTGATAATTAATAAGATGATTTATATAATAAGAAATTAATGTTCATCTTTCATTGCAAAAGTTAATCATACCAATTGTACAAGAAATGAGATTAATAACAATTATTGTATTATACGAACGTGATTAGTAACTAAGACTATTTATATAATGAAAAGTTCATGTTTGGTTTATATAGTACAAAAGTTTATCGGACTAACTATAATTATTGTAGTAGAAATTATATTATAGTGAGATGATTATTTATATAATAAAAGTTTATATTAGATTTCTATAAAAATTATCCCATAATTATTTGTAGCATGAGATTAGTATGTGATATAATATGCTAAAAGTTTTATAATATATATTTTTTAAAATTCTCTAAAATAAAGTTAACAAAATAAATTTAATAAAAACTAGGAATAATCGAATCGGGTATATACGTAATAAAGAAATCCTCGTTTACCCTTTTACTTTTTGCCTTTCGATTACAAGTACTTCAACTTTAAATTAAAAATTATTATAAGTAAAATAGCTTTTAATTTGATTTCTAAATTAGTTATTATAATAAATTTACATTAAATTGGTCATTAGTATTAAGTACTAAAAAATTTGGTACCAAAAAATTTGGTTTTTAAATTTATTTTCTTAGTGATTAATTATTAAGTTTTTTTTAGCTAAAACTTTAGTAATTAACGTGAATCACCCATTTAGAGATGAATCTACATTTATAAATCATTTTAGTTATAATAATTTTTAGTTTATTAATTGATATCTAAATTAATTACTACAGTAATTATTTTTTATTTTTTAAGATTGATGACTGATAAAATATTTTCAAATAATGTTAGGATTTTGATTTTCCTAAAAATAATACCTTTTCAACCTACGAAAAAGCAACTTAAGATTTCTTTTATCAATAATTAAGTTAATCCAAATATTACGCATAAGTAATTATTTATATGTTCATTTTGAAACTTTTAATACACACTTTTCTCAATCGGAGTTTCATTTTTGTGTTAAAGATTTTTTTTTATAGTATTGATGAACTGCAAATTAATTTTAAATACACTCTTAAAATAACTATTACAGAAATTACCGACTTTAACGTAATTCACAATTTATGAACATTTTGTATAAAATAAAACATAATTTTGAAAGATAAAAACATTTCTTTATAAGTTAAAATGAACTTATGTATAAACTAGTTCATTTAAAATGTTTTGTACAATTTTATTCAACTTATGTAAATACTCATTTTTTTTTCTAAATTACAATATAGATAAATTTACAAAAAAGAAGATCTTGCAATAGAAACTATAGTTATAATACAAGCCACATAAACAATGTGCACCAAAGAGTAAGCAAAACTGCAGAACAGGAATAAGTTGCTAACATGATAGCTGAGCACTCACCCTCACCAACTCCAAACATTTGAGTAATTGTACCTGAAACAATCATAAATTCAACCTTAGACTCTGTCATATTGTAAAATAAACTATTACATGAGGATGAAAGTTAAATATGTTTTTGGTCTCTTAATTTTCGGTAAATTTTGAAATTAGTTCATTTCGAAATTTTGAATCAATTTAGTCTTTCATCTTTCGAAATACGTGGATATCGACACTGTAGTTTTTAGCGGTCAAAACAATAGTTTTTTAAGCTCTGATGCTATTGGCACCTTAGAGTTTGAGATCCATATAAGATATCTAAGTGGATTCATTTTATAAAGGATAACAGAGAAAACTGATACAATTGTTTAAGCATCATAAACAACTTACTCACTACTATTGCAGGTGGAAGAGCATATTGAAGCAGTAAAACAAATTGATACAATGGATCATGGTGGATCAAGTTGAAATGAACTGCACTTTTAACAATGCCTACACCTATTGCTGGCAAGGCAACAAATTTAACCACAATGATGCCAACAATAAGTGGAACTTGTTGTCCTAGTCCTTTTAAACCTGAAAAACACCCAGTTTATGTCCCCAGATTTTCAGATATAAACCTGAGAGACAAGAGAAATAGTTGAAAATTTCACGTTGCTAACTGATAAATGATTATTACCGTTAAGAAGATTTGCCCCAAGCAGTAACACCATTGCTGGAACACTTGCATCTCTGAAAACGATGATTAAGAGTTACATGTAGCTGTGTTTTCAATTTTATGAAAAAAAGGTTGCATCAAACATAAATCTTGATCATACAACAATTTCTTGTGGTAGAGGTCACTCACCCCAACAAGGTTAAAGTGTCTTGAACCACATGAAGAAGAGCCTTTTCACCAACTAGAATTTTTCGAAACTGAGGCACAATACCAATTGTAATACCCATAATCTGCATACACAAGCCAAGTTGGTTCTGATTTATCTAACATTCTTATATCATGAAAACATTGTCTCACTTGATATTTGATGAGTTAAATTTTAACCAATAATGATGATGAGAGCACTTTTTGTAATAATGGCAGAATCATGGACATACCGCTGCCATAGTGGAAGGAGCAATTAGTATCTTCATGTTTTTTATCTTCTCAGCTAATAGTTTCAACTGTTTCATAAACTTTGGCTTTTCTGGTACCTGTAAAAGTCTTGAAAATATAAGGCATCACTTACATATAAAATCTTTTAGGATATGAAATCATGTACTAAACAAAGCATTTTGCAAATACATTATGCCTAAACCACCAATCACTTTTGCTTGTTCCATTCAGTTCAACTCTGATCCAAACAGCATAAGTTTTCCAAATAAAGTCATGTTAGGCATCGCTATAAACTTTGACATCTCAGCTATACTGACATTTCAAAGTCCAATAATGCTTTCACACGGAAAAGGTTTTAATGCATTCCAATATATCAGAGGAGACACAAATTCATGCAACACATAAATGTTGAAGTAATTATATTATATTGGAAAAGAGAACAACCTTTGTTTGTCCATTAGGCACTTTACATTCAAATTCAGGTGGATTCATACCACCATTAGGCTTTGTTATATCAACATCCATGATCAGTGCTCCACAAGAGCTTTTCAAAAGGTTTTCTGGGTCAGTTGCTATTGCAGACTTTGGATTTGCAGAGGATTCTTCAACTTTGGCTGCATTGGAGATCATAGGAGAATATATACGAACAATGTTGAATGTAAAAGACCAAGCATAAGTGTATCCTACCTGAAAAACCAGAAACACATGAAAAAGTTTTAAATCATTCAAAAATGCCAATTCCATTGTGCTATGCACATATTTACTAAGCAGTGAAAATCCAAATCTATTGTCATACAGCCATTGACAGAGAAGCATATGCAAGTCCATTTCTGTGGCAAATAGCTTCTTCTCCAAAAGGGTTGTTTTTCTCTTTACAGATAGCTGGAACTAGAGTTAGAGGCAAACTGGCCAGATTTCCTACACACATCAAACACCAAATGGTCATATATACACATTTATATAGTATCCAAAGCATGAGTTAATTTAATTTATACCATGGTTGGAACTATTTTACTTAAATTCAATCTTAATTACTTTTTTCACAAAATTAGTTTGTAAGAATTTACTTATATATTGTAATTTGTTTATATATTTAGTTGATGTAACATCTCAAACACACATGAATAGAATGGAATTCAAATAGCAGAAGACCCAATAGAACCAATAAATCTCATTGGATAAACTCTGATACTGTAGATTTTAAACTTAATTAAACCTCACAAGACACCAACTTATACACAACCATTTTAACATATATCTGGTGGGCATGAAATCTCTTATGATCACGAGTTTTAAATTATAAATCTATGAAGGTTGAAACATTAACCACCAATTTAAAATTATTACTAATATGATTTTTGAGGTATGGTAGCAATATACCAGAAGAAAGATTTATCCTTCTGGAAAAAAAAAACTTCATGAATATTTTAACTATAACAGGAGATATAAGGTCTAATAACTTTGATTTTTTCATTCTAAATCCATTAGATTTACTCATATCATTTTCATTTAACATTCAAATAAAAACATCCTTGTTACATTACATTTGTTACATTTTTAACATTGAATGTTCAAACAAACAAACATACCTGCAGCACAACATCCCAAAACAAGACCATGCAGATGAGGAGGAACTCTAACTGTTTTGATGAGTAACCATCCAAGAAATGTTCCAACAATGTATGTTCCAAGAATACTTAAAGGCATGAACCACCTGCATAATTCAAGAAAACAAATTAAACATAAACAAATGATACAAAACTTGGAACAATAATGGAGAAAATGGTGAGAAAGTACAAACTTACAACATAACCAAGCTCTTTAAGGTTAAGGAATTAGACATGCTGCTATAAATAAGAGCAGGGGTGAAGACAAAATATACCATCTGTATATTAGAAAAAATAAACAACAATATAAGAGTCAAAACTAATGTATATGATCATTTATTTATAAAAAGTAGTGAAAAAAACACATATGTATGTGTTCAATTTTTTTTTATCATAAAAAAGTAATGAAATTATGATTATAAAAATAAATAAAAATAATTTTATAATTTGATTGTAGATAGTTTTTATTTATTTTGTAGATAATTTTTATTTATTTAATTTATAAAAATGGGCAAATTTTAAAAAAATAATTAAAAAAAAACCATTTAAAGGGAAAAATTGGAAAAAGACGCATATCAAAAAGAGAAATTTTTTTATATAGGTATTGTATGCGTTCACTACTAAAAATTCTCATATTACATGAAAATTTTCTTGAAATTTGTTAAAAAAATTTACAAGAAAATATTTTTTTTCCTTCTACTTTTTCTAAGGATCTAAATTGGCACGTAATTTCTTTGTGGATAATTATTTCCTACAAAATTATAAAATTCGTAAGCATTTCCTATAAAATTTATTGCGAAAAGTGTTTTATACAAAATATTTTACAAAAAAATTAGCAGCAATTTCCTGCAAATTTGTTTGCATTACAAAATTTATAAGTATTTTCTAAAAAAAATTTAAAACAAAATTAGCCGAAAATGAGTTTTTTTTAATATTGGTTCATTTTTTTTATAATAAAAAAACAATGAAATTATAATTGTAAAAAATAGGTAGTTTTTATTTATTCTGTAAATAATTTTATTTATTTAATTTAGAAAAAATGAACAAATTTATAAAAAAAAATAGTTAAATTTAAAAAAAAAATTGATGGGTAAAATCGGAAAAAATATGAAAAACAAACAATTTCTTTATGTATAATTATAGAACATCTAAAAAGTTGTATAATTTGTTATTCATTAATCAATAGTATAACTTTTTTAGTGTTACTACATAAAATTAGAATATATATATATATATATATATATATATATATATATATATATATATATCACTTTTGAAATTATGAAACCCAAACAAAGTATACTTACAGCATTGACATGTTTTCTTGCATTCTCTCTGAGTATATCAAATCGATCATGTGCAAGGAATGCCCCAAGAACAGTGATCAACAAAAGTTTCATAATTGATGCAAGTGCAACAGAGAAAAGCTTGAAGAAATGCATTTTGTGGAAAAAAAAATTGTCTTCAACTTATTATGAAAATTCTAACTATTTGTAATACTCATATATGTGAATGAACATCATTTTCATCTTTCTCTAAGCTGAAAAATCATAGTTTTCTTAATACAATGACTGCTGAGTGATAAATTGGGCTATTTGTTGATAATTTATTTACATTTAAAATATCTCCAAAACATTATAAAGAATAATTTTAGTGTTTTTATAATCTAAGAACATTTAACTACTAAAAAAAGGTATTATTTTATTTTCAGAAGATGTTCATTGCCATATATTATTTTGATTACTTCGAATTATAGAGCCATTTAAAGCCAATTTTTTTGACTAAGAAAATATAGTATTGGCTGTTCAATTACATGAAAACTAACTAACAATAAATTAGTATAATAAAAACAAACATAGAAATCTTTGTATAAATTAATTTCTATACTTGTACAAATGGACAACTATGGATTATTGGGTGAATAAAAATATTTCACAGAAATACTATAGGAACATTGTGTGTTTTAATAATAATTTTATTAATTATTGGATAAAATCTATGTCCATTTCATGAAAGTAACATGAATTTCATAAAAAAAAAATTAAAAATGAAAATTGGTCACTAATGATGTGGGGGGTTCAATATTTGAAAAAGATAATTGATAAGAATTTTGTTAAATGTGGTTTAATTAATTATGATATTTTATGATCTTGTTTTTTGTTATTAATTATACATTACAAAGTGATGATTAAATTTAGTGTGTAATTTATTTAATTATACATTTAACATATATAGATGTGTAATAATTTTAGATTAATATGTGTAATAATTATATACATTTATGTAAAATTCAAAATTCACGTCAATCCTATGAATTACATACTTAAAATTACGTCAAAACTCACCTACTTGTAACTTACTCAATAATTAACATAAACACAATCTTGTTGAACTTTAATGAATTATAACTAGAAGATGATAAGAACACAAAAACTAAATCAATTCAAGAATGAAACATTTGACATTCATAAAACACTCATAATATATTATATCAAAATTTTTATTGGTACACATGCATCTGTTATGACAAATGAGGCATGTATGATGATACATGGAAGAAGAAATAGAAAACATAAGTAATTATTAATATGTCTATTACAAATTATTTTGTCTCTAATAACAAATAATGGAACTATAAGACAAGCCATATGAAGAGTGTGCACCACAGAGTAAGGGACACTGCAGCAAAGGAATAAGTTGCAAGCATGATAATTGAGCATTCACCCTTTCCAATTCCAAACAATTGAATAGATGTACCTGAAAAAAAACCAATATAAATTATTATTTGATGAATAATATATAATAATTAAATAATAATTAAATTTGATGAAAAAAAGAACTTACTTATAGCCACTGCTGGTGGAAGAGCAAATTGAAGAAGTAAAACAAACTCATACAATGGATCATGATGGATGATGCCAAAATGAACAGCACCTTTAACAGTGGCTACTCCTAGAACTGGCAAGGCAATGTTTCTAACCACAATGATGCCAAAAAGAACTGAAAACTTCACTCTTTCTCCCTTCAAACCTAACAACAATCATCCAAAATCTATTAATACTTTCTTTTTTCTTACTAATGTAAATCATAAAATGCATTACATTTCTATTCTGTCTGAGGGATATTATTTTATCTGTTTATTAAGAAGTCGATTTTAAGTATAATTCAATTTACAAAGCTGATTTATAAGACGAAGTTTATATTCATTTATATATTAGATTTGTCTTATATCTTATCTATGTTAGATCTCTAACATAATTTGAAAAGAAAATTTAGTATTTACCAAATTTATATATTTGGATACTTTTATTTATATATATTATAGTTATTGCTGATAAAAAGAAAATGATTATATAAATGTATGGATAATGATATTTTAACTACTAAATTTTAACAACTTTTTCTTATAACATGATGTATCATCTTCTAAATGGTTTTAAAATATTGAGAATAAGAAAAAAGAAAAAAATGGAAAATCATTTAAAAGATGACACCTAAAGTTGTAAGAGAAAGTTGTCAATATTTATTAGTAGAAAAATAATTTTCCTAAATGTATATACCTTCAAGAAGATTTGCCCCTACTAACATGGTCATAGCTGGTAGACATGCATTCCTATAAATGAAGGAAAGTAAAAGAGGAAGTAAATTAAATAAGGTATTTTTTTTCTTCATTTTTTTTTTCAATATAGTATATATGTAAAAGTATATGATGATGCTTACCCTATCATAATTATAGAGTCTTGAAGCACAAAGAGAGGAGCACTTACACCTACTATTAAATGTCTAAATTGAGGAACTACTCCAATTATCAAACCAACCAGCTGCATAATTCAAAAGAGAAACTAAAAATTATGAAGAATATATGAAGTAAATTTCATAAATAAGTTAGTGAAAAAAAAAAATGATAGTAAACACACTATCTCATATATATATTTCTTCAAATACTTTGTCTACAATTGATTAAAGGAAAGAACAAAAATCTTGATATAAGTAGAATAGATTATGTTCTTAATTAATTTAGAGTTTCATCTTAATAGGAGAACATTACGTGACTTTTGTATATGTTTTGTCAAAAAAGAGAAATGTTAAGAAATTTTCATATTTTTATTAACTTCATGAATTTATCTTGGTTCTATACCTTTCGGACCGATCCGTTAGCCCGAAAAAAAATGTGGGTTGGACTAAAATTATTAATCCGTTAATCTATTTTTTCCAACCCGTTAACACATTTTTCTTCTTTAATTTAATAATTGAAATAAAATTAATTTAAAAAATCATTTTTTCTATATTACATATTTTTCTAAAGTTGTTAATATATAATAATATCATAATCTAAACCATTAATATTTATGAATTAAATTTAAATATTAGTTATAATATAATAATTTAATATGTAATAATTACTTTAATTTATCAAATTAAAAATATTAATTATTTAATTAATTTTTTTATAAATATTTGTATTGTTAAATTTATTTTTATTTATATATATAAATAATTTATAAAAAAATTATTAAAAAAAAAACTATTTTTCTATTCTTTTTACAGACATCCGACTCATTTTTAACGAATTAAATCGATCTGTTTTGTCACCTCTAACTTATATATTAGAACAACTAAGTAATTATATTTAAACAATTAATCAATGAAAAATAATAAATGTATTGAGAAAGAGAGAATTATTGACATACCGCTCCGATCAATGTTGGAGGAAAAAGTTGCTTCAAGTTGCTCCATTTACATAACATCTTTAGGTATTTTATTACCTTCTCCTTCTCTAATATATTGCATATATTAACCATCTGAAAAATATGTAATACCAATCATTAAGTTTGATTCCATTCAATAAATATATTCTTTCTATTTCATTTAAATACTGATATAAATTAGAAATAAAAATTAATATTTTATTAAAAATTGAGAACATGAATCAATATTTGTGTACAAATAAAAGGGTAAAAAGTAGTTATGTACATACCTTTTTTTTAGCATCTGGTACTACATAGGTTTCAATTTCATGGTGATCCTCAGAATTATTGTTGTGTGATGTTTCATCAGTTTCAATGGCCATTGTTTGTGCAGAACATTTTGGTAGGGTTTTTGCATCACTTTCTGATGCAACTTTCTCATTGGAAATGTTCTTAGTTGTTGAATACATGCGTACAATGTTGTATGCAAAAGACCACACTAAGATCGATGCTAGCTGAAAAGGTTAAAATATTTTAAAAAATCTAATTAATTTATTATTTCATAAAATATATTAAGAATTAGAAACAAGCATTTTTTTTTTACTTAATTTTAATTATTAAATGAAACTCGTAGATGTAACTCACTTGTTTAAAGAGTCTCAACATCATTAAATAATAACTAATAATATATACTCCCCCGACATAATTATAAACGATAAAAAAAATTGAAAATTTTCACTATAAACAAATTTTGACTATTTGAATTCCAAAATTATATTTGAACTGTTTTATTTTGCAATCAAGGTCATTTTAGATGAAAAAAATTATTCTTTTACATGAATTTGGTAACTAAATGAATTTTTATATAGGCAACCAATATTGATTATTTTTGCTTATAATTAATTAAGTTGGAGGAACATGGAAAAGATAATTAATTAGTTAAATTATATAGCATTTAAGAAACTAAATTAATTTTGAAATATCATACTGCTAATGAGAGTGATGCATATGCCATTCCATTTTTGTAACAAAGATTTTTATCTCCAAATGGATTGCTTTTCTCCTCACAAATGGCTGGAACCACCATTAGAGGCAAATTTCCAAGATTTCCTGCACAAATCAAACAAAACATTTTCAAAGTATGAAAATTAATATTTTTATTTATTTTCAATTAATGATTAAGTTTTTAATTTGAGTGTTGAAAGTGAGCAATATTTCCTATTAACTTTCTCATCAATAATTAATATCTTTTATTTAACCTTTTGATATTGTCACTTTGCTCACTCAGAAAAATAAAAATCTAAAACATTTTTTGCATAACAAGTATAAATGTGTTCATATCATAGACCTTATCTATCATTCTAGTTATCTTTGTTCATTTAGGTAAGACTATTCAGAATTTGTTTCTTTGTAATGGTCAATTTTAATAGTTACTTATATATATATATATATATATATTATCAAATATGTGTATAGTCTATGACTTTATCTTACAGGGTCTATTTCTTGAAAAGATTTTTTTTCCAGCTAATAAAAATATTACCTTTTAGTCTTCAAATAAATTCAGTTAAACTTGAAAAAATGGGTCTGTTTATTTAATAAAATTATATCTTTTTATGTAAATATATTATATAAATTTTAAAACTATTAGATACATGGATTCAACTATAATATGTAATAAAAAAAATCAGTATTGTATTCAATATAAATATCATAGTTATATAAAAGAATAAAATTGCAATAATTAAAAAAAAACATATATACTATGTTTAATGATTTTTAAACGTATAGCTTCTCAATTTACAAAACTTAAATTTAGTGATATATTTTATAAATTCAAATTTAGCTTTATTTGAAGTGATTTTTTTAATTAAATAATTAAGATATTTTTAAAGATGAAATTGTTAATTTTGAAACAAATCATCCTATTTTTATTTCTTTTATGGATTACTTTTTCTCATCACTTAATTATTTTACTTCATAAAACATTTTCTCATTTACTTTATTATATGACATGATGCAGACCTATTTATGTTTTGTATATGCATATATATATATATATATATATATATATATATATATATATATATATATATCCTTTTTAATAAAAAAAAAATAGAAAAAATTTAAAATAGATTTTTTTTATTCATACCTACAGCACAACATCCCAACACAAGGCCTCTGAGATGATAAGGAACTCTTGTTATCTTAACAAGTAACCATCCAAGTGCTGTTCCAACAACAACTGTAAGAACAATGCAGAATGGCATGAACCACCTGCATAATTATTCATCAAAAAATAAACATGTTTATTTATTAAATCCCAAAAAAAAAATTACATAAATTTTATTAATCTTCAAAATTATTAATCTCAAAACAGAAAAGAAATTACTCACAGTGCAATCAAACTCCTTAGAGTTATAGTACTTGCCAGACTGCTACAAGCAAGAGCAGGAGAAAACACAAAATACACCATCTGTGAAGAAACTCAACCATAATTATATGTCATTTTCAAGAAGATTTATTTATTTTTAACTTTATTGTGATCTAAATTCAAAAAATATATCAAAATCAAATTTTTAAGGTTTAAAGACAGAAAAAATGACATTGATGACAGTGTTTGAGTTAGAAGAATCTTACAGTGTTCATGTTGTTGATAGCAGATTCACTGAGAATGTTGAAACGATTCATAGCAAGGAAAGAACCAAGAACAGTGAGCAACAGTACTTTCAGATTCGGCATTAATGCTATCACAAAAAGCTTCAATATCTCCATGTTGATCCTCTGCACTTTCTTTTCTCTTCCACAACTACAAATCAAGCTATCAGAAAAAAAAACAATAAAAGTAAACATTAATCTTAATGCAACAAAAAGTTCTGTTTTTTTTACTGATATATGAACTTTCCCTCCAAAAAAAAGTATTAATTTAATCTTTTAATGTTGTTCACAAGGATGGAACAGTTGAAAAATGAGCAACAATATTCAAATAATCCATCTTTAATGTAATCAGAATCTGCGTTAGGGTTAGGTTGCATCAGAAACATATAGTTTTTGCTGATAAAAAAAATAATAATAATCAGAATCTGCATTTTTTTACAGTACTGTGTAGAGACTTGTGTAATAAGAAAAAGTTACATAAGAATGAAAACAATAAATATATTGGAAATAAACATAAATTTGATGAGCAAATATTCATGAAAAGAATGAACTCACCTTCCTTCACAATCCTTCTTCTTCTTCTTCTTCCTTTGTTCTGTGTTTCACTTTCTTCATGGTGTCTGGTATTTATATACTTCTTTCAATGTTGTTTTCATCTATGTTGTTGTGTGAATCAATCACGGTTTTCCATGTTCTCAGTGTTGAACCTGTTTCTCATATTCACATGTGATTTTCCTTCATTGGATGCATGTTACCATTACCTTGGATGCTTCCAAGTGTCGTGGATTTCATTATATCAGAAAATTCAGAAATAATTAAACAGCATGCAGTGGTTGGTGATCTTCTTGCATAGGGAAGTGAGTTTTGAAGAAAGAAGAACTGATTTTTCTTCATAGTTCAATGATTATGTGAGTTCTCACATTATTTCTTCTTATAATTCTAAGCTTAAACCTTATTAATTAGCTCAAATAAAGACATCATTTGAGAGTTGTTATTAGCTTTTTCTCTTTTTCATGAAATGTTTTAAGGTTAATGAGTATTCTATATACTTCAAATAAACACATGCATAATTGATTTTTCCTATGTAGTGAATATATTTTTATTTAAGAAATGTAAACAAATCTTTTGTTTTATTGAAGCTTTTTCTTTTCTTTTGATACATTGATGATCAAAATGATGTTAACATTATATATAATGCACAAGAAGATTTTAAACAAGTGTTCCAATTTTTTTCTTCCAACCCAAATTAATCACTTCACAAAGTTGACTTAGTTTTATCCAAAACTAAAAGACAAACACAACTTTTGTATCTTGGGAAACAACTAAAAAAAATAAAAGTACAATACGTATGACATGACCAAGATTTTGGTGTTATTATTAAAAACAAAAAAAGGAAAATTAGGATCCTTTTTTCCACCATTTACCTAACATGGAATCTTCTTAATCTTTTGAAAACCCTACTCAGATATCTAAACAGGAGAAACAATGGTAGTCAAAGAGACATGAGTCAGACAAAAACACTTTTAGGTCCACTGGGAACAGTGGTAATCAATTAGATATTTTAACATCATTTTGAAACATAATAAAAGGATTATAATAACTATTTCGCAATTGTGTTCAATAATATTTCATAAAAAAAATGTTAAAAGAGATTGTCATGAATTAGTTTACTAAAATGTAGTAAAAAAAACTGATGAAATCTGTATAATTTATACTAATATAAAACTGTATATTTGTAATTACAAACATGGATATCTAAGAGTAGTAAAAGAAGTTTCTTAACATTTTGTTTATTTTACCAAACTCAATAATTACACAGTTCAACCAACATGATTTATTAGCACGGGCTTTCACAGATTTTTGAGCAAATCTAGGTAGTGAAGAAAAAGGTAGGTTTGAGAACCCAATAAATGTTTGTGAATATGTGTGCCCCTTATGATTCCGCATCTTTACAAGAATATTCTTGGCATCGACCAATATTAGAAAAAGGGATGAAAAAAAAAATTCACATTGGGGGGTAGAAGTGGCCCTGATTCCCCTCTTTAAAAAATATATATAAATTATATAATATTAAAATAAAAAAGTCAAAACTTATCTGAGAAGTTAAATACAACTTTTTTGTCAAAAAGTTATTGTGTCTGTCAGACTTTCAATTTCAAGTGATTTACAAGTTATAACTTTCATCTTTCTGTTCAGTGTCTGTACTTTTCAAACAGTAACTTCTGCAAAGAAAAAGCTAATGGAGCTGGTACACACCAAAATCTTTTACCAACTTTTCTTAGTTAATATACTATGACTTACACATATAAAAAAATTATTGTCTTATTAATATGTTAATATTCTTATCTTAACCTTTAACTTATTCTTTCAATTTATTTTTATAAAGAGCGAAGACATATTCATTATTATGGAAAAATAATTTATAACTAATATTTTAAAAGAAAAGTTATTAAAACTCTTAAAGCTAGTAACTTCTAATATTGCAAATCATTGTCAACACTTACAACCTTCATGGTTTAAAAAGTTTCTTAGTTGGTTAAAATATTCACCCCACAAGGATGTTGCATTTTGTTTACATTGCTACTTGTTCAATAATAATCATGATGATCAATATGATGGAAGAAATTATTTTGCTGTGGTGAAATTTAGAAATTGGAGAAAGAAAAAATCAATGATGGAAAGAATTGTGCATTTTTATGTCATGAAGGGGTTGACCCTAATTCACTTCATAAAATTTTAAAATTTTGTCATGATTTAATGGCTCAATCTTAACATATTGAGATGGTATGAGCCAGAGTGCTTAAATGATTGCAAACAATTGCTTACACCTAAAGGCCTCCATTGATACGGTTTAATGGTTCACATTTCAAGCATGTGCTTTTAGAGGTAATGATAAAAGTTTTCACTCGTTAAATAGAGGAAATTTTATTGAACTTATAAAGCTTTTAGCTTCTCACAATCCTAATGTTGTTCTTGAAAATTCTCAATATATCTCAGCAAATATTCGAAAAGAAATATTATATAGTTTTGGTAGAAGGGTACATGTTGCAATAGGTGAAGAGATCAATGATTCTAAATTTTGTTTTATTATTGATGAAGCTAGGAATGAATAAAAAAAGAACAAATGTCTATTGTTTGGAGATTTGTGGATAGAGGTGGGCATGTTGGAGAGATTTTTTTATCTCATCCATGTTAATGACACTACTTCTTTAACATTGAAAAGAGAAATTCCAGCTGTCTTTTTTTTTCATCATTGCCTTGATATTCAAAATCTTTGTGGTCAAGGGTACAATGGGGCTAGCAGCATGCATGGTGAATGGAATGGTTTACAAGCTTTGTTCTTTAAAATTGTCACAATGCATATTATAGGTGTGTTAGGATTTTAAGGAGGGGGTATCACTGGGGAGACACAACACCAATGAGACCTAAGCCCAACCACATAAGATACTGACACCACTCTCAACCCAAAACCTTAAGGCAATGGATTTATGGGCCTTGATCCTTATATGGTGCTCTACTTTCTCATTTCTGGTCAATGTGGGACTTAGACTCACACTTGGATTCCTAACAATCTCCCCCTCAAGGGTGAGTCCCTTCAACCACATTGGTACACTCCCCCTCCAGCGGAAGCATTCACAATCACGAGTACCCTTTCTCGTACCGCCGTTCATCTTAACGGGACACGCTTACCTGCAACCCTTTGCCAGGAAGACTTTCGATACAGGGACCTTACTGCACTCGTCTGAACCGATTTTAACCATCGGCTTTGATACCACTTGTTAGGATTTTAAGGAGGGGGTATCACTGGGGAGACACAACACCAATGAGACCTGAGCCCAACCACATAAGATATTGACACCACTCTCAACCCAAAACCTTAAGGCAATGGGTTTATGGGCCTTGATCCTTATATGGTGCTCTACTTTCTCATTTCTGGTCAATGTGGGACTTAGACTCACACTTGGATTCCTAACAAGGTGTTGTCTTGCTCATTGTTTACAACTAGCACTTGTTGTAGCTGCTACAGAAGTGGGTGATGTTCATCATTTTTTCTCAAATTCAACATTGATTGTAAATGTTGTGACAGTTTCTCCTAAGAGACATGATCCATTATAAACTACTCAAGCAACAATCATTTCAAATTCGATTGCTAGTGATGATATTGAAACTAGTAGTGGACTCAATCAAATAGGCACTTGACAAAGAGTTATAGATACTCGATGGAGATCTCATTTGAATTCAGGTCATAGCTTGTTATGCATGTATAAGACTACTTGTGAAGTTCTTCAAAAGTTATATAAGAAGGTAATTTGTTCCCTCCATGGTGATGCTAATAGTGCCTATGATATTCTCACATCTTTTGAATTCGTTTTCTTTTTTTTTTTTGCTTCATCTAATGAGAGATATCTTGGCAATTACCCATGAGCTTTATCATGCTTTGCAATGTAAGAATCAAGGTATATTGAATGCAATATCCTTGGTTTCCATAACAAAAACTTTGATTCAAAGAATGAGAGAATCAAGTTAGGAAATTTTTTTCAAGGAAGTCATATCATTTTGTGAGAAGCATGAAATTAATGTTCTGAGATGACTACCTTGTATATTCCTATAAAAGGTCGAGCTCGGAAAGATGTGATAACATTACAGTTGAACATTATTATCGTATTAATTTGTTCATTGCTACACTTGATACCTAGTTATTGAAGCTTAATAGTAGATTTTTTGATAATATGGTGGAGTTACTTCTTTGAGTACAACTCTAGATCCAAGAGGACTTTACAAATCATTCAATGCGGAGAAAATTTATGAATTGGCAATAAAGTTTGATCCTAATGATTTTACATAAAGTTGTACCTAAGAATACAAGCTCAACATTATGAACTTGATATTCCATTTCATTCTAAAATGAGAAATCTATTAACAATTTTTGACTATGTCAAGGAATGGTGAAAACAGGAAAATATCTGACGTATCCCTTGATTGATCGTTTAATTCAATTAGTATTAACTCTACCTGTTTCAACTGCTACAACTAAGAGATATCTTTTAGCTATGAATATTGTGAAAAATAGACTCAGAAACAAGATGAAAGATGAATTTCTAGTTGATTGTTTGATTACCTACACTGAGAGAAGGATTGCTGAGAAGTGTGATACATATTCTATCATTGATAAATTTTATGACATGAAAGGACGATGTGCATGACTTAAACAAGATGTGTCATGTATATATTTAGTTTGATTTAATTTTATTTCCTTTCGACCTACCTTTCTTGAATTTATGGATTTGCCCTTGTTAAAGAACTTTTCTAAATTTTGAAAATCCAAATACATGTGAATTTAGGTTTGCTTAAGTTGTGAAAGGTTAGGTCATGTCAATCCAGGTAAAGAAAGATTATATTGGATTGAATTAGACCTGACTCATACAAGGTCGAGCAGAATTAGGCTCAAGTCATGAAAAGTTAGGTCAGATTAGGCCCAATATAAGCCAAACTAGGTTACGAATGATAAATAAATTTGTCCTCATACACATTGTTTAAATTCATCTTGATTATGAAGGAGAATCTATACATTGACCATATATAAGTACGGGTATGAATAATATCTAATTTTTTAAATAGAGTGTGAGTACGAAGATAAATATATACATATTTGTCTTATTGTCATTCATATTTTTGTTTAAATGATTAAAATAATAATTTATTAGATAATTTAAGAAACTTATATTCATTACACTGGTTGGACATTGGTTTGCTTCATTTGGCAAAACCCTTCTTTCTTTTCCTACACAATATTTTATTCTCTATCTCAATGGTTTGACTTGTCAAATATTCACAAAATTCATTCACAAGCTTAATGTACTTTTGTCCTTATCACAACTTTAATTACATATTTTTTATTTGAGTAATTTTGTTCAAATGATAGAATTGTATTTTAAGAAACACAAACCTCAATTCTATTAAATAAAATAATGTCTAGGACACAAATTTTACTATTTTTACTCAACTTTAATATTTTATTTATTATTTATTTTTTTACATAATAATATTTAACTTTCTATTTTAAAGTGTTTAATCGCATAAACATTTAGAGTTTAGTTTCTTTTTTCAATGGTTCAATTCATTTGATATCTATCAAATTGACTATATTTCTAAAATACTTTTTCTTTTATCATAATCTATACAACTTTTTTATTCTTTTTTAATATTTTAACTCGTTCAATATCTATCAAATTTGCTTGTATTTTTAAGAGATTTTTTTTCTTCTAACAACCATTAATTATACATTATTTTCCTTTATATATTTTTTTCAGTATATTACATTTCGGAAAATGAAATCCTTAATATCATCAAATCAATTCATTTTTAAGATATATAATTTATTTTTAAATTTTTATTTATTGTTTTATTCTTTATCATATAAAGTAATATTATACGACTTAAATACATTTTTAAATTATGCTAAAAAATCTATTTTTAATCTGAAAATATATTTTAAATTATGTAATCTAAAATATAATTTCGAATAGTGCAATCTAAAAATATGAACATCTTAGACTTTTCCAATAATTATGGAGGATAATTGTAGACGTGCAAGAAGAAAACATATAATATATAATGCAAAAAGCAATTGCCCAAAAAGGACAGGGCTATATAGTGCTAGATTGGCCCAATAGTAATATGGATTTTTCTTCCTACACTCCCAATTTTTCTTCCTACATCTTCAAGTTTGACTGTGAAGACCATTATATCCTTCAGAAAAATTTAAAAAAAAATTATAAACTAAATATCTTTGTAGCCCACATCCTAAGAATGAAATCCGGTAACACCGAATTTTGAAAGCTGGTAACACCGAATTCTGAAAGTCGGTAACACCGGATTCTGAAAGCCGGTAACACCGGATTTTGAAAGCTGATAAATTTATGATTTATGTATCTTAAATTTATGATTCTCCTATGATGTTTATTCCAAATTAAGTTTTACCCAAATTATTAGGAACCCTAATTATGATTTTAGGAATTCTTTTATCAAATTAACATTAACCTTAATTATATTTTTACCCAAATTAGTACAACCTTAAATTATGAAATTTAAATGTTGTTGTGTTTTCTGCTGAAATAGTAAAATTTATGGATATATCTGGGGTTGCATTACAAATTCTGCTACACATAATGAATTACTTGGATAACCTTACTTTTAAATAGAAATTAGAATACCTCTGTTACGTGAATTCAATGATTTAGAAATATTAGAAATTGAAAAGTGAATACGTGAATCACTTTATGAAAATGGTTTAAGTAAAGAAAATGAAGAATTTTTTATTTAACTAGAAAATTAATTTATATATAAAAAAATTAAATTTAACACCCCTAAAATTTTTATTCATGTTTCACCACTGTTCGTTTCTTGAAAATCGATAAAACCGAATTCCGAAAGTTGGTAACACCGGATTCTGAAAGTCGATAACACCGGGTTCTGAAAGCCGGTAACTCCAGTTTCTAAAAGCCGGTAACTACAAACCAAAAAACCAAAAGGGTAGCAGTGGAATTATAAAACATTTGGGGTTGTAGGAAGAAAAATTGGGGGTGCAAGAAAAAAAAACCCTAGTAATATTTGCCACTATTTCTTTTTCATTTTCCATTTTGTTATTTGATACAAATTAATATTATAGCCTAAACTTCAAGGGAGTGTTTGAAGAAAACCTTTCCATGAAATTTTTTAGGAATGAAAATAAAAATAAAAATACTTATATGAATTAAACAAGTATGCTCGATTTACCTTAAACAACTTCTAATTTAGTTAACTTTGCATAGATTTAGATATTACTTGCAGTTTTGTGTAAATTTTAGCTATTTTCCGAGAGATCGAAATATATATATAGAAAAGATACATTTTTCTATATTTTAATGCATTTTCATATAATTTTGAATATTTTTTAAGCAATAATCTCAGGACACTTATCAGTAAGAGATTTTTTTTTTTTTATAATGGGGGCCATTTATGAAGCTTGAAAGCAGATCTTATGTGACAGTAAAAAATAACTATAGTACAAGCCACATATAAAATGTACACCAAAGTGTTACTGAAACTGCAGCACAAGAATAAGTTGCAAACATGATTACTGAGCATTCACCCTCACCAGCTCCAAATAATTGAGTGATTGTACCTGTCACATTCATAAAATTATTTTAGACTAAGGTCTAAACCAATAATTGTTCACATTTTTCTAAGTTGAAGATTGCATGAATGTATTTGAACTTAAATGTGCAGTTAAAAATAACACTAATCAAAATAATTTTTAAGAAATTTAATTCAATATTTTCAAATTAACTTAAGATATGGTTTGCACAAGTCCATATATTCTATTGGATGTTATGGTGTTGTCCTCTGAGCATTAAAGATACACTATATTAATACTTTAAAAGTCTTTATAAAATTTTAAAATCATTGACAATCAATATATTTTGAAGACACAACAGATAAACAATACAGAAAAATCCAACAGAGACTCCAGATTCAATTTGCATTCATTTAAATTCTATAAATTAGTCTTATTTTTAGTTGATGTGAGATCATCGATACACACTCTTCACGTCAAGATATTTACATATCAAGCGTAAAACTAAGTATTTTAGAGTAGTTTAATAATAGTTCAATAACATGTGACAAAATAAACTCTAAAACTAGTGAGGGATCTACGTATAGACGAACGTGGATAAACAACCTGTTTTTGTTAAAATTATTATTAAATATATAAAAAAAATTATTTTACTCCTTAATCTTATATAACTGTCTCCTTCAACATATTATCTCTACTGACTTAAAATCTTAGATCTGTCACAGTTATACAGGGAAGCTTAGGTTAGATAAAGAACTTACTGAGTGATACTGCAGGAGGAAGTGCAAACTGAAGCAGGAGAATAAATTGATACAATGGATCATTGTGGATGAACCCTAAACGAACAACACCTTTAACTATGCCTACACCAATTCCTGGCAACACAATGCATCTAATCACAGTGATTCCAACAATCAGTGGAAGTTGCTTTCCAACTCCATTCAAACCTGAACAACAACAACAACATCGAATTTTTTGCATCACATATTATGAATCCGAGTTTTACATGAATAGAAAATGAAAATCAGATTATTCTATTTTAGTGATCGACTCAATCAGAAAACAATCCCAATTTTCCCACACAACTTCTAAATTCAACTATTACACCTTGAAAATTTCCAAACACATGTTCTAGATTCAACTCACTCTTTGAGATAAAAAAAAAAAAAAATTACCTTTGATAAGATTTGCTCCGACCAACAAAGTCATTACTGGAATGCATGCATACCTAGGAAACAGAGAAAACAAAAGTATCGATTCATATAAGGTTGTTCCTCTTCACTCTGAGTTTCAGTTTATAGCCAAAGATGGGTGAAAGAAACACTTACCCCACCATCACTATAGAGTCCTCAACCACATGGAGAGGAGCTTTATCACCAATTAAAAGTTTTCGAAATTGAGGAACTACACCAATTATTAAACCAACTATCTGCATGCAAAGAACAGAAAATAAAAAATAACAACTAATAAGGTTTCAATATTGTTACCTAATTTCTCAACTAGCAAGTTTTAACTTCACTCTTAGATTTTTTTTTTCATATTTTATACGAATTTTTATGTTAATTATTGAAATATTTATAGAAAAAACTAAGACATATACATTTTCTTAAGTATTTTCAGTGTTATTCTTTAACCAAGAAGGTTGGAGTTTTATTTTGGTAATTTATATAATAGAAGTTTACATAAAAAGTAAGTATAACTTGATGTTACTTATAAAACACTAAAATTACCTAAAACTTGTAAGCTTTATTATAGTAAGTCTCATTCTAAATATATATGTTACTTTTATATATATGCAATGAATTGAATGAAAATAACAGAAAGATTATCAAATAATCAAACACAATTAAAAACACATTACTTACAGCCCCAATTGTGGAGGGTGTGAATAGTATCTTCAGGTTGATTTTTTTGACCAATGTTTTCAGCTGTTTCATGATCATTTCCCCTCTTTCTGCCTGTAAAACTCTTCAAATTTGTAATCATATATAACTATTGTTAAACATTTAAAACCGTATTATACGAAATTAAAATTTGTCTATATTTTAAATGTTGATACAGTGTAATCCTCAAATTTAAAATATGAATAGATATAGTCTCTCAAATCCAATGTATTAAACAACTTTTTAGGTTAACATTTAAACTAATTACACCGTTTAATATATTTAAACTCAAATATTAAACTTAAAATGTCACTTAACATGTAAAGACAAATTAATATTATTGTCTTAAAAAGATTATATCCATTAATTTCTAAAATTTGTATCAAAATTTGAAAGATTATATCCATTAATTTCTAAAATTTGTATCAAAATTTGAAATATAGACAAATTTCGTATCCAAGTTTAAGAATTATAAATAAATTTAATTATATATAATGTACTACACATACCTCCTCTTTTTTTCCATCATCACAATTTGTACACTGGATTTCAAAGTTCTTGACATGATCTTGAGATTGTGATTTATCACCAACAACACTGAGAAATGGTAATCCTCTGGAACATGTTGAAGGGTTCTCAGGATCAGTTTTTGTTATGGACATTGGATTCACCATGGAATTTTCTGCAATTTTGGCTTCGTTGCAAATTTTTGGTGCATATAATCGAACAAGGTTGTATGCATAAGACCATATGTAAATTGATCCTAACTGAAAAAGAAAAAAAAAAACTTAAAAAGTTTAAATAGTTATAAAGCTTAATCATGATATTACTTCTTTAAATTTGAGATCAGTTTAGTTTTTTAAAAATTGATATATATTTTCAGTTTTTGAAAAATGTTTTAGCCTTTTTACCTCAAATGTTGTTAAAATTTTCTCTTATGTAACTAATTATTACAAACTATTTGTATGACAACATATTTTAATTTTACATTCTTAATACTAAATGTCTAATCACATGTTTATATTTGTTTTCTTTAAGAAATATAAGGTCTAAAATAAGTTTTTTTCTGAAACAACTAGAAGGATCAACTTAAAAGTGAAAGAAAAAAAATTGAGTCAAACTTAAATTCAATCAACTAAAAACAAATTTAAATTTAGCTATGAAATCTCATGACATGCTTACATTTTTCATTTGTTTTTATATTAAAAACAACATGCCCTTTATGATTTCACATTTATTTGGAAATTTAAGTTGAAAAAGTCAATAATTTTGTGATAAACTAATGCAAGAAGGAAAATGCAGAAAATATTTGTTTCAGGTTCCTAAATTTTAAAATTTGTCTGAAGTTAGTATATCATACCGCCATTGATAGAGAAGCATATGCTAATGCATTTTTGTAGCAAACATTCACATCTCCAAAAGGATTGCCACTTTGTTTACACACAGCAGGAACTATAATTATTGGCAAATTTCCAAGATTTCCTGCAATATCAAACATTCAAATCCAAAATCATTAGACTAAATATAAAATTTGGACTGTTTTATGAATTTTATGTGTATTATTCCTCGTGCTTTCAAAATACACTAATGAACACTAATTAAGAAGTTTGAAAATATATCAAAAAGATTTCTAAAGTATCAACATCGGTGTATTTTGAATGTCCAACAGATGACGATATCAAAAAATTTAGCAGAGAATTTGAACTTCTAAGTATATACAATCTCACACATACATATACATATACATATACATATACATATACATATACATATATTATATTAATGTGAAGTGGACTTTATATCTAATTCAATTCTACAAAATTGATTTGTAAGATAAGATTTGTATCCTTTTTTATAGGTTTATTTGTCTTTTTATACCAAAAAATCCTTTTTTATAAAATTTGTATTCCTCTGTTGTGCTTTCAAAATACACTAATGAACACTAATTGTGAAGTTTGAAAATATATCAAAAAGATTTCTAAAGTAACAACATTAGTGTATTTTTAATGTTCAATAGAGGACGATACCAAAAAATCCAGCAGAGAATTTGAACTCTTAGGTATATACATTCTCACACATACATATACATATACATATATGATGTTAATGTGAAGTAGATTTTATGTCTAATTCAATCCTACAAAATTGACTTGTAAGATAAGATTTGTATCCTCTTTTATAGGTTTATTTGTCTTATTTCAATATATCTCAAATCTTTAACACATTTCTTTTTTTCATATTAAAATATATACATGTTGAGCGTGAGACTATATATACTATAGATGGTCTGATAGTGACCAGATAATAAGTGACATAATAGGTCTAACAGACAATAAATCTTACCAGGATAGACTTTTATTGGCTGAGAGATATCATATTAAGAGATGAAATTTAAGTCTAACTCAACTCTATAAAATATATTTGTAATGTGAGATTTACACTCAATTATATATTGTATACTTGTATTATCGCTAACTGGGATCTCCATATATATAGTATAATATAATAAAATATAGTGCAATAGAGAGTTAAAAATACCTACCTGCTGCACAACACCCTAAAACAAGTCCTTGAAGATGATGAGGAACTCTAGTTAGTTTAACAACTAACAATCCAAGAACTGATCCAATAACAAATGTGAGAAGAATGTTGATTGGCATGAACCACCTATAAAATTTTTTTGAAACCATCTTTGATAATTCATCTATGGAGAATTATATTGCTTGATAAGAAGATGCAGAAGAAACAAGAAATAAAAACTTACAGCATAACCACACTTCTTAGAGTTATTGTTTCAGCTAGGCTGCTATAAACTAGGGTTGGAGAAAAGACAAAATATACCATCTGTTATAAGAAAAAGAAAATTAGTATCAGTTATTCATCAATAAAATTGCAGCTTTGAATGAATATAAAATATTGGAAACAAAAAAAAAATACAAAGAAAATGATTAAACTTACAGTGTTGAGATTTTTCCTGGCAGTTTCTCCGAGTATGTCAAAGCGATTAATTGCAAGGATTGTTCCCAATGCAGTAATTAGCAACACTTTCAAAACTGGCATTAATGCAACAAAGAAAAGCTTCCAAAACTCCATTTTTGTGTCTTTTTTTCTTTCTTCTTGTTTAGCTATTAGAAATCAAGTGGTGGTAACCCTGAAATGTGAAACAAGTTTCAAATAATTAACATCAAATTCATTCATCGCAAATAATAGCTTCATCTTCTTTCTAATGCAATGCATGTATAAATACAGTATATTGTTTTATATTATAATTTCTTAACTGATTTATAAATCAGTTATAAAATATTGAAAATTTAAGTGTAAGTTTAAGTCTGATATTGAAAAAAAAAAGATGAATAATTGATTTGTGTATCAGTTATAAAATACAAGAAATCTAATGAGTTTAAGTTTCATATTAAATAAAAATGAAAGAAAATTTATACAACACATATAAGAAAAAAGACTAATAAATTCATTATCTTGAAGTATTGGTTAAAATCTATATCGATCTCTTATATTTTGTTAACTCATATCACATTCATACCGTGTCTTTCGAATAAATCTTCTGAAACAATTGCATGACATGTGCATAAGAAAACAAGAAAGAACAATGTGGAGTGAAAAAATCTTCATTACCTTGGACTTAGAATTTGGCACATTAGAATGTGGTGGTGAGGGTTTTTAAAGGGACTTTTTTGTGGCTTTTAGTGGGAGATTAAGTGCTTATATAGTGTAAGTATGAACATTGCGCACTATCCCAAAAGTAGAAGGCAAAACTAGTATTGATTACCAAGTATTGCACTCAACTCATTTTTTGTAAGTCTTGTCACCTTCAACACTTCATGCAAGATTCGGAAATTTAACTAAAAAAATCTCATATACCAAGAATTTGTCTTTGTTGACATGATATTTATTTTATAAAAATGAAAGTTTAATTAAATGTTTAGGTGTTTATAAATTTAGATATTTAATTGAATATTTATTAACAATTTTTGTTCTTAAGTATTTTATATTTTTATTGAGTGTTATGTTGTTTGATTTTGTCGACAATACCATATAGATTTTATTTTTTTTTCATTTCCAACTTGCTAATCAATTCGGTTTTTTTTCTTCAATTCTTTTTTAATTCAGTAGACAATTCGTTCTTAAAAAAGAGAAGAGGGAGTTGACTAATGAATTAAAGGAAATTGAGAAAGAAAAGAGTAAATTTAAATTAACTAAAGAATCGAAAATCAAAAGATAAAACTAATTATTATGTCGTTAACAACAAAAATCAAAAGGCATAATAATTAATATATATATATATATATATATATATATATTAAATTGTCATATTTATGAGATGGTTAAAGACTTAATTAATTCAAAATTAAATGAATAATGTAATGGTAAAATTTCACCCTCCCTTTCATTGGAAATCTTTTGAAAGAATATTTAAACTTTAAAATGATATTAATTAATTTTTTCATGTAATGTTGTATACATTCATTGTGAAATGGAGATAAAAGTAAAATAGAAATTAACTTTTTGATTTGGTTGATTAATGAGATTGCAAAAGGAAGAATGTTAGAAAATGACAGAAAGTGTAGAGTAGGATCGCACACAATATAAAAATGGAAAACTCATAGTAGGCTTAGGTGAAAGTTTTTTGCTTGTTAATGGAATTCCAAATATGGGAATCAGTGCTCCATTACTTCAAACTTTATACTTATTCCATAATAATATTTAATTAACTATAATATTAATATGTTTGGAGGAGTTTTTTCATAAATTATAACTAAATTACATGTAAGTTAACAAAAATTAGAGAACTACTATAATTTTTTACGATTAAATATGTTTTTGTCCCTTAATTTTCAGTGAATTTTGAAATTAGTCTATTTTAAAACTTTAGATCAATTTAGTCTTTCATCTTTCGAAATACGTGAATTTAGTCATTTTAATAAAACTTTATTAGGTTTATTTTATGTTTTATACGCATTTCAGGATTGTATTTAAACTATTTATATTGTTTGATACATTTTTGCTTTAATGTTAAGTCAAATACTATTATAAAACGTGCTTGAAACGTCAAATAAACTTAACAAAATTTGATTAAAAGAACAAAATTCACGTATTTCGAAAGATGAATGACTAAATTGGTCCAAAGTTTTGAAATGGATTAATTTCAAAATTCACTGAGAGTTAAGGGAATAAACTATAAGTTTTTTATATATATTTTTTTTTCACCTTAAAAAAACAACATTCAAACATGTCCTTGATGATACAAGAAAAAAAAAGTTAACTTTCGCTCTCTCTTTTTGAGTTTTCCTAATTTAACTTTTATCAAACACACAAACTTTTTAGTAACATTGAATGGTATTCATTGAATTAGCTCTTTTAACAAAGGTTAATCATCAATTTTGTGTCGATAAAGATCAATAAAAATAAATATAGTTTTTTTTCTCTTTTATCACCACTCAAATATATTTTTCTTGTTGTAAGGGTAGTTGTACCTACCCACAATAACACAGTCATAAAAGAAGTGGTAGTAGTCATAAAATGATAATAATAAATTAAACAACAATGATGATAATTAATTATAATAATTATAGTGAAACTAATAGTGATGATGACAACAAGAAAAAAATTATGATGATTGAAAAGGGAATAGTAACGTGGGTAATAATTATAGGAGAGATTATATTAGAAAAAAAGTCAAAATATAGGTATGTTGTTAAAACATTCATCTTGAAAGAAATTGTTCCAAAAATTTCCTAGTGTCTTTAAAACTCATTAATTATATATACTTATTTTAAAAATTAAAAAAGAATCTTACTTCTTCCAAAATTAACTCTCTTTTTTTTTTCTAACCACTTGATTTTATTCAAAACACCTTGCCAGACCATTTAATAATAATAATAATAATAATTTGATGATAATGTACAGTAAATATTTTTAGACAGCATTTCATTTATTAGGCCAAACTTATTTGATATATATTTTTAGTCATAAAAAATTGGCATTGTTTTTGTCAGAAATTATTTTTAAATGTGTAAAAAATTACAAGAAATAAAAAAAAAATCTAGAAATTTCTAATTCATTTGATAATTTTACTAATAAAAGATACAAGACTTTATAGTACTATAAGTTTATAGGGTTATTTAATACGAGATTATCCTACACCATCACACCGTTTTTTTTTTTCACAACAAAATAACAGTTTTTTATTATTTACTGAATTTTTTAAAATTTCATGAATTTCTCTCTATAAGGAGTGAGATTTACCAAATTTTATTATTTCAATAAAATAAAACTCTATCAGTGTCAAAAACAAATTTTTTGATCAAATATCAAATTTTAAATTAATAATAAAGAAAACTAAAGAGTAATTAATCCTAATAAATATGTTAATCTTCCTCTTTCAAGAAAGCAAGCACGTGCTATTATTAGGTAATTAACATCTATACACGTGACCTCTTCGTGCACAAGTGGTTGCACACTTACATTGGACTAAAGAGGCCGATCTCATTTGAGAGTTAAGCTTCGGGCTTTTACTTCCTACACCCCCACGATTTCTTCGATGGTCCCTCAAAATTTCAAAATGATATTTTATCCTAGAAAAGTAACTTTTGGAATATTCTGATTTTTTTTTGAAAAAATATATTTTTAGCAAAATTTTCAAAAAAAAAAATTCGGATTAAAATTTTCATAATATAATTTTTGGAACAGAATTTTTTAATTTTCGGAACATATGAAATGTATTTTGAAATATGTTTTGAGGAATAAGATTTATGAAATAAACTTTTCAAAATCCATATAATGCTTTCTAAAATGAGTTTTTGGCTATGATACACGGATACGATACGTGTATCTAATACGACACGTATACGATACGTTGATACGTTTATTTTTAAAATAATAGGATACGATACATGATAGATACGTAATATATGAATATTGAAAAATGTATAAAAACATAATAAATATATGATTGTTATTGTGTAAATCCAAATTAAAATTATATGTACTAAAGTTGTCAATATAAAAAATATAATATAAGTTATTGTCATCATAAAAGTACTATTATAAAAAAATTCTTAAATAAAAACTAATTTTAGTAACCAAAAATATGTTAGAGACCGGTTTTCTAATTAGAGACCAATTATTTTGGTAGCCAAAATCTTAGGAACTAATTCATAATAAAAACTATTTTAATTATCAATTTAGAGACCAATTATAATTTTTTTTAACTATTTTAGTTGTCAATAATTTTTAATTTTTAAATTGACACCTAAACTGGTCATTATTCACAAAGTTTCTTGTAGTGCACCCTTCATTGATAAGTATAATAAAGTATCGGACACGAATACATGTCAAACACGGATACGTGACTCAAGTTGAAGTATCGATACATCGTAGTTTTTTGGAAATTCACATGAATTGTGTTCTGAAACGAGATTTCCAAAATAAATAAAATATGTTTGAAAAACATTTCTTAAAGTGAGTTTTTTTTTTTCATATTCTTTCTTTGCAACTAGGGATGGCAACGGGGCGGGGTGGGGACGGGTTTCGCTATCCCATACCCATTCCCGTAAAAAAAAATTCATCCCCATATCCAAACCCAACGAGTATCAAAGTTTTATCTCATCTCCATCCCCGCCGGGTAACGGGTATAATCTTGTACCCATACACGTACCCATTTCCTTAATACTTTAATATAAATTTTAATTAATTTTTATAAAATAATAAAAAATTAGGATAAAAGAAACATAATATTATCAAATATTCAATATTAGGATGATGATTGTTTCTTCGATATCAAATACTTTGAAATAAATTATAATTTTTTATATTTTAGATTAAAATACCAAATGAAATTTCATGAGAACTAAAACATTTATTAAATTTGCAAAGTGCAAACATTAATGAAACCTAGTTGATAAAATTTAAAAATATTTTAAAAAAAATTAAAGGAAAACAATATTCAAATTAAAATATATTTTAAATGTTTGTTTACTTCAATTTTTTAAATTCTAATGAATCTCTTTTTACATCACTTAATCAAAATGACGCAAAAAATAAATAATAAACATAATAATAAAATTTTAACATGGATATTGTATCTTTTGAACTCCAATATATGTTTGATGGTGATAAAAAAATATTTATGACAATTACATCAAATTTTGATATTGTAGTAAATAAAAGTTATTTATACAATTATAGTGAAAAATTACAGTATAATTGATATAATGAGTTAGAAAATAAAAAATAATTGGATAAAATATATTGAAATAGTATTCTACATGATGAAAATAAACAACAAATAAAAATATTAAAAAATTAACAAATGTATGTCTTAGAAACAATTTGAGAAACTATTCAAAGAAATCACATAAAGGAAAACGAAAATACCTTAGACATCTAAGAACACTTTTCAAACATCAACATATATACTCAATGGTTGAGAAATAATAGTTTAAGCGAAACAAAAAGGTTCTTCAAATGAAACAAAAATTAATAAAAATAAGTAAAATTTTTTTTATATTACCTAGTAAATGAAAGGTTTATGCTATGAAACATTTAAATTGAGAGTACTAAACATATTCATGTGAAAAGAAAATATTAAAAAAAATAGATATATTCAAATATGAGACATAAAAAAATTTAATTGACATACATCATTTTAACAGAATTACATAAATGTTATGATAAGATGAAAAATATATTGGAGATGTGAATAAGTTTCATGACAAACCAAATAACTAGAAGAAATAAAAAATTGAATATATATATATATATATATGGTTACTTAATTAATTGTGAATATTTTAATAATTTAAATGATGATGAAGATATGGCGGGGACGGGTATTATGGCGGGGATATGTACATCCCCATAACCATCCTCATACCCAATTGAAAAAAGTGAAGGATTCTCCATACCCATACTCATACATAATCAATGCGGGGATTCTCCGTCAAAACGGGGACGGGTTCGGACAATACCCACAGATACAGATTTATTTGTCATCTCTATTTGTAACACTGTTCCACTGTAATAAAATACGCATTTAAACATATAAAGTTGTCTCTTTAATGTTATTAAAATCATGTTAGCGACAATAAATCCTTTCAACAACTTCAAACTACCATTTTCTTTATTTTTTTATTTATATATTTGATATATTTAATCACTTATTTTCATCTATCATTTCATCGCCTAAATTAAATATGAATATTTTTCTTAAACGAAGTTTCAAAGAGTCAACTTTATACACCGATTTAAATTTTAGTTATGCAACGATTTAAATTCTAGTTATAAATTTAAAATATCTTTTATACATTAAAAAGCAAATACTTTATAAATTAAAAAGCACAATGCCGTTTATACATTCAAAATAGTTATTTACGTAAGACCTTTAATCACTTAAAAGTGAGCATTTATATTGGTAAATCACCAACTAAAATACTAATCAAATTATAATATAGAAATTATATGATTATAAAAGTTAATCATATTAAATTCGTGAATACTTATTGCATTCCTCAATGAAACAATTTTTGTATAATGTATTTTAATACACACAAAAATGTCTATTCATTATTGATGAAGCATGACCCAATTAAATTATATTGTCTTTAAATCATATCAAAGGGGTTCAATTATGTTGGGTTCATTACTTCAATTTTAAAAGAGGTCCAAAATTAGTTCTTTGAAAATAAAAAGAATAAAAAGAAAAGGTGGTTGTTATTATACTCCTAAAGTTCATAGTCACCCACCCAATTCATCATAGAAAAATAAAAGAAAACAATAACATAAAAAGTTTTTATAACGTCACCCGTTAACGTCTGTTAAAGAAAACACAAACGTTAAAAATGATCGGTGACATTTTCTATAAATAAAATATCAATTTTAACATTTGTCCACGTAAGATATATAAAAAGTGTATTCAATTAACACTAAGATAATTATTAAATGTTAATGTATATTACCTAAGTGAAACTATCTAAGTGAAGACCGTATAAAGAATAAGATATATACTAATAAAATGTTGGTTGAGTGTTCTAAATTAAATTTTCTTTAATAAGGTTTTTAACATTTAACTTTTTTTTGAGATGGATACATCATGATTAAAAGAAAAGAAAACTCAATTAAAAACGATCAATTACAATGTTAATAATAGTTTATTTTCTAATTTTTTTAAAGATTTTGTTAAATCTTCATTTTCTATTTCACACCAAGTTCAAAAGCATTTTTATGAACCATATAAATATGAAAAAAAAGAAGATAAAATCTTACTTATTTTGAGTTCTTCTCTTCTATAGATTTCTTCTCTTCATCTTTCTTTTAGAACTCTCAATAATACTTTCCTTCACATTCTAAAATTGTTCCTCACTTTGCTATTTATAGATTCATCACTCATTTGCATTCATTGCATCTAAAGATTATTTGTATAATTTTTTTTTTCTTAATAATTTATTAGGGCAACTTGAACTTGTCTCTTTCAACTTATAATTGTTTTTATTTTATAAGTATAAAGTACATATGTAGCAAAAGTAAAACGTACTATTGATGGAGAATGGATTTGAGTTTTTTATTCACAAGAACTCGCCTTTTAATATAACTAATTGGATAAAAAAATATATGTAGTATTTATTCTCAATGACTAATTTATGAAAGAAAAAAAAATAATAAAAAGAGATGTTGGTTTGTATTTTTGTAAGTATTTGTAATTAACCTTATATATCCCTAGTGTTAGTGGAGGGAATTAAATTCACAACCTTTCTCATCTTCCTTCTAACTTTACTACTAAATCAATCTTATATTTTGTAAATGAGATTTTTATATGCTGATGATAGATAAATAAATAAAAAATTATATATTGATGCATTAATGCATTTCTGTCATTTTACCTCGGCTATTATGCCTCGATTTCAGGGTAACCGCAACATATCAACACACGGTGACATTTTTGAAATTTTGCCGAAATTTTATGCTGAGCTCTTGTAATAATCGTTGCATAAAAGTTTATATGCAGCAGTTCATATCCACCTGAGACATAAAGCTTGAAAAATAATTTCAAAACTTCTGCTCTTTTCATGTTTTTAAACTGAACATGTAGATTATGCCTCGGTTTTCAAATACCTGAGGCATAAAGGGCTTATGGCTTCGGTTGTCTACCACCCAAGGCATATAAATTAATGAATTTCAAAAAAAATAAAAAAATATTTTAATTAAATTGCAACACTTTTATGCCTCTGTTTGGAATATACTTGAGGCAGAGAGCTAATAGACCTCGGGTGTGTTGGACCCGAGGTAGAAGGTGATATATGTCTTGATTGCCAATTGAACCGAGGCAGAAAGGTTTATTTAGGGCTTCAAATTTGGACAGGTCTTCTTATTCCTCGCGTGGTCATCTTCTCCCTCGCATGGATTGTTTCTTCGTTGCCTCCCTGTGCACCATTCTAGCCTTCTTCCTCCATACCTGTCGTCGTTCCAATCGTCGTTCTCGTCGCTGGATCAAGCTTTCGTCGTGTCGTTTGTTGGTAATCAAAGCTCGGTTGGTTGTTCTTTCAAAAATCTATTTGTAAAATGATATTTGCACTCACTCATATATATATATATATATATATATATATATATATATATATATATTCTAAATTAGCCTTATCACTAATCAATGTGCACTACAAAAAAACTCTTAAATAATAACTAATTTTAGTGACCAAATTTGTTAGTCACCATAGTGACCAATTTAGATACCTTAAAAAATAATAAAAAATCACTGATTACTAAAATAGTCACTACTATGAATAAAAAATTATAATTGGTCACTAAATTGGTTATTAATTAATTATAGACTAATTTTAATTCTTTTGATAGTCAAAGCCTTGATAGCTAATATTTAGTGACCAATTTATAAAATAATTCCTTTGCTAGTAACTAATATTTTTTTTTTGACACTAAAATTTGTTGTTAATAAGATATTTTCTTGTAGTGGTAGGACTTCCACCATAACTTGTAATACAAACTTCATATGAAACACATACACACACATTTCAAGCTAAACATTCAAAGTTTTAAATCTATAACAATGCAAACAAGTCTCAGTTTCAATCTACCTTAATAGAAAATCATACCATTGTACAAAACGTATATTTCAAAATATTTCACCTTAACCTAAAGTCATATACTTTCTAAGAAGATATATTAAAAATAAAATTTTATCTGCTTCAACTTTACAAAATTAATTTGTAATGTCAAGTTTACACCCACTTTATACTATAAATTAATTTTATCTTTAGTCCATGTGAGATATTTAAGACATCCTCACAATGAGACATATGCATATCGAATATGAAATTAAACATTAATGTGTGATCCAACAGTAACATAGTGACACGATAGACCCCATAAACAATAAATCTTGTTATAATATATTTCAAATAACTCTCATATATTCGTAAAAAGAAAATTTTAAACTTAATTCAACTTATTTGTAAATTTTATTTGTAAGGTGAAATTTATCCTCATTTATATAATCTAATTTTGCCTAATTTTTGGTTCACATTAATCTCTAACAAACAATTATAAAAACTTGGGATTCAAAATATAAAAGAAGAGAAATACTTATTTTAATTAAATATTTTATATATTACAATGCTTTTTACTTAATCTTGACTTCATCAGTGATTTTTATCGAGAATATAATAAGATTAGTTTTGAAAGAAAAAAAAAAGATAAATAATTAAAATTCTAATTTATATGTCTAACTTTGGATATTATGTAATCTTGTGGGTGGGTGTTGAGATTGAAAAATGACAAAAATGAATTAAGAGTTGAAAGTGAAGAGACAACGAGTTGGTAGCCGTTGATGTTGCTATGTGCTTCCCTTCCACTAACTACCACATTCTATTAACTAGCTTTTTTTATCCTATTTCATATTGTGGTTGAAAAAATTCTACATTTATTTGTTTATTTATGTAACTATGTATTTTTTTTTTCATATGAACACCATGGTTGGAGTTTGAGTGTCTAAAGACATTATTGCTCACTTATTTGATAACACAGATCAAAATTATTTTTTATAAATAAATTAAATTAATATAAAATAGCATTTCTCTTAATTTAATAAAGATAATGGAATAGTTATACTAATTTTTTAAATATGAAATTTTTTGTTAGATGTTAAAATAAAATATGAAATTATTGAAAATATAAAAACGATAGTAATTTTCACGATTTAAAATGATATAAAATATTCACATAATCGTAATAATAATAATTATTATTATTATTCTTATTATTATATGGTAATAAATTTGAAAACAATAATCTAAAAAATACATAAAATGTGTAAAGAGATAAAAGAAAGATACTTCTGTAAAGAGATAAAAGAAAGAATAATATAAAAGAGTTACAAAAAATTAGAATATCACTTTTTCGGAATAAATAATCATATTTGTAATAGAAATAAAGAAGTATGTTGATGATTGATATATATAGTTCAACCTCCACAAAAAATGGAAAGAGTTATAGCAAGCAATACGAAAGAACATGTTCTCTCATAATTTCATTTTAGAAGATATTAATTGTCGATAGAAAAAAAAAGTGTGCATGGACATTTATTTGTAATTTATGCACGAATGAATGAATAGTTGGATGTACTCAAAATAGTATAATGAAAATGAAATTGAAAAACATTATAATACTAAAATTAAAAAGCCTATTTAAAAAAAATGGAAAAAAAAAACTAAAGAACGAGTCGTCATCATCATTGGAATGTGTAGGGAAACCTACAAACAAACTATTGAAATATTATAGAAAATGACTAATGTCTATTTGTGGTGGTTTAAGTGTAGGGTGCTAGACTAAGAATGCAAACATAATTTCCTATAATTAATTAAAAACTATGAAAATAAGTTTAATTACATGGATGGATTAAAATAAGTCATCAAATAAATTAGAACAATAATTTAAACCTTAAGCTAGAACATTTTTTTCTCAAGCAAAAATAATGCCAACTCAATCTTGTTTTAAATTACATTTTTACTCAATGGAATAAATTTTCATTTAATTACGAAATTTTCGCCCCAACTTAATTTTTTCCCCTTTTCCTGTGTTGTCTCTTTAGTGGATTTAATGTGAATGTTAAATATAAATTAAATATTATTTTGTATATTTGTTGGTTATGACGTATGACGATGGTCCTTTGGAATAATAAGAATTATATGAATTTTGGATAAATTTGAGACAACATGTGAATTATTGTTTGATTTGTCTATGAAGTAAAGACATGTAACAAAAATTCACATGCTTTATTGATGGTTTAAGTCATATAAATTTCAATATGAAGTGGTGAAAAATTAGAAAATGAGGGTTAGGATGACGAATGCAGGTCGATCCGACACATTTAGATTTGACCCGCATTAGGCTCGCATATTGCGATTGGGTTGGACCGTCCCGCAGAGAAGTTGCAGGCTTGAAAATGTGACATGCCCTGTTTACTTTTGGACCTGTAGGCTAGCTTGCATATTTGGGCATCTTGACTTAAAAGAAAAAAGTCATAGACATCATACTTTTAATGTTTGAAGCATCAAAACAGTACAATAAAATAAATTTGGAGCATGAAAATAGTTCAATATATCAAATCAAAAGAGTCCATAACATTTGGAACATCATAATTTTAATATTTGGAGCATCAAAAACATTCAAACAAAACAAGTTCTAGAGCATCAAAACAAATCCAATAAACAACATCATAACAGTCCAATAAAAAGTTTAGGACTATCAAAACAAGTATAATAAATAACATCAAAACATGAACTTGTATTAAATTAGGATGAGAGGTGTTAGGTTATGTGGATCATATTTCATTTATATATAACATTCTGCGAGCCGGCTCACCGGGCCAAACTCACATCGTTATCCCTAAAGAAAGTTATTATATACATATGTGAGTGAATGTATAGTTCCAATTGTAACCTTTATCTATATTTTTGATTTTGTTAATTTAAGTGCTGAACTGGATTAAATTTTAGTTTCTAATAGAATATATTTAATATCTTTTAAAGTATAAATTTATGTCCAGTCTATATGATTTTTATGTTCTTTTATTTGATTGAACTTGAATTTATTAATTAAAATATCATCTTTTACGTACATTTTCTAAAATTTATTTATTTAATCTTTGTATATGTATTTTTATATGATGTATTACAATTTTTTGCATTGAATATATATAGTATGATTATTTTATTTTGATTTTTTATGACATAGATTATTAATAACTATGTTGTCTTTTTTTTTCAAATTTACTTTTTTAATTATTACTTTATAAATTTAAATAATTATTCATAATAATATTTTATTTTTATTTTTATGATTTTAGTAACTATTTTTTTAATTCAAATAATTACTCATTATTAAAAAATTATTTACTCTTTTATCATTTTATTAACTACTTCTACAAATTTAAATAATAAAAAAAATCATTTACACATTATTATTTATAATACCTTTTATCTATTTTACTTTATTTTAAATATCGTATGTCTATATAAAAATAAGTTATTTATTTTATGTTAATTTTGAATAAAAATATTATAGAAATGTAGTATAAGATTAATAGTAAATACAGAATGTTATATATAAATGAAATATTATAAGAATTTAAAATTTGTATCTGTATAAAAGTATTGTATAAAAGCATTGTATAAATGTATTTAATTTCGTCTTTTATTTTTATTAGTTTCTTTAGTTGATAATCTTACAAAAATTTTGTTAGTTGAATAACTTTCAGCTAGTTTTCTCACATTGTTATTTTTTTTTATCAATTATGGATTATATTTAAAATATTTCTTAATAAATTGATACACTTACCAAATATTAAAGTTAAACTCCTCTATTTAAAAATAAATTATTAGATAATTATTATTAGATTAATTCAGCTATGGTGAGTTCGTAAGACTTTTGGCCAAGCTGTTGAGGAACAGCAATCAGTGTGGGAAAGGTAATTTTTTCAAACTGAACTTTGATTCATTTCTTATCTTTCTCCCTTTACAATTGCTTCGCTGCTTTTCAATTTGCTTTGTTTGTCTTCTATTTGGTCTGCGTAGTTTGAATGATAATGGTAACCCTTTTATTCCCAAAGGAACCTGCAAGTTTGTGAAACCCAGAAGAAAAATGACTCCTTCTTTTTGTTTTTGAAACCAAAACAACTTCACGTGCTCATAATCTCATCTGGGTCTTGCTCAAACAAGTCTGAATTGGTAGTGCCCGTGACCTGCTTGTGAAAATTCCCGTAAGACCTTGCTGCAGTAGTGTGTGAAATGGATTTCGTGTATGAGAAATAGAGGGATGTGCAAGTCTTGTGAGCTTTAGTTGCCTTGTTTTTGGTTTTGTAAATAGTTTCTGCGAGTTTGAGGTTATTTGTAACTGATACTTTAGTTAAATGAAATGTATTATCGATAGTCAACGAGTTTCATTCTTTCGTGTGAAGACTTATTTTTTCTGATGTAATGACTTTGTTCCTCATTTAGTATTTAATAAGATTGATTTGACAATTGATTACATCCTTTTTTGTTTTTGCTTGAAGTCAGCACCTTTGGCTTGATACAGGTCAACAGATATGAGTGAAGAGTCTGATTCTAAAGTCGACGCTATGGATCTCTTACGCCAGTTGGAAGATATCCTTGAATCTGATGCTCTAATGTAAGGTTTAGTGATTTCATGCGCACAAACTCGAATAAATCTTGCCCTGATGATTGCTTGAGAAACTTGTAAATTTTCTGGCATTCCCATCAATAAATATGCTGTTTTCTATTCTAGTTTTAACGTTTTCATAACGGATGCTGAATAGTAAGATTTTTAATTTGTATAAAAGCTAATACTAATTTATTTTAGTAAATTTTGTGAGCTTCATTCATATGAAGTCTCTGGATGATATAAAATATTGTAAAATATAACCTTGATGATGGAATAACACCCTCTAAGCAATGTCTCTTAGCTATGGTCAATCTTGTTTCTTTGTTGCTTGATTTAACTATATTATGTTTCCTTCTTTAAATATGTTTTCCCTTATGTTTTTGGATCTAGTGACGAGCTGGGCTTTATTCATCCCTCACAATTCCCCTTGCTAAAGGAAGAATCAGACATTTCGTCTAATTTATCTTATGAAGCTATCCATCAATCAGAAGATGGAGCAGTAAGCCCCGTGGAATCTTCCAAACAAGACAACATATATTTCTGGAACCGAGATCATAAACTGGGAATCTCAACTCATGTTCTTCTACCGTTATATAAAACTGCTAAACATGCATTTATGATTACATTTAAACAATACAGAATGTGTGACAACCAATCTGACAAAGTTGGAATTTGCTTACCTGCCACTTCTAGTGATCATCTTGAAAGTACCCTTCTGAGACATAGCAAGTCTCTTCTGCTGCTAAGCTGTGATTTTATGACAGCTTGGAATTGCAGGTTCTCCTCTTATCTATTAATGAATTTTTTATACTTTTTTGTTGTTGAGATCTGTAAGACTATATTGTAAGTTGACAGAGTCCAGTAAATTGTTTTAACTTATGATAACAGGTTTATTTGACAGCATTTCCCTTTGTTCAAATGTCTAAATGATGACATATTCTTTTTATGATAGAAACATGCCTCGTGAGATGAAAGTAAAATTTTACTGCACAGTCACCAGACCTGTGGTACTATATGGTACTAAATGTTTGGTGCTCAAGAGTCAACAACAGCATAAGCTTAGTGTTGCACAAAATGTTGTGATGTATGAGGGAACGTACAAGATAGGATTCATATTGAATGTACTAAGAAAAAGAATTGATAACCTCTATTGAGGAAACATGCTGGGAATTTGATTTTTGTTACCAACTTATTAAGTTTTTCTGTGCAATTGCAGAAAGTTAATAGTGTCCAAGAAGCAGCAGCTCTCAATGTTTGTAGATGAACTTCTCCTGTCAGAACTTGTACTCTCATATTCACCCAAAAGTGAACAAGCTTGGAATCATAGGTATTCATCTTCTGGCTTTGTCCTCATCACTAAAAGAATGAATATATTTTCTAGATTAGTTTTATATAGGTCTGAATTTTGAATATTAATTGATCCTCCTGAGGCTTTGGAACGCAAATATCAATCTAATGTATAGAAGTATTTTATTTAGGCGATGGGTGATCAAGTCAATCTCTGCAAACTGTTCAAATTTCAAAGAGATATTGGGAAAAGAATCTGAGCTGGTGGAAAAAATAGCTGAGGTCTAATTTCAGTATGGGAACATCATACTGTTTAAATTGGAAATGTTTTATTCTATGTTTGTATGATTGATGGGCATTCGAACATGAGAGAAGGATAATTGTTACATTACTTTCACCTTTGTTCTGACCTTTTCTCAATACAAGGGAGTATTATACAATATCATATTGTAACATTTGACACATAATTTACATTATCTTGTTAACACTTTTGGAATTTCAATCCATTATACATTGTTAATGTAAAATTCAAAACATCATCCTAAAGCAGGAAAATGATGGGGTGGGGGAGATCTGATGATGGTTTTAATTGTGGATTTATATAATGCTTCACCATTTTGCCATCATTGTGACATCATATTTTCATTTTTTTAATTAAATATTGATTTTTTCCTTTTTGTTACCTCATCATTTGCAGAGATCAAAAATGAATTATCGTGCATGGAATCACCGTTGCTGGTTAGTCTCATACATGACCATTGACCAGGTTTTGATTCTGTGATGTTTTCTTTTTGTTGTAAGTGTTATGAGCTAAAAGCATATTTGACTGAAAAAAAATCTTGTTATTTTTTGTTGCATTTTTTATTTTAATTATAGTATATCAAATATAAAAATGAAGTTGAATCAACAACTGAGCATTCAATTCCATTCCTATTTCCTCTCCCATTGCTGATCCATTAAAAATCTTTTCATTAAATTACATATGACCTTGCTTGTCAATGACATAATAAATGGTTCTCATGAAGCTGTACCTATTTAGGTTCTGTGTGAGTTAAGGAAATCAAGAAGTTGGGCTGCACTGCATATCGCTGATAATTGTTGTTTTCATTATCGCAGAGTAAGTTTTGCTTACCTTCTTTAACCTGACTAGTTATTGTTTCCATGCTATAAAAACATTTTGAGTAAAAATACAGCATGTTGTGTGTCCTTAGACAAGCTTATGATTTTCCTCTTTTACCAATCATGGTTTCTATTATATTGTAGCGACTATTACTGAGAATTATGGAGGGTCCAAGTTGTCTGGAAGATACTGTATCTTGTGGTCGTAATGTTAATATAGTCCAAGCCTTGAAGGTAATATTTATGCTTATTTATTTCATATATTGTGCATGATCTGGTATCTTTGTTGAGTATGTCATATTATGTTTGAATTGAAAGAAAGGGAAGGTATGCTTTGCAATGAAATAGAATGACAATGTACAGTGGTTGAGGTTGTTGCAGTGTTCTTGCTGCAGCTGAGATCTTGTGGTGGCATCATGTGATGCGCTCATCTTTCACTTCTGTTCTTTAGGTCATTCAAAATAGGAAGGAAAAATACCTGGTGGATTTTATTCACTTACATTCCATTTAATTAGACTATCAATCGGATATCCAAATATAGCCTTAATCTCATCTGTGGCAGAAATGGTAGTAGAATGTGCAAAGACATTAAAAAGTTTCCTTTCAGTTTAATAAGAGCCGCAGGTTCCAGTTGTTCAAGAAATATGACATAAAGCATTAGAATTTTCTTTTAGAACAACTCAAGCAACAATATGTGAGATATGGCATTTTACTAAATGACTGGTTTCGGTATGCTCTATTGTAAAATTCATTAGTGCTTATACAACAATATAAGTCTTATCCCACTAGATGAGATTGGCCACATGGATTGTACATCATTGGGTTGGTTACAGATCAAGTTCTTAGGAATATTATTCACACGATATGTCTCTTAACAATTAATTACATTGCTTTCTTGGTCTTCCTCGACACTTTTTCAGGGCCAAACATCGATTTATGAATAAAAAGTTAATTGAAAACCGAAAGGCAAGTAAGTTGGAAGACAATAATGCGAGTAAAATTTCCAAACTAGTGTGCTGCTCCAAACATCATAGCTCAATTTATTAGGTGCATATATGCTTCAGTTACTATAACATCATGATCATACTGGTCATGGTTCTGAATTTGCATAATTCTTTGTTGTTTCATACTTGCTTTTGTACTTCAGTTCATGGTCTTGATGGTAGTAATCTTTGTCCGGGGCTTGGTTTTGATAACTCTGTATCATTGGAATGAATATTCAATGTACTACTTACTGCACAATAGGTTATGCAGCATGTACCTCTTTTATAATACAAGAACTGCATATTGACTGATGTAATTGACATTACTGTATCACCTAAACTTTATATGCATGCACATAAATTTAGTTTTTAATTATGTTGCAACTATGGTTTGACAGGACGAGCTTGATTGGAATGAAACACTGATAAAACGTTATGTTGGAAGAGAGGTAGGTGACTTTTGTCTGTAATTAATTTCATAATTGGTCATCATATTACTCACTAGAGTAATACACTGATTAGCTGGAGTTTTCTAAATAATCTCTATCCATTACAGGATTTTTGGATTCTTGAAATTTGAGAAAATTGTTTTCTTGCTTATGAAATCCCATCAGATTATCACCTTTTTGTGATTTTGGGTTCCTTGAGTGCAAGTGGTTTTCTATCTCAGTAATTTTCTTAAAGGTTTAGAATTAGATGTTCAATGGTGCTGACTTTTAACAGGCTCTATGGCTTCATCGGCGCTTCCTTTCCACATGCTGGATAAATAATTTTGTGCCTGATTCTGGTGATGAGTCCTACCATTCCAAGGAGGCAATAGGCCTGTATCATGACTTTGGCACCTTTCTGCAGAATGAACTGTGTCTTCTCCACTCCTGCTCAACTTTTGTTGATGATGATTTTGTGGATGTCCAAGCACAAGCTGCACATTCTGCTTGTTACATTCTGTGGTTGAAAGTGGTATGTATGTAGATTATATGTCCATTAAGCTTTCCATTTCAAGATTGCTTAATAGAATTTCTTTCTCTGGTGTCTTCAATTTACTATGTGCATCAGCAAGTCCCTGAGTCTCTGGTGAATCAGCTCCAAGAGAAGCTAAGAGATGATGATCTGAAGACCCTGCTGAATAAGTCATGCCCAGAGAGATCCTCACTGTTCAATTACTTCATGAACTAGAAGAAAGCGTATGAGCTACATAGGATGTAGTAGATCTTATTACTCATTCTAACAGTTAGTTTATCTTATTTTATGTCTGGTACATTTGTGTATGAATTTGGCTCCCCTGACATGAACCTTGCACTTTGCAGGTTAAAAGCAGAGTTTAAATAACTCCGTACATGTATTTGTAAAAACATCCATAGGAAGTTGCTTCATAACAAGTGTTCTTGATGTGTTTCATATGAAACTATTTACAGTAACAATGTTAGTTTGAGGTCATATTTCATTCATTACTTGTGATTAAACACATCCGATAGTGACTCAACTGCACCTCAGACACTTAATTTAAAATTTTACGCACTCCTATATATGTACTTGTAAAGAAGGGAACTATGCAGCCTATAACAAATTTGCCTACCTGGCAACAAGTGTGGGAAGCATGTGATAAGGTTGGAGTCTGCATGGGATCAAGGGAAAAGGGTTTGATGATCATTTGGGTAGTTGTGGGTAGCTGTTGCCACAAAGAGAAGTTTTCCTTCTCTGATTTGTTGTTTCATTCTCAATTTCTTATTTTCTGAACATTACCTTTGTTATTATCAGAGCACTGCCTTCCGAATGTTTTCTCTATTAAACCACAGTAATATTAGTTCCTATCACAAACAATTGTATATAACATATATTAACCACATGCCAAGAAATTCTGGGTTAGTTGTAAAATCTCTTAATTTGAGTTGATATCATGCGATGAAACAGAATTTTTTACCATTTTACAGCTCTGGTAGAAGAAAATGACACCCATTTATTTGTACATTACTTTAATATATTGTTTAGAACTATTGCCATTCATGTTTTCTTGCAAAACTAAGAAAAGTTTACAAATGAAATATTTTACTTTCCAAAGAGTGATATGTGTGAATAACATTATTATAACAATAGATACAATTATCCCAAAGAAGAAAGACAAAAGAAAAGAGCAAACAACAACCAATGGTTTGAATGAAAAGTACATGAAAATTCAGCAGATACATTGTTGAAGTAAAACCTGTAGTCTGACACGAGACAAAGCCATAATACAAGAGCCACATGATATGTGAGAATCATGACAGATAGCAGTCATAAAGTCTTAGACAGTGTAGTGTCCGTTCATGGCATCTATGTCTAAACCCCTTAGCTTGGCAAATGATTCCACTCTACCTTTCAGAGTGTGAAGCTCTCTCAGCCTGCATCACAAGGAAGAAAATATTAGTAAGGGGGGAAAGAAAAACCATTTAAAGGTAAAATTAAGATTGAAAAACAGTTTGAAGATGAACAAAGACTGTGACCTTGCTATCTCTGCTCTCCTCCTTGCCTCTTCTGCCAGTGTATTAATTTCTCTGAAGGTGTGCTTATCTGTAAACCCTTTTGACTCAGCAGAGTGGAGGCCATGTAAGGTTCTCTGCTCAGTAGCCCATGCAGCCTCACGAGCTTCTCTACCAAAGTCGTTTTTGTTGATGAATGCGGTCTGTTAATTTAATTTGCATCAGCAAGATGTCACATAACTATGTAAGTGCTCTAGTCATTCTGAGTTTTAGAGACTATAAATATATGATAAATCATCTGGCCTACTTTATGTTCTCAACCTATTTCTTGTTATTCATTCTCCACAATTTTTTGCTCAATTTATGAGGTTCAGTCATAGTACTAACCCTTTGGTTTACCACCAGATTCCATGCCCTTCCACTTAATGCATAACGAACTGCAAACTTCAAAGGATCTAGAAGTAAATAAGTGACAGTATTGTATAGCCAAATGGCTCCTGTCCAGCCCCAACCGATACTTCTGATCCCAGCAACACTCCAAGTGAGAGTGGCAGATATAACAGTAGCAATCTGTCAAAATTATAGCAAAATCATATAAGCAAGTTCAAATTGTGTTAGAGGTTTGAATAATTCAGGAAGGTTGAGAAAACCATGTACCGCTTGAGCAATGATGAAGGCAGTGACAAGCAAAAGACCAGGTCTTTCTGTGTAGGACCAACCCCTTGACCTTGTCACGAAAATTAAGGCTTGACTAATGGTACTAACTTGAAGATAGACAGCAGATCCCAACATTCTTTTGGTTGGATCACTGTCCTCAGCATTTGGATTATAATGAAAGTGTTTCACGCCAAAATGGTTCTGGGGAAAAATACTTCATGTCATGGCATTGAGTGAAATCAAAACGAAGTAGTGAACAACTGGTAAGAAGATACTTACAGGAAAGAAGTCTGTTTCAACAACTATATAGAAGAAGATCACAGTCATTAGAGCCAGATAGCTGCCAAGAACAATCCCAGTTGCAAAAATTTCACTAAGCTTCCAACTATCAGGAATTGGAGAGGGCTTAACCCTATCTTTAGATATTGTCATGATGGTACCTACAAGGATGCTAACAAGTAAGTGGACAAGAAAGAAAATATTTCATGTAATAACCACCAAACTATAATGAAACTTTAGATTAAGATACTAGAAAGAAGTTAATATTACCATCATTGAGAATGGCAATGACAAGAACCATAAAGGGAGGAAAGTCAAATTTCCAAAAGCTGTTCAGTAACATGAAACCAAGCTGAAATGAAAAAAAAAAAAAAAAACTGAAAATGAGAAGAAGGTTGGTGATCAGGTTCATTCTGAATATATTCTTCATGTACAAAAAGCTTACCACAATACGAATAGTGATAGATATAGCATATATCTGCAAAGGAAAAGGAATAGAAGTAATCATGATTTGTTGTCAAACAGAAAAGTTAGAATTATTTTCTTTTACATATATGTAGATAGTTGTGGGATTACTGTGTAATTTTTCATTCTCTGGAAAATTGCACGGCTAGTTAAAACTGCACTTATGATCACACTCAACCCAGGTTCTGTTAGGACTATGTCAGATGCGCTTCTGGCAGCATCTGTAGCATCTGCTACAGCAATACCTATGTCTGCTATCTTTAAGGCAGGTGCATCGTTCACCCCATCACCAGTCATTCCACAAATGTGTTTTCTAGCTTGTAACCTCTTCACAATCTCATACTTGTGCTCTGAGGCAAACACACATTATCAAAAATTGAACATAACATTAAAATGCAGCTTCCTTTTGATCACTGCTTTCTTGGCTTACCAGGAAAGACTCCAGCAAAACCATCAGCATTCTCAATGAGATCATCAACAGCGACAGCACCCAATCCATCTTTGTTTTCACCAAGTAGCGATGAAGAAGGATACATGTTAGTCCCCATCCCGAGACGTCTTCCTGTTTCCTTACCTATTGCAAGTTGATCACCTGAAAGGTTTTTTTGTAGCATAACATGAGTATACTTTGGTGTAAAAAGATGATTTAACTTTGCCTAATATACTTTGGTTTTAAGAAAAACAACATTTTTGAAAATATTTGCATAACTATAGAATTAAAACAGTGAAAGAAAGAATCTCTCACTAGTAGACCGAAACTATCGCAGAAATTTTTCAATGTTCACTATGGTACCCAATGAGATAGGCTTTACTGTAGACTTTGAAAAGTTCAGGGTGTTGGAAATGTAGCTAGATGTCATGTTAAGCCATGCAATTTTAATTTGATTTGTTTTAATGCACTTTCTTCACTTCTCCACTGTCTAGGACACATTGTTCAGTAAGAGCAGTCTAAACAATAGCAATTAAAGCATAGAAGAAATCAAGGTAACAATTAAGACTGTTTAGTCGTTCTATGCATGAAGACAATTTCTTTAAAGACAAGCTAACAGTAAGAAGAATACTAAACAGTGATAACACCTTAATTAGTTTTCCAAATAGAAGATTTCATTTATGATCATAAATAGTTTTATGTCTAGAATTTGTTTGTTCACATACCTTAAACGTTCATATTGTAAGCGCAATCAAGATATTTGCACTCTTAAATGAACATAAAGTAATAGTTATACATACCAGTGATCATTTTGACACTCACGCCAAGATCAAGAGCTCTTCTAATTGTTTCTGCACTATCATGGCGAGGTGGATCGAAAAGAGGAAGAAGGCCAACAAACTCCCATGGTCCTCCTGAACTGTCTTTAGTTCCCTCAGGCACTTCCTAAATTGGAGAAAAGTTCAATTTTTATAAACAATGCACACACAGTATACCAACGAGATGATGGAGAATTCTTAGGGCCTAAACCTGGCGGGCAACTGCAAGAGAACGAAGTCCACGTTCTGCAAACTTGTCAATAATTGCATGAACCTTTTGTTGTATTTCTGATTTGTTATGTGCAAGATTGAGAATCTACAAAGTATAGTTAAATAATGATCAAACCATGTTACTCTTGTTGGTACTATGATTCTTTAGACTTGGATTATGTACTACCTGCTCTGGTGCTCCTTTGCTAACCCTGTGCATCTTACCAGCAGCATCAAGGTATGTTAATGCAGTTCTTTTATCAGTTGGATTGAATGGAAGGAAGTGAACTTCTTTTATTCCAGCTCTTGCCTTGTAAAGTAAAGGACCATTAGTAAACTAACAAAATTTCAACTACAGAAGATGGTGGAAACTTGCTTTTCTGAATGCTACAATTAGAATAGTGAAAATTTGTCTGTTAATAATGGATATTAATTAAGCAAACATCTGCAAATTTATAGAATTTTGGAATGCGCAGCAAAATGCAATGGTAAAAAGGCTTTAGTGTTGTTAATCTAGTAAAGTATCTTTGAACTTGTACCTCCTTTGGGTCTGCTAACATTGAAACTATAGCACCATCAATTGCATCCTGGTTCTCTAGCCTTGATGCTCTTGCAGCCATAAGTACAACCATATCACTGTCAACGTCTTTAACAAAAACCTACCAGATATTGATAGTTGTTTGGAAAAAGAAAGTTAGCATAACACCATCACTCAGATTCATTAATTTCTATTCATGCAAACTTTAAAGGTTCAATATATGAAAAGGATTCTTTCAGTGCTTTGTCATAAATTGTAAGTTGATGTCGATTATTAGCATTGCTAATTACTTTCCCATAAAATGTTTCTCTAGGAAGTTGTGTAGTCTAACTATTAGCACTGCCTGAAGGAATCTCCAATGTCTTGTTTAACATTCTGATATATTAACATGACCTTGGACATTCTGATCTACATGTTTCCAGACATTTGATCCATATGAAATTATATCAAAACGTTTTCTATGTTCAGTTTTATGGTAGGAACTAAGAAGAAAAAATTAAGACCTCAATGATATTCTTGTCTACTGAAAGCTTGTTAAGAGTTAATGTGCCTGTCTTGTCACTGCATAACACATCCATTCCAGCCATCTCTTCAATGGCAGTCATTCTCTTTGTTATGGCACCCTGCAAAGGATAAACCCATGATAGTTATTATTAGCTCAACAACAAACAGACTAATGGTCTTATAAAAGCCATTGAAATGTTTGGATCACAAACCTGCTGAGACAACCTGTGTGAACCAATAGCCATTGTAACAGAAAGCACTGTTGGCATTGCAATAGGAATCCCACCAATTAATAGCACCAGAAGGTTATCAATACCATTTCTGTATCCCTTTTGATGGATTGCATATATCACAATGATTTCAATGACCATACCAACAGCAATTGAACAGATGCAGAAGTTCCCAATAGATGTTAGAACCTGTAACAATTATGTGATGTCACTGAGCATTATCTTGACAAATATTTGTCACGGATATGACTTTACTTGAGACTACATTAACATTAAGAGCACTACAAATTCTATATGTGAGAACCTTCTGGAAATGTCCAACATGTGTTGTGTTCTCCACAAGATGAGCTGCCTTCCCAAAAAAGGTGTGAACTCCAGTTGCAATAACTACTGCCTCAATTTCTCCTTGCTTGCAGGTTGAACCAGAATATACTCCTTCTCCAGGGTGTTTGCTGACAGGAAGTGACTCCCCAGTAAGAGCAGACTGAAAAACACATGAACATATTATAATTGAATGCAAGAGGGGAATGCATGGAATGCAATGGAATGATGATGAAGTTAATGTCACATTTCATCTTTGCATGCATCAGCAACAAGAGCCTTTTCCCATTAGCTTAAGATCAGTTATACAGACGAATTTGGATTTTCTATGTTTTTTTTTTGTTCTTCTATTGAGCTGTCAAAATATATTAATAGACACTGATTTTGATATTTTAAAATATATTAAAAAAATTTTAATATATCAACATCAGTATATTTTTAACGCTCAGCAGCAGATGACAGTACTAAAAAACTCGATAAAAAATCTAAACTCTACATGGATCACACATGAAGCTATTTGGTTCAGACCAGTTCTTCATAGATACAATTTAGCATGAGATCCCTCTTACTAACTTTCTCCTTCTATCTGTGTGAAATGATTAATTTCATACTAATATAGAAACATATTCCCCTTCTCTTGAGAAAATATTGGAACCATTTCAGAAGTTTCCTATTTAGTTCACATCTTATTTTAGTTTAAGATGGCTGATATGCATCAACCTCAGCCATTAACAGCCAATTTTACCTGATCAATCTTCAAAGGATCACCTTCAAGGAGACGTGCATCAGCAGGAATGATGTCACCAAGCTTGATGCTTATTATGTCTCCAGGAACCAACACTGAAGCTTCTTCTTCACTCCATTTTCCATCACGAAGTACCTGTAAATGTAATTGGATGTCAAAGGAAATGTAAACAAACCAGTATAACAAAGACATTGGTAGAGCAACCTGAAAAGGAAAACAAAAGAACATGCAAATATGATGTAGAATTTGGATTTTCTACTAGATTTTTATGTGTTGTTCTTTTGCTGCACTTTAAAATATCTTGACAGATATTGATTTTAATGTTTTAAAATATATTCAAAAGAATTTTAATATATCAAACATCAGTGTAATTTTAATATTCAGTGGAGACAACACAGTAAAACTCAGCGGAAAATTTGAACACTTATAATGTAGGAAGCTACAGTTAAATCAGTTGAAGAGGGAAATTACCTTTGCTTTTGGGGCTAATCTGGCCATAAGAGCAGCAGCTGCATTGCCAGCATTGTTTTCTTCTATGAAACTAATGGTGGAGTTTATAAGTAGCAATAGAACTATGCCAATAAAATCTTGATAATCTGCTCTTTCATGCTACAGAATTAAGGAGTTGTTGTTATATCAAATGTAGTGGATAATGTAGTAAACACTGACTAATTGATAATGATATATGACTTATACATTCAAACCTATGACAGTAACAAGTTACCACCAAAAATTTAATCTTGCATGAATTATTAGTATCTATAACTTTCAAATTAAAAGTAGCAAAAGGAATGGAATAAAATTCACCATGAAAGTTGTAAAACATCAAATCTCTTCTTAAAATTTTAATAATTGATATTTTAGTCTGAAATAAAAAAAAAATCATGAAATTGGGAACTATTAATCATTTTAGCCTTTAACATTAGGGTTTGCCTATTCAATTCCTAATTTTTGTAACCATTAGTCAAACTGCTCCCAACTTCATAGCCAAATTTGTCCCTCATGTCAGAGATTGAATTGACTAATGATTTCAATATGAGGATTGTGTTGATTGATTTAGTAATGTTAAGAATCAAATGGAATAGTGATGTCAATGCTATGAATCAAACTCATTGTGTCAAATAATCATGAACTTTATTTATTTATTGTAACATGAAAGACCAAATTGATCATAGCTGTCAGATTGTAGTTTTTTTTTTTTTTATTTATTAATTTAATTAAACTTAGCAAAATCATGGAGAATAGCTTAAACTCAAAAGCAAAGATGAAGACTTACCCCTCCATGTGCCATGCCTATGGCCATGATAGCAGCAGCTTCCATAACCCATGACAGAGGATTCCACATAAACCCTAAAAACTTCAGTATCTTACTTTCCTGTTCAATCATTAAAAGGTATATTCAGAAAATATTCATGAGAAACCTGATAAACAATTTGAAAAGGAAATAAGAAACTAAAAAGGCATTGAAGTTTGGTTTTTTCACCTTCTTTTCTTCAAGCTTATTGTATCCAAACAAGTCTAGCCTCTCTTGCACTTGCTGAGAGCTTAAACCTTCTCTTGTGCATTTGAGATTATCAAAAACCTCTTCAAGAGGAATGTTCTCCTACATAACCCAAATTTCAAGTTCATCAAATTAACTCATAATTTGCATTTAAGAAACTAAGATATGTTTTCACATACCAGATCAACAGCTTCCTTTATGATAGCCTCAAGTTCAACGGACCCTTCTCCCATTTTGAAGCTGCTTTATCTTCTACTCTCTTCCAACAACACAATATATGCACTTTTGAGCTCTGAGTCACAGTTAGAACCCTTTAAAATGTAGATATTGATGAACCATATCAGCAAAACATAATAAAAAATATTGCCAATGCTCCAAAACATATTGCAGTTGAGACAATAACATAAATCTGAAACTGTGAGGTTTTTCGAGGGAAGACACTAGAAGATTTGATACCAATGAGATATTTATATAAGAGACCAGAATACTACTTTCAACCTAAAACCTTAAAGCTTTTGGTTGAAAGTGGTATTGTAGTCTTTAATATAAGCTTATACTAGAAAATTTGGTATTGTAAATATATCTATATAAAAGATCAAGACACCATATTCAACCTAGAACCTCTTAAAGTTTTTGGTTGAAACTGTTATCTTAGTCTTTTGTATAAGCTTACATCAGAATATCTAGTACCAATGAGTTGTAAACATACTCGTATAAGAGATCAGGACACCATTTTCAACCTAAAACCTTAAATTTTTTGGTTAGAAGTGGTATCTTGGTCTTTTATATAAACTTCTTCACACCTCATTAATACCGAATCTCCTCGTGTGTTTCTTTAGAAAAACCTACCAGAAATAATTGCAGAACTACAACTTTCCTAGTTCACATGGTGAGTTCTATATCATTCTACCCCCAAGAAAACTAAAATTTTGATTCTCTTAGCCCCACTAAAGTTGTGAGCATTACCAGAAATCCACCTCTCAAAGAGGTTTGATAATCTCTCCAAATCCTCAGAACACTCTTTCAAGCTCAAATGAAAGATGACCTTAGGAATGACATGTATATATATGTAAACATATAAATAGAGAGAGAGAGAGGAATGTGAAAGAATGAAGAAGATGTGCTTAGAATAACAAGAATGACAAAAACTAGAAAAGGTGTAGAAAACAACAAAAAGTGGCATATGCATGTGTAACTCCGCCGGCCAGCTTCTTCTACAATGGAAAATGGATGTATTAAACAAAGCTATGGAGTTATTACACTCAAACATCTGCCATTTTTGCCGCTATCTTCATTTCTTTACTTTTTCAATACAAAAGTTCATATTATTGCCATTTGGCCATGCAAATCAAATGCAATATAAAATAATAACGAATATTCGACCGTACATTTTCTTCTCCCTTCTGTACTTTGTCACTCACATCTTTCTATATTAAGAAAAATACCATTGCAACACATTCACAGCTTTTAATCATGTTTTCTTGCATCATCTTCTTCTATTATGTTGTGTCAGAATGTCACAAGAGAGATCAAAATATATAAATATATCTTTGATGAGTATGGCAGAGTCAACAATTTTATATAAGAAATGAATTTTACAGTTAAGTTATAATTTTATACTATCAAACACTACTGTAATTTTTTATATTATATGTGATTTTTCTTACAAATTTATTAAAATAATTTATAAACAAATATTTATTATTATTATTTTTGAAAAATTTTAATTACCAGTAATTCCTTCTTAAACAGTTGTTTTTTAAAAAATGATAAAATTTATAAATATTTTTTATGAAAAGTATTTTATACAAAATATTTTGTCAAAAAAGTTGATAGAAATTTCTTGCAAAAACAAAATTTGTAAATATTTTTTTAAAAAAAATTCAAAAGAAAATCAACAAAAACATATGAATTTTTTAATAGTTATAATTATCCATGTCAACTATTTAAGAGATTAGAGAATGATTAGGGAACGATGAAATAATTCATATTTTAGCTTATTTTTGAAAATATATATTATGTCAACTTTATTTTTAACTTATATAAATGAGATGTCAAATAATTACATACTCGCGGACAATTAGTTAGTAATGTCAAGAATTTAAAACAATAAATATTTTTACAGGACTAAAAATATATGAACCATCCTACGTACTAAAAGCTTATTTAAGTTTACTTTTTTATGATTAATAAAATATTACATTTTTGTAATTTTGTCAGTGTATAAAGTAATGAGAATGTGAAAAGAATATGCTTACTGCAGAATTCTGTAAGTGGGTGAGGTTAAGTCTGTAATGAACCCAGATTTGTTCGAACTTATCTAAAATAACAGATAGATAACGTTGATTCTACGTAAATGTAAATAATAGTATTAAAAAAATTAAGACTAAGATAGGCAATTTTTATATATATATATATATATATATATATATATATATATATATATATATATATATATTAAGGGTGAATTTCTTTATGTGGGAGAATTTTGATGCAGAGTGCATAGCAAATGAAGTGGTAGACGATACCATGTCATGAAAAAGAGAAAAGGGTGCATGATTTTTAAAGGTAAATGATAAAATAACAGATGATGATATGAATATAAATTTCTTTAAAGTTAAATATGTTTTTAGTCTCTAAATTTTGATTTAAAATTAGAATTTATCTATGTTTGAAAATTCAATATATTTTAATCTCTAAATTTTAAAAATGAATGAATATAATTCTTTTAACTCAATTACGTTAACTTTTGTTTAGATGTCAAACCCATGTCCAGGCAGATATTAAATCGAAAATGTGTCATACAGTGTAAACAACTCCAATACTAACATGAAACGCGTTCGAAATTTTTAAAGATAAAAATGTATCGAAATTTTGAACATAGAAGAATTTTAATTTGGGATCAAAGTTCACGGACTAAAAATATATTTAACTTTTTTTTTTTACTATATGCTGAAAAAGATGCTAGTAAAAAAATGATGAAAAAATGGTATCATGAATTAGGGAATTTCAATAGTTGTTAATGAAAATCCAACCAAAGAGTTTAAATTGAAAGGAGTTTTGACTCTTCACACCTTTCCTATTCACAATAGCATAAGAGGGATTCAGAGAATTTTGAGATATTATATCATATATCATTTTGGAAGATTTTAATTTAACTTTCAGTTCCTAAAATTTGGAATGAATGTGGTTCTTCAACTTTTTTTTTCAAATATCTGTCTCTCAAATTTAGGAAAAAAGAAGAAGACAATTTCAACCCCTAAACACTAAATTAGGAAACTATTTGAAACTACTTTTATTCTCTAGACAATAAATTTATAAATTTAAAAACTGAAATATAATTTTTATTTGAATGGTCAAAATCAAATTTATTTCAAATTTCTATAGTTAAAAATATATAAGCATTTTACTTTCTAACAATGCTCTTGTTCCATAAAAGTAGAATGTGACAATGTTGAGTTCTCATGCCATTTGAGAATAATATTACTAATTAATTAACATTTTTATTTTATTATTCTGAAATAAATAAGATACAAGTATATTCATCATGGTATCTATCATTGAATGTGACAAAATCCAAGTGCTTAGGTCTCCAAATTGGGAAGATGAAGTTTCAAACATTGTTTCGACCATCCCAAGATGTTCCATTGTTAATGTGTTCAAGCTCAGAAAAAGAGTAAAATAAATTGAAGAAAATTCTAAGTAGTGTCTGGTTTTGGTTGTTGTTGAATTCAATAAAGAAACTCACGAATGATACCATCAACATAACCCGAATTAATAATGCAATCATATCTTTTTTGTCCCACCTAATAATTTATCCATTATTCTTTGTTGCTCTAATATATTAATGTTTGTTTTCAACAAGAAACTTGCAAAAAAATTGACAACACTATAACAAGAATTTCTTTGTCATCTTGATCTTTTGTCCAACCACAAACTCACAAAAAAAGAAAAAAAAAACATGACAAAAAAAGAACTTTTGAACTAAAAAAAATGGTGTAGTGTGAATAGTTGTGCTATTTTAAACATTATATATATTAATATAATAGTCTCATTATAAGAACACTTTAAGAGATGGTTCCAAAATAAACCTAGAACTCATCAAAGACCATTGTTATGCTTATAACTTCATAATTCCATCCTCAAAAGTATCTTATGTTCATCTAATCTTGATATTTTACAAGTTTATAATTTAGAGTGTTTTTGACCAAATTTGTAAGCTAAATTAGTCAAGAAAATGACAAATCCATGATTAAATTGTCATTAAATTTACAAATTTGATTTTTTTTGAGAGATAATATTCTTGAATCATCTTCTTTTTTTTTTTTTAATTGGATTTGGTGATGCAAGTAAAAAACAAGAAATAGTATATTTTGATAAGTACATCACAATAAACTATGAAACTATCCATAACATTAATTTTATTCTCACCTCATTCTATTAAAATGGGGAAAGTGATTTCTCTAAAATTGTTGCATTAAAAATAGTTTTTCAAGTATTAGTGTAATAGTTTAAGCTTTAATAAGAACTAATCATTTATTAAAAAAGTTTAAGAACCTCCTTAGCAAAGTAGTTGCATCCCCATCCTCTATTAAACTAAAGTTATCATAAGGACAAAATGGTAAGATGTTATATTTTTCATGTTGGATGGGTTAAAATGAAAATATCTATTATTGGTGTAAACATTTAATTTTAAGTTGATTTTTGTTTAATTTAAATACTTATTTCAATTTTTTTTTCTTTTGTTTAATTCTTAACCTCAATTAAAATTTTAGTCCTTTCCTTGTTCTTTTAGTAAAACAATTTTTGATCTCTTAAAAAAAGTAAAATACTATTACATTAACATTTAAAATTAAAATATTCAAAATAAATTCCTAAAATGTGAATAGACTACTTTAGTTTTATATTAATATTGTCACTTAGTCTAACGATCTTTGACTAAAATATTATATTGTAATTTTGTAAAAAAAAACTTATAGATCATCAAATTAGAGTGTCTTTCAAATTACACAATTCAAAAATCAATTTTCACATAAACTAAGCACATTTTTGTCTTTTACACACTCCCGTGGAGGTGGGAAAAAACCATGGGGTGGGGTGTAGGAAGAAATACCCCCAGTGGCTATAAATCCAATTGAACTATGTAAAATGAGCTGGCCCATAAATTTTCAAAATGATTACTTTATCCTTTGAGAAGAGACTTCCAAAATATGTATTTTGAAAACTTTTCGAAGCAATAACCTCATTAAATAGGATCATCTACTAATTAAAGTATTACAAATTAAATGTCAAGCATAATTAGACTTATAAGTATGTAATATGTATTAATACTCCTTTTTGAGAAAAAATATATATATATATATATATATATATATATATATATATATATAATTTTATAAATCAGGAGGATTTATACAATACAAAATTTAAATACTTAAACTCCAACTATTTATTATTTAACCCTTAACTCGTCTCTCTCACTTGTAATATTCTATGCTCATGTATATATATACAATTATTGCATATAGATACCACAACACTATAGAAACAAAGTGTAAGGTAGTGAAATTTTAACAAGCTCAAACCACACACTAACTCAACCATCCAGCACAGCACATAAAACCATTCAATCATAATTTACCATTAATTAAGACATTAACTCGATCAAAACTCAATTCCAAAATAATATGTATTGAGCCAAATACACGTGAAGTCTTACACATGTCATGTAACCTTATAATGTAATGTCATGACTAGCACAAATTTACTCTAGTATAAAATTTCACCTCAAGACAAGGTTAGTTCACTATAACCTAACGAGAAAAGTGCTCATTCACACCAAATTATGCCATAAGAACCTTCTTTCAACCATCGTTACCTAAACTCCCTTTTTAAAATGAGTTTATGAGTTTAGTAGAGTTAGGATAACTTCACAATCAAAACTCTTATTCAATATATACTCTAACATCAAACAATGTGATAATTCTCTTTAGAATTTACCACATTCATACAATTCACAAATTAACAATATTTTTCAATCATAGTCTCAAACGAAACTTAGGAAATCATCACCATTACCATTGATGCTTTATTCTTCCTTCTCATTCATTAGTACCTTATTATTCACAATCCATTTTCATTCGCCTACATATTGTTTTCCTTTTCTCTCTTCTTCCTAACAAAGATATTTGCAATTTAAAGTTTCTCATATTTTAGTGCAATTCTATCTCTTGTTTTGACTCATATCCCAAACTTGAATAAATTCAAATTCTTGTCAAGATTTAGCTGATACAAAATTTACAAGAGAATTGTGGTCATTTATTTTCTATTTCTGAAAAATAATTTCCATTTGATGACATTATCACGAGTCATGTCCCTTATTTCCAAAACCTAGATTTATACTTTTCTTCTTTCACCCAAAATCCACTACATAAATTGAAGAAACCACTAAATTCACGAGCTATATAATTGAACAAATCCTTATAATGATATCATAGATATGTAGATCTATATGTTTTGCTTTAGGGGCAATGATTTGATGACCACCAAACAATGTAAGCATGGTAAGACACAATAATGCAATTTATTGTGAAAAATAATGTGGAGGAAGAGCGTATTAGAAAAGAAAAAAATAAACAATTAAAGAAAGAGAGAAAGAAAGAAAGAAAACGTGTAAAAAAAGGAATGAGGTAATTATGAAAAAATGAAAAGAAAAAGAAAAAGAAGAGATATATTTAAATAGGTAAAAGAAAAATGAAAAGGAAAAAATTATTTAAATATATATAGGTAATAACGTGGCGTTACACTTTTATGTATTAAACTAACCATGGTCCATACGATATAATCATAGGCATAATAACAAAAAATAAATTATTAAAATAAAATGAAACCGAGCAAAAACTTATATTTTTGTCCACAAAATTTATATCAAGACACTTTTAGAATCCAAAACCCTTATAGAAGAAAAGGTTATGAATTCATTATGTATTTTATCTAATATTTTGGATTTACATTATGCTAAGTTAATTTTAATTTTAATTTATAAAAAATAATAAATTTTTAATTGTTTAAGACAGAAGAACTTATATTCATAATTCTTATTCTGATCTGTTTGATAATTCTTTCACCGTCTTCATTAAAAAAAAATTGAGATTATTTTCAAAAAACAATCACATAATTCATGAATTTGTCGTAATCAACACACATATTCACTGTTAAAATTTAATTCAAAAAATAAATCCAGACAAATCACATAATCATATGCCAAATTACTTCGCCTAAAAAGATATTCAAATTATAAAATAAATGAAAAACTTATACTAAGAAAAATAGAAAGTCTTATTATGAACAAATTATACATTGAATAACCTAGAAAATTACGAAGGAAAATAATAAAATATTCTCTTCATATATATCATTAAATTTTATAATAAATTTTCTTTAAAATCAATCATAAATATGACTCATTTTTCAATTTAACTCATCTGAGCTCATTTTAAATTTTGGCGCAACACTTCACTAAATCCAGCTTAGCCGTTACTCTTTCTGGCTTGGCTCATGACTTCCAATTAAATGAGGAAAATTAAGCTTAGCTTTGGAGCCACGCATTTCGAACGCGGCTCGATCATAAGCCAAAGCCGCACTCTCAGCCGAGTCGTAAGTCCCAAGCCAAACTCTCGCGCCGTTCCTCTTCGGATCTCTTATCTCAGCCGCAAACTTCCCCCACGGCCTTCGTCTCACTCCCTTGAACCTCTGGTACGACGCGTTTCCACCACGCTCCTCCGTGTATTCCCCACGCGCCGCCGTAGATTCATCACGCGCCTCTGCAGAAGTAGTTGTTGGCTGTCCCAAATCGACGGCGGTGGTGAAAAGGGTGGACGTGGATCCTCCGCCGCCGCTCTCCCGAGGTGAAACACCGCTGGGTGCGGCCAAAACCGCCGTGAGTGCATTTAAGTCTTGGTTATCGTCGAGGAGGAACCGTTGAATGGATTGAAGAAGAGCATAATCTTGGGATTCAAGAGTGGTGTTGAAATTCATTTGATTTTGGTCTTTTGGAACATGAAAATGAAGTGTAAGTGTGTGTGTGTTTTAGGAGTAGAATGTGTTATATTTATATGACTAAGGTTGTTTTTTCTGCCATTTTTGTTGGGACAATTTCTTAGAACCATCCTTTACTTCTTAAGCACGTGGGAAATGGGTTTTTGGGGCATTTTTTACTCACCAAAAACATTCAATCACGTGGTAGAATCATACATAAATAAACGATGATAATAATGCTTGATAATTATTTTTATTTAATTTTAAAATATTTTTTGTAATTTTGTTTCACTAATTTAGTATCTTAGTTTATTTTATAAAATGGAGTGCAATTAAAGCAAAATCACTCAAAATGAAACGAAATTAAAAACGAGGAAGATCGTGATAAATACTACTACAAATAATAATAAAAAAAAACAAGGAGAAATTAATAAGACTTTTTTTTTTCTTCTTTGATTTGATATGTCACGCGCTTACGTAAACAAATTTCAACTGAAATTTTTTTCATTCACACATAATAAATAACTATAAAGCAAAGAAAATTCACTTAATATTTGAATAAAAGGAATCTAATTGTTCTAGAATCAATGTACATGTTTTTGCAGAAAATCATTTTAGCTGAGTGAGATAATGAACAGTAAGTGAACAATTTTCTTTTTAGTCAACTATTAACACCTCCTATGGTGAAGACACAAAAATAATTTCAGTGAAATATTTTCTACATTTCTCACTAAGAAAAATATAAATATCGAGTAGGAGATCAAACAAAATATAAATAATCCAAATTATTGTTCAACCAAATTATATTATGACGTAATTCTAATTATAGTTTCAATATTTTACAAAAAATGTAATTTGTTCTTTAATTTTTTTTGGTGACCCTAACACTAATATTGATTTTAATTATACACATGTTTAGTGGCACTCTTTAATCTACAAGTATTTGTAAGAAGAAGAAAAAAATAGAGGTTATGTTTACACATGTTTCATTTCATTATAACTAATAATCAAAGTTAGGTATATTCATTGAATAAGTAATGATTGATGTATGAAAAGCTTATCTATGCAGATAATAATGATATATGAAGACAAAGAAGACCCTTGGTCAAACATTGACTACTATGTTATGGTTCAAAAATGGTGGGCAAGATTTTAATCACTAAGGTGACAAAGAATGTCCCTTGTACTCTTTATATGTAATTAATTATTTTATTATGCAACAAAAAATTTCATTCAAGGGTCGACAATTTTTGAGTCATATCAAATGGGGAAGTTTTCACATTGTGTTAAACCCTAAGTTGCTTCCTACTTCCATTATTAGGAAAGAAGGTTTTGATTTTCTTATTGCACATCCATTGGGGAAGTTTTCACATTGTGTTACCTTTTGCTTGAATGATGAAAAATGATAAATTACTTGCCTTCAACTACAACTAATGCCCATTAAAATATTATTACTTTCTTTTTGTTATTTTAAGCATAAGAGTGTTTTTTAAGCTAAGAAGGAATATTTTATGCTCACAAAACAACTTTTTTTTATGGACAAAAGAAATTACTACCATTCACCCAAAAAAACAAGTTAATCTATAAAAAATGAAAGATAAAAATTTAATAACAAATTCAATATAATTAATTTAAGGGTTAAATATATTTTTTGTCTCTTAACCTTCAGGAAAAATTGGAATTAGTTCATCTTCGAAACTTTGGCTTAATTTAGTCCTCCAAAATTGGAACGGTGTAAATTTAATCATTTTAACCAAATTTTGTGAAGTTTATTTGACGTTTTAAACACGTTTCATGATAATATTTGAGTTGTTTACTCCGTTTGACATATTTTTTTCTTCGATTTTAGATAAGAAACTATCATGACATACATTTCAAATCTAACAAAATTTGGTTAAAAGAATTAAATTCACATTGTTTTAAAGTTGAGAGATTAAATTGGATTAAAATTTTGAAGCGAGACTTATTACAGTTTTCACAAAAAAGTTAAAAAGATAAAAAAAAAATATTTAACCCTTAATTTAATATTTATTTCTCTCATTTTATGCGGTAATTATAAATGTTATATTTGTTGGAAATAAGTTTAAGCTTCACCTATAAATAAAAAAGTTAAACATCTTATAGGAGAAAAAAAATCTATAAACCTATTGTATTAGGTTAAAATAGTGCTATATTTCTTATATAAATTGAATTTATGTCTATCTGATTAGTATTTATGTGATATATTAATTATTTATTTATGTGATATATTTATTGTAGGCATCATTAAGGTAATAAATCCTGACTAAAAATGAGTAACTTTTGATCTAACCGGAGAAAATTCTCTTAAAATATCAATTTGTACTTATAATCGGTACTTAATTAGTGTATGTCCGAAAACAAGATTTGTTTTCACCAATTTGATATAATATTAGTGACACTATCTAAATATTCGCGTCAAAGTCATAAAGTTTTTTCAGATTTTCCATTAGTAAAAGAAGATAACATGATATGAACAAACCACACGTGGGGATCATTCTGACACTTCAAGTTTCAAACCTATATTTCAAACACTCCTTGTAGCTTCAAAGAAACATCTCACACATCAAAACATCATTAAAGAAAAAAAAAATTAATTATCACCACGTTGTTCAAACTTTCAACAAACACCAAAAAAAACAACTCCAAAACCTAGTGGTATAAATACACACCACACTATTCTCAGTAACCACAAAGTTCTTCAACACCAACATAAAAAAAAAAACACCACATTTGAAAACATGGCCACCACAACATCATCATCAACATCATCATGTGATTTCTCATCCTTGGAATCTATTCAACACTATCTTCTCGAACCAGATTATTCCGACACTCTCATGAGCGTTTACAGTCACAAAGTTTTGTGTTCTCCGATGTACAAACCACTCCAAAACCCTACTACCTCGGAGGGTGTCCATGATGCAGAGAACATGTTGAAAAAGGAGCGTGAGGGTCACGCGCCGCCGGTGTGGAAGCGTTTCCGAGGTGTGAGGCGGCGGCCATGGGGGAAGTTCGCCGCAGAGATAAGGGATCCAGAGAGGAACGGTGCGAGAATTTGGCTTGGGACTTATGAAACTGAAGAAGAAGCTGGTTTGGCTTATGATAAAGCTGCGTTTAAGATGCGTGGTAACAAAGCTAAGTTAAATTTTCCTCATCTTATTGATTCTCATGTGTCTCTGAAACCAGTTAGAACAATGAAAGGTTCGAAACAAAACGCTTTCAAATCTTATTCATCGTTTTCTCTAACTTCAGAGACAGAAGAAGGTTCTAAGAAGAGGAAAAACATGGTTGAGTTGTTGAATAAGTTGGCTAAGAATAGAAGCCAAATGCAAGTGTTTGAAACCAGTTTATATGATTAATGTTCATCTATGATTTAATTAGTGTAATTAAGTATGATAATTAGTAGGAATAAGACGAATTTGAATTCTCTATTCAATTTTGTTCTGTTGTTTATCTATTGTGTCTCTATAATACATAAATTACCATTAATTTTGATGTTTTAAAATGTATTAAAAATTATTTAAAATATTAACATAATATAATTTTAATGTTTAATAGAAGATAATACCAAAAATATTAGTATAGAATTTGGACTCGAATAAAATTAGGTCATGTGTGAGCTTTAATAATCATCTCATTTTTATTGGATTTTATTGTGTTTGAATTAATAAATTTATGGATAATCCATCATCTCTTTTCATTGTTTGGAATTTTAATTTGCATATAATTGTTTTTTATTAAGCTATTAATTCTGTTTTAGCTTGAATATAACAATAATCTTATAAAAAATTAGTCACTAAATCAAGCGTATAATTTGTTACACGATAACATGTTGTAGGAATTGAAAACATAATTTTAGGAACATAGTAGTCTAACACTTTAATTCGACTTACACTAATTTGATTTTATAATTTTTTTTTATCACAAAACGATTGATATAATAAGACTGGTGGCATATACTGTACTTTTTTTAATCTTGAACCTAAATTATTATTTTTTTCATTGAAAAGGCTCAAATTTAAACTCATATTCAATTAACTTAATTTTTTCCTATTAAATTTAAGATGGATTAACTTGGATCACTGAAGAATGTTTATACCTTGATTATCATAATTAACGTCATATACATATATATATATATATATATATATATATAAAGAAAGGAGAGAGAAACTATATGAATAAAATAAAATAACAAGTTGTTTGTAATGTATATATCTTTATATTTATCATATATTTTATATCTCTCGCATCTTTACAAGTCCTACAAATTTTCAACACTCATAATATTTGATACTGTAATTATATAACTTCTAATATAACTCTTAAAATTTCATAAGTACGTATCCCAATTAAGTCTGCATTAAATTTCTAAAATCAAAATACAGAATTAAGTGAATGTTTATCGTACATGACAATGTATTTATAATTTAATTTAAAAATGAAATTTTTTAATAACAATTCGAAAAAAATATATTAATCCTCTGTACAAATTATTCAGAAGTTAATGTCAATGATAATAAATACATAAATGGAACAATTAAATATTAATTAGTTTCTCTATAAATATTAGAATTGGTATATTTTTGGACATTATCTGTAGTGGGCTCCTATTAATGGGCCTTGGCCGGTAGCCCTGACTATCAAGCTTTGGGTAGTTTTAAAAGAAACATTTTTTACCCGTCTCAAAATTGATAAAGTTTTAACCTTTAAGAGAAATTTTAAACTCATGCTTTTGAATTTCCATGAAACATTAAATATTTTTTAAATTTACCATGAAATAAATTATAACAATGTTTACATTTACAACAAGTAAAAGTAATATATTATTAAAACAAATAAAATATTTTATTGAGACAGGAATTATTTTAGTTAGATATTTTTAAATGGCAATACAAAATTTGCAAGGATATCAATGTTTTTTTATCAGTTTTAAAAAATTAAATGAAATAATATTTGGTGTCCTAACAATTACATCCTATTAGGCATTACCTATAACAACAACCTATTCTATTAGATAGTACCTACAAACAAAACCAATTAAACTTAGTTCACAACTCCTTGTATAGAAAATGTATAAAAGTTTTACATGAATAACATAGCATAGATGTTAATTTATATGAAATAGAAGAGTGTGAATAAAGAAAATACATATAAATGAAAGAGATGAAAAGAATAATACAGATGAAGGAGATGTGAAAAAAATATGGATAAAAAAATGTGTATAAATAAATGAAAAAAATGAATATGGATAAAAATAATGAATATGTAAAAAGGAAATGTGCCTGAAAATGTGAAAAGATTTATGAACGTAGCGTGATTATATTTATATAAAATGAGAGAAAAATATTATGAATAATGAGATTTGTTATCTTTAAATTACTAAGCTAAAAATAATCTATTGTTCATATTGGTTCTCAAAGACACATAGATTCACTATCTATGACTCAGTGTAACTTTAATCAATTTAAATAAATATAGATACTGAAAATTAACAAGATTAGCATTAACTTATCCAACACTAACCTTATTTAATTTTAACATTTATTTTAGTTAATGTATCAAATACTAATTTCACACTAACATACATATTTATTTATTAAAAAGAATTTATGCTTTTTAACATTTTTTTAAAATAAATTTTTTATATCGTGTTAGAGTCAATAACATCACAATTTAACCAAAACTAATATTTTAAACTACATTTATATTTTAAAACAGTGATTATATCCTTAACTTTTAACACTATCATTATGTTTGAGACAACACACCTAATAATCCCAACCCACTCAATAAATATTCCTTTGTTTTTCATTGCAACCCCATAAACAGTTATTTTTTATCTTGTCCCCACAAATTTTAGAATATTGAAAAAGAAAATAAAAAAGAAAGATAAAGACACTATCATTGTATTAACAAAGCTAATCTTCTAACAAAGGATAATAGTTTGTGTTTCCACTTCGCATATTTCTTCTAATTAAGATTTTTAATGATAGATTATCATATTTCTTATATAGGTATCTGAACATATAATTTTAGGATCCTACCAACTTTTATAAAAACTCATTTTAGTTTTGACTCATGTTCGAATGATATCATAATGTTTTTTTTTTTAATAACCACTAGTACATCGAAAGATATCACAACAAAGCTAAATTGAATTTTAGAATCTCCAAAGTATCTCATTGGGATTTCAATTGGAACACCTAAAACAATTTTCAATTTCCATCGAACACTGTACCAACATGTGAAGTCATCGTAAACTTTTTAGTGTTTGTTCAAATTTTAGTGAGAAAATTAGGTTAATTAAACTCGTTTGTTGAGAAAAAAAAGAGATCCCGATATTTGTAGTTTCTATACCTAGACATAAAATGAAATTGAAAGTTGTTCCTATTTTAAACTTTAATATATTTTAGTCGTTAAATATTAGAAATTAATAGATATAATCTTTTTAATCCAACAACGTTAATTTTGTACGTTTTAAATGATGTTTTAGACTGACATTTGAGTTATTTATACAATTTATTACGCTCTAACTCAAATGAAAACTTAGAACACCTTTTAGCACTCCTAAATAAATACATATTTTCTGCCAATTTTGTTTTAATTTCTTTTTAAAAAATACTTACAAATTAATTTGTAAGAGAAATTACTACCATTTTCTTTTGCAAAATATTTTTCATAGAAGAAATTATAGGAAATACTTACAAATTTTATAATATTATAAAAAATAATTATCCACGAAAAAATTATCTGCGAATTAAAATTCTTAGAGAAAATGAAAAAAAAATTCTTACAAATTTTATAATAAATTTACAAAAGAAAATCTCATGAAATACTAAAAATTATAGTAATATAACACAGAAAAAAAATTTAATATGGTTGAACTAAAAAAATTATATCTATTATTTTTAAAATTTATGATGAAATTATATCAAAAGTTTGAAATACTAATAAATTTCAATTTCACACATAAATTTAGATCATATATTTAAAAAAAAAAGAAATTATTTTAAGTTTTAAGCCATACTAGCTTAATTCATGATTGTGAAGAACTTGAGAGATAGAGAAGTCAATGAAAGAAGTGGAAAATTTTGGGTGAGATATTGAATATGTCGGGTAATGATAGAAACATGTACACGTGTTTGAAATGATTTAGGGTATGTTCATTCATGCCCATCAGATTCCTTCACTTTTCTAGGACTGCGTGTACTTGTTTGTTTTCATAATTTTGAATTTTTCTAATGTTTCTTTCATTTTTAACCTAAATTTTTATTAATATCCCCTTTCTTCCACAAACACAAATCGATTGCTATATTAATATTTAAGACTAATTAATTGTTATAAAATTGGTGAGCAATACCACCACATTATATATCAACATCATCCAAACAAGGAAAGAATATTATGTCATTTTCTTTGGTGCCATATCACATCTTTTATTCTATCGATTTCTCTTTGTTGGATTCGATGAATTATTAAATATATGAACATGATTTTATTAATTGGAATATATGAGATGTCATTCTTAGCTTTATTTGATTTTAAAAATTAGAAAACCCTACTAAATTTGAACATGATTTTACACAGTCTTGAAATAAAAAATCAAAGATTCTAATACATCCAAACCTAGGTTGGTTATCCCAAAACAGTTGTTTAACTTTGATAAGGAAAGAGAATTATGGATTTGATTATAATTTTGTTATATTAATAATAATAATAATTAAATATATTATTTTTTTTAAAATTTTTTTTATTAAGATTGCCACTGCATTTAACTGTTAGAAATTTAAGTAACAATTAAAAGTTTTATATTTGATAGAAATAGAAAATTAATAACATTATAAAAAAGATTAAATATTTTTTGTCCCTTAAGTTTTAGTGAATTTGGAAATTAGTTCATTTCAAAATTTTGGACTAATTTAGTCTTTCATCTTTTGAAATACGTGAATTTAATTTTTTTAATCAAATTTTATTAGATTTATTTGATGTTTCGTACACATTTCATGATTGTATTTTGTTTATACTGTTTGATGCATTTTTGCTTTAATGTTAAAGTCAAATATTATTATGAAACACACTTGAAATGTCAAATAAACTGAACAAAATTTAATTAAAATAACTAAATTCACGTATTTTAAAAGATGAAGGATTAAATTGATCTAAAGTTTCAAAATGGACTAATTCCAAAATTTACTAAAACCAAAAACAAATTTAATCCTATAAAAAAATATACATGAACATTCTTTATATAAAAAATCATTAATGGAGATTTCAAGCAAACGTATTATGTTATGACGATCTTTTTCACCTTTTCCTTGTCTAATATAAAATAAGTTTACATTGATATTATTAGAAAATTCAATTGTAAATTTACTAGAAATGAAAAGTTGAACGATGTAAAAAGGAAGAAGCTTACAATTCGAAAAGATGTTGAACACCACCCTAAAATACAAAATTTTAGAACTACACCAAAGAAAAATTGATTAAAGATAATATAAAAGTCTAACTATACTAGTTATTTTTATCACCAACATAGAAGATATAATTTACATTAGTGCAATTTTGCTATTTTAACTCGTGTGACACTTTTGCAATTCTTTTCAACTATGTCTCGGTTCAGTATATACCCAAGGCAGAAAATGTCTTTCTGCTTCGGTTCTCAGAAAACTGGTGCCAAAAACTGGTTAATATTTCAAAAATACCACTACTGCAGTGATATTTGGCCTCAGTTGAAATTGAACCGGTGCCAAAAATTGTTTTCTACCTCGGTTAAAATTGAACCGAGGCCAAATATTGTTTTCTGCCTCAAGTGGAATTGTACCGATGTCAAAAACTGCTTTATGCCTCTGTTAAAAATTGAACCGAGGCCAAAAGGTTCGTTAAGGTTCAAAAATCGCGAATCACTTTTTTTCTTCTTCTTCCTCGCATGTGCATTCTCTCTCTTAGCCACCCACCTCCATTGTTGCTGTTGTGCTCTGACCACTTGCAACTACTTGAAGTTTGGCTCATTCATGTTCTAGCTTGGCGAGATGTGTAGGTGGCGGCAACTTGAAGAAACTTTTCGTTGCGATGGAGGTGGTTTCACAATTTGGGGAAGGAGACACAATTTAGGATTTGTGATTTGCTGCAGATGGTTGATTTTTGTTTGCATTTATGCAAGTGTGGTGTTCACATTTTCGTGTATGAAAAACATGGAGGTTCCATGGTGGTGGCACGATTCACAAATTGTTCTTACGATGAAGGAGAAGATTACAATGGTAGCAGATCTTTGGTTGTGAGTTTCAGATGTAGCAGTGGCTGACAGAGCTATGGTGGAATCATGGTGGCTGCCTAGGATTTCTGGTGGAGAAGATGAGATGTTGAAAATGCAGAGAGACACATATGGCCTCGGTTCTACTGAGAACCGAGACAGAATATAGAGCTTCTGCTTCGATTGAGACCCGAAACAAAAAATTAACATTTTTTGCCTCATCCTAATATATCTTGGTTTCAAAACCAGAACAACATAATAAAAATAACCGCTATCAAAAATTCTTTCTACACTAATGTTTCTGCACTAGTGTTAATATGTTATTTTTGAACCGACATATTAAGATCTTCTATATTATTTTGCATCTACTTAAAAACCCGTCTTTCATTTCATAAACATACAAATCCAAGCAACCAAAAAGAAAAAGGAAAACACGTTTCTCTTCTCTCGGCGGCTGCGACACAAGAAACATCATTGAGGTTTTACGTGCTTCACATGTTCTTCTAAATGTTCATGTCTCTCTTCTTCAAACACGTATACACTTTCTTTCGATTTTCCAATAAATGCATATTAAAACTATTTCTCAGAACGCCACGTGTAATAATCTCACAGGAAATTGTGAGTTGGTAGAAGAAGTAGAATGATCTAGATCTCAAATTTCTCATCACTTTAATAAAAATACGAATTAAACATCGATGTCTCTTAACATTTTTTAAATTATACTATTTTTTTTATATTTATTGTTTATAAATGTACCAAAGTTTCCTTTTAAACACTAAGAAAAGTGTGTCAAGGAGTGAATCGATTAACAGTTTCTTCACAGGGAAGAATGCTTCCTCATTATCACGACGGAATCTAATGGAAATTTCAAATTTGAATCACAAAATTTTCATATAGCTAGCCCATTCAAGATTTGTCTTATAATATATATATAGATATTATAATTTAGTCTTTGTTTTTATTGTGTTTTTTAATATAGTCTTTTTTTTTATATTTAATCAAGTCTTAATTTTCATCAATTTAATTTACTTCTTTTGTTAATATTATCTAAATAATTAACTAACGTGATAATTTATCTCTTTATTTTTCTCATTACACATTCATTTTCCTTTCTTGTATTATCTTCATCTTCACCTCCATCATCTATAGGTATCATGGCTTCAAATGTGTATATATAATTAAATATATCTAAAAGACCAAATTAGTAGTAAAAGTGTTAAAATATAATTAAAATCATTTCTTATCATCACGAATATATAATAATCCACGTAATTAATATTACGCTAATTAATACCTCGGTTTATATTTCAATTCTACTTTCTTCTAAACTTCAAAGAACCAACCCTCATGCAATAGTAAAATAATTGAAATGACGTATTTCTAAATTCAATTTCAAAATGCAAACATAAAATAGAATAAATAAATCTCTATAAATATGCGAGGCATGAACATGTTAAAGTTATTACAAATTCAAAAGAAGAAACGAACATCATCATACATCACTCACCACCACCATCATCATACATGGATGCTACAACATATTGTGATTTTTCTTCATTGCAATATCTTCAATATGTTCTTGAGCTTGAACATGGTTCCTCACACTCGGACTCTAATGGCATGGAAAGTATCATTGATGAGAAGAAAGTGTCTGAAATAGAACAGTCTAGGGCAGCGCGTGAAGTACACGCCCCTCCCAATTAGAAGCGATATAGGGGTGTGAGACGGCGGTTGTGGGGGAAGTTCGCGGCGGAGATAAGAGATCCAAAGAAAAATGGAGCTAGGGTTTGGCTTGGGACTTATGTAACTGAAGAAGAAGCAGGTTTGGCTTATGATAGAGCTGCTTTCAAAATACATGGAAGTAAAGCTAAGTTAAATTTTCCTAATATTTTTGCTTCTGATGTATTATCATCATCAGAGCCACTGAAAAAAATAGCAACAAACAAGAAAAAGAAAACCCTAGTTGATTTGTTGAATAAGATGGCGAAGAATAGAAAAAGGGTTGGGTTATGAGATTTTAGATAAAATTTGTTCTTGAGAGTTAATCTAAATGTTCTATCTTTGTATGAACTTTTCAGCTTCCAGAATACAAATCACAAACATGTATGGTTTTTTTTTTTTTTTTTTAATTCAAAGGAAGTGATTCAGCATTCCAACAATATGGATTGAGTTAAATCGAATATAGGTAAACATGTTTTTGTCCCTTAACTTTCCGTGAATTTTGAATTAGTCTATTTTAAAATTTTGGACCAATTTAGTCTTTCATCTTTTGAAATACGTGGATTTAATCATTTTAATCAAATTTTGTTAAATTCATTTGACATTTCAAGCGCATTTCACGATAGTATTTGATTTAACATTAACGCAAAAATGTGTCAAAAAGTATAAACAACTCAAATACAGTCCTAAAATACGTACGAAACATTAAATAAATCTAACAAAATTTGATTAAAATGACTAAATCTACGTATTTCAAAAAATAAAAAACTAAATTGGTCCAAAATTTTGAAATGGACTAATTCTAAAATTCACTAAAAGTTAAGGGATCAAAAACATATTTAACCCTTGAATATATATATATATATATATATATATATATATATATATATACACACACACACTCTAATATTATGATAAATTGATAATAGAGAAATTATTAGATGATATTGTATATAGTTTATATTTTTGTGTAGCATGTAATTAAATGTTATCGATATTTTTTATAAATCTTTGAAGTTTAAGTATGTTTTATATGAAAGTTGGTTTCCGAAATTTCCTTATTACTTGTATTTGTTGCAATTCAATAATTTGAAGTTTAACACAACTATGCTTTGAGATGGTTGCAACATGTCTTAAATTTATATTAACTTGGGTTTTCTCGATCAACTGAGGAAAAAATAAATAATGTTGTATATTTATATAAATTCTCCGAATGATTGCATCTAACACTAAAATTTATTGTCAACATTGATTTTTAGTTATCTTACTCACAACTCAAATATTCTTTAATTTTGAATCAGTTAGGTTTAAGTGTTTGAAAGAAATAGAAACAAAACAAATACTATAATATTATAAGACATAAATAAACATATAAAAAAATACGATTTCACATTTCAAGATTTACAACTTCGAACACTTAAGAAAATTATTTTATTGTTCATTATGTAACTTTTATTAGAATAAAATTATAAACCCTTTTATACAACTTTTATGAGATAAAATTATAGACATTCTTATACAATTTTTATAAGATAAAATTGTATATAAATTTTATAAAGATAAACTTAGAA
>Ga0214545_1000052_pt1:57500-113381 | contig 113381 bp, 51 predicted proteins | sample CNSS4metaG_FD_160064 | JGI IMG/M metagenome (GOLD analysis project Ga0214545, IMG submission 160064) | Root nodule microbial communities from cowpea collected in UCLA plant growth center, Los Angeles, California, USA - CNSS4 | ecosystem: Host-associated > Plants > Roots > Nodule... | reverse complement strand
ATATATATATATATATATATATATATATATATATATATATATATATATATATATATATATATATATATATATATATATATATATATATATATATATACATATATATATATATATATATATATATATAAGAATACAAAATATTTGGTCCATAAAAAAAGTAAAAGACAAACTTTGCTTGCCTACCTTATGAAATGAGTGTTGGTATGTTTGGCAAGAGTCTAGATGAAGAATGATAAATAAATGAAAGTTCTCTCTTATGATGTTAGGGATTGGGGAGGTGGAATATTAGAAGATTGTGGTAATTTGGTGAGGAGGCAAAACATTATTTTTGTTGTTGTGCTTAACGTTTGTATATATGTTTATAAACTAAATGACATGAAATAAGAAACCACAAATAAATCAAATGTTATTGTTGTTCAAATATGTTTTGGTTGTCTTCAGGATAGATGTCCTTTATTGAAAAAATATATATTATATAATTTTATTATATATTACAAGAAAATTCTTAAATAATGACAGATTTTAGTGACTAAAAATAATTAATTATACTGATCAATTTAGATATTAATTTATAAACTAAAAATTATTGATAATTAAAATAGTTTAAAAAAATTATAATTGGTCTCAAAATTCGTAACAAAAATATTTTTTTATAATGAATTGATCTCTAAATTGAACACTAACATTAGTTATCAAAATTTTGATTACCAAAGAAATTAATTTCTAAATTGACCTCTAATTAGAAAATTGGTTTCTAAATTAGTCTCCAAACATATTTTGGTGACTAAAATTAATTGTTATTTAAAAAATTTATTATCGTGTATATTATACATTAATTAAATTAAAAAATAAAATATAATTAAATATTATCTTCCAACCCACATTCAGATAACCTCATTTAATTCATACTCACTTAATAATTCAATAAAAATTAGCTAATTATTTAAATAAATATATATTAATGAGTAATTGATTTTAAAATAATACAACTAATTCGATAAATTTGACATGTGGGTTTTGATCAATTTGTTTGTGAAGTGCATCTTGGCTGCGACTTTGACACTCGAAGCGTACTACACATGTATTTTTCATAGGGAAACAAAAATTGGTGGTGAAACATGATAGCTATTATCTGAAGTCCAAAAAATTCTCGGTGAAAGGTACAACACAATACACTTCCATATCCATATTCTTCCACAATAGTAGAGTCTTAATTTATGTCAGGGATTAGACCTAGTCAAATGGCATAAGTAGTGAATCAATTTAGTTATCCATCATATTGCAACAAGAGAATAATACTAGTTTCTAGAATTTAACGGATTGATGTTAAATTAAACACCAAACCTCCCCGTTCAAAAGAGAGTTGTAGATGACATGTGTCTTATAAATGGATGTTTCTTTTATAGCTAATTACTTTTACATGAATTGTAATTCATCTTAAAAGGAAATGTTTGTCTGACTCTCTGATAAGAAAACTTTTGAATAAGTACACATTTGAATTAAACACTAAGACTAACCATTGACTTTCGAAATAGGATTCATCAAGTAAATACAATATTAATGATATATGAACATACCAAATAAGAGATTAATACAATTTTCAACCTAGAACTTTAAGATAATGAATTTATAAGTCTTTTTTCTTAGGATTAAATATGTTTTAGTCCTTAAATTTGGACGCTAAATTGAAATCCAACTTTATCCTAAACTTTGACATAATTTGGTTCTAAAACTTTAAAAATGAATAAATATAGTCATTCTAACTCAACAACATGAAATTTTTTTGATGTGTTAAAGGCGTTTTAGATTGACGTTTGAGTTGTTTATACTATTTGACATGTTTTAATTCAAATGTCAGTCTAAAACACGATTTAGCATGTAAGAAAATGTTAATGCTATAGGTTAAAATAACTATATTTATTCATTTTAAAAGTTTGATAACTGAAATATATCAAAATTTAGGACATACCAAATTCTAATTTCGCGTTTAAATTTAAGACTAAAAACATATTTAACTATTTTTCTTATACTCAACTTTCTCATTTAAACTTAGTGTTTAACTTAAACCGGCATTTATATTACCAACATGAATCTTATAAAGTAACCCCTTTGAAATCTTGATGTAAAAAGGACATCACACATCGAAAATCATCCGTATTCCACATTATATGGTTCTCAACATTTATTTGTTTGAGGTTGGAATTAATGGTCTTGACTAGATTATAGGTTAGGATATTAGATATACCCTAACCTCAACAAAACAAAGAGAACCCGTGGGTGTGGTGATAGAAGATAAAAATATGGAAGTAAGAGAATATGATGAAAAGAAAAAGGTTGTTGAATAGTGGAAGAAAAGGAGGAAATCGCTCTAATGATGCATCTATAATTAATACACAAGTTGATATAATAATGGAAAATACATTTGCGCACTTAGCATCATCAATAACCCTGCAAATTTATGGACAGAAATGGGAATCTTATTCATAAATTTATGCCTTCAATCATTCTTTCTTCCCCTATTCAGCTAACTTCCATACTAAAAATGTAAAATAAAAGAGGGAATGAAAAAGGTAGAAGAGAGGAATAGTATAGTGTAGAGCTTGGGCGGTGTAGCATCTTATTTATTTCCCTTTTGTGTTTGGAAGGAATGTTGAAAATTATAGATCATAGCACGTAACTCTTAAGGGGATATATAATAAGAATCGCATATCTATATCAGAAAAAGCAGCATCGTTAAGTTCTTCTTCACATCTTACAAAGTCTCTATACATTATTAGTATATAATATCCACGGATCCGACCACTACTTTACTGTTGGAAAGCTTTTTGCATATCAAGTTTTTCAGAAATAATCAAATTGTTTATGCCGTAACTCAAAATGGAAATGCTGTGTTAAACATGTGCTTTTTCCTGTCTTCTTCACTCTTTCGAATTTCTCTTCCTCCCTGTTATATATTATCTATTTTAATGTATTATAAGGTCTCAAATTGATTTCGTAGTGATATACTTAAAATTTGATTTAGTAAAAGCGTTCTCAATATGAAGTTGCTTGAGATGTTTGTTTGGAAAATCAGTATTAAAGGAGTGAAGCTGAAATTTAACTTAATATTAAATTAACTTAGTAGAGTGAAATTTGTCTCTTTATATACAATATTTTGAGATCTTGGATACATATTTTGGAACAAGAATATTAAACATGAAAATTGAGGTAGATCTACGATATAGGAGACTACCAAACTCGATTAAGTAGATAAACCTTTAATGCATTATTAGAAAATTCTTAAATAGCAATCAATTTTAGAGATAAAAAATAATTGGTCACTACTAGGATATCAACGGAGCGGGTAGAATACGGGTAGTAGTTCCCCCATACCCTATCTGTTGGATAAATATCTACTCCGTACCTCGTACGCATATTCGTCAGGTATTCGTTATGCAGATACCCACATGATTTTTTAATATCCACATATATCCATGGGTACCTGCGGATATTTACAAAAAAATAAAATAAATATTTAACAACATATTTTAATCGTAAATTTAAATAAAAAAATACATAACATTCATAAATTATAAACAAAGACCACATAACTCATTTAAATAGTGTTGAATGACAGTTTACAAATAAATGATTTTTTTTAAAACTAATTGATAAAATAATAACTCATTTAAAATTAATATGTTAATATTTTAATCATATTTTTTTATTGTTTTAATTTAAATTAGAGTATAGTGATTACGAGTATCCACGAGTACGAATACTATGATACCCGTACTTGCCCCGTTAATATGCGAGTATTAAAAATACCCGTACCCGTTACCCGCAGGTATCCATTTACAATATCCTTTTTTACCCGTTGCGGGTTTTATCTGCGGATACCCTCGAATACGGATTATTTTGACATTCCTGGTCACTATAGTGATTAATTTAGATACTAATTTATAAATTACAAATTTTTGGTCTTTAAGATAATAATTATTATTATTATGAATACAAAATTATAATTAGTTTGTGAATTAGACTTCAAATTAGTGACCAATTTAGATACTAATTTCTTTGGTAATTAAAACTTTGATAGTTAATGTTCATGACCAATTTAGAGTCTAATTGGTTACTAAATATAATTGTTTATTCATAATAATGACCATTCTAGAGACCAATAATTTTTTAGTTTATAAATTAGTATCTAAATTAGTGACTATAGTGGTCAATTATTTCTTATGTCTAAAATTTATTGTTATTTAAAGATTTTTCTATAGTGATAACTCTTGGTAATACATTGAAATTTAAACATAACTAAACTTCATTAAATTTAATAAAACAAGTTTTGTCCCTCTTGGAAGTTCTACACTGGCTAGGGATAAGGTGATTTCGTATATAAGTAGGTACAAACCTTATCTTACAAGTCAATTTTGTGAGATTGAGTTAGGTTTAAAGTTCACTTCTTGGCATAGTATCAAAATCATGAGTAGAGTCTATCCTAGCAAAATTTGTTATTTGTTGGATGTATTTTCCACCCACTATTAGGTCCTTATCGGAGCACCCATTGATATCTAGTCTTACGCTTGAGATGTATATACCTCCTCTACACGAGGGGATGTGTTGGAAGTCTCACATTAACTACAAACAAAGTGATTTCATATTATACATGTGAGTGCAAGCCTTACTTTATTACGAACATGTTTTGTGGAATTGAGTTACATTTAACTTCACCTCTTAACTGTCACAATTTATAAATTAAATTTAAAGTTATTTTTCAATTACTATACGGTGTAAATTGAATTGATATTTGTTAACCCTTTGGCTAAATCGCGTTTTAGGTGATAATTCTTTACTATTCTCTTTCTTTATTTACTTCTTATATCAATTATACTACAATTTCTTTTTCATCGTCATAATTTTGTGTGTAGAACAGGAGGTTTTTGAAACAAAACTTGTGGGGGAAAGAAGAGGTGAAGAGAAGAGTAATAGGAACGAGGAATAGGAGAAAGTGTGTGGTCTCTTTCTCTTTCTCTAAAGCGCCGCGATTACCTATCTTTGATTTTTTAAAATTTCGTACCAAAGTTTTGGTACCTACCTAATAATACATAGTAAAGCTGTTTAATTTTAATTATTATTATTTTTTTTAATGAATGGCTACCACACATAGTAAAGAGGGAGAGAGAATATAATGCTTTTAGACACTGTTTGGCCATATTATCAGCTCAAAAGCACAAAGGAAAAGACAAAATCATGGTATGTAGTAAGACATAACGAATCATCATCACCATCACCATGTGTGTGAGAATTCAAAATCTAATTTCTTAAACATTGGTTTTTCAAAAAGGGTTTTAGTACTTTAGTTCCATTACTATTTATATGCAACTGTGCTGGTGTAGCAGTGGAAAATGACAAACCAACCACACACGTCACAGTCTCCAATTAAAATTTTCTCTCCCTCAATTTTCACTCACAGTATGTATGTAGCAATGTTCTCTGTGCCTATTCCACCACAGAAAAACCTCAGAATGGTTAAGGAATTATTAGGCAGATACCAAAATGCATGATAATTATTCAAATGCAATAGGTATCGAGAATAACAAAGGTAATTTCACCCTACTTTATTTCGAACCAGAATGAATTCAATAATATTTGACATTCTTCTCATACAATAAAGTCTTAATAGTCAAGTTCTACAACCATAAATTTTCCTTTAACTAAAAGTTAATCCAGATTCTACTTCTCACATCTTTTACTGTTACCAAATTGTTTATTCCAACTCATTGTAATCTTCACCTCTCAATTAAGCTGTCAAGTTTCATAACTTTTTCATAAACTAAAAATCTTGATTATTAAAGATTCATCCCAACTAACATGCAATACTTTATAGTGACATTTTGTTTTCTTTATTTAGAAAACATGTTTAGTCTTTATATTTTAAAAGTAACTAAACATATGAACAAGTATAATCTTTTTAGTTATTAGACGTATATTCTTATATTTACTCTGTGATTTATACTCACTAAACAACAAGGAAGATTGAAAGAGAAGGAAGTGGTGGGTGAATAAAGAAGACTTATCCTCAGAAGAGATATTATGTCTTGTAAGATAAATTCGATTATTGGAAGAAGATAATATGTGTTTATTTTGGACTTCAAAGTAGTGGAATAGCCAAAAAGTTTTAATAGAGAAGATATTATAAAGTTTGGCCCCACTTATTACATTATAAAATTTTATTAATAAGAAGGACACAGAGATACCAAAGTTTTTTGCATGCATGTCTCTTTAAGAGAACTATTATGTTAATACTCAAAAACTATTTTGTAACTGAAATGTTGTAATTAAAAAAAACATTATAACATTTCAATCATATTTATCATGTGTTATATGCGTTCTTTTGACATTTGTGTAGTCTCCAAATCACTGTTCCTTAGGCACCTTGTCACTGTACGTATAAATGATGTCTTTAATATTAATGGAGCATGTTGCGCTAAAGTGGTAGTTATAATAATACTCAGCGACTTGTCTTAGTTTCAGAAATATTATATGCACCCTTGCTCAGCAAGGAAAGCAGATTAAAAGAAAACTGTGATACGATGTAATAAAGGTGACTTGAGGAAAAACGTTTGGTTATTGCTACACTCCCTCTCTCTTTACAAAAGATAAAACGAGAAAAAGCAAACAAGACCGAGATCATAAGCAATGGTTCAGAATTCATAGTTTTTAGGTGTGAATGGTTCTGTTGGAATAATTCTGAGATTAAATGGTGGTGGACTCCACCATTCATGCGAGTCCTGAAACAGTATCATAGTTAGTGCACAGTAACATCTTAGCTTGTGCTGTATATATATATATAGAGAGAGAGAGATGTGTTCTTCTCATCCACAACAAGAAGCAAAGTTAAAAGGAGCTTCTTAACTTCTCTCACACCACCAAAACATTACAAACCTCTCACTTTCTTTAGCCATGACAGAACTCAGACCAGACCACAGCAACAGTCACCCTCAGGAAGGACCCCCCAAGATCACGACCGAGACTGTCCTTCCCATACAAACAAACGACCAATCTTTTCTTAAACTCGCCATGTACCCCATAACTTTGAAGGTCATTCATTCATTCCCTTAGTATATACCATTACATTGATTCTACACCATTCATGTGGGGCATTATTATTTAACTTCTTTTTGGCATATTTGTTCCGTTTTCCATTTGCAGTTTGAGGAGTTGGTGTACAAGGTTAAAGTGGAGCAGAAGGGTATGTGTTCGGGGAGCACAGGGAGTTCTAGAGAGAAGACCATACTGAAAGGAGTCACGGGTATGGTTTTTCCGGGAGAAATAATGGCTATGTTGGGGCCTTCTGGGAGTGGCAAAACCACACTTCTCACAGCACTTGGAGGAAGGCTTAGTGGAAAACTTTCTGGAAAGGTCACGTACAACAACCAGCCTTTTTCAGGAGCCATGAAAAGAAGAACAGGTTTTGTGGCTCAGGATGATGTGTTATACCCTCATCTCACTGTCACTGAAACTCTACTCTTCACTGCACTTCTCAGGCTCCCCAACACCTTGACCAAGGAAGAAAAAGTTCAGCATGTAGAGCATGTTATCAGTGAGCTAGGACTTAGCAGGTGCAGGGGTAGCATGATTGGAGGGCCTCTATTCAGAGGGATATCAGGAGGGGAGAGAAAAAGGGTGAGCATAGGCCAAGAAATGTTGATCAATCCAAGCCTGTTGCTGCTGGATGAACCCACTTCTGGTTTGGACTCTACCACAGCACAAAGGATCATAACCACAATCAAACGCTTGGCTAGTGGAGGAAGAACTGTTGTCACCACCATTCATCAACCCTCCAGTCGCCTCTATCACATGTTTGATAAAGTGGTCTTGCTCTCTGAAGGATCCCCCATCTACTATGGCCCAGCTTCAACTGCAATGGCCTACTTTTCTTCTGTTGGTTTTTCCACATCCATGATTGTCAATCCTGCTGACTTGTTGCTTGATCTTGCCAATGGTAATGTTCTTTCGTTTCAATTCAATCCAATCCAATCACTGTTTTACATTTTATTGTGGATTAAATTATTAGTAGTAGAACTAAATTTTATATATGTGTATATAATATTGTAGAACTTTCAATTGTCTAAGTTTAATGAATTGACTTGTTTGAAGAGAACCAGATTCGTGTGTTGTTAAATACATACAGAGTTTTGACAATGAGAAACTGCAGGAATTGCTCCGGAGTCCTCCAAGCTTGCAAGTGAACAAAGTGAAAGCCAGGAGGCAGAAAATAAGTTGGTTAGAGAAGCCTTAATCTCTGCTTATGAGAAAAATATAGCTACTAAGCTGAAAGATGAGTTATGCAGCTTGGAAGTGAATAACTACGAAGTCATTAGGAATGGTTCCACAAGTAAGTGTTCTAACTTATCAGTGAAAAACATTCAGAGGCATATGCTTCAAATGTTAATTTGGTTAGATAAGTCTTATTTGTTGCTGAATTGATGCAGGAAATCACATAAAACCGGAGCGGTGGTGCACAAGTTGGTGGCATCAGTTCAAAGTGCTGTTGCAAAGGGGGCTGAAGGAGAGAAGGTTTGAAGCCTTCAACAGGCTGAGAATTTTCCAAGTCATAAGTGTCGCTTTCCTTGGAGGACTTCTGTGGTGGCACACCCCAGAATCACACATTGGAGACCGGGTAAGAGTTCTTTTAAGTTCAGTAACTTGATCATTATTGATTACTAAGAACAGAACATCATCAACTAACTCAAGTGCTGTTAACATATCATTGGTCCTTTATTTTCAGAGTAATCTTTCCTTTCCACATTCAGGAAACATTGTATTCATGTCCAAATCACATCATTTCAGACCAATAATAAAATGTTTCTTCCCCTCAAGTCTAAAATATGATTTAAGTTCTTTTGTCTTCATGTTGGCGTTTAGCGTCAATTTTTATCACGTTTGTTGTTGAAACAAAATTCTATATCTGATGGAAGAGTAACATAAATATCTCAGCAACTTCATCTAACTAAGGGATTTGTTGATACAAAGAATCTTGCAATAAATAATATGTTTGAAGTGGAATAAGACTATTGTTATTATTGTTGTTACTTAAAATCATTGGATCTGAATGGAGGTGTATTTGAGAATGCAGATAGCCCTGCTGTTTTTCTTCTCTGTCTTCTGGGGATTCTACCCTCTCTACAATGCTGTTTTCACATTTCCACAAGAGAGAAGAATGCTGATCAAGGAACGTTCATCTGGGATGTACCGTCTCTCATCCTACTTTCTAGCAAGAACAGTAGGAGACTTGCCAATAGAGCTTGCACTGCCAACTGCATTTGTGTTCATAATCTATTGGATGGGAGGGCTTAATCCTCATCCAGTGACCTTTCTCCTTTCCCTCCTAGTGGTCCTTTACAGTGTCCTTGTCTCTCAAAGCCTTGGCTTAGCCCTTGGTGCCCTTTTGATGGAGGTCAAACAGGCCACTACATTAGCTTCTGTGACAACCCTTGTGTTCCTCATTGCTGGAGGCTACTATATACAACAGATTCCACCCTTCATAGAGTGGCTCAAGTACCTGAGCTATAGCTATTACTGTTACAAGCTTCTTGTTGGTGTGCAGTACCTGGATGATGATTATTATGAGTGCTCAAAAGGGGTGTTGTGCAAGGTTGGAGAATTTGGTCCAATCAAATCAGTGGGTTTGAATCACTTGTGGGTGGATGTGTCTATAATGGCCATGATGTTGGTAGGTTACAGACTAGTTGCTTATTTAGCACTGCAGAGAGTGAGGTAGAGTTAATTAACGTTTGGCTGAGCTACTGTTATACACATAACAACAGAACTTGGAAGAGTTTTGTCCTAATTCAACTAAGCCTGGAATAACACTAGAATATTGTACTTCATCTTATGGGACTTATGTAATGAAATTTTGATAAACTTTTTGAGTTGGAACTTGGAGTGTATTTTCTATGCACTAATGGTGTTAAAGATTTAGAAAGTGAATGAATCAGAAATCATGATCGGTAGGACTGTTATCTTACATGCCAAATTGAGATCAGATAATTACTTTAGAATAAAACTTAGTGCCTGAAAACAAGGGATAAGTCATAAGATAAGAGGCAAAGATAAGAACATATGCATTTAATCTGCAGGATAGGTCAAGGATTGCGACCAGACGCTAGGGTTCAGCAACTCTACTGTTGATCATTATTAGGCTTTTGAAACCAAATTGTTGTTTCATATTTTCCTGCATAAACTACATGAGAGAATAATAATTATCAGAATAATATTTCTCCCCACTTCACAAACACATATTTCTAATTTCTAATGGAACGAAAGAAAACCTTGAAACAGTTCAGAACCATTTTCTGCTGAAAATTTCTTTGGTGAGAAAGTTGGAGGTATGAGTATAGCTACGAAAATGGAGGCAACCAATCCAAATATGCGGAAATGATATGAAGATTTGGAGCTTGATCATTGTTATGATTAAGCGTAGTTAATGCACATAATGAAAAGTCAAATTAAATAATTGGCGATTGAGTTTGAAAGTGGGAGCATGACCACGTTTTAAGAATCTAAATACCCAAGCATAGTGCACTTTCCACTCTAATATCGTATTAATGTCCTTTTCGCAATATAATTAACAAAAAAAGTTAAAATATGTTTTTTTTTTATTTGTAATTAATTCTGTCCCATTAAATATGCAACTCTTGTCGCTTCCTTATGCTGCCACGTGGACAATGAAATTAATAAATAAACTATTTGTCGATAGTATCAGCATCATATAGAATAAAAAAAAAAGGTAACCATTAGATATCGCGACATAACATTGAACTATCTTTTTACAAAGTACAAAAAATTACATAAAATTTATAAATATTTCAAAAATAAAATGACATAATATTGATAAAAAAATATTTATTTCAATAAAACATGAAATTTAATGTTAGGTAAAAGAATAATTCTTTTATATATACGGTTGTTAAGATTACTTCAAGAATAACTTTAAAATATTTTATTATTTTTACCTTATATTTTCGTGTAATCTAACCACTACATGTGAATCATGTTACATAAATATATATATATATATATATATATATATATATATATATATATATATATATATATAAAGATAATTTAATTATTTTGCTTAAACGATGTGCTAAGAAAGTTGGAAACATGATTATATCTATGAAAGTTGAAGCCAACCAATCCAATGGAGAATAATGGATTGGAAGCTTAATCATCGTTACGATGATGATTAAGCTTTGTTAATGCACATGATAAAAATTCAAACTCAAATAATTAGTGAATAAGTTGAAAAGTGGGTGGATGGCCAATATGTAATAAGAATCTAAGTACGGAAGAATAGTACATTTTCCACTATAAATTACTTTTCAAAGATAGATAATTCATTGTATTCATGTCTTTAAAAAAAAAAAAAACTATTTCCAAAATTTAGTGTTAAAAATTGTTTTGAACTTTTGTCACATCAGTCCAACTAGGGTTATAACATTAGGGCTATTTGTTTAAATATAATAGAGGAAAATAAATTCATTTACTCAACACATGAATAAAAACTGTAAAAAATAAATTATACAACTCTCCTAGAAATAAAACATACATGAAAAAAATAACCTTTTTTAACCTTATAAGTAATAGATAATATATATACATATTTTTACTATATTAATGAATTCCTGAAAATATAGAAAAAAAAATCCATGAAACAAACTCTTAGGAAACTTTACTTGCCATCTTTATAAACTTGGTGTTATTATTTTTTGAAAATATTTTTAAATTGGTGTAAAGTGTGGACTAAATGAGTGGTTGTTGGTATTTTATTTTTAACAAAAAAAAAAAAATTGAACGTAGATGGAAAAAAAAATTCTCTTTGTTTACAGTGTTTTATTAAAAATTTAATTACAAAAAATGTAATATTATTTTTAACTAATGAAATTATCTAAATCAAAATAAAAAATTTTAAAGTGAAGAGTATAAAATATACAATATTTTAATTGTATCACAATTCATACTTCCCAAAGAAAAAGAAAAAAAATTATCCTACGTGTTATCCACCACTGCAGTACAAAGAGGATAAAACACTTATATGAATTTCAAACTACATTTTTAAATTTGATTTATATAAAATAAAGAAAAAAAATTATTGGTTCCATTGTTAAAATATTGGAAGTGAAACTTAGAATAGGTGTGTTAACGTTGTCCCATTTGACTCTGAGCAGGTCCATCTCCTTGCTCCTCCGTCCAAAATGAAGAAAAAGCAAAGCATAAAAAGAAGTTTTATTATATTCTTAGGAATATTGACTTTTCGCTGTTCACTTTTAAAATGTCGCAAACAAGAACACTCATCTTCTGCAATATTGGCGTAGCATTTGTGTTGAGATACAGAAGTTCTATTGAGGATTTTTTTAGAACTTGAAGTTTACGTAAAAATCTAAGAATGAAGTTACTTCAAACGTATCCATCATTATCCTCAGGTAAAGATTATCATATATGTTCCAAGATCAAGTATCCGAATCCAAGTTTGTTCACAAAACATTAACTGGAAACGAGATATTCTGTAAAATCTAGAATTCTATCACGGTTTTGATCTTAATAAATGCTTAAGAGAGTTAGAATATGAAAAAGTGTCAATATCTTTTATGACTTTAAGTTTATCAAAATACTTTGTTAAGATATATTTTATTTTAAACTCATAGTTTCATCCCAATTTTTTAGAAGACATCTTAAAAGAATGAAAAAAAGAAGAAGTGTATTTATATTATTCTTAATTTTGACTTCTAAGCACCGGCGGATCATACAAGAGAGGGGCCCCCAATTTTTTTAAAAAAAATAAAAATATATATATATATATATATATATATATATATATATATATATATATTCAAAATTTCAATTATTTTTGAAAATTACTAAATTATAAACTGTGTATATTGAGAATTGATAAAAGTTAAATTAAATATTTTTTATTTTTTTTATAAAGCATAACATTTAATTTTAATAAACAATAAAACATAAAATCAAATACAATAAATAATAAAATATTTAGTAAGATATTTTTTATTTTTTTTTCATTATCTTTTAATTTTTTTTTTATAAATTGTATTTATCTCATTGTCTCACATGTTTTCTTTTTGTTTCTAAAGAAAATAGGGAAAATAGACACAAACTCATTATTTTTTTCTATCATTTCTAATTTTTTCTCTTCTATTCTTGGAAAAAAAATTAATTCTCTCTTGTCTCACTTGATACACTTAAATATTAATTTAATAGTTAGTATTATTTTTTTATTGCATGAACATTTGGTATATTCATTTTTTATGAGTATAGAAAAAAAATATATACTATGTGTTTTTTCCATAGTATATTGATGAAGAGATTAATTTAAAATTTTAACCCCAACATTTTATTGTTAATGTTCATAACCATTCAAATTTTAAAAAAATTATCAACTATTTTTGAATAATGTCAATCCTTGCCAAGAACAAATAAGTCAATAACATTACTTAATTGATAGTTTAATTCATCTTATCTTAACTCTTCTTGTTTTTACATCTAAATAGACATATCATTCTCTGCAATGAAAATTATCAAAACAAGATTACGAAATAAAATGAAAGATGAATTTCTTGCCAACAATATTGTTATTTGCATTGAAAAGGAATAACTGAAAATTTTAATTATGATTCAACTATTGATAAATTCAAAAATTTTAAGCGAATTGTTTTGACTCTCCCAAAATTCTCAACCAAGATCGGTTACTGCTTCTAAGTGATATAAGATTATAGAATAGATCGAAACAACACCAATACAAACAATCAAATTATTGTAAAATAGCTTAAACAAATTCACCACAAATTGTGTGGCATATAAACAAAAATGAGAAACTCAAAAAAGATTATCATAAGATCTCGAACGAACAAACAGTCTAAAGCAAAAGAGAAGATTTTAGTGAGTTAGGGTGTTCTAATATTCCTCAGGGTATTATTGGAATGATCTATTTTCTTGGTCGGTAATAACACAGAAAAAACATATGAATTGTGGATAGAATCAGTGCAGAAGGAGTGAAAGGACATACAATCCCAACCATAACATGAATGGACTTGATTAGTTATGAAACAAATGATATCAATGACTGAAAAGATAAATAACTAAAAACCGAAATAATTAGGGGCAATATGCCATCAATGTGACAAAAAATGTTGATGGGAATTTAGTTCATAGGTTGTCTAACACTCATGAAAACCAAGAAGAAAGCATCGAATAATTCGGGATCGTGTGAGAGGGACCTGAATTAGAGGAGTTTGATGTATGTGAGTCTGGGGAGTGAATGTTACCTATTGTACGTACAAATGCATATATTAAAAATAATTGACATATAGTTGCTCCAAGGGGTGTATATAGTATGATAGGTGTTCCATCCATCAAAACAAAAATTATATTCTTTTTCACAAATTCCTAACACCTGCGCCACTCGTCCAGATATCACACCATGTCTTTAACAGGCTTTTGTAAATTGATTTCATAATGTTCTCATCTACAATTTTGTAAATTAGTTAGAAAGTTTTATATTATTAATAAATAAATAAAATTGTAGGTGAGATTGTATTATGAACAAAAATATATATGCTTTTAGTTTGATGATAAACTACCAACTAAGTTTCTAATTTTAATGTACAACATTCATTTAAATGTAATACTTTGTCACGTACAATCTAGATTACTTTGCACTTATGTTTTTTTCTCGCTTCACAATTGTCTATAATGTCTAAGAAGATATAACTTGGTTTTTTTTATTTCATTTTTTAATTTGAAAAGTTGTTCACAACTTTCACCAAATCTCCTTTCAACTTTAAAATATAATTTCTTAACATTTTCTTGAATATAGATTTTCCAAACCTTCTGATTTTTTAACCATTATATTTGATCTATCTCACTTGCTTAGATAAGTCTTGACCGATACTTTTTTGAAATCAAAATAATATATTCAAAATTTATATATTTAATTATTGTCATTAATACAATAAAAAAGAATACATAATTTAATATAAAGATAATTATGAAAGAAGTCACACATATTGAAAGGATTATTCTTTTCTTGAGATTCTTAAACTCATTAATAATCAGAACTAAATTTTACTATTTCTTTGTCAATGTAAATAACCATATTGTTGGCAAAAATCTTAAGAGAGACTCCTCTGAATGAACAGTGAAATCATTATTATCATGATTCAGAATATGTAAATAAGTTGAATATATCATATTTTCATCTTCACGACTAACTTATCTTTTATCAGTTTAACAAAAATGATTCTACTAAATAATTTATCATAATCTAACCTAAAATTGAGAAACTTAAATACTAAAAGAAAAATTTATAATAATCAAGCCACTATTAAAAACACAGTACAATATTTTTTCTTCTATATTCATACAAAATAAATATATAAAGACTCATGAAATAAAAAATTTAATTATTAAACTAATATTTCACCATCAACAGTGGCGGAGTTCTTTAGGGGCAGGGAGGGCCCCCCCAAGATTTTTTTATTATATATATATATATATATATATATATATATATATATATATATAAATATATTTATATTTTTTTAAATTTTTTAAATTATAGGAATATATATTAGAAATTAATAAAAATTAATTTTTTATTTTTTATTTTTTTATTTAAACATAAAATTTATGTAAATACATAATAAAATATAAAATTAAATATAATAAAAAATTAAAATATTTAGGTTTAATTTTTCTTTTGACTCCTAATTTTATTTAAAAATTGAGAGTAGGATTAAGTTAATTATACCAACAAAGCAAATCATCCATATTAAGAGTTTCAATTTTAATGAAAAGATCATTGGTATGTTTTGAGGAATTTAACGAAATTTACCATACAAGACGATCAGTTTTTCAAAAATTGAGACCAAATTCAGACTAAAAAAAAGTTGGAGGACGAACTTAACATTTTTAAATGAAAGCATGAATGAAAAGAGTAATTAAACCAAATATTTATTAACCTAATTTTTATTTTCCTTTTCATTGTCTTTTTAGTTTTTCACAAATTGTAATAATCTCTCACTCTCATAAGTTTTCTTTTTGTTTTTAAAGAAAAAAAAAAGTTAGACATAAACTCATTATATTTCTCATTTATCCTCTTCCTTTCCTGTCTTTTGTCTTATTTGATAATGAAAACATTATTATTTTTTATCTAATGAGCTTTTTGTATATTCTTTTTTTTTATGAATATAGAAAAAAAAATAGTGTATTATGTATTAAGAATAATGAATATATTTTTCTTTTAATAATTACATGTCTCAATTTTTTATTAGATTATGATCAATTATTTTTTAGTATTATTTTAAAAAAATATGTTGATAAAGAATGAAAGAATAAATTAATCGTTTAAGAGTGATGAAAAGAAAATTATTGACTAAAAGAAGATAGATTCTACCTCTTCACATATTTTAAAGCATTATACTAATGATAGAAAATGTTCAGTTAGAGAAGTCATTTTTTGAAGTATTATACTAATGATCGAATTTAATTATATCAAAATTATATTACTTTGGCCCCTCTGATAATTTTAGTCAAGATCTGCCACTGACTATCAAATAAGTTAGATAAGAGAGTTACTTTTTTTTTTCAAGAATGGAAGAGAATTAATAAGAAATGAAAAAAAAATGAATATTTTCCCCTTTAGAAACAATGAAAAAACATGTGAGAGTAACATAAGAGAATAATATATAAAAAAAAACTCAGAAGGTAATAAGGGTTAAAATAAAAAATATGAATACATTTTCTTTTTATTTTTTGTTAAATTTAATTTTGTATTTTTTATTTATTAACATGTTTTATAAAATAAATAAATATATAATTTAATTCTCGTCAATTCTAAATATATTAACATAATTTAAATAATTTAAAATTTTTTGACTATATTAATTTTAAAAAAATTCAAAATTTGGCCATTATATATAATTTAACAATTTTAAATTTTTTGTTACATAAAATTTAAAAAAATTTAAATTTTTTTAGGAACCATAACCATCCCTATCTCCTCTTAACATCCGCCGCTGCTCACTTGTTATTTTTGAATTTTTATCTCAATTTGAGTTATGCAAACTTGAATGTCGCCTAATAAATATAAACATCTTACTAGTTACTCTCACGTATTAACATACATAGTTCTTACTTCACTCGTGATCACCTATATCAACTATGTTCCAATAATTTCCCACAAGACTTCATTGTAATTTTGGTTTATATCATAATTTTAGTTTATATTTTTTTTCCACAATTTATCTCTTAATTTTTAACTGTCACTAATTTTGTTTCTTAAATTTTTTTAACAGAATTTTAATATTTTAATTTTAAATTATTTAATTTTCAATTCAATAGTCTTTAACTCTATTTACCGGGTGGGGGAAAATATATGAATATAATATGATGTAGCTCTTAACTTATTTTAGTGTGAATTAGCTACATTTGATCAAATCAAACTATTGAAGTTTTCCGGCCAACAACAATATAATTTTATTTTATTTTGGTGCTTCTTTATCTTAATCAGAAACAGTCCATGAAAGTAAAAGAAATTGCACAGTGGAAAGCAAATAGATATATCTAAATATTATTCTACCAATAACATTTTCATGAAAATTAATTGTTATTTTCTTAAGATCTAAGGCAACTCGAAGTTTGAAGAAGGAAAAAATGAAAACAATGGAAGAAAAAAAATCTGCGAAGCTACCGAGAAGATAAAAACACAATACCTTGAGCAATTAGGGTCTTCCACGTGGCATTCTGCACTGATGACAATGTCCCTGTTAATGACGCGTAAGAAAACGTTACGCGTTTTTTGGTTACCCTTCGTCTAAGCATTCAATTCAATTGTCAATACAAAAGCTGCTACTACTACAAGATCCCCAATTTCTCACACTTTTCATCCATTTCTATAGATATTTCTGAAGTACTACATCGAATTCTGCAAATTCGAAGAGGTGAGTTCCCTAATTGTTCACAATTATCAATTTTCAATTGTATAGTTTCTTAATCTCTAGGTGTAACTCTTCATGATGAAATCCTTGAATTATGTTAAGGTGATGATATGTAGATGTAGTCCTCTTTTGTCAGTGTTTTCCATGTTTGATCATTTCGATCACTGATGCTGACCAACACAAATTTCATTCATCATTGATATTCATCCAACTTTTTGAAACTTTAGTGCTGGATGGTTTGGATTGGAGATTCCGATTTTGGGTTTCTTTGATTTGACCTGACTGTGTTAGCATGATTTCTAATCAATCTCACCATCAGGGTCTTGGATTCTGAAAGATGGGAGGTGGCAAGGACAAGCATGATGAATCTGACAAAGGAATTTTTTCAAACCTTGCTCATGGGGTAGCTAATGCATCACATGGTGGACATGGGTACCCACCTGGGGCTTACCCACCCCCACCTGGGGCATACCCTCCACATCAAGGGTACCCTCCACAACAAGGCTATCCTCCAGCAGGGTACCCTCCTGGTGCCTACCCTCCTGCTGGTTACCCACCAGCTGGTTATCCTGCTTCATCACATGCTCCTGGTACATTGCCTTTTGTATTATTGTTTTTTCTTCATCACATCTTTAAGTCACTGATCATTATTTATCACAATGTATTTGTAGAACTTGTGATGATGCCTACACACAACTAGTGTCTTTTAGAGTAACATGAATGTTCTATCATGTCTTAAGTGAAAAAGTAGGGATATACTTACTTATACTGTCTTCTAGAATTGCATATTCCACCATCAAATATACTTACTATCGATTTTCAATCCAAGAGTCACTTACTTTAAATGAAGGGTAGATTACATTCTTTTTTTCTTACTTTGGTATATCTTCTCTTCAACCAAGGAGACAAATCCATACAAAGTTACTGAATGTTATGCTGCAGAAGCAAACTCATGGTTGAGAAATATTTAGTTAAATTGGAGTAGATTACATTATTGTTTGAATTCTAAACACTACTTAAGCAAATTTTTTATGTAATGTATGGTTTGGCTGTTTATTACTGTATTTCAAGCTTTTCGAAGTTGTCTTCAATTGTAATTTGATTACTGCATTGGTTATTGAAAAAGTTTTGTGGTGGTTCCTTGGAAATTTTCAATGAAGTTGTGTATTTATGTGAGCAGGGCAACATGGACATGGGCATGGCGGTATGGGAGCAATGCTTGCTGGGGGTGTAGCCGCTGCTGGTGCTGCTTACGGTGCTCACCATGTCGCTCATGGTTCTCATGGGTCTCATGGCCACTATGCACATGGTGGTCACATGCCCCATGGAAAATTCAAGCAGCAGGGACACGGGAAGTTCAAGCAGCATGGACATGGGAAGTTCAAGCATGGAAAACATGGTGGGAAGTTCAAGCATGGAAAAGGAAAACATGGAAAGTTTGGCAAGCATGGTGGTGGGTTCAAGAAGTGGAAGTGATGATTGTATATGCTAAACCGTGACCCTAGAATGCTGCTCTGTGTAGAGCTTTTTGCTTTTGCTTTATAATAAACCATACTTGGGATGATGATGTAACCAATCCATCTACGAAACTATGATTATACCTGGTTTCTTCTTTTGTTTTTTTCTTTTTCTTTTTACTCCTATTAATATTGTTGGCATTTTATGACTTAATACTCATGTGTTGTTTAAGAGTCTAGAAATTAACGTTTAAGATAACTTACATACCGGTTCTTTTTTCAACTCTTTAAAATGCTTTTTAATAATAAATTAAGAAATTTTAGCTTCTAAAGCAGGTGATAGATCTTAGATGTTATGTCAACAAAAATTTAAGATTATTGATATAACCAATACATAATCAATTAACATCGTTTAGATGGATTGTTTTTTGTATTTTTAAGTAAAATATGAAATTAATCAAATAAACAATTGAATTGAAAGAAATATTATAGATTTAGGTAAATTAAAAATTATCAGACACAAATAAATTTCCATAGTTGATTAAGAACACGGAATTTAAAATATAAAAAAACGTCACTTTAAAAATTAGTCCCATGGGATAATACAATTTATGTATTTCCCTTAAAAGGAGTTTAAGTTATACCAATTATCAAATTTTGCGAGTGAAATTGAACTAAAGGTAACATCTAAATACTTGAGAAAATCAAGTAAATTTTTTATCTTAATCTTTTATTATTATTATGCAAGAGCAAGATTTACTCCCGTCGCTTTTAAATAGAAAATGTCTCCCCGTGTGTACTTAACCCATTAATATATTTACACATCTTTTACAAAAAGTATCTTTAAATGTCAGTAATATAATAATATTAGTATTTTTCCAAATATTAATAAAAATATTTAAATAAAAGTCAAACTAAATATATTATTTTAAAACTTGAAATTAATCATGTTAGTCATTGAAATATTTGATTAATCATGTTGAATAAAATGAATTATATCGCTCCCCAAACAGTATATTTTTAAATTGTGTCACGACTATATAGTCACACTACAAAAAGTTGTCGCTGAAAGAAAAAATACATAGACAAAATAATGCCTAGTCTGTTCTTTTAATGACGGGAATGACTTAACAAAAACAAAATTACTAAGCATTGATCATTGGACAGCAGAAAAACAAACATTACTTATTTCAGTTCAAAACAAAATAATGTAGAAAAGAAGTTAAATTGAATGTCTCCAGTATTTAATTACAGCCAATACAATAATAACAACAAGAACATCACAGACCAAAATGTGAAGCCTCTGAGAAATTTATGGGCCTCCATTACTCCAGGTTCAATCTTAGTAACATGGTACAAACCAAAAAAATCTTAAATGTTACAAGAACCAATTGTCTAGTCTCTATGAATATCTTACATCCTCAGTATGGATACAGATTCCTCAGTTGTATACATTCTTGGTTTTGACAATTAGCTGGAAACAAAATCTCCTTTGGATTTATGTCTCTTATTTCCCCCATCCATTGCAGCAGTGTCATAATAAACACAAATATATGTTAATCTTACCAAGGGGGATGATCATCCTGAGAAGTTTGAGGAGGAATTGCTTTCCATCCTGGTTTCTCATCCCAGTACATATCATAATATATGTGGCCAAGGCTTTGATCTGGCACACAGCACCATATGCCCACATACCTCTTAACACGATTTCTGAACTTATCTTCCCTTTCCTGGAAAATCAATGCATGGTATCAGCTTTGTTAGTTTGGGTTACCTCAAAAAAGTAAAACTTCATGTGGAAAAAGAAAAATGTCTTCACCTTGTCAGTGAAACCTCTGAAAGCATCTTGCACTGAAGAGAACTTGATCACTTTTATATCCTTGAATGATGAGAATACTTTCATAAACTGTAAGTGCATGTAGAAACAACCGTGTTAAATGGATAGATTTGATAATATGAAATATGATCATTTGGACATTCTATGTAATCATATCAGTGTAGTTTATAGGGTTGATTTAGAAAAATTTTAACAGAAGTGGGTTTTAAATGGATAGATATGATAATAGATATAATGACATATAATCAGATACCGTTTCTTCATTGCTGTGCTTTGGAAATTTAAGTACTCCCCCTACACTGGTGGTGTCATTTGAGACATCACAGCCTTGGGTTCCTTGTTTACAGAGCTGAACATCAAGCCATGATTTTTTTACCTGAACTCATGAACCAAGGTAAAATAGGTTTAAACAAAGTGATATAAATCAAGAATCATGGCTTAAAATGGATGTAATTGACTTTTATTACCTCTGATGGCAGAGAGGGGTTATCAAGTATTGAGTACTCTCTAAAATCTATTTGAGGACCAAACTCTTCTTCAGAGAGCTTTTTCAGCATGACATTGACCTACAGTAGAATGCATTTACATAGCAGCATTAGGAAGTGACGTATAAAATGTTCTACTCCCACCAGAGGCTATTCACGTTCATTCAATATCATGCAGCATACACTGACACTAATTATAATATCTCTGTCAAATGAATTTCAATTCATTTCAAAGGTTAACCTGTTCATCCAAATCCATTTGGCAAATGAACAGTAAAATAATAAGGAATCACTTAAACAGGAAATACCTCAAATACATGGTCCAAAGGACAGAGAAAAGGTTGTCTAGTCATGGACCCTTCCAAAATACCAGGATGGCCATACCATAGCCGATCAATCCTGCACCATAGTGGAGGCATCACCTAAACAAAAAAAGAATCTAATTTAAGATAGACATATAGAATTTCTCAAGTAAAAATAGCAACAAAAAATGAAACCATCGATTATAAAAACCAAGACTACCCACAGTAGCTAATTCACCTTAGCCAGGTGCATATTTCAACTAAAACTGTCTTATCAGAAAACATTTTCAACTAAAACTGAAATGCAAAACCAGATACATAATTCAACATGTTAGCTCATAGTGCAACGTATTTCAATATTATATTTTGGATAGCAGCTTTTCCAGGAATGTTACTAATTAGAAGGGGGAGAGAAGAATCCAGTAACAGAATGATGCTAGCAGTTATTTTCCACTTACTGAATAATTGGAAATAAAAATATTAACAAACGGGAAGGAAAAGCACCTAGGAATCATGGAAAATATTTGATATTAAATTCTGTAATAATAGCTATAAATTATACTGACGACTTTACCAATAATGGCAATGAAAATCGAGCATCTTCAACTCAATCAAAATATGACAAAATACAGTTATAATCTAAGTTGTAGACTAGATTTTGGTAAAATGCTAGCAGCGTCTTTGTTTATAATTTGTTAATTTACATTTGAGAGCAATAATCAGAAAATGTAACTCCCTAGAATAGTGATGAGACACTATACAAACCTGCCTTCTTAGCTATCCTAAACATCAATTCCCCATGAATACAAACAACTTTCAAGAATCTAGAACAGTAGAACATATGAATATCTATGCAAAAATATAATGGGACACCAAGTAGAAACTAGTGCTCATCACAATAATGATTGTATGTGACATGAATGTATGTTTTCAATATGCAACACATCATAAATTTGTGGAAGTATAGAACATAAATCTGATTTACATGTTTTTTGTTTATATTAAATAACAACAATCTTATCCCACTAGGTGAGGTTAGTTACATAAATCGCATGATGCCACACTTTTGGTCTATGTTAAGCAAATAACGAAGTTACATTGCCCAGCATATTAAAGTAACAAGCTCTTTGTTAAGTCCAATATAAATAAGAATCTATTGGACTGTAAAACATATTTATTAAGCAGTAGCCCATAAAAACTGAGTGTAGTCCATCTTTCATCTAAATGTTAGTGGTTTATCACTTAATAGGATTCATAAAGAAGAGTGTAGGAACCCAAAAATTAGTTCTTACCAGTGTTCTGTTCAAAAGGGAAGCAATTGCAAGTGCTGTCCTGATCTGTTTAATCTGAAAAAAAAAATGTGCAACACATATTACAACACACAAATAATTTGCTTAAAATGTAAAAACAAGTTCAGGTCGATACATACATACTTGGTAATTGACAAGAGTAAAATGTGATTCAACATTGTGCTCCCCACTTAGCATCAAGCTTTTTGGAATATATGGCTTAAATGACAACAACCCCCCTGCAAAAGTTCATTTAAAAATCATGTTGCAGTAATTTAATGAAACAGAGTTGACTAATCAATCAGAAGGGGAAACTGTAACAATTCCTTCATATGCCAAAGCATAACACTTTCCAAATTCAGCATCACAGTATGATGCTAACTTAAATGCAGATAGAGTAAAGACAAATAGTGAAATGAGTATATTTTACACAAGTGCATTCAAAAATATTAAGTGAAGGTCTGCGTGCAAAATTGAATGAGGAACAACAACTAATCACCAGGAGGATTATAGTATTCTGGTGGATCAAGGAAGAGCATGGCTTCTCGTAGACGATGTCGCTTTCCTTCAGTTCCACCATATTGAAATGTTGTGTGCACTGCATATGGATCCAACCTTAGTTGTTGGTACATAGCCTGCAACCGTAATATGTAAATTAAATAGAAAGGTACAGAAATTTTTCTATAGTCCTCAAGGTATTTAGTTGTGAAGAAGAAAACAACGGTATAGCACATAAAAAATCGGAATTAAGTACTTCAAACAGTTGAAAATTGTTAGTTGGACGAACCCTACCTGGACAAAATATGTATGTCCACTACAGAAGATACTCGCAGGCAAAATCCCCATCTTCAGTTTTCCATCAAAAGCATAAACAAGCCTACTTTCGTCATCAACAGATGGACCTAACTGTTTGTGAAGAATATCATTAAACCCATTCTGATCCCATATCTTGTCATCAGCTAGAAGCATTTCCTTCCATTGCTTTGCCAATTTTTTTGCAGACTCTGTAGGTCTCCAATGGAAAATTCCAATGTTGTAGGCACCACTAACTATTAAAGGTGATAAAAATATCATCAACACAGTCAAAATAACAAGTGAAACATGTATAATACATGAGTGATAGAGAGAAGCAATAAGTAAGAGCAAGGGATCGGTTACACTGATTCTAAAACAACATAACCAGGGAGAGAAAAACTTGCTTCAAATTATGCCATTTAATTTTATAAGTTGGTTAAGAGGAAGAACATGTTACACAATGTGTGCTTCCATCAAAATGATTTTATCTTTATGAACAGGGAAGACCAATAACAATAACAAGGGGAGAATTTCCGAGTAGTAACCTGTCAATAGTTGTGTTAAATTCAATATGCTTACTTCAAATCTAAAGTCATGCCAAACTTATGGAAAACAAGACACTCTAAAGTCTAAAGTGATGCCTCGGAACTGTTTTTATTGACATAAAAGGTGACTATCAATCAAAAAAGAATAATTTGCATGTCCATAGATGCCCTTTGACTGGCAAATGCTTGGTTACATGATCAATACAACAACAACAAAGCCTTATCCACCAGGTGAGGTGGGCCATATAGAGCGCACGACACCATTAAACACAGTTACATTGCAGCAAAAAACTACGATAAAGAAACAACATAACTATAGTAAAAATAATGACAGTAAGTTATTATTCACCTTCTTGCCAAACTTCCAAGCTATCATCAACAACCGTTGGTATAACTTGATCACTTGAAGTCAAAATGTCTGCTTCTGGATAACGAGCAAGATATGGAAGTGGGTTCTGTTTAATAATAACACAATTGATGAACATACGTAATGTGAATAAATTACAACAATCACATCATTGGCTTGGAGATATTGTAAAAGATGATTGTACTTAATGAATGTACAAGGTTATAAGAAAACATAATAATTACATGGAAAAATGGAGGTAGATGATAAAAGCAAATGATACTAGGGGAATTATTGAATTTAAATGCCGTAACCGGCTCCAAAAGAAACTGAACAAAATCTCTTATAACTATATTTCATTCATTAAGGAGAAAGAAAGTGTCCTAACTAACAGAATTTTACGGCTTCACTTGGATCATTAATCAAAATCTAAGATAGCATATGAACCATTCTTATAATTAAAACAAATTGACTCATGAAAGAATCTATATAAAAATGAATATTACCTTCAACCAAACCATGTCAGTATCACACATCAACAGCTCAAATCCATAAGGAAGAATTGAGTCTATCAAAATAACTTTTTCTCTCCCCATTTTATGAAATGTTGGAGACCCCCATCCAACATCTACTGTGCTCATATGGCTGCCCATGTCAAAAACCGGTATCCCTTTCCAATACAGTGCCTCCAATAATTTGGTGTCCATTGCACCTAAGCAGCAGGTTTCAAAACTCAAACAATCAATGGTACAAAATAGAGGAAATGCATTTGTATCAAAACACCATCAGTGCATTTACAAGACAGATATAACAAGACTTAAACATAGCTGCTCACCAACAAGAAAATTAGAAACTTCCAGATTTCTCAATTGTTTAACCCACGTCAGAATAAAATCCATGAACGCGTAGTTACCAAAGGTCACAATTACCACATTATCTTTCACCCTTTGCTGAACCAGCGCCTTCGTCAGCCGGAAATCCGACAATGGTGGCATCCTTTTATTGGTCGGTGGAACATCCCATATAGACCTAGGCCGTTCATTTTGTGCCCCTGAGAAAGGTGTGGGCACAATAGGCACCATAGCTGACCGAGAAATATTTAGTGTTTGATCCGTAACACGAGTATCCTCACCTACAAAGCCATTACCAACTAGGTTTTAATATCTAACACATACATAATCGAAGAAAGCACGACTTTATATACATAAAAAGTGTCCTACACAGGCACCACCTTTAAACTGTCAATAGAATTCACATCTCACATACACAAAACATGTATCTCAACTTTACTTTTCTAACAAGAATTATGCACTTCCAGAAGAACAAGACAAGATTTAAGGATTTATCCGATGCTCCAAAACCCAAACACCTTCTAACATCCCACCACCACTACCCTTCTCTTCTATAACATAAAAAAGTAAATGTCATTTATCTAAGCAATAACAGCGATAATAGTTTAAATGGGCATTTGAAAATGAAACTAAAACTAGTGTGGAACAAGAAAAGGCGAGATTTTTATGGAAACACATACTCGAAATTGAAGAGAGCCATGCAGAAGATTGAACAGCAGATGGGTTGCTGGAGTATATAGCGGAGAAGACGTAGAAGGAGGAAACCACGATGCCAACGATGACAACAGTGTAGATCGTGAGGAACAGAGGCTTCGAATTAGCCACTTCTTCACACCCTTTTCTCCATGCCATCTTTAGCAATCAATTTTTCACAAATCAACAACAAAACATCGCCATCTTTCCCTGCTTCAGAACAAGAAGTAGAAGGTGCTGGTGAAAAAGAAACGGATTAAAAATCAAGATTTGATTCTCGTTGAGAAAGTGAGAGATGGAAGAAAGAAAGTTGATTGTTGGGTTCAGAATGGCACTTCCAAATTCTGTGAATGAGTAATGGTCAACTCATTCTGCTAATCTATTCAACATGACAGCATTTCTTTTGTTTTGTTATTTTGTAATTGTCTCTACGTGATCCAAATTCCAGACTTCTTTAATTACTCTATAATTACATGAATTTTGATTTTGGATCTGTTGACTTTTTTCCCTTTTGATCACAACTTTTGATCCCTTTCTCATTCAAAAAATCACAAAGGTGATATAAGAAGAATTTTGATAGAAAAATTTCATTCAAGATTGAAGTTTTGATTTAAAGCATGTTGCATTAGTATCACCTTAGTACTTCTTTTAACATTTTAAAAATTAAATTATTTATTTAATCCCTATAGTTTATTTATGTTTTTATAAAGAAAATGTGTATTTTAATCCTTATATTAAAAAAACTATAAATTACTGTCGTCCATATTTTCTAGATTAAATGTTAATTTATGTTTTTGTAATTTTAGGTTCCAACACATTAAGTTTTAAAAGTCTTAATATAGTATTTTATATTTAAAAGATGCTAACTTCATTTTTTTTAACAAAATATTAAATAATAGATTAATAGAGTTTATTTGTCTATTAGTTAACCTAGTTAAAAATTTTACTTAACAAATACTAACATAAACATTTTTAAAACATAAATAATGATACTTTTAAACAAACAACTATCTAAAATTAATGCAAATTAATGCAAACTAGATGATGAGTGGAGTTGGTAATTTAGTTTATTAATTAGTTTTTGTTACTTTCCTTCGATTCATTAAGTTGATAAGTTACACAAGGTGTAACCAATTTATTTATTAACTATTTCTTTTAAAATTAAAAGAATTTTTATTATATTATTTGAAATACATAAATATGTAATTATCATCTGAAGTATCATATTTTCTAATATTCGTTATTAATCAGATATCAGTTAAATTTATAATATATATAAATCTTATTTTACAAACTAATTTTATAAGATTGACTTAGATTTAAAATATATTTTTTAATATGATATTAGAGTTATGAGTTAAAATTTATTATAACAAAGTTTATTGTTTGTTAAGTCTATTTCCTATCAAACCATTGTGATACCACCTATTAATGTTAATTCTCAGGCTCAAAATTATATATATTTGTGAGATGAGGGTGTTGGAAGTCTCACATGAATTACAAATAAAGTAAATGTATGGATATAAATAGACGTAAACCTTATCTTATAAGTTGATGATATTGTGAAATTGAATTCGGTTTAAACGTCACTTATTAATGATAATTTAAATTTTTTTAATTTATTTAATCAAACACATTATTAATAAAATATTTACATATACTAAATAGAAAATTAATAAATTATTAAAAAGAAATTAGCATAGCATATTTCAGTCCATGACGGTGTTTTGTGTTTTGGGTAAGTCAAATTAAAATGAGTGAGAATATCAAGTAAGTTTCAAGTGTAATTTTAATTACGTTTAGTGACTTAAATTTACTAAGAGAATAAAAGAATAAATAAATATCTAGTATAAGTATGAAATTGAGAGCGGATTATATATAAAAATGTAATTATATTCATATAGGCATAAGTTATTTTATGTTTGTTTGAGACATAGGCCCATTCAGTTAGAGTAGAATTGGTTGACAACATAATACCTATTCATAATTCATCCAAGGATTACTTATGCATCAAGGTTCTTAAATACTATTTCATTCCAATGACTCCAAATATTTCACTCTATTACAAAGCACGTATTAGTCTGTCTTTAGTTACTTTTCTCATTTAATCATCTTACAACATTTTGTTGGAGATGTTTAAGTTTTTATTTTCTAATAATCTAATTTATAATTTTGTTTATTATCATTCAAAAAAAATTGAATTTCTTCGTTCAAAACAAATTGAATTTCAAAAGAAGAAAGATTTACATTCAAATTTGAATTATTATTAATTTAACATTTAGTGTATATATAATATTTATTAGTATATAAAAAATATATTTTATTAGAATTTAGATAAAGATAGTAAAAAGACATTTGAAATATTTTAAAACTTGAATATTTGTTTTTTTATAGTTTTAAAAAATATTTTTTAACTTTATCAACTTTGATTTTAAAAAATTAATAAATGTTTTGGTTAAACTTCATCACAACCAAATAATAGTTTATATATATATTTTTTTTTGTAATTGTTATTTAGTATTCTGATTTGAAACTTATACAATTATAATCTCTTTCAAAATATTTGATACTGAAAAAATGAATATATGTTCTTTCGATGTTGTAACTCGACTCACTAACTGATGTCACATGTAACAGATGTTGAATATTTGATAATATCATATTTTCTTTATCGTTATTTTTATTTTTTATAAAAAATAATTGACTATATAAAGAGGGATAAGAAAAGAATTTTATACCAATTGAGAATAAGAAGGGAGATATAAATAAATTTTTACTTCAAAAATGAAAATGCTCATTTATGTCCTAATGTAAATTGTTTCTCTATAAATCAAACAATGTGTGATTGTGCGTAATCATATCTTCACGATGAAATTGCGATTGTTATGCATAATTTTAACTTTTTTTTTTCTTGTGTTAAATTACTTAGTTACTTAGTTTTCGTTTGTTTATTTATTGACATTTTATTAATTATTTTCGTAATTTTTTATAAATATTTTCATAACTAGTTTTACTAATATGTTTTTAATTGCGTTAGTAATATTTTATTTAAATGTTTAATAGTTATTTATTTATCTTGTTTATGTTTTAGTAGCTTGTGCTACATATTTTAATAATTAGTTTTATTAATTTGTTATTAATATTTATTTAAATGCTTTATTATTAATTTGTGTTGTTTATGTTTAGTAATATGTTTAAATAGATAGGGCTTTAAGGTGACTTGAAGTTTACATCGTATATGCAACATCCTCTACATATTGTAATAAAAATCAAATATATTTTCTTTGTTTAAAAAAAAACTAATTAAATCTCCAAAACATATTGGTGTAGACTTAATATTTATAATAATAAAACAAGATACGGAAACATGTGCTAATGATTTCCTCATTTCATTAATCTCTTCGTTTGCTCAGGTATTAATTCCTAGATATGTATGAAAATTTGATATATATATATATATATATATATATATATATATATATATATATATATATATATATATAAATGTAGGAATAACTTTTCTTATATTTGTTGATGAGATATGGTGCATAATTAGCAAATGAGAAAAGATAACATAAGGGTAAATGTGTCATTTGAAGTAACAAAAAGGGAAAGCTTATTAATATAAATAAATAGGAGAAAGCCAAGCCTTTTGTTAGTTTTCTTCCACAAGATAAAGAGTCTTCTTCTTCTACTATTTCAGTAGTTTCTTTATGAACTTTCATAATTGAAAAATACTAACTTTTCTCATAAATTAGATGATTTTTAGATTAAATAACCCATGCACATATTTTGAATTGTATACTCTAAAATTTTAAAATATATTTAGAATCTATAATAATATTTTAAATTGTATAACATATTATGCATTTTCATAATTTAGAATATGTTTTCAGTAGTCAAAATTCAAAATACGTTGGCGATCCGATGACAATACAAAATATATTTCTAAATTTAAAAATATTTAATTATAGTATAATTCAAAATATATTTTTGAATGGTGTCATCCCAAAATGTTTCCAAACTATGAACGGTTAGAACTATATGGGTGCTAAAAGAAAATATCCCAAAAGAAAAAAAAGCTCAACTTTCTGGGCTTTAACGAGCTTCTGTTAGGACAAAGGTAAGGCCCATTAAATAAGCTCTCATGTTTTTGTTAGTTTCTAATAAACAAAGGGTTGGAATTTCATATAATATGCTGACTTCAGTAGGAGATAACACGGTAATAATATGCTGGATTTCATATATCATTCCATTTTCTATGGTGCTTTTCTTTTATTTTCTCCTTATATACTTTGGGTAAATCATATTTACTTCCACCTCCACCATATATTCTTCTTCCATCTCCATCTTCTTCTTCAATATTCACTCTAAAAAACATTCAAAAGTATCTGTTAAAACAAATAAAAAAATCACAATAACATAAAGTATAAGAAAGAAGACCAGGATCAATGAGAAAAAAATGTGGAACGTAAGTTATGGATTTCATAATTCGTGTGCATTTTGAAGTACAATCCATAAAACAAAATTATATTCTAGATCGTACAATCTAAAATATAAATTTGTATTACAAATTATACAACGCGAAATATAAATTTATATTAAGGATTATACAATTTAAAATATGTACGAATTATATGATTTAGAATATCTACGGATTACATAATTTAAAATATTTACAAATTATATAATCTAAAATTATAATTACAATAGAAATATAATAGGAACTTTAAAAACTATGGGAGAACAGGAAGAAAATACGGGGTGCAAAAAGAAATTTCTGAAGACAAGTTATTTCCCCTATCTTTAGACAGGCCTTGTGTCAAGAAAAAAAAATAAAGGCCATGTATCAATCTAAGAGTGATGCTTATAGTTTTGGGGTGTCATTGCTTTGGTTCTTTAACCCAAAATCAAGGGTTTGTGAAGATAAACTTGCGAATAAATATTTTTAAAAGATTTTCTTTATAAATTAAAATTAATTTATATGTAGATAATTTTCTTCGCAAATACTCTTTTTATAATAAGAGAGCAAATATAAAATAAATCTTAGAGTATGTTAAAAGTAACTTGTGGATAACTTAAAAACCCATTTTTTCTTAAGTTAAATTATTATAAAAGAGCATTTACAAAATACTGTAGTTAACTTTAGTTCTTGAAAAAAAAAGTTATTTTATTATTTTTTTCTTAAAAGTTTTTGTATAAGAATTTATCACCTAATTTATTATAGACATATGATTTATTAATCCAAGATGTTAATATAAAATAAAATGGAAGATTTAGATAAAGAATATTTTATTTATCTTATATACGAAGAGTAGGTAAATCCCCAATCAAAGATAAAATTAAATTACAAAACTTGTCATCATAACCTTAAAACCTAATATTCTTTACACATTTAAAATTTAAATTATAATACTTTTATTCTTCAAAAACGAAATTACGAGCTTGCTATTCATTCAATCACCGAATTCACTGTTTACCCTAAGTTTTAATTAAAAGTTTGGCATCGTCAAGTTTTTCAATTGAAAAGAGACCATAATTCAACCACTTGTGATTAAAATACCACTTTTATGTCTAATTTCAAAAGTAGGCCTCCAAATCTGAAATAGCAAGTTGGAGCTTGGTATTTTGAAAGGAAGCAACATAAAATTGAAAAACATGGATCAAATTGTGGCTCTTCATCAATATGATGATGTTACATTTGCTTACAACCTTAGTCCTCACAACTTAGTCTACTAAATGTTTATAAATAGCTCGTAAGTCAAACTCAAACAAGTTGCTTGAACATGCATAAAAAAATGATCAAGAGTTATCTGCTACCCATTATTCATTATAAAATAATTCAGGTGCCCATTAGCTAGTACTAAGATATATTTTAATATTGTGTATTCTATTTCTCTTTCTTAATCCTTTTTATGCTGACTATATTTACACGGAATCTAAGATTTTTAATTGTTTTAAACGGCACGTGATCCAAGGTCATATATATATATATATATATATATATATATATATATATATATATATAAAATAAAATTTTTCATACGAAAAAAATATTAATTTTCATATCACACAAAATCTGATATCAAAGTGTGTTTTTCTAGATTAGTTATAAAATGGCATCGATCTAAAAAACTAATAAATTATTTGGTGAAAAATATTTTTATCCTTGCTTTCTTGTTTCTTGTATTTGTTGATGAAAGACGTAACATTAATTCTTTTGCCGTACTAAAAATTTTCATATATGTGAGATTTTTTTATAAATTTGTTAAAAAAATTTATAAAAATAAATTTTTTATTATTATTCTTTTTAAGAATTTTAATTGAAAAATATTTTTTTTGATAATTATTTTCAACAAAATTATAAAATATGTAAGTATTTTTTACAAAATTTGTTATGAAAATTTTTTTATATAAAATATTTTGCAAAAAAAAAAATCGGCAATAATTTACTAGAATATGTCACAACAAAATTTATAAGTATTTTGTAAAGGATAAAATAAATGCTAACCTTAAACTTAACAGAATAAATCGCACATGTATACTATTCAGGTTTCATGTTGCACTCTCTTTTACCAAATAAACACGTTAAAAACTGTAATAAAAGTATTTACTATACCACAATTTAAAATTTGAGTGAAGCTGGAAATCCAGAATATTATACAAGTGGATTTGAATACTATAAAAACCCTAGCTGGCCAGTCACATACTAAACCCTAGATTGTTAAATAGTTTATGGAACAATAGAAGAGTCATGCACTGCTACCAAGCACCAATGAAGTCAGTTAAGCATGGTTGACAACTTTTTTATGAAACAATTAACTATTAAGCACGACATATATAGTGTTGTATACAAAATTCAACCGTTCATGCATCATCATGAATAAAAGGAGGTGAGATTTAATGTTAATTGGATTGTTATTAGTTGGATTGTTATTAGCAACTAACTGTTATATAATTATGTTTAAAAGCGCTTAATCTGAGACCCACCTTCGTGGTGCCTTCTTGGAGAGTTTGAATACAGTGTAGTATGGTTGCTTAACCTAGTGATCACCGACATCACTAGCATATTATAATACCATTCAATTTATTTAAGTTTAATTAGTCGGATGGTACTCACTCTCATTTGGATGTATCAGTTTGGTATCTGTTTTAAAAATATGTAAACTGAATCCCAACTTTTGAAGATATGTCTCAGGGAAAAATTATTAATGTCGTTAATGGTATTTATATTTAGAATGACTTACAAAATTAAGTAGTAATATTTATATTAAAATTTAGTAATTTTGTAAGTCATTTTAAATATCAATACCTTTAATGGTCTTAATAATTTTTTTCTGAAAGGGACCTAATTGACACATTTTTTCAAAAGTTGAGACTCATTGATATCTTTTTAAAAGCGGATATCAAACTAACACATATGAACAAAAATGGATAACTAATTAAACCATTTATTTATTATATATAACTTATGTTTGGAAATTTTATATTTAATTTAATTTATAATAATGATATATAAGATGCAATATATATCTTATATATATATTGTAATTTACTTTTTTGTCTAGTTGATATAAAAATTTTAACATATTTCTATCACACTAAGATATGAATATTTTAGTGAGTTAAAGTGAGTTAAATTGACTCTAAATAAACATAAATTAATAAAAATAACAATATTAAATATTGAGTGAGCCAAACCAATATTAAAAAATAATTTTATTAATATAAATATCGGTTTAACCGATGCTAAGTAAAATAAATAAATAAAAAATAAAAAATCAATGAAAGAGTGGGTAAAGACCGCATTAAACTAACACAAGTTAATAAAAATATAATAATATTAAACATTATTTGGACAAAGCCGACATTATAAAATAAATTTTTATTAAAAATGTGTGTGCATCGGTGAGAAGGAATACAAACTCTAGATTAATTTGATCAAAAGATGGAAAGAATTAAGACAAAAGGGACATTCACGCATTGTGAACAAGTAGCTAAAATCACCAAACAGAGAAACTCACTCACGTTTCCTCACTGAAATGTCTTCCTTTGTTGGACTTGCTTTTAGTTAGGAGTGGGCATGCATCGGATTTTTAATGATCCAATCCACATCGTTTTAGATTCAAATAATTAGATTTTATTTTCAACTCAAATCCATTTTTTTAGTAAAATTAGTTTGGATTTTTTTAAAATTCAGATCCAAATATTTGGATCAAGATTTAAATCCAGTCCAAATATATGGATCAAGTTCAAAATTTAGAATTCATTTTTTATAAAAGAAATTTAAATTGAATTTTCTAAAACTTGTGTTCTTAAGGCCAACATGACTCAGTACGTACAGGTCGTCAGGCATGACTCGTCTGAGTCGTCAGGCCGACCCATCCTAGTCCATCTGAGTCTTCGGGCCCGCCGTGCTCGTTCGGGTCATCAGGCCCACCTAGCCTGTTCGGTTCTTTGGGTCTGCTTGGCATGTTCAGTTCTTTGGGCCCATTTGGCCCCTTCGGGTCTTCAAGCCCGCCTAGCTCGTTTGGGTCTTTGGGCCCATCTAGCTCGTTAGGATCTTCGGGCTCGCTTGGCCTGTTCAGGTCATTGGGCCTGCCTGACCCGTTTGGGTCATCGGCCCCACTTGGCCCGTTCGGGTCATCGGGCTCACCCGAATTTTCCTTGTCGTTGGGCCCGTTCGGGTCATCGAGCTCTCCCAAATTCTCCGGGTCGTTGGGCCCGATCGACTCGTCCGGTTTGTCGGGCCCTCCTAGCCCTTTCATATCTTTAGGCCTGCCCAACCTCTTATGGTCGTCGGGTCTGCTCGGTCCGTACAAGTCATCGACCAAGGACCGTCTGAGTCTAAATTTAGCCTAGTCCATCTCAACCTTTAGCTTAACCCAACTAAAAATCTAAACTTAAAATTTGGATTGGATTTTTGGGATTATCCATATTTGAAAATCTTAATTTATAGAATGGATGTCCAATCCATAAAATATATAAGATGTAGATTAGATTGAAATCCAAATCCATTAAATGGATTTTAAATGGATTGAATTTTTAATAAAATGAATTTTAAATGGATTGGATCAAAGCAAGAGTGGATTGGATCAAGAAAATTAGATTTTTTTTGTCCACCCCTAGTTTTAGTAGGTACTTTCTGTTTCCATGTTTTTCTCTTTAATTTTGTTTAATTTGCGGAAAAGTCTTGGATGTATATTTAATTATCATCCATCAAGAATTGGCCCAAATATATTTGAAAACTTGATCCACATATTCTCCAGCCTCATTAAACCCTTGATATTCATGTATAGTAGAAATTAATTTAAATTGATGCACGTGTGTGGTAGTTGCATTAATTTCCATAATTAGTGAATACATTTATTATTACTATTATTAGGTATGTTGGAGAATGAGATTATAGAGGGTGGAGAGTTTTGCGACCATGATGGCGACACTTTGTAGTTTTGTAGTTGTTGGTCGTCCAACGGAGAAGTAGGAGGGTTGTTGAAATTAGTTTGAGATCATTGAAAATTATTTCGGAATCATACTATGTATTTTTGAGAAAGGGTGTGTGTAATGAAGTTTTTAATATGAAAAAAATATGGAAATATCATTAGATGATACACATTTCCAAAATACTTTGTCTTCTTCAACACTCCTATTATCCAAAACTAAGTTCAATATTTTTTTTGATTGTTTTAATTTTTCATATACATATTGAATTAGCTTCTACTTCTGTTTTGTTTACTCTATTGTAAGTATAAATTAGTAGATTCTTTCGAATTTGGAGTCTCCATTTCTATAACTTCAAAACCAACATATATTTTGTTGAATTTGGAGTTTCTAGTATTTTGTACAATAGTTAAAGCAACTTTTTTTTTTATATATATATTTTTGTGTATAAACCTATACGGATTTAGTTCTCTTAGTTTTAGTTTGGACTTTTATAATTAAATTTACGGACCTAATTAGAACCAATATTTAGACCCTTGTGTGCAAGTTCCTATATAAACTAAGTGAGCTTTAATCAGAGAGATATAATTCATTTGTTTAATTTTTCAAACTTTATAAATTGTTCCTTTTACTAACTCTTATTATTTCAAGAAATACAAAACATGACATTTGAATTTTGTAGCAGCCATTTAAATTCAAGTTTTCTTTTCTTCTCAGATTTGTATTTTATGACATTAATTTGTGTTTCTGATTTCAAAAATCAAATTAGAAATAATTAAATTTTAATTTGGTAATTTAATACATATTAGATTGAATGATATTTTAATTTGATTTATATATTTTGTTCAATGATGTTTGTTTGATTAAATTAGTTAATTAATCTATTTAATTGTTTCTTCAACTAAATTAGTTAATTGCCACTAACATATTTCAATTTAGCTTGGGTTTTAGTAACTTTGTCCAATTTTGTTTCAACTAAATTGAACTTGACGTGGGTTGTACGACTTAGCCTAATGTAGATCCGAGTTAAGACAATCCAATTGAGTTGGTGGTAATTTGGCCTAACGTGGACTCATTTCAATTTAGCCTTAAGTGGATCTAAGATGACTTTGTTCAACTTGGACCCCGACTTACCTAGATTAATGACTTGACTCATCTCAAGTCAACCTTTCTCAAGTTAACTTGGACCCCTTCACCTTGGCTTGTTTTGGGCTTGTCCCAACTTAACAAGCTATTGGTCAACCCTAATCCAACCTAACATGGCCTGACTCAACTTAGACCTAGACCAACGTATCTTGACCTAAGTTAGACCAAACTCGACCAACTTAACATAATTTTGGCTTGACCTAATTTGACTTGTACACAACATGACTAAGATTAACTTAGGTATGACCTAAGCCAACGTGACTTGAATCTAACTCAACTTAACTTGAGTTTGACCCAATTTAAGGTTGAACCTAATCCAGCCCAACCAACATGGATTTACTTTGACTTAACCTATTCTAATTTTGACCTAACCTAGTTTAATTTTAGTGAGGTTCAATCTCACTTATATTTATTTTGGCCGACCTAATTAACCAAGTCAATTTTACATGAGCTTGACCCAACCTAACACAATCTTATCTTAGTTATGTTTGTCCTAACTTGATATTGTATACCTTAAGATAACTCAAACTCACCGTAATTTTAAAATTTTAAAATGTAAAAAAGTATTCAATTTATATTCAATCTAAACCTAATTAAATGGACTAAAGTTAAAGCCCAAAAACTAAATTCAAATTTGAGATAAATTTATTACAATAAAATTAAAATAATATAAATTCAAAACAATTATAAATTGAATTTAAGATCTGGATTTTTTCTTTTGTATAGTACTCTCAAGAGTATTGTGCTGTAAAAATTCTTTCAATGAAAAATAAAGAGAAATAATGTTTTTTTTTCTTTTGTTTGAATTTCTCTACTATTATTCGAAATCCTGACATGGTAGGAGGAAATAATACTAATAGAAGGATATTAGCATCTTTATGAGAAAAGTAAATTAAATAAAAGGTAATTACCATGAAAGTAATGCATAAAGAAAATTTATGTATTTCAATCCTAAACCGTAAATATACAATGAAAAAATCTTTAAATGAAATACCTTTGACAGTTGTTTCCCTAGCCCCTAAGTATTGTGTGAGATATCGTAGCCAGAACATATTCAAATACTAAATGTGGGACATTAAATATTATATGTTGACAAAAAAATAGACCACTCTATGCTACGCGGAGTAATAAATTATGGATCTTAAGATTCCTCCAACCACAATACACACTTCTTCCAGACAAAAACAGTAGGGTTTATCAGATTGCAAAACAACTACCAACATTCTGGGATTGCCCACTGGTTTTACTTCATTTCCTCCTTCCCACAATGTTCTGGTTTTGTTTAAGCCCATAGGTTACAATCATAGATTACAGCTCAATAATTTGGTGCATTTAACTGCATCCACAATTACACATAAGCATTCATCATGTCTGTGTAATGGACAAATAGGGTTAAGATGGAGAAAGATTCCATTATACAATTTCATTCATTTGCTTTGCATCTAGTCAATTCGTGTTCCAATCTCAACTATATAGTTTTATTGTTATGGGATAAATGATGTGTATGAATTGACTCTTAGTACTCTTCTTTTTTTATTCCGCGAGTTGCACACTGAGAAACACACGCATCATTTGCAAGTGGCTCTAACTCATTTTCACTCTTTGGACCTATTACATTTAATTCCTTATCCCAATGTGTAACATGACCAGCTGGTGTTACAAAACAACTTGTTCAATATATAGAAACTTGTAATTTTGGTGCTTCTACTTCAACATTCAAAACTGGTCAAACATACTATTTAATAAAGAAAAACATTTGTAGCTACTACACACAAACATCATAACTATATTTTTCTTTTTCTTTTTCTTTTCTCGGATGTGGACTTTTTATTGTATTGTAAAAGTGATACGTATGTAAGAAGTACACTATTTTGTATTTAGGTTGGTTGTGGAAGGATCGAGTGCATACCACTAAGTCAAAAATTTATAATCATCAGTTAGAATGTAATCTTTATTTTTTTTTTACTTAAGAATGTAACAGTCCAAACACAATTTGGAATCTAGATCATCTACTGTTTTTTTTTTGTGTTGTCCTCTGCTGAGCATTAAAAATACACACTATATTGGTATTTTTAATATCTTTTTAATATATTTTAAAACGTCAAAATTAATGATAATTAGTGTATTATGAAGGTACAATAGAGAAACAACACAAAAAAACTCAACATAAAATCTAAATTCTACAATTTGACCTATGTTACGAGACAATTAATGTTATATATAGCAATTTTTTCTTCCGCATTTATCTCCAAAAGAATCTCATATTTGAATCGTGACTCGGTCCAACAAATCTTCGATGCACAACAAACCCGTAGGTGAAAACATTCATACACTAAAATCAGATAAATATACAAAGTAGCGTGATAATGATTTTTGTTTTTTTTTTGTGAACTTTTTATTTGGTATAATGGTACCTTTTAAAAAAGAAACTCTTTTTCGTTATAAATAAAAGCGTCCAAGTATAATCATGTGTAATTTAGCAGAAATCCAAGAAAAAAGGATATTGGGTGTTAACTGCATCAGCGTGAGTATCACTATCACGTCCTAGAAGTGATTGTCTACTTCATGAGTGGGCTTAGTGGAAAAAGTTTATTTTCTGAATCTATATCCACTTTAAGATCTATTTTACTACGAAAGAAACAAAATGATAGCTGGATTTCCCTGGAAAAAGAAAAAGTGCAAAATAAGGATATGATATTGACTTTAATTTTCCGGCGCCCAGTTGAGGGCTCACTTGGGTGGTATCTATTTTCCCACAAGGCTGTTTTACAATTACAGATAAGAATAAATTCGTAAATGCTTGAATTTATATTTTTATGATCTATCACATGCTAAAAAAGTCTATCATATTTTTAATTGGTTTGTTGTCTAACTTTTCTATGAATTAACTTTTTTGTATGAACTAGACAAGTCTTATTTTGTATATTATTTCAACTACTAAATCTCATACCTTATTTTATAATTTAATAATTTAATAATTTAATAATTTAATATTTTTATAACTCTTTAATTTTAAAAAGACTTAATTATATTTTGAATCTTGATAAATTTGAGAATTTTTAACTTCCTAATAAATATTTGTAGTCTATTGAATCTTTGATATTTTAAAACTTTTCAATTTCCTGTAGTTAAATATTTATTTCAATTTTGTGATGTGATATTTATCTTGCATGGTCGACCTCTTTAAATGTCGCCACATATCGTCACATGATATTTTGTTACAAGAGACCCTCATGACAAGATCTTTCTTAAATATACTATATTTCACGAAAATTGCTTTTAAATTTAATTAAAATTATAAATTTCAAAATAAAATAATAAATTATAAAAATATTAAATATATAACTATTAAATTATGAATTAAAAAATTAAAAAATTACAAAAAAAAATTAAAAAATTACAATTTGATAATTTTTTATTTTCATAATTTCACAATTTCATAATTTTTTAATTTTATAGTTTTATAATTATATAATTTTATACTTTTGTAATTTTATATCTCTATATTTTATAATTCGTAATTATGAAATTATATATTTTTATAATTTTGTATTTAATAATTTTCTAATTACATATTTTATATTTTTATAATTTTGTATTTTTTTTATTTTCTTATCTTTAATTTTATAATTTATAATTTTAACTAAATTTAAAAACAATTTTCGCTAAAGAAAATAAATATTTGGGAAAGGTCTTTGTTATCTTGTAAAAAAATATTATGTGGCAATATTTAAGAAGGATGACAATGCAAGATAACTACCACATTACAAAGTTAACAACAACATTTAACTGTAGGAACTCAATTGAAAATTTTTAAAATTGTAAAGACCCAGTAAATCGTAAAAATCTATTAGGAATTCAATTGAAAATTTTCAAATTTATCATGGACTTAACATAATTAAGCCTTTTAAAAATTCATAATTTTATAATCTTATAGTTTTATAATCTTATAATCTTATACTCTTATAATCTTATAGTTTTATACTACTCTTATAGTCTTATAGTTTTGTAGTCTTATAATCTTGTAATTTTATAATTTTATCTTTTTATGATTCCATAATGTTATCTTATTTTACAATGTTATAATTTTATAATTTTTCATTTTATAAACATTTATAATGTTAATGGATAAAAGGTGAACATACTTTGTTAGCCTATCCACAGTGATCCATACGAAATCAAAATTTTAAATTGATTGTGGCAAGCCAAGTCCAAAATAAATTGCTATAGTATCTCATTTTCAATCAAGTATAGAGAAGGATCATACCATTCCAATTGGATTACGATGTTCTATCTTAGGTTTATAACAAACTAAATATGTTGCTACATATTGTGTTTCTTCTTTCTTTATCTTGGGTCACCAATTTTTTTTTTCGAGATCTTGATACATTATTCTTGTGTGTAAATGTATACTTAATTTACTCATATGTGTTTCTTCTAACATTATCCTTTTTAACCTCCACATCATTAGACACACATTCCTACCACTAAATCTCCAAATTCTCATTGTATCTATGCCTAAAATTCATCCATTCTTTTTTCCTTTCAACATCTTTTTCTTTTGAATGAATTTATCACTTACTTAAGTCACATTGATTTGCCTTTATAAGTCGGTGGTAATATGAATTGAGTTTAATTTCATTCTAAAAATTACTTACTATAATTGACAAATTCATGTCCTAAAGTTTTCTACCAAACTCATTTTCCAAATCATAAATGAGGAGATTTGTAAAATGATGCACGATAAACAAGTTATACAAGTTAAAAAAAATAGAAAAAGTATTTTAGTAATTAAAATATTATGGTTTCTTATATGTTGGTAAATTTAATCACTACAATTTTTTTGAGACAGATTATATAATTATTAGAATCAACATTTTTAATTGCTATATAATTTGTCTTTTTTCATAGTGTAATTACCTACAAATCAGATCAATAGGTAATTACTTACTGATAAAACATTTAGGTAATTACCTGTTGATCTGGTTTATAGAAAATTACCTGCTGATCTGGCCCGTAGTTAAGATCCGTATATAATTTGTTCATAGGTAAAATCATAGATAATATATTCATACGTAAAATTCGCAAGTAATTGTTACCTATGAAAGATTTATCCACAAATTTTTGTCGTATATGATCCGAAAGTAAATCATAATTACCTACAGATCTTGGTCGTAGGTAATTGTCTTTTTTTCTTCTAGTGCAAAACCATCATCGTTGGAATTGTTCAAATATGTCCCAATTTTGAGGAGGAATTCCAGCATGAATATGAATACGGGTAATAGTTGATATTTTAAATCGAGTATTGAAATATATATATATATATATATATATATATATATATATATAAAAAAATTATATTAAATAGAACATTTGGATGCTCTAATCCATCCTTGTCTACATACATGTCCATGCTTTAAATTTTTAAAACACTTTTAGTTTGTTAGGTAGGCTAAAGATACTTATTTTCATTATTTTTTTTGGTTATTTGTTTTGCTCCATTTGAAGAACCTTTCTTTGCTTGCATTCTCTCTTTATCGTTCAACTTATTCCATATACAACAAGTTCACTCTAATCCCCATGGTATTTTTACTCTTATATAACAAACTCAATTACACATAAAGCTATCAAAATGGATCACCCGGCCTAGCCCAACTCGGCTTACTTATTAGGAGCCAAAAAAATTTGAACCCAACCCAGTCCACCATGGGTTGGTGAGTTAAATAGGTTGGTTCATTGGCTCACTTAATTAAAAATATATACAATTTTTTTCTTCGATCACAAAAAAAAAACTAAATTATAAGCCTGATTAAAATCTGAATAAACTTCAATGCAATTCAAAATGATGTTAAACTCTAAATACAAACCAAAATCACAAAAATGCAAATTACTATCTAACAACAATTACAAACAACCCAATCCGACCCAAATGCAAATCCCAACATAATAAAAAACACTTGTGTGACTTACCATGGGTTCAACCTGAGTGAGCTAGGTTCTCGGTGGATCGGAAAAAAGATTAACCCGTACTGAAATTTATAAAAAACTTTCAACCCAACCCGGCCCAAACTCGTGGTGGGTCGGGTTGGCCCATGTATTTTAACCCATTTTGACAACTTTAATTACACATTTTTACAATACGAGTATGGATATATATGTTACTGGACGAGAATATGACATGAATTTCATACTTGACCAGGATGAATGAGTATGAATTTTTACTTTGAGAGTAAGAAAATAGTCAAACTCACACGTGTCCCATCTCATTATCATCCTTAATTACAATTTGAATCAAACCAATCATACTTGAATAAAACCATTTTTTGTTAGGAAAACCTATATAGTCCACCACTAGAATATTACTAATATTCTATGTCCCAATCACTCACCCTCCAGCGGAAGCTGCTCAATCACGAGTACTCATTTTCTGCCATTTTCTATACCGTCGTTCTTCTTAACGGGACACGCTTACCTGGAACCCTTACCTGGGACTAACCACATAAGATATTGACACCACTCTCAACCCAAAACCTTAAGGCAATGGGTTTATGGGTCTTTATTCTTATATAGTGCTCTACTTTCTCATTTCTGGTCAATGTGGGACTTAGACTCACACTTGGATTCCTAACATTCTATAGTAATTATTTTGCTTTGTATTAGATTGTCCCCCTTGGACATAAATATATTTGTGATACCTTTTCCTTCATTTTGACTTTGTGTCATAAACTTGTATCCATTAATGACACAATGATAAATATTTTTTTTATGTTTTAGTTAGTGTATGAACTTGTTTTACTTTATATTTTTACGAGATTTAGAACAAACAATATGAAATTTAAATATGTTCTCAATTGAATAAGAATATAATTCTATAGGGTTATATGATTATGAACGTTTACATCTAATAATGAAATAGATAGATGTTCTTGCTAGAACGAGATGTACCTAGAAGCACACAAATCTTCTTACTAGGCTAAGATGTCACAGTAGTCACATGTGTTTGTCTTCCTTCTTCTTTGTACAAGAACCTTCCACTCTACTATGTTGTGGTATCTTCTTCGGGTGTGGCCGAGCTTTCTAAGGTGGGGTGCCTGTAAAGACACTCTGACCTTCAAGTTAGGGAAGTGCAGTTGAGAGAATAATGCAATAATGATTACTGACATACCTCATGAATAATGACTATTTATAGTACCTGTATAGGCCTTGTCCTTCTTGGGCCTAGGTTTCGTAGGTTTACTTGTTTTTATGGTTTCCTAAATATGATTATCCCTAACTCATTCTAATTTAAAAACGTTTTATACTTTAAGTTGATGTTGCTTACGTGGACGCTTATTCATACATCTTTACATTGGCATATTAGGCTAGGTGTATTTATCCTTGGGTCTTTAGTGTACATTGGTCGAGATGTCCTCATCTTTGGATCTTCATTGTACATTGGTCGAGGTATCTTCATCCCTGGGTCTTTAGTAGGTGTTAGTTGAGGTGTCCTTGTCCAACCACTACAATAAACAAACAATCAAAGAATAACATAAAACAAGACAAGAATGTTTAGTATGACCTTGTCGATTACAAGCTGAGAACACACTTTGGCCTTAAAACGAGAACTTATACACAAGATACCGACACAAGTTTGGGTCTGGATCATGTGTAATTAAAAGGTGACCAACAGCTAGGTGATAGGTGACTCACATGTATGAATAGGGAAAGAAGTGAACCATCTCGTATGAAGAAGAAGAAGAAGATAAGAAGAAATAAAGGTTTAAGTCTGGATCATGTGTAATTAGAAACAAGACACATATCATAAAACAAATAAATAATGTGACACACACTTTTAAGTAAAGGAACTAGAGCTAACAAAATCAATAGAAACCAATATTAAAAATGCATTATAATTAGAAACCATAATAATCCTTAAAAAAAAAAAAATTAAAAGTAGTATCTAAGCCATACAATATTTTATTAATAATAAGATGTTCCTTTTTTTTATCTTAAAACTAACATATAAAAAAACAATTATTTAATTTTTAGACATTTTAAAGAATAAAAACAATTATCTCAAACTAATAAAATATAAAAATAATAATAAACAAAAAGAAAAAGCAAACTTTTTACTACACATAACTAATTCATTAATCACTCGACTCCTTTCCGCCACCAAGCATGGATCTTTTGTACCAGAACGCAGTACGGTGGAAGCTCCAGAACACACCATACCCAACACCGCTCCGATGTGGGAGTTGTGATACATCATCATCAAGCTATAAACTTTTTCATTTGCCTCTTCTTGTTCCTTGAAAATGTCGTTTGCATGCAGATTGTGCAGAAGAAGATTGGTCTGATAATGCGCTGAATATTTTAATGATATATCCAACAGTAATGGGTTCTGGTTCACCCGTGAACCACCCAATGCGGTTGTTCACGCAACAATTGACCGTCAAATTATGCATCGGACAAATAAATTTCTCCAATTCTTCCTCAGCCGAACACTTGTAAAACAAAAATCTTCCGCAACACTCAAAGTATGGAACCAGATAAGATCCGTATCCAATGGTCAGAACTTCTGCCTATGGACAACTTTCAAATCTTCTTTTCAAGATTCACACATTCATTTTATTCATTTTCTTTCTTCAAATTTCTACTTTTCACTTCTCATTCAAATAAAACTTAACTCACTTATAATATTAACAATTTAACTCTTTAAAAGTTAAATTAATGAAACAAAATCTAAAACGACCAAATGACAATGCCAATGTCCCATTTCAAGATCAAAATGGCCTTTTTAAAATAGAGAACGAATCACAAAATTTGGAAAAATAGCTTTACTTTAAAGACATCAATTTTATAAGTACATTTTGACTGAATTATTCCGTAGGGGAATGTGGGTGAGGGTAGTAGCCCGTAGCACGTGGCATCAAATAAACAACTACACATTAGTGCTTAATAACCCAATCAGATTCTATAAATATAACTAATTAAAAAATTGTTTTTAAATAGATTAGGAAGATTGACCACATTTTTTTTATGGTTTTCTACATTAAAATATTTGAACATAAAACTTTAAAATTCAATATTAATTGGTATTTTTTATATGTCACTTTTTTTTTATTCACGTGAAACTTTTAACTCATATCTAAATTACTAATAGTTTAGTTTATTGAAGTTTAATGATTATTAGATGAAAATTAAAATTATATTTTTCTTGTAAAAAATAAAATAAACGGATTTTTAAAACACCATAAACTTATAAACATGTTTTACAAAATTACTTTTTCCTACATTGAAACTGTGACTAAACGAATTAGATGAAAGATTAAAATTTTCAAAGCAAAAATTTTGCAACTAGAGCACTCCATTTAGACAATATTATACTCACATTTATCTATTCTTTTCCTTATAAAAATTCCCATAAATTTAAAATATCGTGAAAATGCATCCATTATTATTTTAAAAGACTATTTTCTATTGGCATAAAAACGTCATATAAATTGTTCATGTCTGATTAATATCTTTACCTTGCCTTGTTTTTAACTAAATTAAAATACAAACAAGCTTGGTTAGATAAAGTTAAATATAAAAATAAGCTTAATAACTCTTTTTATTTCAATATTAATAGTTACTTCAATCTAAATTCTAAATAGTTATTGTTTAATTTTTTTCTTAATTTTTTTTTGACATAATGTGGTTTCAATATTTATTAAAATGGACCAATGCAAATGTTATTACAAGATTATGACTTGGTAGAAGGATATGAATGGTTTTTTTGTCTGTACAGATATGTTGGAAATTCAATTGTCAGGCAAAGTTTCACATCGAATATAAATGATAAAGTTAAATACTATATAGATAAAATACCTATAAACAAATTATCTTAAGATTTTGAGTTAAAAATAGTACTAAATTCTTATGTGAGGTAAGACTCATATCACATGTACATAAAAGCTCCTTAATAATGAACATTCTATATCATCCTAAAATTACTTTTGTGTGGATGAATTTTGAGTATAAACTCGAAATTTGGTTTTATAGATTTTGTAGGTTGAGAATATAGACATGCTTCTGGCTATTGTGAGGTTTCGTGGAAAAAAATACAAATGTAATATGTTCATGTTTTCACTTTCAACCTTTATGTGTTTTTGTACAAGGGTTGGGACAACTCTATTATTTCAATTTATTCATACTTGTTATTGCTAATAAAAAAAACCCTCCTATATGAAATAATTCCACAAAAACATAAATATATCATAATGTCAAATTATCATCTTAATGAAAAAGGTCACATTTACTCATTCTAATAAATATTGAGACCATTTTAACAAAATAAAAAAGAAAAATATTTAACATCTACTACAAATACCGAGTTAAAACAATATTAAACCTTCACACTAATACATTGATAAATAAGAGGTTGATATGAAAACTTTCCGATACCACTTCTTAGGTTTATAAGGAGGGGGTTTCACCGGAGAGATACAACAAAAATGAGACCTGAGCCTAACCACATAAGAAATTGACACCACTCTCAACCCAAAACCTAAGACAATGGGTTTATGGGGTCTTTATTCTTATATAGTACTCTACTTTAACCAATGTGGGACTTAGACTCATACTTGAATTCCTAACACATATTTAAATTTCATTATATTTGTTGAAATATTTATTTTTAAAAATCTTGATTCAAATCAAGTTAAATAATCAGCAAGCTCGTTCACTTCCGTATAACTCAACTTCATAAACAATGAATAGTTATATATTACATTTTTGTTAGTCACCTTGAAACTTACTTGATAAACTTTTTTTTTAACTTGATTTTTTTCTTTGAAAACTTAATCAATGAGCATCTTTCCCAGCATCTTTGATTTTCTATTTTTGAAAGGAAATATGAGTATCAAATATAAAATTTTCTTATTATCTCATTTTTATTCTCACTAAATTTTATCATACCTTAGGTTGAATTTGTGTCTCTTTATAAATCATCATTTACATTGAATCTCTTATGATTCTTGAAATCATGACATTAATTTACTGTCATTTGATATCCTACTATTTCATTCTTATTATTAAATAGTTTTCCTATCAAGTTAATCCAACTAACTCCCTTACAAATATTTAAATTGTAGTTTCCCTCCTTTCATTCTCATTATTACTCCTTCTTCCTCATACATTTTCTAATTAATTATGAAGTTTAGAAATGTTAAGGAAGAAAAAGGAAGTTCAAGATACCATTCAAACAAATGAACAAATAAAAAAAAAAAATCTACGTGACTCTTATCCATGTGGAAGAACAGGTTAAGACCCACATATATAAACCATAGTACATTGTCACTAATTGCTTTCTAATGTTAAGTTGATTATTCTGTAGTTACAGATGACAATCAAGTGCTGTGAAGATGGATTTGACTACTTATCTGTCTTCATGATCAAAACTCATACTGATTAATTATGAAGTTTAGAAATTCAAGTGTGAGTCTAAGTCCCACATTGACCAGAAATTAGAAAGTAGAACACTATATAAGAATAAAGACCCATAAACTCATTGTTTTAAAGTTTTGGGTTGAGAGTGGTGTCAATATCTTATCTGATTAGGCTCAGATCTTCCCAGTCTTCCTGACAGTATGCGGGTAATGGCGGAACTATGTTGGGACAAAAGGGAGCCATGGCCCCCCATTTTTTTTTACATTTATATATTTTAATATATGATTTTAAATAAAATTTTTTAAATTTAATATTTTAATAAATATTACACATTTATATATATATATATATATGAGAAAAATATTTCTTTTTTACATTTATTTTTTAATTTAATCTTTTAAACATTTTTTAAATAAAAATAATTACTTTTTCAATTTAATCTTTTAAACATTTTTTAAATAAAAATAATTATTTTATTAATATTATTTTTTAAATGGTTATTTGTTTAATTTAATCATCTTTTATTTTTTAAAATTGAACCATTATAAATGAAAATTAATTATACTAAAATTATAAAAATTATTTATATCTAATTTTATAATTATAATAATAATAATTGTAATTTTATTATTTTTTATTATCATAAAAAAAGTAAATACAATGTTTTGACTAGTTTATATAAAAATGTTAGGATTATTCTTTTGCTTCCTATTTTCATTCAAAAATATTAAGTTGTTCATCTAATTTTTTTTAATCTTAATTTGATCCGAATTTTAAAAAAATATGTAATTTTGTCCTTTTTCGTTAAATTTATTGAATCAAATCAAGAATTTTTCATCAAAATTGAAGTTGTTAATGATTTGCTTTGTTGGTGTAATTGACATAATCGTAGTATCAATTTTGATGAAAAATTCTTGTTCCGCTTCAAGAAATTTAACGAAAAAGATAAAATTGCATTAATTTATATAAAATCGAGACCAAATTGAAACTAAAAAACACTAGAGGACCAACATGATATTTTTAGACAAAAAAATGGACCAAAGAATAATTTAACCAAAATGTTGGCACCCCCAACATATTGTATGAAGTTTCGCCACTGTATGCAGGTATCTGTTATGTGAGTATCCGCATATTTGTTTAATATCCACGAATATCCATGGGTATGTGCGAGTATTTACAAAAAAAAAATTAAAATATTTAATAATATATTTTAATCGTAAATTTAAATAAAATACAATACATAACTTTCATAAATTTCAAACAAAGTCCAAATAACCTATGTAAATAGTATTGAATGACAGTTTACAAAGAAATGAATTTTTTTTAAAACCAATTAATAAAAAATAAGTCATTCCAAAATCAATGTGTTAATATTATAATCATGTTTTTTTTAATTTAATTAGAGTATTTGTATCTGCCCCGTTAACATGCAGGTATAAAAAAAGACCTACATATATATGTAGAGTGACATCGTTAGTATCAATCACCATGCACCCAAGATATTGTCCACTTTAAAACATTACTCCGTCACAGTTTTGTCCTTAAAAGACGTCTCGGTGGGTGGGAGGAGAAAGGAGTATTTAAACCATCTTAATCCTCAACTTCTCTAAACGATGTAAAACTATTGGGTGTAGTACGAACAAATATATATCACATGTAATGTAATCCAAATAATATAACATATATATATATATATATATATATATATATATATATATAATAGGAATAACATAAAACTCTTAAGACAAATAAGACTAAATATCAATATAATGGTAATCAGTCTAACTAAACTTAACACTAAACACGTTGTATTTTAAGGCATAATTATGATTCTATGCTAGTATTAATATTTGTTTATCTTATTTTGAATTTATCATAATTAGTATAATTAAATTACATGTCTAAATTCAAGTATTGAATTATACATAAGAGTTAGCATCTTTGAAAAAAAAATACAAGTCTTTTATACGATGTAGCTTTAATTGTTATATATAAGAGTTTTTAGTTATTTTAGGTACGATGTAAAAGAATTTATCGTCTCCATTATTTTACTAATCGATAAGAAAATAGAATTATCGACAAGATAATTATTTTGATTCAACTTTAAGACTTTAAAATTAAAAAATAAAAAATTTATTGATCCTAAACTCTCTTTTCATGAAATATCCAAATTGTATTTTTGAGTTGAGATTTGTGTACAAAAAGAGATGTAATAATCCATGTGTATGCCTACAGATTATGATATCAATGTATTACAAGAAAAATTGATATTATTAAAAGCTAAAATTCATCAATAATGTATAAAGTTTGTCAATAAATCAAAATTATTGACGACCTAGTGATGGTCTACCGAATAAATGTCATAATTTTGTCCATTTTCTTCCTCCTCCCTCCTTCTTCTTCCTTTTATCTTTCCATTTCTTCTTCTTCCAATACCTCCTTGGTCCCTTTTCCTCTTCCTTCGTCACCGCCACCACCACTATTTTCCTTCACCGTTACCTTGTTATCAGCTCCTCCTTCTCTTCCTCTTTCTTCTCATTCTCCACCTCCTTCTCTTATTTTTCCTTCTCTCTTCTTCTCTACTCTTTCTCCTCCTCCATTGTTGTCCCACCACCACACTACTATTGTGCCATAATTGTGTTAGTACCTCGGCACACCTTGACATCTCCTCCTACTGACTCACTTAATCTATAATATATATTTCTTGCTAGCATTCGACAAAAAATTTATTGCTCTTTTTATCCACAAAATAATTCATCGATAATTAAGATTTTAAATTATTGATGAATTTTATCGACAAATTTTACCAACATATTTTACCCACTTAATTTATAATATATATAGGCCGAAGATTTACTGTTTCTCAACAGATAAATTTTTTATTAATAAAAATTTAAAATTATCAACGAAATTAATTATATTTGATTACCAAGAAAATTTTCAACTAAAAACTATGCCGGACAATAATTTGTATTATCAATGAATTTATTAATAAATTTTATTGATGAAAATAAATTTATCAATAAAAATAATCGGTAATTAAAAATTAAAAATTTGTTAATAGTTCAAATTTATCAACAAATTTATTTTAATCGATAATTCAAAGAATTTTTATAATGATTTTTTTGTAAAGAACACGGATACGTGCATATTCATTACTTTAAATACCCATCTAAAATCTATCATTTGTCTTATTTTTTCCTATCCTATACGATATAACATTTATAAAATTCTATATTGTTTCATTTGGGTGTCATATTCTATTTTGGGTATCTACATATATTTTTTGATAAGGAACCTGCAATTGCAAGTTGAAATAAAACGACAACACTCTGGATCTGTAAATGGTACAAGATCACTGTTCATGCACTTAGCGAGTTTCTTTAGCATAGCTTTTCATACTTATTTGTGATTTGTGGGGATGAACATTGAACCATTAGAGGTGCGGTCCGTACATGTGTCCTCATGTTACTTCCTTTTCTTGGATTTCAAATATTTTTTTTGTCAACATACAACCTTCGAACCAAACACATTAATTAATGTTACTTCCCCAAAGTTTGTGACCAACAAAAAACATAATGGATATGGGTCCACTCCACTTCTGCTATGGGCGACTAAGATACATTCACTTCCTCTCTTTCAAACATCCAAAATAGGAAACTTATATAATATGCAAATTGTATCTTCTTTTTTAATGGAAAGTCTAACCATATTTGTTCTATATTACTATACCACCAAAAAGGAAAATCAGAAACAATATAAGAATTTTTATTTTATAGTTTTACGAGTACCTCTAGTACCCAACTTCCTATCAAATTTTTCTTATAACAAAACAACAGAATTAAGAAAAATGACGTATTTACATTACCTTTATTATTCAAATTTCTTCAACCATTCTTTAAAGAAAAATAGTAAGTTTTTATTTATTTTTTGTACTGCACAGTAATTTTAAGTTTAAATTTTAAATAAAATTTAATACAAAAATATTATGAAAAATGGTAAACTTTTATATATATTATGAATTTTTGTTGCTATTATCATGGTATTTATCGTATTAACATCTTCACCTCCTTTATTTTTTTTATTATATTATTGTGACTTTTACTTTTTCAACAGAATTGTCACACTCGCTATTGATGTCACTATCCTCCCTTCTTTATCACTACTTATCTTATCACATATAAAACGCGATAACATAATATTATTTAAATATTATAACTTATTATTTATATATATTTCTTTATTATTATATCTTATTTCATCCTATCATATTATAGATTGACTTTAAATAATCATTAAAGTTATATTTATTGTATTTTTCAGTGTAAATTTATTTTACAGTAAATAGTAATATAAATTAATCTCCACTTTTATTTTGAAATTCCCTCAATACATAACTCATACTTTAAAATTAAATATAAAATTCACGTTTTATCATTTCCATTTGATTTCGTGATTACAAAAATTGGTAAGTCATGAAAGTCATCATCTTTATTATCAACTAAACTAAATTTTACTCATATATGTTAAAGACAAAATATATATATATATATATATATATATATATATATATATATATATATATATATATATATATATATTTATTTATTTATTTGTGAACTTTAGGTTTAATTAGTAATTACATTATATATTTTTTATTCAATTTAATTGTTATATTTTTAAATAGAGTCAATAAATTTTAATTTCGTTTGTAAAGTGTGACATATAATTTGGTTATCTTTTATTTCTTAAATCTTTTGCTTTTTTTTCTGATTAGTTTTTATTTTATTGTCTCTCTCCACTTTTCACCATATTTATTCATTTTTTATTCATTAAATAAATAAACTTAATCTTATTGAATCAGTTTTGTGAACTTTAGGTTTAATTAGTAATTACATTGTATATTTTTTATTTAATTGAATTGTTATATTTTTAAATAGAGTCAATAAATTATAATTTCGTTTGTAAAGTGTGACATATAATTTGGTTATCTTTTATTTCTTAAATCTTTTGTTTTTTTTTCTGATTATTTTTTATTTTATTCTCTCTCTCTCCACTTTTCACTTTTTTTTTTCTTCATTTTTTACTACTTTTTTCCACCAACTACAAAGAATCATCTCATCTCATTCCATCCTCTTAATTATCATAAAAGACATTCTGAAACACTTTATGCGCATTTTTCAGGAATCCAAATTTCACGTAAGTAATAACCAACAAACCGTCAACAAAATCTAAGTTTGAACAATAACTTATGAATCATATAAATCTTAAGAAAGAGAAAAAGGGACAAAGGAGAAGCAGGTAGAGGAGAAGAGATGGAGAAAGGGAAAAATGGTACTGAAAGATGGATGGTACAAAAAAAAAGAGAGAAAGGGGAAAATGGTCAAATTTATGTCGTTGAGTAAGGTTTTGAATTTCAGTACCTTATTATGGCATCGCAATAATTAAAAGTACATTAAAAATTCATGCTTAATATCTTTAGCATGATGATATATATTGAAAAAAATTTATCATCAATAGATAAAAATACATTAATCTTCCATAAGAGAAGTGATTGTAATGATAAGAAAATGTGTCACGTGAGAAAATTATAGCCCAAGTTTGCATTGTCACACACTGGATTTTATGCTTGGCTTTATTATGAGTTGTAAAGCATTAGCATGATATAATGGATATATTTGTAAAAGAATCTAAACATCTATAATTTTGTTTATTTATTCTGACAAATAGATTAGGGCATGATGGTAAATAAGATAAAGCAGAGATTTATATAATTAAACAGAGGAGTTGTATTCAAATCAAATACTTATGCACGCAACCAGAAGCAAGTGATGTGCAATGGATGACCATTTTTAACACTGTCAACTCAGCTATATCATTTTCATGTTTCTCTATAACGGAACATAATTTCATCGTTAAAATATATATTTTATCTTTAAACTATAATTATAACTTTTCAAAAGGGTAATTCTAACTGGATTAAAAAAACTCATTTCCTCTAAATATGTATTTTTAGAAGATGAAAAGTAAGTTAACTAAAAGATGTATAGTGTATTTGGTGTAAGTTTAAATTTAATTTTATTGATAAAAACATTTAATCATAAGTTATAAAAAGGTCAATGATGGAGAATAACCACGAAAGAGAAAAACAAAAACAAAAAACTATTCAAATAATGTATAATCTTATCAAGTAATAAATATATATATATATATATATATATATATATATATATATTTTGTGAATTGATTATTTAAGTAATCCAAAAAGTTTAAATAGAGTTAAGAAGTAAATTATAGTAATGGTGTTTAAAATATTGAAAACAAAATGAACGAAAAGAAAAGAAATAATGGAGCAGCTTTACTTATATACGGCGTGCACCGGACAAGTGGAGTTTATGGGGAAATGTGAGAGGAAGAGATAAAGTTTGAGTCCATCATATCATATCAAATTCATGGTGATTGCACTCACAAACAAATCTAAGGGGATTCTTCATTTCTTTCCTAAGATATTTCTTTCCAAAATTTAATATTCTTTTCACATTTTTGCATCAGCTGCGGATTCAAATTTCAGATATTTTTAATTTTTAGTATTAATTGTTGAATCATTTTAAGTTTTTTCTAAGACCTTCATGCGATGAAAGCCGGTAGAAGTCAAATGAAGACCGATGAATAAGAGGTAAAAGAGATATTCTTTTTTGAAGAAGGTAACAATAGAAAAACAAATGTTAGCGGGATTAGTAAATAAATGAATCTCTCATTTTTTAAGAGATTCGAGAGATAAATATAGCAAATTACCAATGTGCCTTTATGAAAAAAATCATTTTCAATGAAAAAAATGATTGTATCCGATTTCATTTTTGCACTTACCATTTTGTGTATCCGGTTGCATGGTTCAGTATCCGGATACATGTTATTTTGTATCCGGTTACAAATTACACACCACATTTATAATATTTTTATTTATTATAATAATATATGAAAAACTAATTACAATATATCTAAATATCATTTAATTATACTTTTTTAATACCAAGGACAAATAGGTCATTACACATTTTTATCTATTAAATTAAATTTCTTTTACTCACATCAGTTAAATTTTTCGCAAACTTTCACAAAAATCACTCTTAAAACCACTCTACTATCACTCCCAAATCCATAAAAAAAAAAACATAAATATCACCTTCTATTCAACCCAAATCAATCATCTCCCTCTCTCTCAATTCATCACCCCATAAAAACACAGCATAAAGTTCATTATTAGAAACATCACATTT
>Ga0214545_1000052_pt1:0-55000 | contig 113381 bp, 51 predicted proteins | sample CNSS4metaG_FD_160064 | JGI IMG/M metagenome (GOLD analysis project Ga0214545, IMG submission 160064) | Root nodule microbial communities from cowpea collected in UCLA plant growth center, Los Angeles, California, USA - CNSS4 | ecosystem: Host-associated > Plants > Roots > Nodule... | reverse complement strand
ATTTTCAAAAAATGATTACCAACAAATTTTCAAAAGGTTCAAGTACTAATATTTATTGACAAATTTTTAAAAAATCATTATGGATTTACTGAGAAATTTTATCATGATATGGTCAAAGCAAAAGCAGGAACTTTAGTGTCCATTTTACCGATAGAATTTACAGATGGAAACATACATTAATAAAAAAAAATCTCCATTATTGATGGATTTTACTAACAGATTTTACCAATGGAGTCACTATCCTATTTGTCTGTAATTAAAATCTTAAAATTCATCGATAAATTTTATTTTAGATGATTTTTTTCCAAACGTAAAAGTGTTTGTAAATGCTAATTTGTAGACAAAATTATGTCATTAATATAATATTTTCTTATTGCTTAATAATGAATTATTATTAAATTTTCATGTTTTTAGATACAAAGTTAAACTTAAATTTTATATTCATTTATCTAAAACATTATAATTTATAATATATTTCCAGTAATTTTAACCATGTATGTAAAGTAAAGAAAAATAAAGACTAATGTATTTAAGCAAAAGTCATTGTAAAAAATCATTTTTGTAAGTTTATTGCAATAAAAGTTAGAGATGATGACAAACGCACCAGCCAAGACCAATACATACAACAAGCCAAGACCAATACATACAACAAGGATGATCCTAGTCTTTGTTGAGTAGACTCAAGCTTTTATTTTTGGGCCAACTTTATTTGTAAATATTATAACAAGATGTTTTGGGCCTTGTATAATGGACCAAGTAATATAAGATTTTATTTGGACCTTGTATTGGGTCATGTTTTGGGTTTGAACCTTGTAGAGTAGTTTAGGATTAGAAGGAGATAGGCATTGTGTTTGGATTTTGTGAAGAGGTGCCTAAAATTAGGGTTTTCTTACCCTAGGATGCAGTATCTTGGAGAGCAAGCTAGGTTTAGAGCTCTACTTATGTGTCTCGATGTGTGGAAAGTGTGACTTGCTTTGGTGACAAGTCACACTAGAAGCATGCTCTTTTTTGGCTCCATTTTTCTACCTTTTGAATTTAAATTTTACTCTCATTTTTGGAAACCACTTATCGCAACCAAAATCGTGGCGGAATGGTGAAAATAATTTGAAAAAAAAATAGAGGAGTCGCCATCGTAGATTATTATGGAAAACTATAGAAAAACCTTAAAAAAAATAATAGTCTTTGAAATCAATTTTGGATTCGGAAGTCGGTTACGTGTGAAGAAAAGCACCCCACAACGTCAGTCCTAAGACAGTTTCCTTTAATTAAGTAATGCAACATAAAAATTAGATATTTTAAAATATTTGTTGTTCCCAAAAATCAAACAAAATAAATACATATACAAAATAATAAAGATATTTTTTTTTGCTCGACGAGGATTGTAACTCGCTCCTACGTATTTCTATTTAAAAAATCAGGGATAATGTAGTTCTTTTTAAAAAATTTTGTTATTTGATATTTTTTATTTTAGATTTTAATATTTTTATTATGAAGAGAATATGAGTTTCAACATGATTAAATTATCAAGCAAAACCAAGACTTTATACGATATCCAAGAATGATAAACAAAGAAGTATAATTTATAATTCATAAGTTTTTTAGTTTAGATTCAAATATTTTTTTATTTTAAAGAGAATATGAGATTCAACATGATAAAAGACTTAGTCATCAAGCAAATCCAAGACTTGACATGATATTCAATAATTATACAAAAAATATTTTTTATTTTTTAATTTTTTTAAAAATAAGATAATTAAAAGCCTACAAAAGTTATATTTTAATTATCAAGCAAATCCAAGACTTGACGTGATATTCAATAAAGAAATATAATTTATAATTTTTATTTTATTTATTTATATTTTATTTTAATCTTATTTCTTAAAATAAGAGAATTAAAAACATACAACTTTAGTTATCAAGCAAATCCAAGACTTGACATGATATTCAATAATTATATAAAAGAAATAATATAATGTTTTATTTTTTATTTTTTTTTAAATAAGAGAATTAAAAGCCTACGCAAGATATTTATAACTAGCAAGATAAAAATAATGACATCTCAAATAAAAGAAAAGAGAAAGGTCGCACATATAAATTAAGTTTCAGTGACTTAATCACTCAAATGGAGACGTTCATTCACAATCAGAGTTATTACCACAATCGAACATTAAACTTCAATCAACACATATCAACATAAATCTAAACCCAAAATCATCTAACATTCGAATCTCAAACCCATTTAGTCATCTAATGGGTCAATCAATCATACACTTATTATAACAGATTAATATAGTCAAGATTCACAACCCATCAATTTTATTATTCTCACCAATATATGAACAACATTAGGAGCATAAAATAACTTATCTTTCAAGGCAACGAACAAAGCATATCTCGACTAAGAGGATAGTGAAGTAATCTTCTTACGTGTGTGCTCTAGTAATAAAAAGAAAAAGAAGATAAGTGTCAATTTTTTTCTATGTCTTGCATCGAAAAGATTTTGTGATTATATAGATACCTTGGGATACCACTGAAATTCTAGTATTTAGTTATAATTAAATATTATACTTAAATATATGAGGAAGGAATTGGTCCTGATGAAACAAATTATAGAAATTAAATTGTCGCATAATATCAAGGGTATTGATTCTAATTATTAACAAAATATTGTTTGTTGTAATTACTAAAATCATATATTGTCCTGTACATAAAGATCTTGATGCAACAAAACAAATTACGTAAATCAAATCATAACCCAATATTCATATAATTGATTCTAATTATTACTAGGAATATCTGCTTCTAATTATTAAAATCATATAATTTAAAAAAAAAATATTTTATTTTTATTTTTTGAAAACAAACTTATTTATTTCAACGAAATTAGGTGTTAACATCATTTTAAAGTTAGCTTAGCCTATAAATAAAGGCATTTATTATTGTAATTTTATTTTCAGTTTGAATTGAAGTAATGAAGTGTTGACAATTTGGCTCCTTTACACTTACTTAACCTCACCCTGTACATTGTGCATACTGTTTTGCTAACAAACTTTATATTGCTCTACTGGTGGTTGCCACCAACTCTCACTATGTTTATGTTTGAAAAATTCTCGAGAATCCTCGGACATTGTTTTTGTCTTTATTAGCCTTAATAAATGCATTTATTCCATAATTTTCTTTTAAATACATTATAAATAAGAGGGTGAAGAAAATAGTTTATGCATGTATCATGTTTAAGAGGTGAAGAATTAGAATGAATATGTTTTAGGAAGGATTTATGATTTTTTTAAACATCTTTTCATTTTTTTTCTATTTAAATTATTAGCTGGGTGCTATTCATAGTTAAACGAACAATGTGCAACTTTTTTTTGTAGATATAAAAGTATAAATTGATAATTTTATTAATTTGTTATATTAGCAAAAGAACAAATATTGTTTTACTGACATAATCAAAGCGCTTTTATATATATTTTTTCATTTTGCAATTCTTCATTAACAAAAGAATATTTGTAGTAACAGTAATAAATAATTGAAATTTCTATAAAGCATTTTCTTTTTGCCATGAGAATTTAATTAATTAGAATCGGTTAGCATAAGAATAAACGAATGCATCGTGAAGGATGGGAGCAGTCTAATTAATTGTGAATGCCCGACCAACTCAGTACACTGAAAAAAATGTTCAAACCACACACAATTCTCATTTCAACAAAATTCTAAAACCCAAACTTGTTCGTAACAACAAATTTTTTTAATTACCAACAGATTAAGTGTGACACAGTTATTAAATTCCAGTTCTTCTAAACGTGTTTGTAGAAATTTATCTTCCAACAATGCGTTGGAGAAAAGAATGTTAATTTACTATTTTTGTAGTTTCTCCCTCTGTCTCCTTTGAAAAAAAAAATATTTAAAACCCATTCACAGAAATTGCATTTTAAAAAATAAATAAAAAAATCCAGATTGCACAGACAAGATTCACGAAAACCGGTATTTTATATAAACTGCATTGACTTATTTCAATCTGCTTTATCTCGATTTTTTTGTTGTCTCACTAAATTGACTATTACAATTATACTATTTATTTTATTTGTATTTCTTTATAAATAGTTTTTGGTATTAAGTGAGCTATTGTATATATTCACATAATGATTGAATATTGTGTACTATTTGAAATAAATTATTTAAAATATAACGAATAATTTTGATCATAGATATACATTTTGGAGTATTCGTATTTAATAAGATGATGTAAATTTATGACGTAAGTTTAGCGTGTTTGTTTTAAGGAGTTTATTATTTACGAGTGATAATCATGTTTGGATCGATATAGTTGTGAGTGGATGAGGGAGCAGATTAATGTTGTGTTCACTTGGAGGAGAGTGATTGAGAAATAGTGAGTGGATGAGTTTGAGTTGATTTAAGAGTGAAATTTGTGTTGTTTTTTTAAAGGGATTTAGAAGTGATGGTGAGTAAATTTAAAAATAATTTTTGTGAAAATTTGGAAAAGATTTGATTAATATAATAGATTAAAAAAAATGTTTTAGTAGAAGTAATAATCAAATTACCATTTAACCCTTAGTTAAATTAGTATTTGTAAATTAATTTCTTACTTTTTTTAAACACAACAAATGTAACTAAAAAAATTAATAAAAAGAAAAAAAAATATATATATATATATATATATATATATATATATATATATATATATATACATATCCGATCCACACACTCGTATCCAATCCACCCAAATGGTATCTGGTCCAGCCCAAGCATATTCGATCTAGCCTCAGCACGTATCCGATCCAGCCTGAGCATGTATTCGATCCACTAACAAGCATATCCGATCCACTAACGAGCGTATCCAATCCACCACTGACAGGGGTAAATATGTAATACCCCAACCCAATTCCACCAAATCTTCGCATATAACCTGCGATTACAAATGTGATGGATTACTGGCATACTCGCTCTATCATCTCCACACATACCCTTAAGCGAACATCACATTCATTTTGATTTCTTTCCTGACAAAGTTTATCTCCTTAAAACGAACATAGCCTAAGAGAGAGGTGTGATTGTATATTTATTGAACTAAGAAGATTGGCTCGGATGGATTTTGTAATTAATGAATAACCCTTCTTCTTTATTTGTATTTCATAACATACTAGGAAGAAATGGATAATTAATAATTAACAATTAATAATTAATAAATAGAATTTAATAATTAACAAATAAATAATTAATAGTTAATAAATAATTAATAATTAGTAATTATAAATTATAATTGGTAATTAATAAATTAGCATTTAATAATTAGTAATTATTATTTAATAATTAATAATTAGTAATTATTAATTAATAATTGATAATAATAATTGCATTTAAAGTTATATCATGTTTATTATTAAGGGTAAAATTATAATTATATAATTTCATTTATTAAAATGTTTTTTAAGATGTCATATCCATCCTATCATGCATCAACTTTAATCAATCTTTATATTTTCATTTCAAATCCACTTAAATTCTACTATTTCTCTCCTAATTCAAACAATTCCACATTCACCTTTTTTATTTTTTTTTTTAAATTTACTCATCCAAATTAATCTTTAAATTCAAACATATTATTAGGATGTGTTTGCTCCCAACAATGAATTTGAGGGAGAGTGAGTTAATGAATTTGAGAAGAATGTAGAGGAGGAAGTGAGGTTGATTGTTATAAGGAATGAAGATGTGAAAGTAGAAAGATTTGAAGGTAAAATTTGTGAATGATTTGATGAATATGATAGATATAAAATAATATTTTAATAGATAAAATTATTAAATTACAATTTTACCTCATGATTAAAGTTAGTATAAAATAAAATAAAATAATTATTAGTTTAGTTTTAACATTATTATTATTAGTTTTAGAATTATTTTTATTTTAATTAATAATAATAATATTATATTATATTATTATTATTATTATTTTTAAATAATTTTAATTATTAATTTGTACATATCATATTTAAGTACTAATGTTTAATAAAAACAAAAAAAAAAACCTGACAGATATTTAAGTATATATTTATGTACTGAGCTATTTTTTTCTTCTGATATCTTCATTTATACAAAAAGTGAGAATATTTTATTCTTTTCCAAATCCACCTACACACCTCTAATTGCTAAAAGTAAATATGTTTCATTCATCGTAATCCATCATCTTAAACAATAAATTTCTAAGGTTGTGTTTTTTTGGAAAGAAATATTAGAAGGAGAGAAAGAGATTAGAAGGATTAAAGAATGAAATTAGTGTTGTTTCATTCAAAGGGTTGGAGAGTGGTTTTAGAATGAATTATGGAGTGAAGTTTGTGACTGAATTGACTGAGCTGACATATTAAAAAAGAATTAATAGATAAAAAATTAGATTACCAAAATGTCTCAATTGTTATACGTAATTTAAAATTATATACAAATGATTAATAATTATTTTTATAAATTTTATTGAATGATTGAAAATATAAAAAAATATATATATAAAAAATTGAATAATACAGTATATTTTGTATGAAAATAAATTAAATATATAAGGTGAAAAATAATTTATTTACATGAAGACTTTTTTTTTTTCATAATAGTAATTTTAGAAGTAATAAATTTTTATTATAACCATAATAAATTATTATTATTTGTGTTACTAATTTTTATTATGTTGTTTTTTCAAAATAAGAAGAATGAATATAAGTGGAGGAATAATTTGGTAAATTCGGCAGTATCACCCTCTAATATGAATATGGATAGTCGAATTGAATTTTTAATGAATTTCTCTAATCATCTCTCTTATCATCTTGTATTACTTAAAAGAACTCGCTAGTCACTCATTAATCATTATTTCCTTTAATAGTACATCATTATTTCCTTTCTTGTAAATAATACATTATAAAAGCTTGAATTAAACATAAATTAAGTTTGTATATGAACTATCATTGGCGGTTTAGTTTAGTTGTTGTTGTTGTTCTTCCCCTCAATGAGAGACACCCCTCCCAATCATCTTATCGTACGGGTGACCAAATTCAATTCTTCAAATGTTGTATCTGTCCGTATATACATACACTCTTGGGACACGTGCTCACTTTCATGCTTTCTCTCTCATGAGAGATACAACACAATACAAGTGCAACACAATCAGTCCAAAACATAACATAAATGACCTAGCTAGCTGGTGAGAGAGAGATTCCGTGTGTGGAAATTTAATTTACCTGGAAATTTAATTTACCTGTAATTCAAAACCACTCTCTTTCCTCTTTTCCTCTTTTCCTCTTTTCTCCTTCCTTCCTATCATTTCACTCTCTGCACCTATAAATACCTCACATCTTCTGCTTTTTTCTCTCACAACATATCTTTCTTCAACTTCTTCTTCCTTCGCATTCACCAACAACTACACAACCCACAAAATCTAAACCAATACACATGGAACTCACCACTATCTTCTGCATCTTTCTTTCTTTCCTATCTATTCTTCTCCTCAACTTACTCATCAAAACCTTCTTCTTCTTCTTCCCTTCCAACGTTAAGACACAATTGCCACTTCCTCCTGGGACCATGGGTTGGCCATATATAGGAGAAACCTTCCAAATGTATTCTCAAGACCCAAATGTTTTCTTTGCCACAAAAATCAAGAGGTTCAAATCAATTCCTTTCTCAATCTCCTTCAACAAAACAAAATTCTCACTTGCATTAACATAAATCCTTCTTCTTTGTTTTTTTCAACAGGTATGGTTCTATGTTTAAGTCACACATTTTGGGTTATCCTTGTGTGATGATTTCTAACCCGGATGCAGCAAAGTTTGTGCTCACCAAAGCTCAACTCTTCAAACCAACATTTCCTGATAGCAAAGAGAGGATGTTGGGGAAGCAAGCCATTTTCTTTCACCAAGGAGCATACCATGCTAACCTCAGAAAGCTTGTCCTTCGCACCTTCACCCCTGAGGCCATCAAAACTTTAGTCCCTGACATTGAATCCATTGCCCAAAATTGCCTCAGATCATGGCAAGGAAAGTTGATCACCACTTTCCTCGAAATGAAATCGGTGAGCCCTCAAACCAGACCACACGGCAAAATCCTCTGTTTTTTAAAAAAGGAAAAAAATAAAATAATAAATAACCCATTTACAACTTGTTATTTCTGTTCTATATTTACCAAATAAAGAACGATTTTTTAATTTTATTTTTTCCTTCCCGTGTTATCTTTTACAGTATACCATCAACGTGGCCCTGCTGACAATATTTGGAAAAGATGAAACTCTGAATGCAGAGGATCTGAAGCGATGGTACTACACCCTTGAGAGAGGGTACAACTCAATGCCCATAAACCTTCCCGGAACACTTTTCCACAAGGCCATGAAGGCAAGGAAAGAGCTTGCAGATACTGTGGCTCAAATAATCTCAACAAGGAGGAAGACGAAACAAGAACACAATGACTTGCTGGGATCGTTCATGAGTGAAAAAGCAGGACTCACTGATGAACAGATAGCAGATAACATCATTGGTGTTATTTTTGCCGCTCGTGACACCACTGCCACAGTACTTACGTGGATTGTTAAGTACCTCGGCGAAAACCCCAGTGTCTTAGAAGCAGCAACTGTAAGCATATGCTTCATAGTTTTCTTCAATTAAGTGTTTGTTTAACCCAGACAACTAATGACAGAAAAAGAAAACATTTTTTATGTTTTTCGAGTGTCTAGTTTAAACCTTTTATGACAAATCTGGAGTGTGGTTTGGTTTGGCGAGTTAAAAATTTGTTGATTATGGGTTTTGCAGGAAGAGCATGAGTCGATATTAAGGTGCAAGGAAGAAAGTGGAGAAGAAATGGGCTTAAATTGGTCAGACACAAAAAATATGCCTTTGACATCCAGGATCATACAGGAGACTCTAAGAATAGCATCGATTTTGTCTTTTACCTTCAGAGAAGCTATAGAGGATGTTGAATTTCAAGGTCAATAACCAAATCTGATAAGATACCCATTTCTCTTTTTCTTTTCTTTTCTTTTCTTCAATATGTTTATGATTTTGTGTTGTGTTGGGGGGAATGCATTTTCTTCAGGGTATCTCATACCAAAAGGGTGGAAAGTATTACCACTTTTTAGGAACATCCACCACAGTCCTGACAACTTCAAAGAGCCAGAAAAGTTTGATCCTTCAAGATTTGAGGTAAGTATTATGCAGAGAAAGGAACTTATGCATTATTGTCCATGTTCATATGTGATTGTGTTAAATAATTTTGCCAGGTGGCTCCAAAGCCCAATACTTTTATGCCATTTGGCAATGGGACCCATGCATGTCCGGGCAATGAAATAGCCAAGTTGGAGATGTTGGTGCTTCTACATCACCTGATCACAAAGTACAGGTTGGCAATCTGGTTGTAACCCTTTTCAGAGTGTGCAGTGATGAGAGACATGTTCCAAAATTAGAATGTTTTGAATGATTCTAAGGTAGTTGGTATTATTGTTATGCAGGTGGTCTACAGTTGGTGCGAAAAATGGGATTCAGTATGGCCCCTTTGCTCTTCCAGAGAATGGATTGCCCATGACATTTTATCCCAAAAAATAAATATCATTCAAATCAAGAGTGGAGGCACACTAACCATAGCTGGAACCAACTTCTTCAATTTGCAAATAATTCTTCTAAACACAGTCCAATGTGTTAGACTACAGAGAATGATGAAAGAGACCCTTAGATCAAAAAAATGATCCATTCTTCTATCTCTAAATTTTTTGAGCAAAAGACAACAGAAAATACTTATTATGGTATGATGATGAGGAAGGGAATGACTCAGTTGTGTTGTACAGGAGAAGCTCTCAATAAGACTGTTATTTTTTTTTTCTAAGATTTACAGTTTTACTCTTTCATCTTTCACTATCTGGAGTAATACAGAAGAAACTAAATAAAAATAAAATATTTTATTCTGCATTGTAACTCGGATATTCATACGTATATTGTATACACGACCTAGAGATATGGATAATTTAGAAGTATAATAAGATAATGAAATATAAATCTATCTGTTAAATTATTATGAATTATTTATTTATGCATTCGTTTATAAACAAAGTTACTGAAATATAATAACCTAAATTTAGTATAACTTAATAAAGAAATTAATTTCTTATCTAACATCTAAAAAGTGAAAAGAAAATATAATCATTTAAGATATTTTATTTTTTTTCTTGTCATTGAAAAAAAAACTTTAATTGATATATATATATATATATATATATATATATATATATATATATATATATATATATATATATATGGGATATTCTTTTTTGTGCTTATTTTTTTATCTTTCAAGTTACTTTTTTTTTATTAAAATTTATATAATTTTTATAAATTTAACTGTTTTTTTAAATCTAATTATTTTTTAAAATTAAATAAATAAAAATCATCTATGAATAAATAAAAATAATTTACAAAATAAATAAAAACTATCTACTATATTAATTATTTATATTTAGTTTTATAATTATAGTTTTATTATTTTTTATATAAAAAAATAACACATGCACATGTGTTTTTACTAATTCATTTAAAAAGTTTTCATTATGTTAAGAACTCAAATAAAAATGTTCTCAATAAAAATAATACCATTTAATAAACGTGTTCGAATTTATAAATTACTCTTACTAATTAGTATGAAACCCTTGCTAATTGGTTAAATTAAAAAAATATTAAACAGTAAATAATTAATGCGTTTTACATGAATTTATGAAAGTAGGTAAATATGATCAAAACCATAAAATTTTAAAAATACAATGGTTGAGACCAACACTGATCAAATCTTCAAGTACAAAAAGATAAATATAAGAACTAAGTTCAATTTTTTGGCAAAACGGTAGAAACGAATCACAAGAACTTAAAAAGTGTAAAGTGATTTGTAGGTATTTGGTGTCAATTGGGGGTCTCTTCCTTCTTTCTATTATCTACTCTTTATTGGATTTTTCTTTCTCTTGGATATTTGCATATTTAGGTTTTCTCTTTTCGAAGAATTTTTCTTTTTTCTTTGTCTTCTTCATTTGTACACTTTTATTTTTTATAATTATTAAACATTTAAATAAATAGTTATCACGGTAAAACTATTTAAACTAATGAACCAACTACAATAGTGCAATGTAATTTTCTAAGGAAACAATAATAAAATACAATGAAGACGAATTTTTGATCCTTAGAAACTTATGTTTTTGAAATATAACAGAATTAATACTTAATTTCAGGTAACAGTCACGCCATACGCCATAGTAGATAATGACGTCTACAAAAATGTCTGAATATTAAAATTGGTAAAATGTTCATATTTAATCCAATTACCAATTAAGAAAATATATTATGTCAACACTTATCGGGCACGTGTCATTAAATTTGTGAGACTTAGCTGCTACAAAAGTAATCTGCATGTAGTGATCCTTATCTTACTTTTAAAAGTAAGAGATTAAGTATTAAGAAAACACTTAAATGCTGAATTTTTTTTTTTTTGAATTTAATTAGTTTAGGGTTTTGTCTGATACTCTATAATGACTAATGAAGCTTCAAAGTTTGTAAGAAATCACATAAAAATTAAATATAAGAGTGCTTTTAAGTTTTATTTGAATTACTAATTTACAAATTAAAACTAGTATTGTATATTTACAGAAAAAGCAGCTGACAATCACAATATATTGTTTTTTTTATATGTTTGTATTATTTTATTAAATTATAAGAGTTGTTTGATACTTAAAACTTGTATTTATCTTTCCAAAGAAGGGTATAACAAACTTTTGAAATAGTTTTAATTAAAGATAATTTACCTTCATTTTCCTTTCCTTTATAATTGTTATGTTTCTCATATTCTCCTTCTATGCTTTCCTTGATGTGATGGAAAATGAAAGTGTAAAAGAAAAAAAAATGCTTAAATTAAGTGTAAAAGAATGATAATTAAGATTTTTTTAAGTATTAATTTTATTTCTAATATGCAATTAAAAAATATACAAAAAACATGTATTATTTTTTCTATGGATGTTATGTGCACTTTCCACCATTCACATTTCTTCTTATCAATACAAAATATTTTATTTCTTCTCATTCCCTTCATGCAAATCTTCACACATCGTATGAAGCAAACAATAAATCCTCTTTACGCACATATATTCCTTCCACTTCCCTCCCCTATCCACCCTTGAAACAAATACAATATTAATCTTTATAGGAAAAAAAAAAAAGACAATTAAAAATTTCACCGGGAGATATTTGTGTTTCGCATTTTACAAACAGTATTCAAAGATTCAAAGTTTGACCAATAGTTATTACACCTTCGGTTTCCTTCTACTCAAACATATGTCTTTTCATTTTATGCTACACATGGTAGCTTCTTCAGTCGTGAATGTGCCAAGTTTCAGTCAACGTAATAACGTATGTTTCTTTATCTATTATTCTACACATGCAAATGTATAATGAATCATGCGTAATACTTTTTACTAATAAATGAAGATTTGTATTATATTGAAGTTTAAGTGGAACCCATAAAAAGTGCAGCAACCTAAACCACAAAAAACACAACTCGATAACGTTCACCCTGTTACTCACGTCTTCCAATCCATGTATTGTTCAACACGTAGATGTTGTAGGCTACGTTTGGATTTAGGTTCATTTTTCAGGTATAACGGGGAATATGTTTAAAAAATGAAGAGGATTGAAGTATATAAAGTGGGAAATTTGATGGAGTTGTGAGTTAGATTAGAAGGTAAACTTTCCTTTATTGTGGTGATAGCTGCATAAGTTACTGATAACGTATAAGTAGGCACACCTCATCACCTATTTCATTCATGCACTTTAGTTTGAAAGTCTCTGGAATCAGTAGTTTGTGTACGAATAAACCACGGCACCGCATGGAATCTCTAATCTCACAACATGATGAAATTTATCGTGAATTTCAGGAACCAAAGTGGAAGAGGAAGAAATACAGGTTATGTATTTGGTTAGGTTCGGTTAGAATAAACAGAAACACAAATTAAAACTATTTCAATCCTATGTCGGCTGAGATAATGTCACCCAACTTTACATCTCAATTATTATCTAATTTCGAGTTTAGAGTTATCTTGCATGATAAGGAGATGACATGGGACCAGTTTTATTATCTCATCTTCATTTTCTTAATTAATGGGTATAATTATTTTATTTTCATTTCTATTTTGACCAGGTAACGAAAGTATCTGTATTTATATTTGTACTTTTTATTTATTTATTTTAATATTAATTAATTAATTATTTTTTATATAAAAATAAGAATTATAACAAAGAAAACATATGATATTATTAAATATTAAAAGTTTAATTATATTTTAAGTTTCTGTAACTTAAACTTTCAAATAAATTCGTGATAATTTTTTATGATTTATTGAGTACTCAATAAATCTAATTTTTTCAATTGAATCATTTTAAAAGTAAACTTTAAGTCTAATTTAACTTCACAAAAATAGTTGGTAGGGTGAGGTTTGCACCCCCACTTATATATTGTGAAATTGTCTTATCTTTAGTCAATGTGAAGCTTCCAACCATCTTTGTTGTTAACTTTTTTCTGTTGATTGAGTGATACGATTATTAAGTGACCGACATGATTATTATCTTGCAATGAACAATATAAGGAAGTAGTTGGTTCGAATGACAACATATTACAAAAATCAAATCATAACATAATACACTACAAGAAAGCTTCTAAATAGTGACTATTTTTAGTGATCAATAATTATTAGTAGTTATAATGACTAATTTATAAAACTAAAAATTATTCGTTAATAAAATAGTCATTATTATGAATAAAAAAATATAATTTAAATTGTACCTACAAAAAAAATGGTCTCTAAATTTGTATCTAAATTGATCACTAATGGGACAAATTAAGAGACTAATTTTTTGATAGCTAATGATAATGACTAATTTAGAGACCAATTCACTATAGTGACCAATTTAAAAACTATTTTAGTTACCAATAATTTTTAGTTTGTAAATTGACTAATTTAGAGACCAATTCACTATAGTGACCAATTTAAAAATTATTTTAGTTACCAATAATTTTTAGTTTATAAATAGATATTTAAATTAACCATTATACTTACTAATTAATTTTTATCCCTAAAATTAATCATTAATAAAATATCTTTTTGTAGTGCAATAAATGATACGAAAAAACAAAGAACAAAAGATAATTCAAAGAAAAAAAAATGACAAATAAACAAAATGAAAAAGATAAACAGAAAACTTTACCACTTAAAAGAATTACTTTAAATAAAAACCTAAGTTAATAATATAAAACTCTTAACACATTGCACAATCTCACAAATTTGAGTTTATGCATCTTTCCACTTCATTCTTCCTTCCTATATTATTTTAGAGATTTTTGGAAACTTGTAAAATATTTCTCATTAGACTATTACAAAAGTTCTTATATTTGATATCTCCTCATTTGAGCTCCTTCTCCTACTCTCTCTCTTCTTCTTTTTTATTAATTTCCTTTTTCTTTTGTTCTTCATTTTCTTTCTTCAAATATTTTATAAGTTTTAACATATCTTTGATATTTTCATCACAAACTATATAAAAATTTTATCTTTTTTTCCTACATTTTGTTTTAACTTCAACAAAAAAATTATCATAAAATATATTTTGTATAGACGGATCTTAAGTATTTTGTTTAAAAATAATTATTTTATTTTTGAAGTAATTTAAAACTATATAAAAATACATTTTGTATCTAACTACCATGAAAAAAAAAATATTAAATCTATTCATACTATTATCTATTTAGCACATCCAAATTTCACTATTTATAAGAAATACTTAATAACACTTGATTTTATGCCACAAAGATGAACAATAAATAGGTGATTTGAAACTACTAAATAATGTATCCTATATACAAAACTAATTATAGATAAGTTGGGATCAGATTTAAGAAAAACAATTGGAACCAGCTGCATTGTTTCAATATTTTCATTGATTTTGCATTACCCAGTCTGTCTAACCATAAAGAACAATTCAAATAAACTGAATGTGTTACTTTACGAATTTGTAGAACTTTGTTTTGAGATTAAATTAATCAGTTTGAATTCAACTAAAATAAAATAAAAATCTATAATAAATTTAAAAGGTTGAATAAATGCATGAGAAGCATTTCTCTTATTATAAGTTGGTTAATTCAACGCAGAGGACAACTCTCTAACCCTAAAAAGTCAAAATGTGTTTTTGTTCGGAAAAGTCTAAACAACATGGCACACAAATAATTGTTGAAAGAATCATACTATGGAATAAATTTTTCCATGACTTTGATACAAAATTATAGACTTTGTTTTTTTTTTTTCAAAACTTTCCCATCATTTTCACACTACCCGGAACCAAATGCAGCGGATGAATTTACAATGGACACTAATATTTTGACACCATTCTTTTTTTACTACCATTTGACACTATTCCTCACTACTATTTACTTTCTCTTTCTTCTAAAAATATAAAAGTTAAATTTTGTTAATACTATTTTACTCTTATACAAATTGTCAAATGATCGTTAAATGGTATCAAACAACATTTTTCCGTCTACATCTACGATTTGTCATTATAAAATATGTTGAATGGTGTCACTTTCAAAAGTGTAAGTAGTGAGATATGAATAAGCTCCTAGAATGTGATTTTAGACTTAAGTTTTTGTGAGGGGGGATGCATATCTACCAAATCAAAACGAAAACGAAGTCTCTTATTTTTCTCTTTTCCAGAACCAAACTTACACATGGCCACTTTACATGCCTTCATTCAAAACCTTGAATTCCAATCTCACATCCTTTTCAATACAAATATAGAAAAACACTTTTGTTTAGGACTTCCTCAAATCTTAGCCAAAACATGCTTCTTCTTTTTTTTTTTTAATGCAATCCACTTTTTTGTATTTACTAAAACAAGTAAAACACCGTCTCATCATATATAAAAACAAATCGTGTTTTCAACCTTTAAAAATTTTGCTTTTCTTTTTACTTTCAAATTTTAAAGTAGAGATCGTACTATTATTTTTAAGAATTCATGCTTTTACGATTATTTTTTAAATTGTAAAGAAGTTATACTTTTAAACATGTGTTTTTCTTTCTAATAAAAAATTAAGAAGTCGTTGATATATCTTAAATGCGGAAAAGTTCAGTTCAAATGAAATCATCATTGTTTGCCACTTGTCTCATTCTTAGTGAAGTGCAGCATTCACCCATGCAATCCACTTACACTTACACTTTATTTGAAGTGCAATCAGAGAAATCTCCATAAATTTTAACTTTTCAGATTATGAATTATAAAACTTTTTTTTTTCAAAAGTTATAATTACATTGCATTAAAGTACAAAAAAGAATTCTTAAAAGTAATATAGCATAATGAGGTCCAAAACTAAGATTCTTATAAATTTTACACACTAAAGATAACCCAAAGAATATTAGCTTTTCAAATTATAAAATTATAATTGAAACACAATCTTTTTTAAATTAAAGAAACTTATTCCAAAGCACGATTTCCTTAAAAGTTAATTTTATGAAACAAGTATACCTTAAAATAGGACTCTTTTATAAATAAAACTAGAAGTTTTATTTATAACAAAATCGTATTTTTAAGTACTTATTGAATTTAGTAATTTTGAAAATATCTATTTTGGTAAACGAATAAGACAAGTATACTACTTTTCTTCTAAAGAATACAAAAGCGATGACTTTAAGTTCTGCATCTCTAATAATAAGAGCACAAGTGTCTCACCTGTGTTCTTTGGTATAGTTAAGTTAACCTAAACCCTAAAGATGTTGGAAGAAAAAAAGAGAGTTGTATGTCATATCCACGACACCTATGCATGTATACACTTTTTTTTAGTTTATCCAAAATTAGTAGTGACGAAATAGATGATTTATCTTATTTGAACTTATTGTTTCATTATTGGGACATAAAAATTACAATACCATAGACTAATTCAATTTATTCAGAATACGTCGAGGTTTCTGGTGTATCACAACAAAAAGAAGATTATTAAATTAGATTATAAGTTTAATTTTATTAATTTTTATACTTTATTATTTTTAGTTATATATATATATATATTAATAATTTTACTTAAATAAATTGAAAAGATTTTTATTGGTCACATATCACATTACTTCATAACAATCAAAATTTTAATTTAATTTATAATTAAGGAGAATTCTTCAATATGTTTTGGAAGACAAATATAATCCCTAATGTCAAACATTTTATTTAGAGGATAGGTCTAAATAGTGTTGTAACTAAAGATAAATTTCAATGCAGAAATATACTGATATCTTGTAAGAAGTGTATGATGTGTAAAGACTACAAATAATCAGTTCAACACTTATGTTTTTTAATGTAAGATAGCGAAACTTAGCTTGTGATGTGTGCTATAACTAGATAAGAATAATTACAGTCTCACACAACAAAGTCATGCAATATTTTAATCATTTTAACATGTCAAAATTGAATAGAAAAGGAAATCTGATTTAGATGGTTACATAACTAGAATTAATGAGAAGTATATGAAATTATAGAATTAATATTTTGTTTAAAAATGTAAAGGTTGATGGGTGAAAATATTTGGAAGTGCTCAATCCAAAGCATTGAATTAAAAACAAAATCCCGAAAAGTATTTTTTCATACTTTGATTATTGTTTATGTCCAAAAACCTATATTACAAGTATTCAAAAATAGTTTTAAATCATAGATTTAGCTATGGTGTGAAGAAAAATGTTCGTTACTCTCTCTTGAAATGACATGTGAAGAAATTGATCTCAAAAATTACGATGACAATCACATAATATGATTAAATGAGCAATACAAGAAAAGACCACCTCTACAAGTTAACCTTTTAGTATGACAAGTGTATATAGTATTAAAGAGTTTAAGTATCTACATATATTTTTATTTATTCAATCTTTATTATTAATAAAGAAAAACCTTCAAAGTGCGAATAATATTATATAGTTAAAAAAGAGGTCATATGTGGTTAGATTTTGTGACAGAAATTAGTTGAATAAAACCATTATTATGAGCAATAACATGCAAGGAGACAAAGACCAATATTTCATTTATCATTCTTGGAATGAGATTATGTGTGCATGCACAGTGCTAGCGAATACGGACTGTTTCAAAGATTTAACTTATTTTATTTGAAAATAAAGTGAATACAAAATATATTTTCGTACGTCAATGAATTCAAGTTTCTATCTTTTTTTAATGAAATAAATTAGAACTAAAATCAAATGTGTGCGTTATAAGGTTGAAACTCACAATTAGCAATGTCGCAGCTGTAGAATTTAGGTGTTGAAAACTCAATCAAATAATTTTCTAAAGTTATTTACATGGGACACGTATATTCACGTGTGTTTACTTTTCTTTTTTATTGTAACCAATTATTTCAATTTAAAAAAATTAAAAAAGTTGTTTTATTTAAAAAATAAATAAAGTCAACATAATTATTTGAAAAATAAAAATAATAAACATTTATGTACAAACAAATCCTTTACTAATACTAGTAAAAACAGATACACTAACTATAAACATGTTTCTTTTAAATAATAAAATTATTATTATTACCGTGTGTATTGTTATAATGATAAAATTAAATATGAATAATTTTTATAACTTTTGTAAATAAATTTTATTTATTATGTAAATAATAGGTTAAATTTAAAGAACAGTTACTTTTAAATTAGAATTAATAAAATAATTATTTTAATTTTAAATTTTTTACTTAAGAGATGAAATTAGAATATGAACACGGAAAATGATAATGTCTTCTTTTATATAGATATAGATTATATATAAATTATAGGTTACATGTATTTTGTATAGCATATCATGTATCTATATTAAATTTATATATAAACCTAAAATATTTGTCGATTTATTTTCTTTCTTTCACTAATCTATTATAGTATTAATTTGTAAGTACAGCGTTTGAATTTTTATTTTAACTTATGATATTATTAAAATTTATATCCGAATTGAAGCTTTGGTAACCTCAAAATTTGTGACAGAAAACATTTTCCAGCAGTTGGCACTAATTCATTGACTTATAATAGAAAAATAGATTAAAAATTGAAACTATAACAGTATCTATGCACGTACATATTTGGTTTTATTTATATAGCATTTAATTTTTCTCTGTGTAATTTCCTGTTAGTAAAAGAATATAAAAATTAAATTTGAAAGGTAATAATCAAAGCCTTTATCAAATAATTGAAATCAAAAAATAGAAGAAAAAAAATTAGTTAGTTGAATAATAGATCCTTTTCATTTATGTCCTCAAAGATACTTTATTTATGGCATATGGTAATTCTTTTGAAGTTGTACGAATCTAAAGCGTGGTGATATTCTAATTAGCTCCCCACTAATGATTATTTTACGTAATAAATTAATTGAAGACTATAAGGAAAGCTAATCAAACAGTATCATTTTAATTAATCAATCATTCATCCATAATAAGAACTAAAATTTCAATGAGCAAAACTAACATAAAGGATTTTTTCAAAAAAAATTAATCGCAGTCTTTATGAAAACATAAATACTAAATAATAAGAAACCTTAAATATGATTTAATTTATGTAAAATTTATGGATTCTGATTATGGTCTTTATAAACTATTTTTCTTTTTCAATATGATAAAATATGAATTTTTTTATTTTTCAATTATTGTAAAATATGTTAATTTTGACTTTATTCACTTTAAATTATTTTATTTTATCTTCATCATATTAAAATTTCAAATCATCGTTTTTAATTTTAAATATTCATTTGAAACATGCAAAATTTTATTTCATCCTGCTATTATTTAAAATCGTCACTTTTAATCTTTAGCATTTCAAATATATAAATAATATTTATTTTATATATATATATATATATATATATATATATATATATATATATAAATAACGCATCTTAATATTATATTACACCACTTGTAATAATCATTTAATATTGTTGAATTGATAAATAAGTATTAGCGTTTTAGAACGATATGGAACAAATTGATAAGTTTTAGATATAAATTTAGCATAAATAACTTTTTTTACAAAAATTAAAAGGAAAAGTTATTTATTTAAGATGATTACAATACAATAAAGATATTAAACATAAAAAGAAATAGTATAATAGTCCAGCCACGCCAGCAATACGTGGATGTGTAGCAACACGTGTACCACAAAGAAATATGCTAAAAGCGGTAGGTAAGTCAAAACAATCCTATTTGTGTCCATTTTCAATCATCTCTTCTAAAGGAAATTTTATATAAAATATAATATAACAACATAAAAACGTTAATCTCATTCAATTTTTAAACTACTCAAAACGAGAATAATAATTATTATTTATAGGAAAACTTGATTTGGGCCTTGTTAACCTAAAATACAAAATGTATCTTTTGGAATTACTAATAGCAAGCAAGACGGGGCTAATAGAATCTGTAGGTTTGAAAATAACTTTTAATTTTTGGATTATATAATTTTGAAGTTGTTTTTTGACATCTAAATTAGACAATTCAAGAAGTTTTCGAATTGTAGAATCCAAAAATCATTTTTAACTTTCAGGTATAAATTCATATCTTTTGGACACAACCCAATCTCCCTATAGCGCTTTTAAATGCAAAATCTAGCTGAGGTAACTTAAAAGGCCCAATATGATATTCCACATTTCCTTCGAAAAAATTCATTACGAAAGGTATTATATATATTCCAGAAATTTGTTTCAGAAAAACTTAATCTAAAATATGTTTCACGTATTCTACAAATTTTATTTCGAAAATCTCAGTTTTGAAAATTCCATTCCGAATGTTTTGTTCCGGAAAATTTCGTTCCCAAAACGTTATTCCGAAAACTTTGAAAATCCATTTCGGAAAGCCGGAATTAATAATCGGACGTAACTTTAAAAATAATAAAGTGGTCATTTTCTATAATTGGAGGCGTCCAGAAAGGAAATGATGGGGTGAAGGAAGAAATTGTCATGAAAAAATATAAATGACCCAACAAAAGCCCAAATTACATAGACATTTCTTAGAAAGTCACTTCCTTTTGTCTTTGAGCCTGGACTCTCCGCTACATAAATTCAAATTTTTTTCTTACTTCTAATCCATTTAATTAAATACATTAGGTTAGGGCATAAAAATTAATCAAATAAGAAGTATGTTATTATTTAATATTTATTATTATATTGATAGCATTTTTTTTATAATTTTGAGATTTGACTATGTATATCAATTCTTTCACACAATTATTTAACTACAAATCATTATTCAAATATATCTGATCAAATTTTTTATGAATTAAGTAACTGTAAAATTATGCCTGTCTAATTCCCAAACACAAAGGACTTCACTAAAATTCTGAATCTGATCAACCGTTCAAAAGCTTGATTGCACAAACTTTTTTAAAATATTTTTAGAAGAAAAAAATAGAATGATGTTTATGATTAAATTAAAAAATAACCGTTAAAAACCTGATATGTGAGAATTATGTTTATATATAAAATTTAAAGAGAAAAACGTTTTTTTTTTTTCCTGTTTCCTCTAGTTCTTCTCGTTCAAGTTATTGATTGGGTTCAATCACACTACCCTATTGCCTTTTCTAACTTCGTTAAACATAACCTAAGAAATTTTGTTTTCAGAAAGAAAAATGCTACTATTTATTTTATGTTCAATAACAATTATTAACAGAATCTCAAGTCATTTTATCCATTGTCATTAACTTTAATTAATTTAATGAAAAAAATCAAATATATTAGTTAAGATAATAGGGTTACTTTTAAAGGTATAATTAAACGAAGTAATATATTTTAAAATTTTATAAATAAGACAATAACATACACACATATATTAATATATATATATATATATATATATATATATTATGGAAAATAATTTTCTATTTTACTTTTCATAAATAATATTTTTTAATAATATTTTAATTTAAATAAAATAGTTACGTATAATTTTTATTTACTAAATATATATTAATTTTTTATACGTAAAGAGTGATTACTGATAAATTATGTCTCACAATATAAACAATTATTTAACAATCATTTAAAAGCATGTGAGAGCTAAAAAGAAAAAGCAATAATTATTATTTTATATTTTGTATAGTGTTAATATTTTGTAATTAGTAATTTCAAAATATAAAACATATATTTTATTATTTTTATCTTTAGAGACAAAAGAAGTAATATATAGTAATTATTTTTATATTATGTATATTATTAATATGTTGTAATCAGTAATTTTGAAATATAAAATTTGTAAATTAAAGATGGCATGCTAAATAAGTATTAAAGAGGCAGAGCTATTTTGTAACCGGAACTCAATTTAAAATATATTAAGTATTAAAGATGCCATGCTAAATAAAAGATAAGATAAATAAACATTTGTACGATTTAGTTTAAAATTTATTTATTAAGATTGAATCAGAACTATTTAATTAAATTTGAATTTTGTAAAGTTAAGTCAGTTAAAAGTCTATTTATTTATTTATATAGAATCATCTGAAAAATTATAACAAAATTTACTTTCGTTAAATTTATTGTGTTATTTATTATTATGAAATTTTTATGTCGATTTTAAAAAATTAAATTAAATTTGAAATCCAGTTCTTAAAATAAATGTAAGGAAAATAAAAAATATTATGAAAACTGAAAAAGTCTTAAGTTGAATGATAGAAGTAGAGTGTGGAGGCGGGATCCAAGGTGTTCCTATTCAGGGGAGGTGTCTCTGTTTTGGCGTAAGTAAGTTGAAGAACAAAAATGATTCCTTTGTATTGGATAAGCCCTTAGTGGACCTTCTTTTACATAATTAACATCCATTAATCAATAACAAATCAAAGAATCAGATTCCTTTGGAATCCTCTCCTCAATTTTGCTTTTACATTTTGACTTTTCCATTCTCCTCTAGTGGACTTCATAATTTCTCCTTTTTTTTTTCACCCCATTGGTTTATGCACTTTCGTACTCTGATTTGGTTGGGTAGATTTTAATGTTGAGAAAACGGAACCATTGACAGAGCACACTGTGAATAGCACCAACATGGCTGAACCAGCATAAGTCCCTCCTTTGACCACGTAGCACTCACCATTCAACCACCCTACTCTATATTCTTGCCTTCTGTTCATGCTTGTGGCTGCAATCAATAAAATAGCTGCAAATCCAAAGCTTACCCTACCAAACATCACCATTTTCACCTCTCAATTTAAACTTCAATCCCAATAAATATTTGCATCAACTTTATATTATTCATGAATCTTTAACAACTTAACAAAAAGATTGGATAACCTACCAAGATATGAAAACCAGAACCTTTGCAAAAGCAGGCATCTTGTACTGGGATTCTCGTTTTCTTCTCCAGCAACAATATTCCAATAATATAGAATTCGCAATGATCTGGGCGAGAAAGAAACTAACCAAAGCTGCAATTCCCAATCCAAAGGCCTTGCTTGATGGCAAAGAACATAGCTTCCCAATCCACCTGAGATCCTTTTCCTGCAAAAACAAACTACCTTTTTGAATTGCAGGACTAGAAATTGAAGCAGTGAGTAGAGTGGTAAGCATGTGCACCTTATTCCTCTTTATCTCTGCTGCTACACAAAAGATAAAGGAAAATAAGCCAAGGGAGAGGGAAACGGTGATGAAGAAGATCGGTGTGAATTTGAATCTAGGGGGGTTTTCCATGGTGAGGTGAGGGGGTTGTTTATATGAAGAGAATACACAGTGATTAATGAATAAGTTTTGGAAGGTTCTGAAGGAACAGAAAGATGAGATACTTTTCCTTGAGTTGCTTGCTTAGTGATGTTTGAGAGTTTTTAACAAGTGTAGGATTGGTTTGAAGGGACAGAGGAAGTTGGTTTAGTGGTTAAGGAATCAAAGTTTGTCCCTTTGAATTAAAATGTGAATGGTTCATGGTTGCTGTGGTTTTGGTCAACTTTGGATAACCATGAAGATGACAGAGGATTTGAGTTTCCGTTCCTGTTGCTCTTCTTCCACTCTCTTTCCTTTTCGGTGCGTTCACAATAGTGGATCACTGAAACCATGCATGGGGCGCACTTTACACTACACTTATCGATTAATTCATTTTCTATTTTATCAAAATGGAGAGTTATAATACTAATTAGCAACATTGTAATTAATATGATTTTATTCATTTGAATATTTAAATTAATTTTGCGTTTATTTAAATTCATGTAACAGATGTACTCTCACACTCAATTAAACCTTATACAATTTCTGACACACGTTTCGTTTTTATTTAATTATTGTTTGAGAAGTAGTTATATTATACTTTAATTTTAATTGGAAAATGATATTTAAACTCATTTTTTTGACCTGTTTTTAATCCAGTGTAATCATCGTTAGATCATTTATTTTAATTCTTTTTAGTAATGTGATGTGATGATCTAATGGTGATTGAAGTGATGAGTTAAAAGTGAGTAAAAAAAGTGGGTTAAAGTATCATTGTCCATTTTAATCATTACTTTAGTGCTATTGAAAACATATATTTTAATTATTTTTCAATATTTATCTAACTTTGAGTTTTAATTTTGTTTAAAATCATATAATGTTAATCTTTCCATTAAATTAACATTAATACTATTGAGTGTCATATATTGATATCTTGAATTTTAATTTTTTGAGTTTTTTTTTCATCCCTCCATATTTCTCCTCTACACCACTCCTCCATCTTTTTCCTCCTCCCCTCTCCCACACCACCCTTCATTTTCTTTCTCCTTCTCCCACACACACCACCAACCTCACTTCACAACCTCCATACTACCCCTCCATCTCATTTCTCCTCTTTCTTCCCACAAAATGGACTCTAATTTTCTTGTTGTCAATTAAGGAAAAAGCTTAAGTTTTGTACAATACAATTCAATTGGATCTATTGTAATTTTTAAAGACATGATATGAAATGTAAGGTTGGAGTTAATTCAAGAATCGTTGATGAAATGGTAAAAAAAACAGATTAATTAAGTTTGAAATCAAGGTCGACATTGTACGTATATAAATGTAAAAATAGTTGTTTTGGAAAGAAGAATTTGATAAAGGGGTGGCGTGGAAGTGATAGAGTTGGGATTAATTAGTGGTGAGGGAGAAGGAGAAAGAAGATACAGTGGTGGTGTGGGGGAGGAGGAGGTGGACGGAAATGGAGGGGTGGGGAGATAGAGGTGTGGTGTGGAGAAAGAAGATGAAGGAATGGAAAAATAAAATAAATTAAAAAAAGAAAAAAGACTAAAAATAAAATTTAAGATACTAACAATTGACACTCACCCAACGAAATTAATATGTCAATTTAACGAAAAAATTAATATTTCACAAATTTAAACAATTCGGCGTAGAAATTAGGATGAAAAATAAATTCATTTTTGTGAGTATTGTTTGAACTCGAACCAAACCAGTCTCTATTTTGATTGAGAATCCTTGCATTTATTTGCATCTCTAATATATCTTTCCTCTTATCATAACCTTTGTGCAATTATGTTCAAAAAATTATCATGAAAATGCTAATCAATTTTATGACAAACCAAATAATTAGAAAAAATAAAAAGTAAAAAGTGTGTAATATAAAAAATAGAAAATGTGTAGTACATACATGAGTATTGGTATATAAGGTTACTTAATGAATATTTTAATAATTTTATTGGGGAGGGGGATAATGCGAGTATGAGTATTATTGGCAGGTATATGACGGGACAGATAAGTACATTTCCATTAGGAATGACAATGGGGCGGGACGGTGACAGATTTCGCAATTCCATACCGATCCCATAACAAAAATTCATCCTCATCCCCGTATCCAAATTCAACGAGTATTAAACTTTTGTCCCATCTCAATCCTCACCAGAAGGTAACTGGTATATACTCGTACCCATACTATACCCATACCTGTTTTTTTATTGTTTCAATATTAATTAATTTTCATAAAATAATATAAAATTATGGTAAAAAAAATATAATATTATGAAATATTAAATATTAACTAGAGATTTGTTTATACGATATCAAATGTTTAGAAATAAATTATAATTATATATAATTCAAATTAGAATGCCAAATAGAATTTTATGAGAATCAAAACATTTATTAAATTTGCAAACATTAATGAAACCTGGTTGATAAAATTTAAAAGTATTTTTTTAAAAAATATAAAAGAAAAATAAATATTCAAATTAAAATATAAGTGTTTGTTTACTTCAATTTTTTAAATTCCCATGAATCTCTTTTTTATACACTAATAAAAGTTATAATACATCACTTAATCAAAATCATGCAAAGAATAAAAATTAAATTAATAATAATAAATTTTCAAAATAGATCTTATATATTTAGAACTTCAATATATGTTGGATGATAATAAAAAAAATTCATAGCAATTATATTAACTTTTTATATTATAGTAAATAAAATTTATTTATACAATTATAGTGGCAAAATTACATTTTGATAATGAGTTAGAAAATAAAAAAAATAGTTATATAAAATATATCAAAATAGTATTCATCATCTCTATGTAAAATACTGTTTTAATATTTTTATATAATTATTTTTATTTTCTAACTCATTATCATATGTGTAATTTTATCACTATAATTGTATAAATAAATTTTATTTATTATAATATAATAATTTAATGTAATTGTCATGAACTTCTTTATTACCATCCAATATATATTGAAGTTTAAAAGATAAATGATCTATGTTAAATTTCAATTATTATTAATTTAATCCGTGCTTTTTATGAAATTTTGATCAAATAATATATTATAATTTTTGGTATACAAAAAAAGAAAAAAGAGATTTCATTAGTATTTAAAAAATTGAAGTAATAAAACTTTTAAAACATTTTTTAATTTGAATATTTCTTTATATATATATAATTTATTAATGTTTGCATATTTAATAAATGTTTTGATCTTTATGAAATTTTATTTTGTATTTTAATTTGAAATGTATATAATTATAATTTCTTTATAAATTTGATATTGAAGAAACAAAAATATCCTTTTAGTATTGAAGATATGATAGTTTTAAGTTTTCTTTAGTGTAATTTTTTACTATTTTATAAAAATTAATTAATTGATCTTGAGACGGTAAGGGAGCATGTACAGATATGAGTATATACTTGTTATCGAGTAAACATGAGTTAAAAATTTGATACGATTATATTTGGATATGAAACATGAAGATAAAATTTTTCTCTAAAAATAAATATGGAGTAGCAAAACTGGTCTTTGCTCCGTTACCATAGATTCAATCAAATAAAAAAAATATTAGAAAGCAATCAAATATTTGTGTTATATATTTTTAATCAAAGATATATAAATATATATATATATATATATTAAAACTTTTACATCATATATTTTATAACTCATATTTTTTGTAATACTGTTAGAAGGAAATATGTTGATAGGAGAGTTCACATTACAGTAGAAACATATGAAAAGAAACTACGATATTTGTTGAAAAAGAGTTTAACACATTTGGTTAGAGATGTCAAAATGGGTCTCAATCCGTCCAGCTTACCATGGGTTCGAGTCGGGTTGGGTTGAGAAAAATTCAACTTTTTTAAAAATGAATTGAACTCAACCCGGTTCACTTAACCCACAGGTTAAAAGGGTTTGAGCCGGGTTGAGGGTGAGTTGACCCACAATTGTTTTTTTAATTTTTTTTATTAATTATTTACTATTTCTAATTATATAGATTCACAATTTCATATTTTTAAATGTTAGAATGTTGCTCAATAATATTTAAATAGTTTAAATGTTTTATTAAATAGCATGACAGAAAATGTGTAATATTAGTCATGTTTGATTGGACTATATGGACACTTTCTTGAAAACAATTCATCATATATTGTTGGTGAGCATGATGAAAACATTGGTTCTTGATTTTATTGTGATTGTCATCTCATAGATTGTTTAAAAAATTATTTAAATACTTAAAAATAAATACATAAATCATTTTTTTATGTGGGTTAGTGAGTTAACCCACTTAACCCACCAACTCGTGGTGGGTTGAGCCGGGTTACAAAATTTCTGGCTCACCATAAAGTGAGCCGGGTTGGATTCACTCATTTTCAACCCGGCTCCCATGTGAGCCGGGTTGGCTCACTTTAACATGTCCACATTTGGTGCATTGATCGATTTAAAGTGCGATTTTTAAATTTTATTTTTCATACATAACCAATAAATGAGGTTAAGAACACCATTCTCAATATATATATATATATATATATATATATATATATATATATAAAAAATATATATATAATAAACATGAATAAATATATAATGAGGTTAGAAATATAATTATAAAATAAATATAAATATAATAATAATAATAATGTTTAATTATCTCCATTAATAGGGATGTGTCAATTTGATATCCGTCTTTAAAAAAAGTCAATTGTTTCCTAACTTTTAAAAAATGTCTTAATTAGTTTCTTTCGAGAACCAAATGTATTAATGTGGTTAACCAACTTGTTACGTGTCAATCTCAAAATTTTTTTATTTTTTTATGTAAATTTTTTTTTTGTCACATATCAAGTTTCTGATGTGACACGTGACAATGTCAGTGCTATGTGGCAAGACAATGTCACGTGTTAGTATCACTATTAAATGTTATTGTCTTAATTTCAATTTAGTCTTTTTATATGTCACTTTGATTGAATTTAGTCTCCACCTTTGTGCTATGATTCAATTTTGTCCCAATTTTTTTTAATAATTGAAATATATTTTTCAATCTATTTTGTATAAGATTAAAATTAATTAAGTATAAATATTTTTTCAAAATTAAGTTTTAATATTTATATTAAAATTTAGAGATAAAATAAATGATTAACAAAATATGGATTAATAATATATAATAATATAATATGTTAAAAATGTTATTTTTAATAAAAAAATATTAATATAAAATTCATATAAATAATAAATTTAAACAATATTGTTATATTTTGAATATATTTATTATTTTGAAATAATAAATATATATAATGAGACTTTTCTAAAGAACAAAATTGCTGCTAATATTTATGAGCGAGTTTAGATGAACAGTGATGTTAGAGGAAAATGAAGGAGTAAAATAAACTTACGCACTTTAGCTTTTGAAGAAGTTATCGAATATGGTAATTGCTGGTGTTGATATCCTGTTTAATGGCAAAGCAACGAAAGGTTCTGATGGTGAGATATTCATGCAAGAAAAGACGTAAAGAAGAGAGAGAGGGAGTGAGGAGGAAGCAAGAAACAGATATTGTAAACATACACCAATCCAAGTGTTTTAAAACATACAGAAGAGGTTCCTATATAATGGAACACATACAAAACAAAAAGCCATATAAACAGAACTGATATATATATATATATATATATATATATATATATATATATATATATATATATATATATATCAGTATCTTAACACAAAAGTTAAGTAAAATCTTATAAAAAGCTAATTGCATAAGAAGATTGTAATTTGTAAGAGAAATTCAATTCGTTTTACATCTAAGTGCTTGTAGAAGCTTATATACATGATATCACATAAATAAAAATATATCCACTGGTATGTGGAATACACATACACAACTGCTTCTAGCATGCTACTCTATTTTATTGACTGATGAACATCACCAGCAAAAGTTTTCTTTTCTTTCTTCTCTTCACTTTCTCTTCCTTCTAAGAACTTCAACAACAGCCTGTGCTGTGCAATAAGCAATAGCCTGAACAGTGACCATTGGATTCACACCCAAAGCTGTGGGAAAGACACTAGAATCTGCCAAATAAAGACCCTCCACTTCCCATGTCTCTCCCATTTGGTTCACTACTGAGTCACTTGGATTACTTCCCATCTTACAACTTCCCATTTGATGTGCTGAACACAATGGTGTTGTAAGGTCTGCTAAAGACACTGAACTTTCTTCTTTCACAAATTTCTCAAACTCATGATAACTCACCTCCTTAACATTTATGCTCCTTCCCTTGTTATTGTGGGTCCCAATTTCTTCAGCTCCAGCTGCTGCAAGAATTCTCAGCACCTTCTCAATCCCCTTCGCTAGATTCTCTTTGTCCACATCTTTCAGCTCATAATTTATACTAGAAGGTGAGTTCACTGTTCCTGATCCTTGATCCCTTGCCAGTGCAAATACATGAGCTGTTCTAGAAAACTTGTGCATTCGATCTTTCATATCTTTGCCAGAAATCCACGGCATCAGAATGGAGAACATACCAGGATGCAATGAAGGCGTTTGGATCACTGCACCATATCCAGTTTTGTCAAACTGTGCAACAACTGTGGACATTGCTGTCATAATCCCTCCTTCATAGCTCTTCTTATGTTTCTCTGGCCACATCTTGGGTGAAGATGATGAATCAGGGAAGTGGCCCCAAGCCATTGCCACTGGATGAAGGTGCAAGTTTTTTCCTATGTTCTCATTCTTCAATCCACTTTTCTTGAGTAATGCCGGAGTACTGAGTGCTCCACAGGCTACAATCGTGACCTTCGACTCCACTACACAAATGTCCTTTTTTCCCTTGTATTCAACCGCAAAAGCCACTCCACGAGCTACTTTTCTCTCACTTCCTTTCTTTTTCTTGTGCAAGACTTGCATGGCCTCACAACTTGGAATGATTGCTCCATTACCTGATTTCACCAAGTCCACTAGCCATGTCTCTGATGTACTCTTCTTCTTCCCATTCTTACACCCCATGCAGCACCAACCACAGTAGTGATCCGATGAAGCGTTCCTTGGAATGTTGCACACATGATACCCCATTTCCAGACACCCTTTTCTTAGGACTTCATTGTTGAACCCTTCCTCTTCAATCTCAGATTGCACTCCCATTTTTTCACACACTGCATCCATGGCTTCTTTGTACAACTTACTTTCAAACAGTTCTAGCTCATTGCGATCACACCACTCCTTGCACACATGTTGAGGAGTTCTAATGCTGGCTGACCAGTTCACTGCAGACCCACCACCAACTGTGGATCCTGCTAGTATTAGGACAGACATATCCTTTGTTGCAACCAAACCATTGGAGAGGTACATTTGATCCATGCTTGGTCCCTCAAGAAGGGAAAGATTGTTCCTAGCACAATAGCTTCCTTTCTCCAAGACCAGCACTTTATAACCAGCATTTGCTAGAACTCCAGCTATTACCCCACCACCAGAGCCAGAACCGACAACCACTGCATCACATTGGATGACTAACGAAGGTGATGACATGTTGGAAGCCTTATTCTTTCTAGATGTGGCAGCGACTGAGAATCCAAATCGTCTTAGAGAATTTTTAATGATGTCTATTGGATAGTTTAAATGGACAAGGCCTTTGTGAAGAGGGCCTCTGAACTCTTCATCATCATCATCGTCGTTGTCCTTTTTTTCATGTTCTTCTTCCTTCAATGTTCTATGTAAGAAGTGGTTCTTCAACTGTGCTTTAAGCTCTGGATCAGGTCCACAGTATCCAATTGCCTTCCATGATGGGTTATCTTCTGCTTCATCTACCTGAAAATGGAATAGCTATGATTAATTTATATAACAATCACATACACTAGTTATACTATACTTAAATGCCATTTTTTCATAAGCACAAGATAAAATAAAAGGGAGGGACAAATAATAAGTTTATCTAAAAATATCCCTTGATTAATCTCTACACCATTCTCTTTTGGCAGTTTCAATAATAGGGTTAAACAGTAGACACAACCTTGGCCCAGATTTGATCAAAAGCCTATACAATTTCGTTAAATTGGACCAACTAATTTCCAAAGCATAACACAGTGTGAAGAGGTGAGCGCAGTTTCTTTATGCACCTCCATAACGTTTTTTCTGCACCTTCGTAACTTTTTTTTTTCATTTGTCTTTTCTGAATTATATAATTTAAAAAGTTTTTTTTATATAGTTCAAAAATTATTTCTAATTTTCGGATCACACAATCCAAAAAATAAAAAATTATGTCATGCATACAATTACAATGAAAGTTCGGGTGGTTGGAAAAAAAAACTTTCAATTTTTTTTTCAAAAAAATAAATAAATAATGAAATGAAAAGTGTTAGGGTAACCCATCATTCCCACTTTATTTTTTTTTTACCAATCCACCAATATTATTGTTTTATTCATATTTTCACTCTCCTGTGTCTATCCGACTACATAAGAAAAAAATTATTATCAGTCCAAACTACCAGCTTGTGGACAATTGTGACAAATATTTTTTGAAGGATTATGATATATCTTTAGCATTTAAAATTCATAAATATAATATAGTTAGATATAGTGTCTAATGAGTTGGTGAAATTGTTTGTCCGGTTGACTGAGACCTAGAGAATAGTGTGTTTAGGTTAAGTTATCCTATACTCTTTTCTTTTATGGAAAATCAATGTTCAACTCTGAAAGTGAAAAAATATGTCTGTAAGGTGTAAGCAAAGCGAAAGCTCCTCTACTTTTTGCCATATAAAGCTGCTACTGTGACAGGTAAAAGAGCAATAAATATTCAACATTTGTCCACCTTCTTCTTCTCCTGTATAAGGTGAAGAAAAAACTAAAATAAAAAAAAACACTAATGTTAGGGACAACCTACGGAGTGGGACAGTATCCTGAAATAGCCATTTTGAGTTTGTTCTATCAGCTATATTTTGTGGCGAGTGGTAGCTTTCATATTGGAAGATAAGTGAATGATTTTCCTTCTTGAGCTGGCGTCATTTACTATTGTTGTTATTGTGGGACACTTGGTGTTCTACCTTGAGTATGCATAATGCTATGCTTCTAACACATGTTTTATTTAAAACACTGTGTGGATTCATTTGATTTTAACAAGGAAACCTTCAAGTATCTACCATCACAAATTTTAATCACAGTACCTGAAAATTGAATGAGGGACACATGAATGACTATATTGAGGGGACACTATTCCTACCTAAGGTACGGTTGTAGTGAATGTCCGCGCTGTAAGTGACCACTTGGACATTAATTTGAATATATGCACATGCTATCAAATGTACAATTATGGGGGAAACACTTTCTATACCCTACACTTATAATATACCCTACATATTCTATTAGTTCATATCACCTATACAAATCTCTTTCACCCACCTTTGGGACATTAAAAAAAGAATCTTTATGCAAAATACTTGCATATATACCAACTCTATCAAACAGTGATAATTTCAAAAGTTATTCAATGGAGACAATTCTTTGAGAGTTATAATGTTTGGTTTCCTAGTTATAGTCTTATGAAGAAACAGTCCATAAATATTTTATGCGCAGTTCATAAATATTTATACAAGAAAACAGTTTCACTGCATTTGTTAGTATGAAAACCTTTGCTCTCTAATTTACCATGCCAAAAATTATGAAATATGTTCTCTAAAGCAAAATCCTAAAAGTTTTGTTCTATTTGAATGTCTTCTCTAAGGTAGGTTTGGTGACAAAAGTAGATGCTGTCATACGTTTTTATTGTTGCAGGGCTGATATGGAGGAGTGTGTTTGTGCATGCACATTTATCATTAAGACATTTCACCTTCTCGGTGCAAACATCAAGAATTTATTTAAGTTCCTCCATTATTTCTTTTTCTTGGGTGTGCAAGTCAACACGTCAAAATACCATTCATCGAGACCATTTAATACGTCTTTTACATAATAAATCTAAGTCGAATATAATAAATCTAGATGTCAAAATGGATAATCCAGTCTGATCCGGCTCGACTTATCACGGATAATTATTTAGTGAGCCAATCTAACATGACTCACTTATTAGTGAGTCAAAAAAATCTGAACCCAGCCCGACCTACCACAGATTGGTGGGTTAAACAGGTTGTCTCACGGGTTCACTTAATTAAAAAAAATATTATTTATTTATTTATTTTTTAGTCAAAACTAAATTGTAATTCTAATTAAAATTAAATAAATTTTAGTATAATCCAAATACAAAACAAAATCACAAAAATACAAATTATCTTAATTATCTATGTGTTGACTAAAAAGCCAACTTAACAAAAAAATATTTATATAGTCTTTTATTTGCAAATTGGTGAGCCGAGTTCCAGGTGAACCAGATCAAAAATCAACTCATACTGAAATTTGTAAAAAATTTTTAACCCAACCCATAATGAATTGAGTTGGCTCGCGAATTCCAATCCATTTTGACAACTCTACCTCTAACTAACTTTTTACTTTCATTAATATCAACATGAAACATAAGTTAAAATTTGATTCGCACATTTAGACCAAAAAATAAAGAAAAAAAATGTTATATATAGAATGTCTAATTAATTGTATCTTCCAATAATGGACATGCATTAATGGATATTTATGTATCTATACAGAAATTGTCATACATATCCCACGTTGACTTAGAAAAAATTATTTTTTTTTACCAAAAGAAAATAACAAGGAGTTAACGTCTTTAGTTACATTAATATAGAATATAATGTTTCCATTTAATCAAATGAACCATCTTCTTTTAGTGTGCTCCATTTAGAAAATATATCTTATGTGATTTTCTATTTTTATAAATTAAACATTAAAAGGAGATAAACAAAAATGTAGACATGTGTAAACATTATCTTGTTCAAAGAGACTAGGAAAAAACATTTAGTTAAAAATGGTTACTAAAATGTTATGATAACATGTGAGTTAAAGAGGATGTTATTAATTCCCTCAGTTCCCTCTTTTAGACTTCAACTTGGGAGATTTTTTTTTTTTGTCTTCTTTTTTACCTAACACGAGGATACATAATTTAACCCCCACCCACTTTCTTTATTTACCTTTCATCCTTTTCTTTCCTCCGTCCTTTTCTATCAACTATATTTGTAGACAAAACATTAATTATTCTCTTATTATCATAGACATTATTTATTATCCTTACCAAAAAAAGTACCTTAATCGTAAACCCCAAATATAAAGGGAATGTATAATCGTTCACGTTACCATTCCAAAATTATAAATTCACTCGTACATTAATGATACTCAAAGGTAACATTATAGTTAAGAAAAACAGTATATTCCATCCCTTCAATGCCATTTGTTAAACATCTGTTTATTTAATTTTATTTTTTTTATCAACAATAAATATATATATATATATATATATATATATATATATATATATAAGAACTTTAGGACTGTCTCAACCCTTATAAATATCATGATTTTACATTGAATTTCTTGAATTTTTCTAATCATGTTCTACATCTGTTTATTTTTATAAAGTAATTAAATTATAATCACATCAAAGAAAGAAAGAAAAGGACAGAAAAGAATATATTTTAAGAAAGAAAAATTATTCTTTAACCCTGATTTCTTGACTCATCATTTATTATCTGACGTGGTTCAGTGTGAGTTATTAATTCTTTAAAAAAAATACAGTGATACATTAATCAATTACATGTATTAAATCACGTCAAAAAATAAAAGATGTGAGTCAAAAAATGAGAGTTATAGTATTATTGTCCTTAAAAAATATCAAGACTTAAATTCACTTTGTTAGATATATATATTTATGTGTTTTTAGTTCTTATAAAACTTAAGCTACACATTTGTGAGTACTCCACTTTCATAAAATTAAACAATTTTAGTCCATTGTTAATGTATCATTCCAATTATTATCACACTACCAGAACACATATTCATAACTGAAAATAATATTAATTTACTTATTCACATAAGATATTAATAATTAAAATTTTATATTGATTAAACTTTAAACCCTAAAAGATAATTCAAGTGACATAATGAAAGAGAAAGAAAGAAAAAAATAATAAGCATTAAATGTTGTGTTTGTTAATTTGTGTAAACAAGGTGAGGCCTTGGTAGAGAGTTTAGATAAGAATGAGGACATTAATTACCTGAGTGAAGAAGAGAAGGAGAGTGAGAAGCTTTATAGTCCTGAAAAACATCTTAAGGGGACGAAGGTAACTGAGAGACCAAGACTGCATAACCTTTTGGCGTTTGAGCAGAGACATTTCAGGGTAGATATGGAAGAAGGGAAACCTCCACGACACACTCGCCATGCCACACAGTATGAACGTGCCAAACCATGTCGACAGTAGCCATAATGTCAGTAGCAGCTGCCATGTATTCGGGTGCTTCAGTTTCTCACTTATCACTATCCCAAGCTACAAATCAAGTTACACCACAAATTCCAAACAATTTTAGCATAAACTTGGAATAATTTTACCCAAAACTCTACTATAGTTTCTATTATTATGTGAGTTATAAAAACTCTTCACAGTAATGATATGGAATTTTTAAAATCGTAAAATGATTTCAGACATTGTTGCTTGATCCAAGAAGTCAACACGCATATTAACTACCATGATTTCAGAAATGATATCCACACAGGAAAGAATTTATACACTACCAAGTTACAAAGTGTTGGTTGAAAGTGAAATATTAGGCAAAATTTAAAAAGAAATCTTCGGAATGTGAATTTTTTTATGAGCATATATATTATTTCTCCATTATAATCTTAGATTAAGGGAAAAATTATTTGCAAATAATTTCCAGTAATAAAAAAATTAGCATCCTTTTGCGGGAAAAAAGATATAATATTTTGTAAACATACTATTTCATCCAAGGAATTTTTTCTTTTAAATTTCATTGTTTGAAACCCTTAACATTTTTAAACTAATTTTTGTCATGGTTTCTACATATATTTGTTTATTTTTGTACCATGTTTTTCTCAAGCAATCGCTATAATTTAATAGAATTAAATACATGTCATTGTACTGTTCGGTGTGTGAAAAAATATTAAATCCATAAAGTCTAAAATAAGGAGAAAGTGAAATTCATGCAGATGAAGTGCAGACTAAAGCATGGTGTGAAGAAAAAGAAGAAAAGAGAAAGAGAGAAAAGTTGAAAGGTTAAAGGTTAAAGGTGGCTAGTCCTACATGGTGAGGTGTTCCAGCCATGGAAGCTGAAGTGTTGTAGAAGTTGGCAACAGATTCATCGGAGAAGCGAACGAGGTTGTTGTCGATGGAAGGTATGATGGTGTCGCAGAGAGCAACTAGGGATTTCATCTGCCTGGGAGAGAGAGAGTTTGTGAGAGGTTTTTGGTGTTTTTCTCTCTCCTCACCAACATCTCCGTCAGCATCAGCATCTATGAGAAGACTAGTGTGTGTTTCGACAGTACCAAGCTGAAGCACGGTGTGAACTTTTGCTTCGTTCACGCCCAACCCAAACCCCATCCTAAAACTACTGCTTCTGCTATGGCTTTCCCCGTTGTTTTCCATGCTTTTTCTGTTCATCTTTTTTCTTATCCTAACGCCAACTGCTATATATATACAAAATCTGGGCCTCTTCTCGTAGGAGTTCGTATATAATAAATAAATACCTGCATAACCTGACACCAAATTTCAAATAAAATAAAATAAAATGAAAATGACTGCAATTAATTAATAAATTGTTAGGAATTTTTATTTTTAGATAATTAAAATATATTAACTTTAGGTTTGGATAAATACTTTATATTTTTTACTAAGCACCTGAGGTATCAGAAAAATCAATGAGAATCAATTAATGTTACAAAAGATTAATTGACCAATCCCATGCATGAGCATTATAGACACAAGTTGTTCATGCAGCTGTCCATCAATTGAGCAATATAAGAAGGAAAGCAACAAGAGTCATTCGAAAATTTAATTTGCCGACCATTCTCTATTGTCTAATAAATATTCTAAAAAAATATCAAATCATTTAGTATCTTGCAATTCATCCTCCTTTTTTGTTCATATTAAACTAACCACACAGTGTTGTTTATTTTCATTAGGGCAGGGATGACACAAAAATTAATTCCGTATCTGAATATATGCAAATAAAATATGTCATAGATAATAAATAAATATTATTAATGAACAATAAGTATAAATATTTAATTATTCGCTTTTTAATATTTAATATATTGATATTCAACTGTGAAATAACTAGTAATCAATTTTATTTGAGTATTACTTTAAAATAAGTTAAGTGATTAAAATAATTATTAATAAAAGTAATATTAATCATTGAATTTTTTTTTTAAATTTAACTTTAAGTATTTTTTATTTTTTATTTTTTATTTATATCTTTAAAATTAAACTTATTTAAAAAATAATATTTTTTGAAATCTGTATTTTAGTGCATATTTTTCGAATTTGTTTAAAAAAATAAAATTTATTTATATTAACATTTTAGTGAATATTTTATTTAAAATTAAAAAGATATATAGAAATAATGTGAATATCCATAAATATTTTCAAGTATAAAAAAAATTACAAGTATTTTTTTTTCATAAATACCCAGCAAGTAACATAATTATCTGTTTTAGTTTTAATAAACATAATGAAATGTTAAATATATTTTTAGTATTTCAACTTTATGAATTTACTTTTTTTTAATTTTTATTTTTAATATTTAAAAATAAATTAATATAATCATTTTAATCAAATTACATCATTTTTATTATGTTTTAAACGCATTTTATGTTATGTTATATGTTTACCGGTTTAACTTATTTTCATTTCGATATCAGTTAAAACATGAGTTTTACACATAATTTGTTTTTTAACATAATTGATTTATCCACACCTGAATGATCCAAGGAATAGTTAGCAGTACGAGAAAAATCAATGAGAATCAATTAATGTGAATTATTCACACCAGGTATTCAAAACTGAAGGCATTATCCAAGAGGAGCTCATGCATGCAGCTGTCTATCAATTCCCATGAATGAGCAATATAAGAAGGAAAACAACAAGAGTCATTCCAAAATTTAATTTGCTAACCATTCTCTATCGTCTAATAAATATTCCAATAACATATCAAATTATTTAGTATTTTCCAATCCACCCTCTTTTACTTCGTATATTGTGAAATCTTCCTTATTTAATTAGGTCAGGCATCACACAAAAATCAAATTATCAAAATCGTATCCATGAATATAGACAGATAAAATATGTGATAAAAATTATTAATGAATATCAATATTTAATTACCTCTTTATTGATAGAATGGATATAGTATATTGACATCCAAGTCCTCCACACAAGCTATCCGATAATTATCAGTAATTTTTTTAAATGAAGCGATTAAAATAAATAAATTAATAAAATAAAAATTAATCATTGAATAATTATTTAAAAAAACAAATTTTTAAATCTATATTTTAGTGCAAGTCTTTTGAATTTCTGTATAGAAATACCAAATTTATTTGTATTAACATTTTAATGAGTAATTTAATTTAAATTATACTTCAAAAATTAAATTTTTAAATTTATATTCTAATTATTTATTTTTAAATAGTTTTATTTAATATAAAAAATTCACAGATATCCGTATGTTATAAAAAAAATTACAAGCACCTTTTTACAAGACGAATAACGAATAACGAAACAAGTAACATGATAGTCCTTTTTAGACAAAATAAAGAACTGATGGACACTATTCATGAACACTATTTATGTTCGACCCAATGTTATTGTATTATGTCATATCAAATTCATGAATATCTCTGATCAAATTAGTCGGTTATTTATGAACTTAAAAACTATATAAGTTAGTGTACCTTAATAACAATATTAGTCACGTGTGTCTTTATATCAAACTAAATAATTTATCCTTATTCGAAACAAGATTGATTTTAATAAATTAACCGATAATTTGATTGATTTGAATAAATTAACCGATAATTTGATATGTGTAATGAATTCATAGCGTGCCAATAAATATTAGTACACTCAAATAAGAGAAAGGAATAAATCTTTTATTAAAACCAAACAAATGCTAATTTTTTTACCCACATAATTCAAATTGTCGGCAACTCTCGGAGGGATTCAACCATTTTTCAAACACCAAGTCATGAATCAGAAACTGCAAAGCTTAATCTATAGAGTCTTGTATATAAGTGTGCATACAAATCCTAAATCATAGGTTTATTATTTAGAAATCACTATTTTAATATTTGAAATAATAGAATATCGTAAACTTCATCTCTAAAATGACCAAAATTCTAAAACAGTTTATAAAATTACTAGTCATCTTAAGTTTGTCACTCCATATCATTTTACATTATCAACTCATTCATAGGAACCATTTTAATGTTTTTTCTCCCACAATGTAGTTAACTTTTTTCATGTTCTTCTTTTTCTGCATCATTGAAATCCTAGAATCTCTACAACTGTAGTTTTAGGGAAAACAATAGAGGTAATGAGGAGGAACGATGATCAACCAAAAGGTATAATAAGTGTCTTGACGTTATTGCTTAAAAATCATAGAAATAAGCTTGTTCATCCACTAGATGATCAATGATCAGGAAAATAAGAGTTGCAATTTGCAAATTTGCTAATATAATTTTAATTTTTGCTATAATGAGGTCATAGCAACTTTTATATATAGATGGATGCTGGTAGTGGAACTTGGACAAAAAATTTAGAAGTGCTAAATTAGATTTGTTATATATAATTTTTTTTAGTTAAAAAAAAAAACTCTTCATTTTTTTTTCATTTCCTCTTCTTAAAACAAGTCTACATAATAACAAAATTCAAAAAAATATGACTATTATTCACTATTATATCATGCTATTATATCATGATACCAAACTATGAATATCATTTTAAATAACATCAATTTGATTTGGTAGATATTGTCAAATTTGAGGACGTTTTTCCCAGATCGCGTTCTAATGAATTTTTAAATTCATTATATATAACTCTAGGAACTTTAGAGATTTTTTTTTTCATTGTCTTGAATTCTTAGTTCTTATGAAATTTCTCATGAAACGTTTAGTTAACCTATATGCACTTTTTTCATCTTTATCACAAACCTTCTTCTTTAAAAAAAGAATCATTTTTTTACTCTTTATCATTATCACTTATTTAGAAAAACATAAAATTTATATTCACAAATCACAATTATCACAGTTCAAAACATAACAAAACTCACACCACTCTAATCAAATAAGCAACAATGTATAAATTCAAAACTTAAAAAAAAAATTACCATAGGTAACGAAAAACACAATATAATATTACGCATATTTAAAAGATCATACACACAGGCGCGATAGCGTATGTGTTTATGCTAGTATTTATTAAAAAATATAGTTAGAAATATCGTATTTTATTCTTAAAGATATGTCAGTTCAAAAAATAACAATTAAAAATATCATATTTTATATATTAAATGTAACAGTTTTTCAACTCTATTGTACTATACTTTAAAAAATAATAATTTAAATAACCATCGTATTAAAATTATCATAATATATATATGAACTTTTTAGTGTATTAGTAATTGGTAGAGACTATTATTCACATTGTTATGTAAGAAGTGTGTTATATTATTTGGGATTTATCATTGTTTTTTATCAGCATGGGACTCCGTTGTTTAACATATAATTAGTTGAGACTATAATTCTTTTTGACATTGATATTATGTATAAATTATACCACATTATTTTAAGCATTTTTTTCTCAGATTATTTTAAGCACTTTCCTAATTACTTTCAAATATTATAGGAATAATTAAATATGAGATTTTCACATTTTACATGTATATTTTGAATGTAGAATATTAATAAATAATTTGATAATGATTTAATAGCAGGTTATATAATAAGTTTCACAAATAACAAATTTTATAAGTTTTAAATAACTCTGATACTATCTTAAAAAATAAATTTAACTTTAACTCAGTAAAATCATTTTCTAATAGTGTATTTAAAATATTAAAAAGAGTACTACCTAAGTATGACGTCAAAGTTCAATAAAACATTTTGAGAAAAAAACGTAACAAATGGCTTCTTTTTTTTTGTGGTCACTCCATGAGACATATATTACAGTAATTATAGTGGACCATTCGGAAAATGAATATAACCATAGACGAAGGTTTGACAAAAAGAAAACAGTTCACCTAAATAATTAGAAGCGAAAGTAGTTCATGAAAATATGTAAAATCATTTAGATATTGTTATAAAGTAAGATTATTAGAAATAGCATTCATTGGTTAAAAATCGTTTTCAAAACTAACGACGTGATAGCTAACATAAAAGTGTAGATTTCATGAATCTTGAATATGAAGTTTATGATTTAAAATTTAGTACAAGTTATTGTCTTGGGGACCGCGACATGAAGGTCATTGACAACCAATTCTAAGTTATCACTTAAATTGTTTTTGTTGAGAGTTATACATACACTCATGTTTTAGACTTTTTAAGCTTTTCGATAGGGATGTGAATCAATCCATATACTATCAGATTCAAATTCAACATATTCAAATTTAAATTTAATAAAATTATATTTAAATTACTTTAGATCTATATTTATTTAATGTTAAAAAGTTTATATTAAAACTGAAATTATATCGAAAAAATTTACATTATTTTTCTTTGAATATATTTAAATAATTGAAAATTATGTTTCTAAATATGAATCTATTTAGATTGGAGTGTTTAGATTATTTTTTCATTCCTACTTGCTGAGATTCAATTTTAATTCTTATGTTTCATCAAATCTTCCACATACCACTTTATCTTATCTCTCTAGAATAGTATTTTCCGTGGTATCTGTTTTTTCTGCGTATATTCAACCTGCAGGTGTATTCAATATATGTTTCTGAAAACTGTTTTTCTTTCCTTGCATGTTCCAACCAGATCTAGAACATGCAAGGTTTAATGTATTAAATTATGTAAATTTTGACTTTGGTGAAGCCCGACTTTCTTTACTACTCCATCACATATAAAATATGCAATATTTTATAATTTATATATATATATATATAATTAAAATAAATTAAAAAAATTATTATAATTTTTTATTTCAAATTTGATTCTCTTTTAAGAATAATAAGGATTAAATGTAACTAAAATTATATTAAATTATTAATTAAAAATAAATAATTTATTATTATTGTAAGTAAATAAAGTAGAATGTAGATTTTATTTAAATAGACTAATAAATACAATTTATAGACTCGTACTATTAAGCATACGAGAGAATAAATACAAATAATTTATTACTTGTAACATTACACCTTCATTGTTGAACTATCTTATAAATTGATTAATATATTGATACAATCAAGTATTGATGAAATAGTTAATAATAATAATATATATATATATATATATATATATATATATTTAACACCTATATAATAAAAGATAATTATTAAATAATTAACAATCTATATATAATTTAGGATGTGAGTAGAACTTGATTTCGTTGAATTTATTAACGTAATTAATTGAATAATACTTTACTTATTTAAGTAAGGATTAGTTGTCACACCGTAAATATCTCTTCTCAATCAACTCCGTTTTATTATATAATTTTCTTAAAACATACTAAAATCAATGACAATATTTATACAATTATAGCTTTTAGTTCTTTAAAGAATCGATGCTTATAATTGTACAAATATTTTTAAAAATATTACCACATCATCATATCACTATAGACTTTTTTTTTATAAAATTTGGTTAATCTTGAACGGCAGCCTATAATTATGAAAATATTTTAAAAATTGTCACCGTATTATTTTAAGCTTATTTTTTCTTAGAACTGGAGCATATTAAGTGACATTAAATTGTATTTTTGCACTATTGTCAAATCATTAAGAATTATAAAAAAATATCAAAGTTTCTAAATTTTAAGTAAGATATTGGATAAATAATTACTTACTAAAACACTAATCAATTCTTTTATTTGACCGACACACCTATAAAATAATGTTAATGTGAATTTAATGGATTGAACCAGAAACAAATATTAAAACTAAAACAAATCAGAATCCAAAATATAAGAATGAAAATAATAATCAAATCTAATTAAATACACAAGATATAATCATTTTGTTCTAATTGATTATCACTGTTAGATCTATTCGAATTATTCAAATACCAGATAAATATATGAAATATATTCTAATTACGCATCTGAGGTGTCTCATATTCGGTTGATACATAAATATTTATCTTATTTTATTTACTATAATTTTGTCATTAAAGAAAAACTTAGTACTATAAAATAGAACCTCAGTACATTAATATTTATCTTATTTTATCTTTTATGTTCTTGCAATTAAAGAAAAACTTAGTACTCTCAAATAAAACCTGGTACAAACATTCTTCCGCTCCTTAGAAAATACTACATCTTAAATAGAAATCAACAATGCTCATAAAATTTATTTAGAAGCGGAGTTTGAAAAATGTGTGGAAACAGATATTTTTGATACCTAATTTGGGATATAAGATCTGGTTTCCTTTCAGTTTTTTTATTGATAAAAACTGTAGAAAAGGTACCGTTTCACAGCTAGCTATAAACCCACGTGAAAAATATGAGCACACAGGATTAAACTACAGAAAAAGTGCTACTAATGCAGATGTGGTTTTATCCGTATTTCATCTTCAGGTACGTATTTCACACAGGTATAATACTGTCTACATACATTTTAGCGACTGTACTTGTTTATGATATTTGGCGGGCATAGTCATATTTAAGTTTTGGGACCCTGCTGCTACTATTCTGCTCCAGTAACTGCTTTCATTATTGAAAGCTACGTCTTTGTATGAAACGAGGATGCAAAATTTTGAAAATAGAATATAATAAAATCATAAAACAAAATAAAATCAAAAGGCACAATAAATAATAAATTATGTAATGATGAAAAAGCACAAGGACACATTGGCATAACGGAGACGAAGGTCTGTATATAATAAGTTAGATTTGTTTTTTCAGATCGCCAAAACATTTTCATATAAAAATCCTTTCGCTTTTGCAAAACTAAATATAAATTTTAAAGAGTAATTTTGTTTCCAATTTAAAAAAATTAAATTTTGAAATAATAATAAATATTGGATAAGTTGTATTTTACGGGCTAAGTCCATTATGCAATTTATTTGCATTAGGTTTATGACGAGAGAGAAAAAATAGAGTGAGATAGAGAGAGAAGTTGTGAGTGAGTCTGATGAGAAGTCATAAGAGAGAATAAAGAAGAAATAAGTTATTTTGGAGAAAATGTTTTGTTCCTTATTTCATATATTGAGGTTCTCTCTATTGTTTATTTGAAGTGCTCATTGGGGTTTGTTATCACCTTGTCTTGTTATTGGTGAAGAGAATAGTGCTATGTTGATCCTTGGAATTTTCAAGTGATATATCCATTAATTTTTAGACTTAATTACTCGGAACATATCCAGTTTGATTCCAAAATTTTAAAATACCTACTTTTAAGTTTGTTTCAATTTAGTACTTAAATTCGAAATTATGCATCAATGTAGTACAGTTCATTAATTTTTCACAAACGTCGTTAAGGCGTGCCACATGTCAATCTCTGATTTTTTTAATTTTTTTAATTATATAATTTTTTAATTAAAATAAAAATTGTCACGTATCAAATCCTTGGTGTGACACGTGGTATTGTCAGTAAGGTACTATGTCACACTAAGGATTTGACCCGTGACAATTTTTTAAAATTAAAAAAAATAAAAATAAATCAGAGACTGACATGTGGCACGCCGTTAATGCGTTTGCGAAAAATTAACAAAGTGTATTACATTGATGCACAATTTCGAATTTGGATACTAAATTGAAATAAACTTAAAAGTGGGTACCATTTTGAAATTTTGGAACTAAAGTAGATATGTTCCGAGTAATTAAGACATAATTTTTTATTAGTGGAGGTTTTTACTAGACAAAGTCCCATGTGTTTTTCTTTCATATTGAAGATTTCGTACGTTTAAAGTTTTGTTGTCTGTCAGTTCCCCTTTATCTATTTTATGCATTTTATTATTTGCATATTATTTATTTAGAAAAGATTTGATCTAGGTTTTGTTTTGGCGCTCGATTATTTGTTGTTATTTTTTAAATCTTTCTGACATTTAATAAAAAAATCCCATTTGAAAGAAATTCTACATTCGCGTTTTACACCTATTTTATGTTTAGCATGAGATGAAGTTGTATGAATAGGACTTTACGTTTGAAATATTGACGTTTCATTAAATAAACGTGGCAATCAATTACCCTGGAACAGTAAAAAACAAATGCACTGATTGGCTGCGTGTTTGTGCAATCACATGCACAGCACAGTGACACCAATTTAAGTTTCTTTCTCAGCTGACTGAATGGGTCACTTTCAAAATTGAAACGTGAAAAGTTGTAATTAAATTAAGGAGAATTATTTTATAACAAAGTTTTTTTGATAAAGTTTTGATAATATTGACATGGTAACACCTCATTAAATGAAAAAAAGATAGTGTGGTTTAAAAAGCAAAAAGAAAAATTTGGTGTAAGTTGAAAAGAAGGTCATGGCTGCTGCTGGTAGCTGTAACCCTAGCGTGAGAGGACCATGTCTTTTGATGAATTTGAAAAAAATTGTGCAGGATGAGATGTTCATCATTTCTGTTTCTGCATGCTAGACACGTACGGTCCTCTCTCTAATATAGTAGCACATACCCTATTCAGCAAAAACATAATTCTGAACAACTTTTTACGAAATTTTCAAACCTAGATAAAATTAATGTTATCGATGAACAAATTAATGTTGTGCGATGAACAATGTCCCTTCATTTAATTCATAGAGCACCGATTCTTTCAAAATTTTCAATCTGGACCATTTTTTGCCCTCGAAATGTGTACATTTAATTTATAATGTACAGTATAGACCCACCGATCAGGTGTCAAGGATGATATATATATATATATATATATATATATATATATATATATATATATATATATATATATCAGAGTGTTATAATTCCTCATTTATTAAAAGAATGAGTGTACAAATTTGCTCACAGATATAATAATGTCTAAATTATAGCTAATACAATATTTGATTACATAATATTTGCTAATAGAATATTTGACATATCTTAACACCCCCCACTCAAGTTGGTGCATGAATATCATACATTCCCAACTTGAATAGAGACTTATTAAACATTCTCACTAGTGCAAAAATGACATTCTAGAACAGGATATTAAATCAGTTATACAACAATCGATCTAAAAAAAAATGAGGTGGCAAACTTGTAAATACTAGGAAGCATATAAGATCGGTTGAATTTTAAACCGATTTAATATGTAAATTTTAAATCGGTTCTCCATATAACCGATCTAATACTCTTCGCAGATTTAACAAAAACGCGAACACCCTATTCATTGTCACAACAACTTCTCTTCTTTCTCTTCTTCCTCACTATCCGCTGCTCGCGACTCTGCTGCTCGCGCCTCCGCTGCTTGTGTCATGCCTCCGCTACTCGCGTCGTGCCTCCGCTACTCGCGTCGTGCCTCCGCTACTCGCGTCGTGCCTCCGCTACTCGCGTCGTGCCTCCGCTACTCGCGTCGTGCCTCCGCCACTCGCGTCGCGCCTCCGCTACTCACGCCTCCGCCGCTCACGCCTCTGCTGCTCGCGCCTCCGCCTCCGTTACGAAATCGATTTAATATGCGTTCCAGAACCGATCTAATATATATATTTTGCACTAGTGTCTGTTTGACACTCCTTTAGGGAGAACATCAGCCAACTGCAATTTTTATCTTACAAAAGGAAAGTAAAATTATTCCAGCTTCAAGTTTCTCTTTGATGAAATGTTTATCAATCTCCATATGCTTTGTTCTATCATGTTGCACCCGATTGAGAGCAATTGCTATAGCCGACGTATTATCAAAGTACAAACTCATAGTTTCATTTTGTTTAAAGCCCAAATCTGATAGCACATTTTTAATCCACAAAAGTTCACATACACCTAGTGTCATGCCTTTGAATTCTGCTTCAGCACTAGATCTTGCTACTACAGGCTGCTTTTTACTCCTCCAAGTTACAAGATTCCCTCTTACAAAAGTAAAGTATGCAGAGGTAGATCTTCTATCATCTTTTGAACCTGCCCAATCTGCATCAGTGTACCCTTCTACTTTTAAAAGTTTCTATGATTTGAGAACAAAATTCCTTTTTCAGGAGTGAACTTTAAATATCTCAAAATCCTCTCAACAACATTCATATGAAGCATTCATGGGTCATGCATAAATTGGCTAACAACATTCACTGCATAGGTAATATCTGGACGTGTATGAGACAAATAAATTAATTTTCCTACTAGCCTTTGGTATCTCCCTTTGTCTATGTTTGTTGAATTTGAGCATTGAAAGAGTTTATGATTTTATTCAATTGGTGTATCAACTGGTTTACTCCCAAGCAGTCCAGTTTCTGATAGTAAATCAATAGTATATTTTCTTTGACATAGAAAAATACCATATTTTGATCTAGCTACTTCAATACCCGAAAAATATTTGAGGTTTCCAAGTTGTTTCATCTCAAATTCAGATGCAAGGTATTGTTGTAAACTAGAAATCTCATCTTGGTCATTTCCTGTAACAATTATGTCATCTACATATATAATCAAAGTTGTAATTCTTCCTTTTCCTCTCTTCAAAAATAAGGTGTGATCAGAGTTACTAGCTCTATAGCAAAAAACCTCCATAGACTTGGTAAACCTTCCAAATCATGCTCTTGGGGATTGTTTTAATCCATATAGAGCCTTCTTTAATTTGCAAACCTTCATTCTAATTGAATCTGTCATACCTGGTGGAGAATCCATATAAATTTCTTCTGAAATTTCTCCATGTAGGAAAGCATTTTTCACATCAAATTGTATAAGAGGTCAATCTTGGTTTGCTGCTAGTGATAAAAGTATTCTCACAGTATTGAGCTTGGCTACTGTGCGAACGTTTCTTGGTAATCTACACCATAAGATTGAGTGTAACCTTTAGCTACAAGTCGTGCTTTATACCTCTCAATAGTTCCATCAGCTCTATGCTTAATTGTAAATACCCATTTGCAGCCCACAGTCTTCTTCCCTCTTGGTAAGGATGCAAGATCCCAAGTGTTATTTTTTTCTAAAGCTGCCATCTCATCAACCATTGCTTTGGTCCATCTAGAATCTGCCAAAACTTCCTGTATATTACTAGGAACAGAAATTGAAGATAATTGAGATACAAATGATGCATATGACTGGGATAACCTGTGAGATGACACATATTTACTAATGAGATATTTAACTTTGGCTTGGAGATATGGTTCATATTTAGCTGGAGGTTGATCATGGTTAGAACAGGGTGGAAGATTATACTGTAGTAGACTCAATGTTTGGTGTGTTGGTGGTCTCATGTAGACAATAATCAATTTCATGATCTATTTCGTCTAAATTAGTATTATCAAGGGTAGGATCAAGAGAAACAATTTCATGATTAGTTTCAACTACATTAGTATTATCAAAGATAGGATCAGAAGGTACCTCTGAAGAGTCAAGTTGAACCTGTGGAGAAGATTGAGCCAATTAGACATGTCAAAGTGAGCTAATCCGGCTCACACGGGTTAGCTCACCACGAGCCGAGTTGAAAATAAGTGAACCCAACCCGACTCACTTTATGGTGAACCAGAAATTTTGTAACTCGGCTCAACCCACCACGGGTTGGTAGGTTAAGTGGTTAGTTCACCAACCCACATAAAAAAATTATTTATTTAATTTTTTTTAGTATTCAAATATTTAAATAAATTTTTAAGTAACCTATGAGATGACAATCATAGTAAAATCAAGAACCAATGTCTTTATCATGCTCACCACTAATATATGATGAATTGTTTCCAAGAAAGTATATGTATAGTCTAAGAAAACATGGCTAATATTACACATTTTCTGCCAAGCTATTCAACAAAATATAAATAAAAAATTATACATTTTTGTCATACTAGTTTTGAAAAAATTGTTATAAGACGATTGATTGAGTAATTTATTATAAAGATTATAGTTAAAGATTAAAGTATCAACATATATAACTTGACAATCAAATTAATTAAACATTCAAACTATTTAAACATTATTGAGCAACATTCTAGCATTTAAAAAAATATGAAATTGTGAACATATACAATAGAAGTAGTAAATAATTATTAAAAAAATTAAAAAAAATTAAAAAAATTAAAAAAAATGTTGGTGGGTTAAATGAGCCAGGTTGAGATAAACTCACTTTTTTCAACCCAACTCGGCTCGAACCCGTGGTGAGCCGAGTTGGCTCACGGGTTGAAACCCATTTTGACATCTCTAGAGCCAATTGGTTAGGATCAGAAGACATTGTATTATCCAAAGGAAAAGTTTCCATATTTAGGATTGGTTCACTTCTTGCAGAATGATCTCACACTATAATTTATCTTTACAGTATAATTTTATATATGGGATATCAAACATACTAACATCATGATTATGCACTTCACTTTCATTGCCGCCCTGAAGTGTAAAATCAACATAAAACAAAAACTATGCTCATTAAATGTCACATCCATAGAGATATAAAATTTCTTTAATGGTGGATGGTAAGCACAATAGTGTTTTTGAGTTGATCCATACCCAACAGAAACACATTTTAAAGCTCGTTCTTCAAGTTTTGTACGTTGATGTAGGTGTAAGTGAACATATATAACACATCCAAAAATATAAGGCGATAAAGAGACTATGGAAGGAAGGATTCAATGATCAGACAACACATCTAAAAAGCCTTCGAAAGTTAAGCACACTAGAAGGTGTTCGATTAATCAAATAAACTGCAGATCTCACAGCCTCGCCTCATAAATGAGATGGGACATTACAATCTATCAAAAGTGATCTTGTCACCTCTAATAGATGTCTATTTTTTCTCTCAGCCACCCAATTTTGTTGTGGTGAATAAGGACATGTAGTTTGATGTAAGATGCCTTTGGAGTTCATGAACTCGATTAACTCAGTCTTAAAATATTTTCCTCCATTGTCTTATCGAATGACCTTAATGTGTGTATTAAATTGAGTAACTATCATATGATGAAAGGAATGAAACACATTACACGCATCACTTTTATGTTTAAGCAAATACACCCAAGTTACCCGAGTACAATCATCAACAAAACTGATAAACCATTTTTTTCCATTATGTGTATTGTGGGGCAGGGCCCCAAACATCTGTGTGGATTATTGAAAAAGGAAAATGTGTTTTTTTATTGCTTAAAGAAAACACATCACGATGACTTTTTGCCATTACACAAGTTTTGACGAATAAAATCAGAAATATTGCATTTATGAAATAATGATGGAAATAATATTTTTAGATAACCAAAAGAGGGATGTCCCAATCTTCTATGCCATAACCAAATTTGCTTTTTGTTTTAATCGTGTATGTGTTCATTCGCAAGACAAGCCAACGTTCCTTTATGGGTTTGTTGTGAGATATTTTCAAGATAATACAGTCCTTCTCTCTTTCTACCACTGCCAATTTTCTCCTTGGAATGGATGTTCTAGAAAAAAACAATGGGTTGGATAAAATAAGGCAACACAAGAATACAAGAATGTGATTTGGTTAACTTGCTGACAGAGAGGAGATTACAATTCAATGTAGGAACAAATAAAACATCAGAGATTGATAAGGAGGGAGAAAGGGATATAGTACCTACACCTTCAATAAGATCCCATTGACATTAATAATAACAGTTTTAGAACAATTAGAGAAAAAATTAATAAATTTATGTGGATCATAAGTCATATGATCGGTAGCACCTGAATCAATTATCCAATCACCACCCCTAGTAACAACAGAAAGATTAAGAGCAGAGTTAGATATACCTGACTTGTTCACAAATCCGGCAACAATAGAACTATGACTCTTGGGAATAGCTTCTTACATATGGGTAGCAGCGGAAGTCCCAAAATCTAGTTTCTCCGATTATTTTTATCGGAAAGAGCCATCAGAAATATTCAAATAAAGAAGCACAGCTTCCTATACCGTAGAGGATGTCAGTGTTTGGCTCTGATACCATATAAAAAAGATTTAAAAAATAATTTTGATGTATTAGTTCAAAGAATAGAGTACCATATATATACATACCATAGTGCTATAATTCCTCATCTATTAGAGGAATGAGTGTACATATTTGCTCACAAATATAATAAGGCCTAAATTATAGCTAATACAATATTTAATTACATAATATTTGATAATAGAATATTTGACATATTTTAATATATATATATATAATATTAGACCATTTTTACTAGAGTGTCCAAATAAATATTATTAAGAAAATATGGTATCTTTTATTAAAAAAATGTTGTATGTTAGATAATAATTAGGTTATAGATTTATAATTTAATCTTCATTCACTATTTGTAGTTGTACGTAGAGAGTATTTGATATTTACGATTGATTAAAATATAAAGCAAATTAATCTTCAATTGAAAGCACAACTAGAAACACCATTAAGTTATACTATACTATCTGCCTATATGAAAACAATTATAACCTTATAAACAACGAGATTTTTAAAAGAAAGTTTGTCTTTTTGAAATAAAAAATTATGCTTTGTAAAAGATGTCTTTAATTCTATGGTGAAAATTAAATAATAATATAAAATCAATTTTGATAAAAACTCTCATTTTTTTATAAAGTTGATTATTTTTATCTTATATACCAGACGTAGTCTACAACCGAAAGTTAAAAAAATTAGGCATCTTTTATTCTTTACATTTTGAACATATATACAATTTTGTTTTCTTACAACAACTCTATTGTTTATTTGAAAGTTAAATATATTTTTAGTCCTTGAATTTTGATTAGAAATTAAAATTTATGTTTGTTCAAAACTTTGATATATTTTGATCCTTGAACTTTAAAAATAAATTGATATCGTTTTTTTAAACCAATTAAGTTGTGTCTTTATAAATCAAATGTATTTTCTAGTTGACATTGAAGCTAGAATTGTAAAATGGTATAAACAATTTAATATTAACATGAAACACGTTTGACATGTCAAAAATATTTAACATAATTGGATTAAAAGGTTTACATCCATTTGTTTTTGTTTTTAAAATTTAGGATCTAAATGTATAAAGTTTCAAATATGAACAAATCTCAATTTCACATCAAAATCAAGAATTAAAATCATATTTAACCCTCACTCGATTCATACTTACCACACACAAATAAAGTTGATTTATGTATATATTTTATAACTATTGATCAATCATAGTCTATCTAACACATATTTAAAATTTAAAATTATAGACAAAATAATATACAATTTAGTTAACGAATTAACAATGACATTGTGGAAAGGTCATACGAGTTAGGTGCCATTATGAAAAAGTGCGATGAGTTGATGTTAATGTAAGCATAAACGCATAATATGATTCTAATATTGATTCTAATAATCAATCATAAATTCATAAACAATATCTCATACCCATATTGATAATCATGTTGTAAATAGTAAACGGAAACATACCTGAATTGACCATAACGATAATATTAGAGCACTCCTATATGCACAGTGATCTTCCTCTTGTAGAACACCTTGATTTCCCTTTGGTTTGATCTTCCTCCTATAGAGCACCTTTATTTCTCCTTGGTTTTCTCTCTTGATGGGGATAGGGAGAAAGGAACAGGAAGAGTACGTTATGACTCTGTGTGTGCTCTCAGAAGGGGACCACAACCATTTATAAACTGAATTACTTAAGTTTTAGTATTTCTAATTTGGCCCCACATCAAATTAGAAATTACTAGCTGGTCTCTACATAATATTTATTTTCATGACATATACTTTTAGCCAAATCTTTAATTTAGTCAAATCACTTTATTATTTGGCTTTATAAATAATGATTCTAACACATTTAATTATGTATCATATATATATATGCATGATCCAAAATTACTAATATTTAATTTGTCAATTTGTATACATCTATCATGTATAATTCACACTTTATATAGATTTGTCATGTATAATTCACAGTTTGTTCAGAACTATTGCTTTGCGTGTTGAATATGACTAACTATTCATTCATTATTTCGTCAAAATTATATATTTACAAGTACAAATTCAAATAGTAAATCATTAGTGTTTAAAGTCTTTTTTTTCTGAGTACGGTATACTTCTAATAAATCTTTAATTTTTATATAATACTCGGATTTAAGTTAAAAAAAAAATACAAGATAACTCTTTAGTTTTTTTTCTTTTAATTTATGCAAATCGACAGTCAAGCCTACAATTATGCAGGACAAACTAAACATATTAACATGAAAGTTTTATGTAAATCAACTCACGTTGACCTTTTCTTGCGTATCAAATACTTTTAATTATTATTTTGATTTTAATATTTGTAAGATTTATTTAATAATATAATTTTTTATTTCTTTTTTTAATTCAGTCATATTCTTTTTAAAAGAATTCGATGTTGTATATTTCAGTAAATAATTTAACATTCACTATTAGCAAACTAAGAAATAATGATTCAAATTCGATTTAAAATGACTAAAATCGATTCAAGTAGTGACTAATTGAGTAATTAAAAGAAAAGGAGTAGCATTGTCTTAGCTTTTTTATTTTCTGAGTTTTTTCTTTCTTATTTATTTCTTTTCTCCCTCCACCTTTTCACCACCACCTCTCTTCTTCGTTGCACACCATTCTCACCCCTTATCATTAGAAACCAACTGCATCCAAATGTAATAAAAAAATGTGAACCTTTGTTTCCTTATCCTTCCGTCCTCTCATGCTCTTTCACTACAAGAAACTGCATCTTTTGTAACTCATTTTAATAACAAAAAATTGTTAATTACTATAGTGACCAATTTAAATATCAATTAAAAAAAATGGAGTTTATCCCTAAATATTCTATGGAAATCTGTCCACTCTGTACTCTTTCTTTAACAACTAGGAACTTAATGTCGATGTGCTTCGACTTAGTCGATCTCCTATTGTTGTTGGAATACAATATAGCCGATTTATTGTCACAATATAACTTAATTGGTCTTTCAATGTTTTCCACAATTTTCAGCCCTGTGACAAAATTTCTCAGCCATATCCCGTGATTAGATGCCTCATAGCATGCTACAAATTCTGCTGCCATGGTGGATGAAGCTGTAAGGGTTTGCTTGACACTGCGCCA